>Ga0256799_1000128_pt1 | contig 17314 bp, 17 predicted proteins | sample MC6MC0950MT_FD_190207 | JGI IMG/M metagenome (GOLD analysis project Ga0256799, IMG submission 190207) | Metatranscriptome of enriched soil aggregate microbial communities from Iowa State University, Ames, United States - MC6-MC0950-MT... | ecosystem: Environmental > Terrestrial > Soil >... | reverse complement strand
GTTCTCGACGAAGGTGACCTCGATGCCGAGCTTCGCGAGCGTGTACTTGAAGAGGTTGTACGTGCCGCCGTAGATCGACGACGACGAGACGATGTGGTCGCCCGCCTCGGCGATGTTGAGCACGGCGAACGTCGACGCGGCCTGGCCGCTCGAGAGCACGAGCGCGGCGGTGCCGCCCTCGAGCGCGGCGAGGCGCTGCTCGAGCACGTCCTGCGTCGGGTTCTGGATGCGCGTGTAGATGTTGCCGAACTCGGCGAGCGCGAAGAGGTTCTGCGCGTGCTCGGCGTTGTCGAACACGTACGACGTGGTCTGGTAGATCGGCGTCGCGCGGGCCTTCGTGACGGGGTCGGGGGCAGCGCCCGAGTGGACCTGCTTGGTCTCGAAGCGCCAGTCGGCGTTGCTGGTCATGGTGTCTCCTCGGAAGTCGGGTGCGGCCTGATCGCCGGCTGGTCGCGGCGGTCACGGTGGCGTTGTCGAGTCACGTTAGGCGCGCCTCGCGGCAGGGGCAACGGATGCCGCAACACGGCGTCACGCTCCCGGCGAGGCGTGAGGAGCGCGCGGGGGAGCGCCTCGCGACCCTCAGCGACGCTCGGGATCGGGCGGCAGCACGATCGTGCCCGTCGCAGTCGACGGCTCGGGCCGGAACAGCCACCTCGCGCGCGGCTCGACGAGTGGGCGGAACACGCGCCTGACGGGCTTCAGGGACAGCACGATCGCGATGCCGACGCAGAAGACGATCATCGCCGGCAGCACCCAGAACGGCTGGTCGCCGGCGAGGATGCCCGTCTCGCGGAACGGGTACAGCACGAACGGGTGCAGCAGGTAGATGTACATGGTCGCCCGGCCGAACGGGGTGAACCAGTGCGAGCCGCGCGGCATGAGGGTGAGGAACGCGACCGCGAGCACCATCGCCGACAGCAGGAGCACGAGCCGGATGGCGCCCGACCACGGCTCGTCGTAGCCGATCGCCTGGTACGACTCGTCGTAGAGCATGAAGCGGCGCAGCTTCAGGTCGCGCAGCGTCTCGATCGTCATCGGCATGACCGCGAGCACCACCGCGAAGAGGGCGATCGCCCCCGCGCGCCAGCGCCACGCGACCGCGGTGCGCAGCTCGAGCCATCGGCCGGTGACCTGCCACTGCCTGAGCTTCCAGCCGAACACGAAGAACGGCAGCATGCCGAACGTGCGCGTGAGCGCGAAGGTCGAGTCGATCGCCTCCGAGTAGCCGGCGCCGATCGAGATGACGATCGCGATGAGCAACGGGTAGCGCAGCAGCACGAGGTAGGGCAGCACGATGCGCCAGACGGCGAGGGCGATGAGGAACCAGAGGGTCCACGACGCGGTCGTGAAGTCGATCACGAGCTCGCCGCCCAGCGCCCACTTGATGACGGTCCAGATGGTCTCGAAGATGAAGTACGGGAAGACGATGTCGGTGAGGATCTGCCGCAGCGCCCGCGCGTTCGGCGGCCCCGACTTCGCGAAGTACCCGCTGACCACGACGAACACGGCCACGTGGAACGAGTAGATGAAGAGGTAGACGCTGTAGGCGGCGTCGTCCTCGCCGATGAGCGGCAGGATGCCGTGGCCGACGACGACGAGCGTGATGGCGATCCAGCGGGCGTTGTCCCACAGCGGCACCCGCTTGCGGGTCGGCCGGGGGTGGTCGATCCTCGTGTGCATCACTCCATTCAACCGCACTCGTTTGCAGGTCGCGGTTTCGAGACGGTCGCTGCGCTCCCTCCTCAACCAGCGCAGAACGGGCAGAATGGGCGCATGGTGAGACTTCGAGCGGTCGTGACGGGTGCGAGTTCGGGCATCGGCGCGGCCACGGTGCGCGCGCTGCGGGCAGCCGGATGGGACGTCGTGGGCGTCGCCCGCCGTGAGGAGCGCCTGCGCGCGCTCGAGGCCGAGACCGGAGCATCCGTCTTCGTCGCCGACCTCACGCAGCAGGCCGACGTCGACGCCCTGCGCGACCACCTGGCTGCCACCGGCGGCATCCACCTGCTCGTCAACAATGCGGGCGGCGCGAAGGGGCTCGACTCGGTCGAGGCGAGCGAGATCGACGACTGGGCGTGGATGTTCGAGGTCAACGTGCTCGCACTCAAGCGCGTGACGAGTGCGCTGCTGCCGCTGCTGCGCCGGGGAGCCGTCGAGCGGGGGGTCGCCGACATCGTGAACATCACGTCCATCGCGGGCCACACCGCGTACGTCGGCGGCGGTGGGTACAACGCCGCGAAGTTCGCGGCGCACGCACTCACCGAGGTGCTGCGGCTCGAGCTCAACGGCGAGCCGCTGCGCGTCATCGAGGTCGCCCCTGGTCTCGTCAAGACCGACGAGTTCGCGCTCGTGCGCTTCGGCGGCGATCGCGCCCGTGCCGACGCGGTGTACGAGAACGTGCCCGAGCCGCTCGTCGCCGAGGACATCGCCGGCGTCGTCGTCGACGCCGTGCAGAAACCGCGGCACGTCGATCTCGACCTCATCGTCGTGAAACCCGTCGCCCAGGCCGCGCCGTACCGGCTGACGAAGGGGCCGCTCGCCGTTCGCGGGACGGACGGGCCGTGAGCGCGTCGGCGACGAAGCCGAAGACCGGGGCGGATGCCTCGACCGGACGACGCGATCGCTGGGAGGCGCGCACGTCGACACCGCTCATGGTGCTCGGTGTCGTGTTCCTGTTCGTCTACGCCGTGCTCGTGCTCGACGAGCGCACGCCGCACTGGCTGAACGTCGTGCTCGCGTGCCTCATGATCGCGACCTGGGCCGCGTTCCTCCTCGACTTCGTCATCCGCGTCCTGCTGACCCCGAAGGGGCGGCGGGTGCGGTTCGTGTTCACGCGGCCGCTCGATCTGCTGTCGGTGTTCCTGCCGGTCTTCCGCGCGCTGCGCGTCGTCAACCTGCTGCACAACGTCGCGTTCTTCCGTGGGCACAGCGGCGAGGCGTTCCGGGCCAGGGTCGTCATCTCGGCGCTCGCATACGCGGTCGTGTTCGTCTTCTTCATCGCGCTCGCGACGCTGCACGTCGAACGCGACGCCCCCGGCGCGAACATCACGAGCTTCGGTGACGCGATCTGGTGGGCCTGCGTGACGGTGGCGACCGTCGGGTACGGCGACACCTACCCGGTGACCGGGCTCGGCCGTTGCTACGGCGTGCTGCTCATGATCGGCGGCATCGCGATCATCGGCACGGCGTCGGCGACCGTCGTCTCCCTCTTCAACGACCGGCTCGGCCGCATGCGGCACGAGGCCGAGACGACGGGGGAGATGAGCACGATGGCCCGCCAGCCCGCGCTCGACCTCGACCCGCTCGACGTCGACTCCGAGATCGACGACGAGATCGAGGAGGGGCTGAACCGGCCGCAGCCCGGCGATCTGCCACCCGACGGCGGCGACGCGCCGACACGCTGACGGGCCCGGCCCGTTACGCTTTCCAGATGACGTTCGATGCGAATGACGCCGGTCTGGGCAAGCCCGAGATCCGCCGCGAGATCCTCAGCTGGGACCAGTTCGGAGAGGCGGCCCGCGGACTCGCCGCGGAGGTCCTCGAGTCGGGCTTCAAGCCCGATGTCGTGATCGCGATCGCGCGCGGCGGACTGCTGCTCGCCGGGGCGATCTCGTACGCGCTCGGCACCAAGCAGTGCGGGTCGATCAACGTCGAGTTCTACACCGACATCGAGCAGGTGCTGCCCGAGCCGATCGTGCACCCGCCGATGCTCGACGCGCCCGCGCTCGCGGGGCTCACGGTGCTGCTCGTCGACGACGTCTCCGACTCGGGGCGCACCCTCGCGAAGGTGCTCGAGCTCCTCACCGAGGTCGGCGCCGAGGTGCGCACGGCCACCCTCTACACGAAGTCCCGCACCATCCTCGTGCCCGACTACAGCTACCGCGACACCGACGACTGGATCGTCTTCCCCTGGTCGGCGCTTCCGCCCGTCTCCGTCTCAGCCGCAGCCGGCTCCGAGGGCACCGCGTGAGCGTGCACCTGGTCGGAGGCGGCTGGCCCGCCGCCGGCGACCTCGCGGTCTTCGGCCGGTTCGTCGACGAGGCGACCCGACGGGCTACGGCGGCCGGACGATCGGAACCGCGCATCGCGGTCGTCGCCGTGCGCGACGGTGACGCCGCTGCACATGCTGCGAAGCTCGTCGAGGTGGCGTCCGTGGCCGGTGCCGTCGACCCGGTCGTGACCGCCGTCGAGCACGGCGGCGAGGTGCCCCAGGCAGCCTTCGCCGACGTCGACGGCGTGATCGTCGGCGGCGGGAACGCCCCCGCGTACCGCGCTGCCCTCGAGCCGCGGTTCGGCGAACTGCGGCGCTTGGTCGCCGCAGGCACGCCCTACCTCGGCTTCTCGGCCGGTGCGATGATCGCCGCCGAGCGTGCACTCATCGGCGGACGCGCGATCGGCGGTGTCGTCGTCTCGCCCGAGATGGGCGACCAGGGCCTCGACGAGGTCACGGTCGCACCCGGCATCGGCCTCGTCGACGTCGCGATCGACGTGCACGTCGCCCAGTGGGGCGCGCTCTCGCGGCTCGTCGCCGCGGTCGAGGCGGGCATCGCCGAGGGCGGCCTGGGCATCGACGAGGAGACGGTGCTCATCGTCGGCGAGGGCGGCCTCGAGGTGCAGGGCCGCGGCAGCGTCTGGCGGGTGCTGCCCGCCGAGCACGGTGTCGTCGTGTCCACGATCGGCGCGTGACGGTGGCGCCCGAGGGTCGCAGCGGCAGTATCCATCTCGTCGGCGGCGGTGCGCTGACCGCGGCGGATGCCCCGTTGTACGCGCCGTTCTTCGCCGAGGCCGCCGCACGCGGCCGAGCGGCGGGCCGCGCCCGCCCGCGCATCGCCGTGATCTCCGTGCACCCCGCGAACCCGACCCCGGCCGGCGTGCTCGTCGACGTCCTCGCCGCCGCAGGCGAGTTCGATCCGCACGTGACCGCCGTGCGCGGCGGCGAGGAGGTCGGGCTCGCAGCCCTCGCCGAGGTCGACGGCATCGTCGTCGGCGGCGGCATCGTCGAAGAGGTGCGCGACGGCCTCGAGCCCCTGTTCGACGAGATCCGGCGGCAGGTCGCCGACGGCGTGCCGTATCTCGGCGTCTCGGCCGGAGCGATGATCGCCGCCGAGGCAGCACTCGGTGGCGGATCGCGTGTCGACGGCATCGTCGTCTCGCCCGAGGACCCCGACGAGCCGGGCGAGGAGCTCGAGATCGGAGGGGGCATCGGGCTCGTCGACGTCGCCGTCGAGGCGCACGTGGCCCAGCGCGGCACGCTCTCGCGACTGGTCGCCGCCGTGGAGTCGGGTCTCATCGGGGGTGCGCTCGGCATCGACGAGCGCACCGTGCTCGTCGTGGGCGAGGGCGGGCTGAGGGTCGAGGGGTCGGGCAGCGTCTGGCAGGTGCTCCCCGGCGAGCGCGGCGTCGCCGTCGCGACGGTGGGCGCATGATGCCCGCCAAGAGCCTCGACGAACTCGCCGCCGCAGGGCTCATCGATCCGGCGTGGGCCGGAGCGCTTGCTCCGGTCGGTCCGCGCATCGCGGCGATGGGCGACTTCCTCCGCGCAGAGACGGCCGCCGGGCGAGGCTACCTGCCCGCCGGCGACCGGGTGCTGCGCGCGTTCGGCGCACCGCTCGACGACGTGCGCGTGCTCATCGTCGGGCAGGACCCGTACCCGACGCCCGGACACCCGATCGGCCTCTCGTTCGCGGTCGACCCGCACGTGCGACCGGTGCCCCGAAGCCTCCAGAACATCTACCGCGAGCTGCACGACGACCTCGGCGTCACGCCGCCCGCCCACGGCGACCTCACGCACTGGAGCCGCAACGGCGTCATGCTGCTCAACCGCGTGCTCACGGTGCGCCCCGGTGAGGCGGCTTCGCACCGCGGCAAGGGCTGGGAGGAGGTCACGGACCACGCGATCCGGTCGCTCGTGGATCGCGGCACTCCGCTCGTCGCGATCCTCTGGGGGCGCGACGCGCAGGGCCTGAAGCCCCTGCTCGGCGACACCCCCGTGATCGAGTCGGTGCACCCGAGCCCGCTGTCGGCATCGCGCGGGTTCTTCGGCTCGCGCCCGTTCAGCCGGGCCAACGCGCTGCTCGAGGCGCAGGGCGCGGCGCCCGTCGACTGGAGCCTGCCCGCCTGAGCGCGCCCCGAGGGTGCGGGACCGGTCGAGTGGGCGGAGATCGTCCAGGATCGGCTCAAACTGGACGATCTGTGCCCGTTCGATTCCTTCGCCGCGGGATGCTCGGCCACGCGGCATCCCGAAACCTGCCCGCAATCTCGCCGACGTAGGCTGACCGCATGCTCGAAGAGGAATACCAGGAGCGGCGTGTACTGCCGCGCCACCTGCGCAAGCCCGTGCCGGTCGAGGCGCCGTTCGAGTACACGCTGCGCGACGCGGTCGCCGCCGACCTGCCGGGTGTTCGCGAGATCTACAACCACTACGTCGCGAACTCGACCGTCACGTTCGACGAAGATCCCATGACCCTCGCGGAGTGGCGGGCGAAGTTCGCGCAGCTCGCCGATCTCGGCATGCCGTTCATCGTCGCCGAGTCGCCGTCGGGGCAGTTGCTCGGCTACGCCCTCGTCGCGCCGTGGAAGCCGAAGCGCGCCTACCGGTTCACCGTCGAGGACTCGATCTACCTCGGTCCGGCGGCGACCGGCAAGGGCCTCGGGCGGGTGCTGCTCGGCGAGCTCATCGACCGGTCGAAGGCGGCCGGCATCAAGGAGATCATCGCGGTCATCGCCGACCAGGGCGCCGAGGGCTCGCTCGTGCTGCACGAGCGCTACGGCTTCACCGAGATCGGGCGCATGGGCCGGGTCGGGTTCAAGTTCGACCGCTGGCTCGGCACGATCCTTATGCAGCGATCGCTGAAATAGGGGGCGGATGCTGCGGGCCGCGCGGACGCCGTCGGTCAGAGGTTCAGCACGAGTTCGGCCGACTCGGCGACGAGCAGGCCCGCGCAGGCGAGCACGCCCGTCGCGATGAGCAGGCCCGGGTGCGCCAGCCCGATCACGACGCGTCGTCGCCGGGGTCGCGTCGCGAGCAGGCGGGCCGGGATGCCGGTCTCCTCGGGCGCTTCGCGCCAGCCGCGGATTCGGGCCAGGAACCACGCGCAGCGTGCGATGAACGCGCCCCACAGCACGACCGCCACGATCGGCACGACACTGGCGAGCAGCTCGAATCCGATGCCGGCCACCTCGTCCTCGCGGCCCTCGGCGGCGAGCTGGATCGACGTCGAGATCGTCGCGCCGAGCACGATCGACGCGCACCAGGCGACGAACGCGAGCACGAGCGTCACGTATCGCACGAAGAAGTGGCCGAACACCGACGAGTGCTGGTCGAGACGGCGGCGCGGCGTCGCCGCGAGCACGATGATCGTCGCGATGAGGCTCGGCGCGATGAGCAGCGCCAGGAGCACCGCCCAGGTGAGCTCGAACCGGGCGGTCGTCGCCGTCGCGGCCAGTGCCGCGAGCACGACGACGGCCCACCCCGCGCCCCAGCGAAGCGGATGCCGCGTGATCGATGCTGCGACCGCGCCGGTCGCACGGCGCAACCACGACGGCCGCGCCCCCGCTCGTGCGTGCATGCCGCCACCCTAGTGCGAGCCGGGTCCGGTGCCTCGCACCGCGCCGTCGGGACCGCGTCGTCGGGACCGCGCCGTCGGAACCGCGCCGTCGGGACTCCGGACGGCGTCGTCGGCACCGCGCCGTAGGCTCGGGGCATGACCGAGCTGCACGAGCACACCGCACTCGACCAGTACCGGCTGCTGCAGTCGGGCGACGTGTCGCCGACGGAGCTCGCCCGCCACTACCTCGAGCGCATCGATCGGCTGAATCCGGTGGTCGGTGCGTTCGCGACCGTGACGGCCGAACTCGCCCTCGAACGCGCGGGCGTCGTCGAACGCGAGGTGCCGCGGGCGCGCCCGCTCTGGGGGCTGCCGCTCGGCGACAAGGACCTGCAGCTGCGCGTGGGGGTGCCGGCCGCGTTCGGTTCGCGCGCGTTCGCGGGCTTCGTGCCCGACGAGTCCGACGAGCTGGTGCGTGCGGTCGACGACGCCGGCGCGGTGAGCCTCGGCAAGACGGCGACGCCCGAGTTCGGCATGCCGTCGTACACCGAGGGGCTGGCGTTCCCACCGGTGCGGAACCCGTGGAACCTCGACCTCGGCGCTGGCGGCTCGAGCGGGGGAGCGGCCGCGGCCGTCGCATCCGGCATGCTGCCCTTCGCGCCCGGTTCCGACGGCGGCGGCTCCATCAGGATCCCGGCGGCGTCGTGCGGCCTCGTCGGCCTCAAGCCGTCGCGCGGACGCGTGCCCGCCGGACCGGGCATCGCGAGCCTCGCGGGGCTCGGCGTGGCCGGCCCGATCGCGCGCACGGTCGCCGACGCGGCACTGCTGCTCGACGGGCTCATCGCGCCCGTCGGCTACCCGGCCGCGCACCGGTACGCGCTGCGGGCACCCGGCGACGACGGGCCGTTCCTCGGTGCGGCGATCCGCGGGGAGGGCCGGTTCCAGCTCGGGGTGCTCACCGATTCGCCGTGGGATGACGCCTACGAGATCTCGATCGAACCGTCGGCGCGCTCCGCGCTCGACGGTGCGGTCGCGGTGCTCGATGCCAGGGGCCACGGCATCGAGGTCGTTCCTCCCGCTCCCGAGCCGGGGTACGCCCAGGCGTTCCGCACGGTGTGGCAGGCTGGCGCCGCGACGATCCCCGTCGACGGCGAACGCGAGGCGCTGCTCGAGCCGCTCACGCGCTGGCTCGTCGAGCGAGGCCGCTCCGTGCCCGCGCGGCAGCTCGCCGAGGCGCTCAGCTGGCTCACGGGCTACGAGGAGCGCGTCATCCGCCGGTTCGCGTCGTACGACGCGGTGATCAGCCCGGCGCTCGCGCTGACGCCCCGCCCGGTGGGCTGGTACGACGCCGACGACGGCGAGCGCAACTTCGCCCAGCAGGTGCAGTTCACGCCGTTCACGTCGTTCGTGAACGTGTCGGGCCTGCCCGCGATCACGGTTCCCGTCGCCGAGACCGACGACGGCGTGCCGCTCGGCGTGCAGCTCATCGGCCGGCCCGGGGGCGAGTCCGTGCTCTTCTCGCTCGCCGCGCAGCTCGAACGTCGGGTCGGGCGCAGCACGCGGCATCCCGGGCTGTGGTGATGCGCGTTGCGACGATGGCCGGGCGCGAGCATGTCGTGGATGCATCGACCCGATGCGTCACGGGAATTTGACGGGGTTAGGTAAGCCTCACCTATAGTGGAGGCATGCTCGGTCTCGACCTCACGATCTCGTACAACGGCACGCCCGTCGTGCACGGTGCGGAGCTCCACCTCGAGCCGGGCAAGGTGACGGCGCTCGTCGGCCCGAACGGCAGCGGCAAGTCCACCCTGCTTCGCGCGCTCGCCCGGCTGCACCAGCCCGACTCGGGTCGCGTGCTGCTCGCCGGTGGCGAGACGCACACGGTCTCGGCCGGTTCGCCGGTCTCGGCCGCCGAGCTCGCCGAACAGGGCGTCGACGCCGCGACCCTCAGCGCACGCGAGTTCGCGCGGCGCGTCACGCTGCTGGCCCAGAGCCGGCCGACGCCCGGCGGGCTCACCGTGCGCGAGCTCGTCGAGTTCGGACGCCACCCGCACCGCGGCCGCTTCATCGCGGGCGACGCGGGCGGTGCGGCGATCGTCGACCGTGCCATGGAGCTCACGGGCGTGCGGGGCCTCGCTGCGAATGCCGTCGACGAGCTCTCGGGCGGACAGCTGCAGCGCGTCTGGCTCGCCGCATGCCTCGCGCAGGACACGGGCGTGCTGCTGCTCGACGAGCCGACCACCTACCTCGACCTGCGCTACCAGGTCGAGCTCCTCGACCTCATCCGCGAACTCGCCGACGAACACGGCGTCACCATCGGCGTCGTGCTGCACGACCTCGACCAGGCCGCCGCGATCGCCGACCGCATCGTGCTGCTCGAGTCCGGTCGCGTGCGAGCCGTCGGCACACCCGCCGAAGTGCTCGTGAGCGACGTCCTCAGCTCGGCCTACGGCATCCGCGTCGACGTCGACGTCGACGAACGCGGCTGCATCACCACGTGCCCCATCGGCCGCTACAACACCCGGCAGCGCGCCCCGCGGCTCGCCATCGCCTGAGCCCACGTCTCGACGACCCACCCCACCCATCACCATGCGTGGCGCCGCTGTGCCCGCGCGCCCGGAAACAAGGAAGCCCCCGCCATGACCTCTGCCAAGAAGACCCCCGCGATCGCGCTCGGCGCCGTCGCCGCGGCATCCCTGCTGCTGCTCACCGCTTGCGGAACGACCGAGACGCCCGACGCGGCGACCGACGGCGCCGCGGGTGCCGTCACCGTCACCGACGACCGCGGTGAAGAGGTCGCGCTCGACGCCCCCGCGAAGGACGTCGTCGCGCTCGAGTGGAACACCGCCGAGAACCTCGTCGCGCTCGGCGTCATGCCGACGGGCGTCGCCGACGTCGCCGGCTACACCGCGTGGGTGCAGTCGGAGCCGCTCGACGAGGGCGTGACCGACGTCGGCATGCGCGGCGAGCCCTCGGTCGACGCCATCGCGGGCCTCGCGCCCGACCTCGTCGTCACGACGAGCGACCTGCCCGACACCGTCGTCTCGCAGATCGAGGAGTTCGCCCCCGTGCTCGTCGTGCGCGGCGCCGACGCCTCGGACCCGATCGGGCAGATGGAGGAGAACCTCGAACGCATCGCGACGCTGACCGGCACCGAAGACGAGGGCGAGGCGCTCCTCGACGGGTTCCACGCCAAGGTCGACGAGGGCAAGGCCGCACTCGCCGACGCGGGTCTCGCGGGCGAGCCGTTCATGATGAGCGACTCGTGGGCCTCGGGCGGCCAGGTGTCGATCCGTCCCTTCGCCGAAGGCGCCCTGCTCACCGCCGTCACCGAGGAGCTGGGCCTCGAGAACGCCTGGACGGGTGAGGGCGACGCCGACTACGGCCTCGGCTCGACCGACGTCGAAGGCCTCACCGGCCTCGGCGACCTCGAGTTCCTGTACATCACGAACGGCGACGCCGACGCGTACGCGGTCGACCTCGCCGACAACGCCGTGTGGAAGAGCCTGCCGTTCGTCGCCTCGGGCAACGTGCACCGCCTGCCCGACGGCATCTGGATGTTCGGCGGGCCCTCGTCGATGAACGACTACATCGATGCGGTCGTCGACACCCTCGCGAACTGAGTCGGTCGTGACGTCGAGCGCCTCGAGCGCACCGGCCGGGTCGGCCTCGCCGACCGGGCCGGGCCCGGCCGGAGGCGTCCCGCGCCTCCGGCTCGGAGCCGTCGCGCTCATCGCGCTCGGCGTCGTCATCGTCGCGCTGCTCGCGGCGGTGCACGTCACGCAGGGCTCTGCCGATGTCGGACTCCCCGAGCTGCTCGGGCTCGTCACGGGCGGCACCGACGACCAGGCCACCGCGGTCTTCGTCGCCTCGCGCGTGCCCCGGCTCGCCGCGGGCGTCGTCGTCGGCGTCGCGCTCGGCGTGGCCGGGCTCATCCTGCAGAGCGTGTCGCGCAACGTGCTCGCGTCGCCCGACACGCTCGCCGTCAACGCCGGCTCGTACCTCGCGGTCGTCGTCGTCGCATCGTTCGGCATCGCGCTGCCCGTCGTCGGGGGAGGCGCCGTCGCATTCATCGGCGGTCTCGCCGCCGCGGGCCTCGTGCTCGCGCTGTCGTCGGCCGGCGGTCGCGGCAGCGGCACGGCGAGGCTCGTGCTCGCGGGCTCGGCCATCGCACTCGCGCTCACCGCGCTCACGACCATGCTGCTGCTGCTGTTCCCCGAGCGCACCACCGGGCTCTACGCGTGGAGCAACGGCACCCTCGCGCAGACCGGCATCGGCCCCGCCGCGCAGCTCGCACCGGTCGTGGCCGTCGCGATCGCCGTGCTCTGCTTCTTCGCCCGGCAGCTCGACCTCGTCTCGCTCGGCGACGACACCGCGACCGTGCTCGGCGTCGACGTGCGCCGCACCCGCCTCGTCGGCGTCGTCATCGCCGTGCTGCTGTCGGCGGTCGCCGTCACGCTCACCGGGCCGATCGGCTTCGTCGGCCTCGCCGCCCCGGCGATCGTGCGGCTGATCGCGGTGCGCGTACCGGGCATGCAGAAGCACGTGCTGCTCATCCCCGCCGCGGCGATCATGGGCGTCATCGTCGTGCTCGGTGCCGACGTGCTGCTGCGTCTGGCGTTCGGCGGGCAGGCCGCCGTCGAGGTGCCGACGGGTGTCGTGACCACGATCTTCGGCGCGGTGTTCCTCGTGGCGCTCGCGCTGCGCTCGCGCGCGACGAGCGAGGCGGCGACCGGGTTCGTCATCGGTGCCGGGCTCTCGCGCCCGGGCCGCATCGCCGTGATCGTCGCGGCGGCCGCCGCCGTCGTCGCGGTCGGCTTCGTCTCGCTGCTGCTCGGCGACGCGAAGCTGCTCGGCGGCGACGTGCTCAACTGGATCACCGGCCAGGCCGGTCCCCTCGTGGAGTTCGTCATGAACACCCGGGCGCCTCGCGTCGTCGCGGCGATCCTCGCGGGTGCCGCGCTCGCGGTGGCGGGCACGGTCGTGCAGGCCGTGTCGCGAAACCCGCTCGCCGAGCCCGCGATCCTCGGCGTCACGGGTGGCGCCGGGGTCGGAGCGGTGCTCGTCATCACGTTCGTGCCGCTCGCCGGATTCGCCGCGATCACCGCGGGCGGACTCGTGGGTGCGGCAGCGGCAGCGGCGATCGTCTTCGGACTGACGTTGCGCGGCGGGCTCGCGTCGAGCCGCCTCATCCTCGTCGGCCTCGGCGTCTCGGCGGCAGCCGGGGCGATCACCGCGATGCTCATCATCGCGACCGACCCGTACAATGCGGCGAAGGCGCTCACCTGGATGTCGGGCTCGACGTACGGCCGTACCTTCCCGCAGCTCATCCCGCTGCTCGTGGTGCTCGTGGTGTCGCTGCCGGTGCTGGCCTCGATGCGACGCGAACTCGACCTGCTCGCGTTCGACGACGACACACCCCGGGTCCTCGGCATCCGACTCGGGCCGGCCCGCCTGTGGCTGCTCGTCATCTCGGTCGCGCTCACCGCGACCGCCGTGTCGGCCGTCGGCGTGATCGGGTTCGTCGGCCTCGTCGCGCCGCACGCCGCCCGCGCGCTCGTCGGTGCACGGCACGCGCTCGTGCTGCCGCTCTCGGCACTGCTCGGCGCACTGCTCGTGACCGTCGCCGACACGATCGGTCGCACCGTGATCGCCCCGGGGCAGTTGCCCGCGGGCCTCGTGACCGCCGTCGTCGGCGCCCCGTACTTCGTCTGGCTGCTCTGGCGGGCACGTCGAACCGCCTGACCGCGCGAGGCGCCGGCCGGGCGACGCACCCGACGCCACGGCCTCCGGTCGCCCACCCGTTCGCCCGAACCGAACCCGAATCACCGACAGGAGCCCTCATGGCCAAGCCCGGATACCGCGTCTTCGAGACCACCGTCGGCGAAGTGCGCCGGCTGACGCCCCACTTCGTGCGGGTCGTGTTCCGCGGCGACGACCTCCGCGAGGTCGGCTGGGACGGCCCCGACCAGCGCATCAAGGTCGTGCTGCCGCTCGAGCGTGATGGGGGCGACCTCGGCGCCGACGGCCCGGCCGCCATCGACGGCCTCGACGATTCGGACAGCGGGTACGCGCACTTCCCTCGCACCGGCGACGACTGGTTCGGCGCGTGGCGCGCCCTGCCCGACGCGACCCGCAACCCGATCCGCACCTACACGATCCGAGACGCGCGCCCCGAGTCGGGCGAGCTCGAGGTCGACTTCGTCGCACACGGCGACAGCGGCCCCGCGTCGCGCTGGATCGCCCGCGCCGCGATCGGCGACCGCATGCTCCTGATCGCCCCGGATGCCACGTCCGAGGCGCCCGCGGGCGGCTGGGAGTGGCATCCCGGCGATGCGCGGACGCTCCTCATCGCGGGCGACGAGACCGCGGTGCCGGCGATCTCCGTGATCCTCGGGCAGCTCCCCGCCGACGCGCGCGGCGCCGCGTTCCTCGAGGTGCCCGACACGGCCGACCGACTCGACCTGCGGGCGCCGGAGGGGGTCGAGGTCCACTGGATCGCGCGGAGCGAGCAGGGCGAGCAGCGCGGTGCCGACGCCTCGCGGGCCGATGGCGAGCCTGCCTACGGCACCCGCCTGGTCGAGGCCGTCACCGCCTGGGCCGATCGACGACTCGGTGGGGATGCCTCGGCCGAGGCATCCGCGCTGCCCGAGATCGACGACGACGAGATCCTCTGGGAGGTGCCCGACGCGACGACCGGTGGCGGCTTCTACGCCTGGCTCGCGGGCGAGGCGGGCGCCATCACGACCCTGCGTCGCCACCTCGTGAAGGAGCTCGGCGTCGACCGTCGCCGGGTCGCCTTCATGGGGTACTGGAAGCTCGGTCGCGCCGAGGGGTGACCGGCGCCTGCGGGCGAGCGGGGTGCCGCCCGCGCGGCAGGTAGCCGCCCGCCTCGAGACCGGCTTCGATCTCGAACCGGTTGTGCAGCGGGTCGCGGCCGGCGATCAGGTACAGGACCGGCAGCAGCATGCCGTACTTCAACCACTGCTGCTTGTGCACCGCCTCGTGGCCGAGCACCCGGTCGCCGTCGTTCGAGCCGGTCAGGTAGCATCCGCCGACGCACGAGCCGCCGCGTCCGAAGGTCCACTTCGGCATGCCGGTGAACACGATGAGGCCCGCACGGTAGGTGATCGGACCGGTGCTCCAGAGGAAGCCCCAGACGAAGCCCACGAGCGTCGCCCACGCGTAGCCGACGCGGCTGACGGGGGAATCGGTGAGCCGGATGCGGAGGGTGCGGGTCGGGGTGCGCGGCGGAGCGCCGTTCGCATTGGCGGTCGTCGCGTCGGCGGCCGTCTCGCGCGCCCGGCTCACGCGCGGTCGCCCGAGGTCAGCGCGCCGACCAGGCGCAGGATCGTCGGCAGGTCGTCGACCGCCGCCTCGGGGTTCGCCGGCGTGAACCCGGCGATCGCCGCACCCGCGAGCGGGAAGCGCGCGGCGACCGCACGCAGCAGGCTCACGAGTTCGGCGGCGCCGATGCCGAACGGCATCGGGTACGAGAGCCCCGCGAGCGCCGACGGGTCGAGCACGTCGAGGTCGATGTGCACGAACACGCGCGACGCGCCGGTCGCCTCGAGCTCGGCGATGACGGCCGTCGGGTCGGAGAGGTCCTCCACCGTGAGCACCGAGACGCCGTGCTCGTCGATGAACCGTCGCTCCTCGTCGTCGATCGCGCGGACCCCGCCGAGCACGAGCCGCGCGGGTGCGACTCGCGTCGCCTCGTCGAGCGCGAGCCCGGGGGCGCCCTCGCCCGTGATCGCACGCAGGGTCATGCCGCCGAAGCCGCCCGACGGAGAGGTCTCGGGCGTGTTCAGGTCGGGGTGCGCGTCGAGCCAGAGCACGGCGAGGTCGCCCTCCGCGACCCGGACCGCGTGCGCGACCGCGGCCACCGACGTGCCGCAGTCGCCGCCGATGGTGAGCGCCCAGTCGGGCACCCGCTCGAGCGCCTCGGCGGCGGCGTCGCGCACGCGCACGATCGTGCTGTAGCGGTGCACGCCCGTGCCGAGCGACTCGCCCGCCTCGACGGGGACGTCGACCGTGACGGTTGCGGAACTCGGCAGGTCGCCCAGGATGGCTGCGGCACCGTCGGCGAGGCTCATCGCCCGCGCGGACACCGAGCCCTGCCACAGGGGAACGACGACGAAGGTGGCTGGCATGCCTCCCAGTATCGCGCGCTGCGACCCGGCGCGGCACGCTGCGCCCAGAACTGGTGCACGCCGTGGGCGAACCATCGGACGGGACGGCCCGTGCCGCCATCCGCTTCAGGTCGTTCGCCGGTTCGTCAGCCGCCGATGGCGCCCTGCGAGCCGCCGGCCTTGAGCGCGGCGAGGCGCGCGTCGACCTCGGTCAGCTCGCCGAGGTCGTCGAGCTCGTTGAACTGCGCGTCGAGGCTCGACGCCGCGAGCTCGGCCTGGCCGCGCACGACCGCCTCCTCACGACGGATCTTGTCCTCGAAGCGGCCGATGTCGCTCGTGGGGTCGAGGATGTCGATCGACTTGACCGCGTCCTGCACCTGCTTCTGCGCCTGCGCCGTCTTCGCTCGGGCGACGAGCTCGGAGCGCTTGTTCTGCAGCTGGACGAGCTTCTCCTTCATGCCGTTGAGGCCCGCCTTGAGCTTGTCGACGACCTCGGTCTGGGCGGCGATCTGCGGCTCGGCGGCCTTCGCCTCGTTCTCGGACGAGATCTGGCGGCTGAGCGCGACCTTCGCGAGGTTGTCGAACTTGTCGGCTCCTGCCGCGTCGCCGGCGGCGCGCAGCTCGTCGCCCTTGCGGCTCGCCGCGACGGCCTTCTCGCCCCACTCACGGGCTGCTTCGACGTCTTCGCGGTGGTCGTCCTCGAGGAGACGCAGGTTGCCGATCGTCTCGGCGATGGCGGCCTCGGCGTCGGCGATCGAGTTGGTGTAGTCGCGCACCATCTGGTCGAGCATGAGCTGCGGGTCTTCCGCCTGGTCGATGAGCGCGTTGATGTTGGCTCGCACGAGTTGCGAGATCCGTCCGAAGATGGACTGCTTTGCCATGGTTACTCCCTCGTTCGTGGGCTGGATTCGGTCAGGTGGGGCCTGGACGGCCGTCGGGGTGGTGCGCCGTGCTCGGCGGATTCTCGTGGTTCAGAAGCGACCTCCGCTTCCGCGGCGACCGCTCGAGCCCGAGCCGCCGAACCCGCCGCCGAAGCCTCGCGACCGACCCGATCCGCCGAAGCCGCCGAACCCGCCGCCGGAGCGGCCGGAACCCCCGAACCCGCCGAGGCCCCCGAACCCGCCCGAACTGCGAGAACCGCCGCCCATCGAGCCGCCGATGATGCCGCCGATGACGGCTGCGAGGAGTTCGCCGCCGTCGACGCCGAAGTCGCCGACGCCCGTGTTCGAGTCGCCGACGTCCTGCTGGGCGAGCGTCATGGCCGCCGATGCGAGGCGTGCGGCCTGCTCGGCGCTCTGCAGCGCGCCGGCCGGATCGGTCGCGGCGGTCTGCTCGGCCTGCACGATGAGACGGCCGGCCTCGGCGAGCCGGGTGCGCGCCTCGGCGCCGATCACTCCGCGCCGCGCGATCATGTAGTCCTCGGCGGACTGCGCCTGGGCCTTGGCCGACTGCAGGGTGCGCTGCAGCTGCGCGGCGAGCTTCGCCGCGGCCGCCGCGGCGTCGCGAGCGCCCTGGATGGCGGCGTCGATCTCGGCATCGGCGCTGGTGAACCGCGCCTGGAGTTCGAGCGGATCGCGGCCGTTCGCCGCGATCGCGGTGCGCAGGGCGGATGCCTCGGCGGCGACCCGATCGGCGACG
>Ga0256799_1000127_pt1 | contig 17343 bp, 17 predicted proteins | sample MC6MC0950MT_FD_190207 | JGI IMG/M metagenome (GOLD analysis project Ga0256799, IMG submission 190207) | Metatranscriptome of enriched soil aggregate microbial communities from Iowa State University, Ames, United States - MC6-MC0950-MT... | ecosystem: Environmental > Terrestrial > Soil >... | reverse complement strand
TCCATCAGGACCTTATGGCCATCGCTGACAATTTCCGAGAAGTGCGCAAATAAATCCTTGCCGCCGTTCTCGGGCATGATGAAGCCAAATCCTTTCGCATCGTTAAACCACTTTACGATTCCGGTTTCCATAATCTCATTCCTTTTAATAGCGGGCACCGCCCGCGAAGGTGAGCCTGTCAAGGAAAGGACTGCGAACAATGTAGCGCCCCTAGGGGAGCAAGACCGGACGAAAATCACGATGCTCGAAAAGCTTCTAATCCACTATGGGTGCAGAGGTTCTTAAAGTCAATCGGCGTTTCCAATTACCACGCATGTATTATTTTCGCGGCTGACGGGGCTTAATTAACGGCAAAACCAAGCAATCCGCGGCACGCAGCGGGGTTTTCTCAGATTTGCTTCGGGTTTACTTATTACGTAACCAACGCTGCGTAAGCGTATACCCGAACAATAAAAGGCGTATGCTCGCGCAATGGTGCTTGAACGTGCGTCACCTCGCCGTATCGCCATACAGGAGTATGGCCATGCATCATCGCAACACTCGCCTCTCGCGTATCACCTGCCCCGCGCACGTTCTTCTCATCGCAGATCCGGCGTGAGCGCGATCAGAAGGTCGATCGCCAAATTCGCCAACGCCTGCGTCAAGCTGCTTCCGTCAGCCTCCCCGCCGCCCGCCAGCGGCGAGCCGCGCCGCGACCCGCAACGCAGCCATGCCGCCATCTCATCTCCGTGGCGCATCTACCGCATCTACGCGCGGCCAGGCCACTTGCTGATGCGCAATGAACAAGGCCGCATCCTGGACCTGGGCGTCATGAAAGGCGTGGAACCCAACCTGACCTACCGCCTCTTTGCCCGCGATCTGCAAGGCAAGGGTTTCGCTACGCGCACGCTGCTGCTGGACGACATCGCCCGCCGCATCGAAGCTGGCGAAGTCAGCAAAGAACTGCTCAGCCTGCCCGATTGGGATCAGCCGCTGGGCGCGGATCTTGACCGCGGGACACATACAGATGTGTCGATGAAGCTGGGGCGTTAGGCAAGCCCCGCCCGAGCCGTCGGAATCGGGGCGTCCGGCAAGCCGGACGCCCGCAGCACTTGCGCGCGCGCTCGCGGCAGCGCAATCAACGATCAAACACGGATTCCAGCACGATGCCTGTCGCCACGCCGATCAGGAAGTAGTCGGCGCCTACGCTGATCCACTGATAGCCGCGCGGCGGCTGCTTCAGGTGGTAGCCGCGCCAATCATTGATGACGTATTGCGGGCCACGATACGGCTGCGGCACGCGTTCGCCTTTGGACCAGCGCGCCGGAGCGGGATCGGGGCGGTCGTAGCCATGGCCGTGATTCGGCCCCGGGCCACGGCCGGCGTCGTGACCCGGCCCGTGGCCCGGTCCGTTGTTTGGTCCTTTGCCCGGTGCGTTGTTTGGTCCTTTGCCCGGTGCGTTGCCGGGGCCATTGCCATGGCTGTTGCCAGGCCCACCCGGGCCACCGGGGCCGCCAGGACCACGATCGGGTTGCGCATAGGCCAAACCGCTGCTTGCTGCAATCACGGCAACCAAAAGAGTAGAGACGATTTGCTTTTTCACGTTAGACCTTCTCAATGCACGGCACATGCCTACGCCACGCATTCTAGGGATCAGGTTTAACGCAATCAGGACGAAGCGTTACCGCGTGTTAAGGCTACGCCGGTTTCGAAATCCACTGTGACAGGTATCGTCGCGGCGCCCGTTTTGGCAGGCGCCAGACACGATCGGATATTCTCTCGCCTGAAAATATTCAGGGCCGTCATGCAAAGCCCCTGCATGCAACGCCCGCTCGTGCAAACCCAGTTCATGCAGACCCCGCTCATGCAAACCGCCACCGACATTCTGGACACCTTCGAACGCCTGGGTTGGAAGGCCAACGACCCCATGGCGCAAACGCTGCAACTGCGCGCGCACGATCCGAAGGCGTTGGGCGACCTGGTGGTGCAAGCCTTGGACCGCAACCTGAAGCACGCGACGTTCATCGACGCCGCGCTGGACCTGATGGACGACGACAGCTACCTCGCAACCGTCAACGCCGCCTGGCGACGCGCCCTACAAGGCGCCCGGTCAGACATGCTTTGCGAAGTCCTGGATTCCGCCGCCTTGCAATACCCCGACGTCTTCGCCAGCGACTGGAACGCCTATCTGCATGCCGTGCACGCCGGCGAAGGTGGCCCCGAGTATTTGGCGGATCAGGCGTGGCGCGCGCTCGACGCCACGACGTCGGCGGATTGGTGCGCCACCTTGGAAGACGATGTCAGCGACGGCACGCTGGGCCGCACGCGCGCGATTGCGTTGCTGCGGTCGCGCCGGCCCCAGGCTGTGCAGCAAGCGTGGTCGCACCTGTTCCCCACCCCCGACGCGCTGGCCCAGACATGGCTGCACCTTGCCGGCTACGCGTCGCACGATGGCGGCATACGCGCCCTGCACTCAGAGCGGCCCCTGCATATCGGATTCAGCGCCAGCCACCGCAAACTCATCCTGGCCGATCAGCCTGCATGGCGGCGTGACGTGCAAAAGGCGCATCCCACCTGGAACGCGAGCGCCACGCCGGTCACCCAGGCGCGCATGGGCGGTCAACTGGCCAGCACCTGCGGACATTGCCACGCGCCATTGCATCGCTTGCTTGCCCTGGTTGATCCGGCCGTGGCCAGCATTGAAAGCGCCACTCCGCTGGATTTCGCCACGTGCCTGTCATGCCAAGGGTGGCAGAGCGATGGCGCGATGTTCTATCGCCATGATGCGGAAGGCGCGCCCCATGCCCACCCGAGTCAGCGGCAAGAAGCGCCGTCGCCCCCGGACTATGTTGCCGAACCACTGTTGGACGCCGACGTTCAGCTATTCACCGCCCCATCCCGTTGGGCCTGGCAGGATTGGGGGCAATCGAACGGCAGGCAAAACCTGAGCCGCATGGGCGGCGCGCCAAGCTGGGTGCAGTCCGCCGACTATCCCGCCTGCCCCGACTGCCAGCAAGACATGCACTTCGTCATGCAGCTGGATTCCGGATTGCCGCAAGCCGATGGCGGCCAATGGCTATGGGGCAGCGGCGGCTGCAACTACACGTTCTGGTGCGCTGGCTGCCGAGTCAGCGGGCATCTATGGCAATGCACCTGAGGGACGGCCGGCCTCGCCAAGGCCACCCTACTTCTTGATCTGTTCCGCCACGCACATGTTGACGACGCCGTTAACCAGCGCTTCGATGCGGTCACGCTCCGGGCCTTTTTCGTTGGTGACCAGCATGCGGTCATAGGCGGTGTAGTCCTTGAGCGCCACCGTCTTCTGCAAGCCGTCCAGCACGCAGCGGCAATACGTGGCGGAGCGCGTGTCCACGTCCGGCCGCGCACCCGCGCTTTTCTTGAAGCCTTCCACGCACGAGCTATACGTCACGAGGCGAATGCTCTCGGGGTACTCATTCTTCTTCCCGCAGCCGGCAAGCCCCGCCAAGGCCACCCCTGCAATCACCCCCGCCATCGCCCGCCACGTAGTCTGCATGAACCGCTCCTGTTGAAATTCGAAAACGGGTGCATTTTTGCATAAGGGCATGCCATCTTTTGGTCTGATTATTCCCGCGGCTGGCCCTTTTCAATGATGCGATGTGTATGGTACACATCATGGACAGCCGAGAACTCATCAGACAGCTCCGCCAAGCAGGCTGGGTTTACCGAAATGCGAGAGGCTCGCATCACATCTACGTCCACCCGGAAAAGCCTGGGCATCTCAGCGTGCCCCATCCAAAGAAGGACCTGGGAATCGGCTTGGTCACCAAATTGTTGACCCAAGCCGGTCTGAAGTAGATCGGTCACCGCCATATCTATTGGTCCGCTCACGGCTTACCAAGGAAACTCATGAAATACCCCATCGCCATAGAGCCCGGCAGCGACACGCAAGCATGGGGCGTTGTCGTTCCGGATCTGCCCGGCTGCTTTTCAGCATCCGATTCGGGCATTGATGAAGCCATCGAAAATGCGAAAGAAGCGATAGAGCTCTGGATTGAAGCCGCGTTAGATAGCGGCGCGCCCGTGCCGCCGCCCAGCGGCATCGCGGCTCATCAAGCGAATCCAGAATTCACAGGCTGGATCTGGGCCATTGTGGAAATAGATCCTGCCGTCATGGACGACACCATCGAGCGCGTCAATATCAGTTTGCCCCGGCGCATACTCGCCCGCATCGACGCGAAAGCCCGCGCGGCGGGCGAAAGCCGGTCCGGCTATATCGCGCATCTGGCGTTGACGCACTAGCGTCGTCGTTTGTCGGATAAGGTATCGCCCCGGCCATCCCGACGCCATTAACTTCAAACTTGATCCCTGCACCATGACGTCATCTGCATCCTCCTCCCACCCCATCGCCATCGACCCCGCCCTGGTTGGCGAATACCCCGCCCTGACCAAATCCGGCGGCGGGTATTTCTATGACGATGTCCTGGAGTACCGCGTGTGGGTTCACCCTCACGCGGGCGGCGAAGACTTGCACGAAGGTGATGACTATTACTACGCCTTCGCCACGTTTGAAGAAGCCGCCGAATGCGCCGAAGAAACCCCGGGGGCCGAGCAGCCGCTTGTGCTGGTCCGGCAGTTTGAATCCATCAACGAACCCACGCCGGGCGTCTTTGAACACGTCATTGCCGAACGCATCACCGAATGGCGCGTGGAGTGGCTGGCCGATTGCAAGCGCACCGCCACGTCCATTCCGGATTTTCTGAAAAGCCGCGCGCACTAGGCGTGCTGGCCGATCAAGGACGAATGCAAGGGATCAGCGCAGGGGTTCTGCGGCAGCCCACGCGTTCAGCTCATGTACACGCCGCCGTTGATGGCGTAGTTGGCGCCCGTCACAAAAGCCGCATCATCGGATGCAAGCCACGCGCACAGACCGGCCAAGTCCTTTGCCGTACCCAAGCGGCCAACCGGCACGCTTTCGATGATGCGGTCCAGCAGCGCGGGCGGGAACGCTTTCACGGTGTCGTCGGCGATGAAACCGGGCGACACCAGGTTCACCGTCACGCCGCGCGCCGCCACTTCCTGCGCCAGCGAACGCGTAAAACCGATCACCGCGCCCTTGGCCGTGGCGTAGTTGATCTGGCCGATCTGGCCTTTTTCAGCGGCCACGGAACCGATGTTGATGATGCGGCCCCAGCCGCGGTCGGCCATGCTGTCGACGACTTGCTTGGTGCTATTGAACAGCGTGTCCAGGTTGCTGCGCAGCACCGCCGACCAGTCGGCATACGCCATTTGGCGAAAGCGCATGTCCAGCATCGAGCCGGCGTTGTTGACCAGCACATCGATGTCGCCCACCTCACGGCGCACCTTGGCGAACGCGGCCTCGGTCGACGCCCAATCGGTGGCGTCGCCTTCGGACGCCACGAAGTCGTAGCCCAGCGATTTCTGTTCCTTCAGCCAGCTGTCGCGGCGCGATGAGCGCGGGCCGCAGCCCGCCACTACGCGGTGGCCGGTGTGATGCAGCGCCTGGCAGATCGCGGTGCCCGTGTGGCCCATTCCGCTGGTGACGTAAGCGATACGCAAAGCCATGACCATTCCTTATTCAGATGTGCGGCACGCGCCGCGGATCAACCCACCGCCCCAACGAGGGGAAACAGGCCAAACGCCAGAGCGGCCACCAGCATCACCATGCAGACCATGGTGGCCCACTTCAGCGCATAGCGCTGGTGGTCGCCGAACTCCACCCCTGCCAGACCTACCAGCAGATACGTGGACGGCACCAGCGGGCTGAGCAGGTGCACCGGCTGCCCGATCAGCGATGCGCGCGCCATTTCCACCGGCGAAATGCCGTAGCCCTGCGCGGCTTCGCTCAAGATCGGCAGCACGCCGAAGTAGAAGGCGTCGTTCGACATGAAGAACGTGAACGGCAGGCTGACCAGCGCGGTGATGCCGGCCAGATACGGGCCCATCGCGTCCGGAATCACCGCAAGCAGGCTGCGCGACATGGCTTCCACCATGCCCGTGCCGGACAAGATGCCCGTGAAGATGCCCGCCGCGAAAATCAGCGACACCACCGACAACACATTGCCCGCATGCTGCGCGACGCGGCGGCGTTGTTCGGCCAGGTTCGGATAGTTGATGATCAGCGCAACGGCAAACGCAATCATGAACAGCACCGGCAGCGGCAGGATGCCCATCACCAGGCTGACCATCAGCGCCAGCGTCAGGCCGGCGTTCACCCACAGCAGCTTGGGGCGGCGCAGGTCGTGGTCGACTTCGATCTCGGGCAGGTTCTTGGGGCCGTCTTCGTCGTAGCCCGCATGCAGCGATGCGCCATCCGGCAACGACAGCACGCCCAAACGACGGCGCTCACGCAAGCCCAGGAAAAACGCCAGGATCAGCAGGGACACGATGGCCACGCCCATCACCGGCACCAGCGGAATGAAGATATCGCCCGCATCCACGTGCAGCGCGCTGGCGGCGCGCGCCGTCGGCCCGCCCCACGGCGTCAGGTTCATGATGCCGCTGGCCAGCATCGCCAGGCAGGTCATCGACAGCGCGTTCATTTTCAGGCGTCGATATAGCGGCAGCATCGAGGCCACCACGATCATGTAGGTGGTGGAGCCATCGCCGTCCAGGGAAATCACCAGGGCCAGCACGGTGGTGCCCACCACGATTTTCAGGGGATCGCCCTTCACCGCGCGCAGGATGCGGCCCACGATGGGGTCGAACAGGCCGGCGTCGATCATCACCCCGAAGTACAGGATGGCGAACATCAGCATCACGCCCGTGGGCGCAATCTTGCGGATGCCGTCCAGCATCATCTTGTCGATGCCGGCGCCAAAGCCGCCCAGCAGCGCAAAAATAATGGGGACAAGGATAAGGGCGACCAACGGCGACAGGCGCTTGGTCATGATCAGCGTCATGAACGTGATCACCATGCCGAAGCCAAGCAGGGTCAGTAGCATGAGGGGGTATCTCCGACTAGTCGTTGTTATGTGTGGCGCCGCCTTCAGCAAGGAAGGCTGGTGCCGAAGACTAGAAATAAAAGCTGTCTGGAACCTGTCGTTTTTTCCGGATTTGGACGCAGCTACAATCGCCAGATGCGCATCCTGGTAATCGAAGACGACGAGGATCTGGCCGACGCCCTCGTCCGCCGGCTGCGCCGTCTTGGCCACGCGGTGGACCTCCAAAACGACGGCCTGAGCGCCGACGGCGTGCTGCAATACGAGACCTTTGATCTCGTCATCCTGGACATCGGGTTGCCGCGCATGTCCGGCTTTGACATCCTCCACCGCCTGCGTGACCGCGGCAGCAAGACGCCTGTGCTGGCGCTGACCGCCCGCATCGACATCGAAGACCGCGTGCACGCCTTGGACACCGGCGCTGACGACTACCTGGCCAAGCCCTTTGACTTTCGCGAACTTGAGGCGCGCTGCCGCGCCCTGCTGCGCCGGCCGATCGCGCAGGCCACCGGCGTGCAGCGCTTTGGAGACCTGGTCATCGACAGCGCCGCGCGGCACGTGTCGCTGGCGGGTCAACGCATCGACCTGCCCAAGCGCGAATACAGCCTGCTGGAAATCCTGCTGGCCGGCATGAACCGGGCGGTCAGCAAGACCGAGATCGCCAACAAGCTGTTCGCCTTCGATGACGACGCCGCGCCCAACGCTATTGAGGTCTACATCGCCCGGCTGCGCCGCAAGCTGGAAGGCTCGCCACTGCGCATCGAAACGCAGCGCGGCACGGGTTACCTGCTGACGTCCACCGACCGCGCAGATGACCGGGCGGACGACGGCGCGTCGGCCAAGGCGCCGGACTAAGCCCGTGCAGTTGGGCCGCATCTCCGTCCGCCGCCGTCTGCTCACCATGCTGCTGGCGCTGTTCGCCGTGGGGCTGGGCGCGATTTTTCTGCTGGTGCGCGGTTACGCCCAGCAAACGGCCGACACGACCTACGACCAGTTGCTGCGCGCCTCCGTCCTGTCCATGGCCGACAGCCTGCAACTGGTGCAGGGCGAATGGCAGATGGACATGCCCTACGCCGCCTTGGCGCTGCTGGAACAAGCCCCGCGCGACCGCGTGTTCTACCGCGTCGCCGCCGCCAACGGCGCAGAGATTTCCGGCTACGCCGACCTGCCGCCCCCGGCGCGCGCGCAAGCAGAGGCCGCCGATACGCCCCAGCTTTACACCGCCACTTACCAAGGTGCACCCGTCCGCGTCGCGTGGATGGAACGCAAGATCGCCGGCCCGCGCAACGCCGAGGCGGCCATCATCCAGGTGGCGCAAACGCGCGAAGCCCGCAATACGCTGGCCGACAGCATTCTGTGGCAAGGCACGCTGACGCTGATCGCCTTCGCCGCCGCCGCGCTGGCGCTGGCGTATTGGGGGTTGCGCCGGTCGCTGTCGCCCATCCAACGCATCGAACGCGAGCTGGCTACGCGCAGCGCGTCAGACCTGCACCCCATTGCCGCGCCCGTGCCGGAAGAACTGGACACGCTGGTGCATTCGCTGGATGGCTTCATGGCCCGCCTGTCCGAGAACCTGGACACGCTGCGCCTGTTCATCGCCGAAGCCGCGCATCAGTTGCGCACGCCGCTGGCGGCGCTGCACGCGCAAATGGAGGTTGCGCTTGACGAAGACGACCCCGCCGAACAGCGCCGCAGCCTGGTCGCCGTGTTGCGCAACGCCGAGAAACTGTCCCGGCTGGTCAACCAGCTGCTTAGCGACGCCAGCGTCATTCACCGCAGCAACGTCAAACAATTCCAGCCCGTGAATCTGGCCGAGCTGCTGAGCCAGGCCGTGTACGACACCGTGCCGCAAGCCGATCCGCAACCCGACGTGCGCCTGCATCTGCCAGACGTCTCGCCGGACGATTCGCCCCACGTGCTGGGCGACAGCCTGATGCTGCGCGAAGCCTTCAAGAACCTGATCGACAACGCCTTGCGCCACGGCGCCAACGACGACGGCTACATCGACGTCACGCTTGACGCCCATGACGGCGGCTGGCGTATCACCGTCGCCGACCAGGGGCCGGGCATCCCGCCCGCGATGGCCCACACGGCCTTTGAACGCTTTGCGCGCGGCCCCAATCCCCGCACGCCGGGCGCGGGGCTGGGTCTGTCCATCATCAAACGCGTCGTCGATATCCATCAAGGCACGCTCAGCCTGAGCAACCGGGTTGGCGGGGGGCTGGCGGCGGTCATCCTCTTGCCGGGGCGATTTCAGGACGACCATCATGCGTAACGCCCTGCTCCGCATTCATGGCATCTTCACCCGTGGCGCGATCGCTTGCGCCCTGCTGCTGTTCGCAACAGGCAGCCACGCCGCCGAGGTCAGCGGCAGCGGCCTGACGCTAGGCCCCCCCGACAGCAAGAACGTGCTGATCCTGCATGCCTCCAACAGCGTGCAGGTGTTCAAGGGCGTGCTGGAAGACTTCAGCCAGTTGAATCCGGGTATCCGCTTGGAGTACACCGAGCTGTCCACCCAGCAGCTGTATGGCGACACGATCGACCGCGCCCGGGCCAACCCCACTGCCCTGCACGGCCCCGACCTTATCATCAGCAGCGCCATGGACTTGCAGACGAAGCTCGTCAACGACGGCTACGCGCGCGTGCATGTGTCGCCCGAGACGCGCGCCCTGCCCGCCTGGGCAAATTGGCGCGATGAGGTGTTCAGCATCGGCACCGACCCCATCGTCATGGTCTACAACACCGGCAAACTCGCCGCCACGCGTGTGCCACACACGCGCCGCGAATTGCTGTCGTTGCTGCAAGCGCCTGATCAGCCGCTGGCAAACCGCATCTCGACCTATGACGTGCAGGGCAGCGGCATCGGTTATCTGGCCGCCACGCAGGACACGCGGCTGGACAGCATGGCGGGCGCACTGCTGGCCGCGTTTGGCCGCAACGGCGTCACCATCCACGAATCCACCGAAGACGCGCTGGACAAGCTCGAGCGCGGCGACGTCACGCTGGCCTACAACCTGCTGGAGTCCTACACCCGGCATCGTATCGACCAGGGTGCGCCGCTGGCCATCATCTACCCGCAGGACTACACGCTGATGCTGTCGCGCTCGGCGATCATCCCCAAGCAGGCGCCGCGCGCGGACCTGGGCGCGCTGCTGCTTGACTACCTGTTGTCGCCGCGCGGGCAAGAGATGTTGGCCAAGCAGTCAGGCATGCGCCGCGTCAATGCGTCCGTCGTGCCGGCCGCTGGCGTGCGCCCCATGGCGTTGGGCGTGGGGCTGCTGGTGTATCTGGACCCGCTGAAAAAGCGGCACTTCCTGGATCTGTGGCGGGCGGCGATTTTGCCGCCGCAAGGCAGCGCCCGCCCCGCTGACCCGGTCGCATTGCCCCGGTAGCATTGCCGTCCATCGCATTGCCCCGTAGCATCACTCCCCTTCATTGATCACCGCGCCCCTGCCTCGGCGCCCACGCAACATGACGCTAGACACACAAGGCGCAATCGGCCTGCATCACAAGACCGGCCACCAAATGCTTGACGAATCGCTGGCCGCCATCCACGACTGGTTCAACAAACAGGAAGCGCGCGACGACATCAGTGGCATCGTGCACCGCACGTCGTTGCAACTGGGCATCCACGACGAAATCCTGCTGGAATACGACCCGTCGCGCATTGTGTTCGACTTGTCGCCCGATTGGTCGCCGAATGGCGAAGATGGCCTGCGTCCGCAAGGCCGCAATGGGCCGCTCAGCCCCGAACAGGTGCAGGAGTATCTGGCGCCCCCGTTGGCCGACGCCGTGCGCGAACGGATTGCGAAGCTGGAAGGTTCTGGGCTGCTGAACCATACGTTCCGTTTCCGGGCCCAGTTTCCCACCACGGGCGGCCGGCTGCGGCTGACCTTGGTGGAACACGTTGATGAGGCCAAGCGCCAACTGCTGCGCGACCGCGTACAAGCGTATGTGGACCAGACCCTTTTCCACGGCAGCCATCCGACCAACCGGCTGGACGTTTTTTTCCTGACGCGGCATCTGCTGGACAAGCCGCTGTTTCCCGCGCCGGACCCCGCCTGGCTCATCCGCATCTTTCAGCGCGTGCTGGAGCTGAACGCGGGCCAACCCACGCTGGACGAGCAACGCCACAGCATCATCCATGCGCTACGCAGCTGGGCTGAAACGCAGTACTTGCCGCGCTACTTCAGCATTGAGCAGAACGCGTTCCGCCAAAACGTCTATCACGCCAAACCCGGCGCCATGCTGGACCCGGCTGACCGCGACGTCGATCTGTTGCTGTACGCCGCCATGCTGATTCTGCGCCACGAGCCGGGATACAGCCGGCCCACCGGCCTGGGCTTTCTGGAGCTGGCGCAACAACTGGGCAGCGAACGCGCCGCCCGCATGCTTACCGAGGGCAGCGGCGCGCATCCGCCCGAACACCTGCGCATCTCCACGCCCGAATTCGACGGCGCGGCCAACGACGTGCTGTCGACCATCACCGTGCACATCCGCCAGGAATGCGCCGCCGCCTACCAACGGGCGCTGGCCTTCATCACGCGCCTGCTGCAAACCGGATTTCCGCCGGGCTACCAGTTAAGCGTCAAAAGCAAGACCAGAAATTACTTGCCCGTAAAGGGGCTGGCAAAGTCCGACACGCACCGCTTCTTTGCCAACGCCGCGCAGTACCCGGACGCGCATGAGGCACTTGCCACCTACGCCCGCGCGGCGATCAAGCCGTACGAGTGGTACACCGACGCCGATGACGAAAAAGCCTGCTTGGCGGGCACGTACGCCACCTTCGCGCTGGGCCTGGCCGATGCCCGCCACTTTGCGCTGGTCACGCACTACATGGACTTGGTGGATGACGAGCATCAGTCCGCGCAAGACCGGTTCACGCCCTTGTTCATCCAACAGCACGGGTTGACGCCTGCGTCGGTCGACACCATCGTCGCATGCGTGCGCCGCTGCACCGACAATTTCAAACTGTCGGGCAAACCCGCTCTGGACGACGACGCCACGCTGGACCGTCTGATCCAGGCCTTGGGCAGTTTGCCCGAGTACGAAGCGCCGCTGGTGCGCGAACGCTTATGCGGCCCAGACAAGAAGCTGGCCGCCGAGGCCCGCAAGGCCGATCCCGAGCGCCGGGCGCGATTGCTGCGCTTGCTAGGACAAAACGGCGCGTAAACAAAGCGGTTCGTAAGCGCGCCCTAGCCGCTGATCGGAATATCCCGGTGCGCGTGCATCAGGGCGCGACGACGATTTCACGCGCATAATTTGCGCTTCGGGGACGGGCTGCCAGCAAGTGACGGTAAGCCCGTGCCCATTCGCTCTGATCCGCAGCAGCCGAGCGCCGATCCGGCCCCATTCGCCGGACCTCCCCACCCCGTGTGACACGTAATCGCGATTACGTCCGAACCAGCGTTGGAGGCACATCATGGCCGAGCATCAGATTGCCTTGCAGCGCCCATTCGAAGGCGCCCCCCCACTTAGCGACCCCGCCTCGCCGTGGCAAGACATATTGCGCAACGCGCACGCGCTCGTCGACGCGCGCGGCGGCACCCGGCACAGCCGGCGGCTGCAACGCCAACAGGCGGTGGCTGTCGGCTGGCAATCCATCGACAACGCCTTCTCAAGCGTCGGCGAAGCCGTGCTGCTGATCAGCAAGGAATTCCTGGTCAACAAGATGTCGGCGCTGGCGCTGCGCTACCTGGACGACGGCCACGGCTGGACCGTGCGTGGCGGCAAGCTGCGCCACGCCAACGCCAAACTACAGCGCTTGTTCGAAGGCTACTGCGCCGCCATCAGCCGCGACCGCCAAATGCGGTCCCTTGCCACCACCGCCAGTTGGGGCGAGGTGTTCTGGATCGACATCAGCCCAGCGCCCGAGACGCTCAGCCCCGCCGGGGGACGCATGATGCTGGTACGCATGCGCCGCAAAAGCGCCTTCGCCATGCCCGATGTGGGCAAGCTGGAATCCGTATTCGCCATTACCCGCGCCGAAGCCGCCGTGCTGGCGGGCCTGGCCGCCGGCCATAGCGTGGAAGAAGTGGCCACGCTGCGCCAAGCATCGGTGCTGACCGTGCGCAAGCAGGTGGCGTCCTTGCTCAGCAAGATGGAATGCCACCGCCAATCGGAGCTCGTCCGGCTGGCCTCCTTGCTGTAAGCGCACGCCGGACACCATCCGAGGATGGCATGGGCGTACCCAATATGGGGTATGCGGCGCCCACCCATGCGGCCCTACGATGAGGCCGAAGCCATGAGAGGGAGGGGTCACTCTCGTCATCAAGGAGTTCCTCATGAAGACAGTCCTAACGTGGCGCGGCCTCGTGCCCTTGGCGCTTGCCGCCGCCCTGCTATCGGGCAGCGCCCTGGCGCAAACCGCGGTTGCCCCCACCACCGCCGCGCCGGAACCCAACATTCCCCTGAGCCGCGACGACGTCATGCGCGACCTGGCTGCGTGGAAACAATCAGGCGTCGAACGCAACTGGAACAGCGACAACACGCCGGACATCAACAGCCCTGAGTATGTCGCGAGTTATAGAAAGTACGTGGACACGGTGCGGCCCGGCAGCGCTGCGCCGCCGATGCAGACGCAATCGCAGAATCAAGGCAAGTGGTGATGCAGGCATGACGTGTTGCAGCCTTGAATCGGGACGAAGTGGAAATCGCAGAATTTCCGCGCGTCCCGAGATGGCGACTTTTCAGCTAGGCCACGATGCCAAACACATCTAGAAGGTCACCTTGACCGACGGTGCACTGCGCTGCGCCTTGCCATGGAACACCGCTTCGATGTTGTTGCCATCCGGGTCCAGCACAAATGCGCCGTAATACCCAGGGTGATAGTCCCGAAAGCCCGGTGCGCCGTTATCTCTGCCGCCATTGGCCAGAGCCGCTTGGTAGAACGCATCCACCATCGCCTGGTCTTCCGCCTGAAACGCCAGATGATGACGTCCCGTCAGTTCGCCCTGCGCGGCCAGGCTTGACGCGGTCGACACAAACAGTTCATCCGCCCAGAAATAATCATCCGCGGTACCGCCCATGGGCACCTTCAGCGCATCAAACACCGCTTGGTAAAACCGTTGGCTGGCGGGCAGATCGCGCACCACCAGCTGAATATGATCGATCAGCCGTCCGCGATGAATTTCGTTGGTCTGCATGTTGAGTCTCCAGTCAGGAAAACAAGGAATCAGACTGCAATTACGGGGTCCACAAAATTGCAGTCTGACACCGGGAAGCCCACGCTTCAAGCCAGATACGACTCGACCTCTTCCGCCGTCAAATATCGCGTGAACGTCATCGACGGCGTGTGCGCCTCATGAATAATGCCGGTGAAACCCGACCAGTTTCGCTTCGTTCCTTCATCGGTCTCCAGCGCAATCAACACTCGCTTGCCGTGTTTCGCCATGTTGTGGCGCAGCGCCGCTTCGCCCCAGGCCCACAGCATCGGCTGGGTCAGCACGCCATCGGCAAAGGCGCCCGCCTGCAACCATTGGAAGTCGGCGGTATCCCCATCCATATCGGGCTGACGTTGCGCAATCTCGCGTTTCACGCCCAAAGCCTGCGCATGCTCGCCAATCAAAATCTGCAACAGCGTAAACGCGTGGAACGTGTTGTTGATGGCGTGCGCCCGCGCCACGAATCCCGTTTTTGATGTGGGCAACACGACAACCAGCTCGTCCTCATAACTGAGCTGATACGCCATCCACAAATAATGCAGCTGCTCAAACGGCAGACTGTCATTGTTCGTCGCCATCGGATGGAGCAGCGCAATCAACGCCTCATCAGAGGTGAACGCCTCGTGATTGCGTTCGCTACGCATCAGCATGGTCATCATCGGCAAGACCAGCACGTCCACGGCTTGATGCAAGGCCTCGACTTCCCAGCGCTCGCCCTCGGGAACCGCGGCCATCCTGGCTTGCGCGTCGATCCAGGCCTGGCGATCTTCCGCCTCGACCTCATCGTCCTCCTCTTCCACTTCCTGCGCGCAGTACGGGCGCAGTGTTTGCAGCCACTGGCCAAGCAGCGCCTGAAGCGTGGGGAAGATGAGGGCCGGATCTGCCCCATCTTCGACCAGCGAGCCGCACATCAAGGCCAGCGCCGACGCGCGGCTGGGGTGAAGTTGGGGCAGCAGATCCGCGCAGGCTTGAAGATTCGCGGACGTGTGGGCGTCGTCTTGAGACTCGGCGTAAAACGCACGGACCTCGGGGCGCTTGAAGAATTGCTCTAGCGAATCCAGGTCGTTAGAGGAACGCACGGGAGTCGATAGCGCGCGGGCGAGATCAGCGAATGGATTGGGCATGCAAGGTGAGTCCGCAGTTTATAGTGCGGACGATTTTACCGAGTCTGGCCTGCTGCTCTACTCCGCTTTAATCCCCGCCTTTGCGATCACCTCGCCCCAACTTCCGGCTCTTGTTTCCACCCACCTTTTCGCATCTACTCGCCCCGCAAACGGCGCGCGCATCCCCAAGCTGGCGATGCTCTTCTGGAACTCTGGCCGCGCGTACACCGCCGCCAAGGTCTCGTCCCATTTTTGCGCGATGTGGGGCGGCAAGCCCTTGGGCGCCATGATCATAAAGGCAAAGGCCGCTTCAAAATCCTTTAACGGCTCCATGCCCAGATTCGCCATGGCGGGTACACCGGGAAGATCTGGGTCCGGCTCGCGTGACGAGATCGCCAACGCGCGCATCGTTCCCGCGCGCACGTGCGGCTGCACGGCTGAGGCGGCCAGAAACCCTGCCTGGATTTGATTGCCGAGCAAGGCGTTGACGGCGCCCGCGCTGCCACGGAATGGCGCGTGCGCGACGTCCATGCCCAGCGCCAGGTTCAGTTTTTCAAAAGCCAGATTGCCGGGGCTGCCGTAGCCAGCCGATGAATAGGTCACGGCGTTGGTCTTGGCATATCGGACAAAATCCTCCAATGTCGCCACGCCCAGGTCGGCGCGCACCGTCAACGCCAAGCCGAAGCTGCCGGCGATGCTTAGCGGTTCCAGGTACCGGGTTACCTCGTCGGCCACGTCTTTGAAGACGTGCGGGTTGACGGTCATCAACGTATCCAGCGTCATCAGCAACGTGTAGCCGTCCGGCTCGGCCCTGGCGACGGCCTTTGCGCCGATATTGCCCGAGGCGCCCGGACGGTTTTCAACGACGATTGTCTGGCCCAGCAATTCACCGGCGGCCATCGCAATGGCGCGGGCGCCAATGTCCAGCGGACCGGCAGGCGAGAAGTTAACGATGAGCCGGATAGGACGTGTCGGATAATCGGCCGACGAGGCGGCCGACGCGCCAGCCCCCATCAGCGGCATGCAAAACAGCGCCATGCAGAACAGCGTAGGCTTGAACATTTTTCTCTCCGGGGTGACGGCCGCACGCAAGCCGCGGCCTGGGCGATGCCATCAGGCAATAGCGGTGGGATGGGGGCTCGTTTCCGCGTGGCGGATCATGGCCTTCGACAACGCGAACAACAGTTCGCCCCGTGTGGCGACGGCGGCCGGCGCATCCCATAAGTTGCGCAATTCGTCGGGGTCTTCCTGCAAGTCATAGAGTTCGCCCCAGCCCGAGTCGGCGTAGACGCTTAAACGGTGGCGCGACGTTTGCAGCGTTCGCATGCGCGTGCGGCAGGGAAAACCGAACATCGTGCGCTGGCCTTCTTCTTCGATCAGCACGGCTTCGCGTACGGTATCGACGGCGCCTGACATCAGCGGCAACAACGACATGCCCTGCATGCCGTTGTAGTCAGGCAGTTCTGCTCGCGCCAGAATGGTTGCGGCGATATCGGCGGTGGAGCACAACGCCTGACTACGCGCGGCGGCAGGCTTGGCTTTCGGGTCACGCCAGATGAAAGGCGTGCGGATCAGGCCTTGATAGTGGATAGGCCCCTTGAACAACAACTGGTGATCGCCGAAGTAGTCGCCGTGATCACTGGTGAAGATGACGACGGTGTTGTCATCCAGCCCCGTGTCGCGCAGCGTCTGCATGACGCGGCCGATCGTGGCGTCGATATGGCTGATGGAGCCGTAGTTCAGCGCGATGGCTTCCCGCGCTTCGCGTTCCGTGCAGGCGAAGACGGCGGGCGTATGTTTGACCGCCTTGCCTTGATCGCGCTGCTGATACAGCCAGGCCACATGCGGTGGCGGCGCGTGACCGGCCGCCGCGCTTGCGTGAAAAGAAGCCGGCAGCATCACATCCTCTGGCTGGTACAGGTCCCAGTACTTGCCATGCGGGGTGTAGGGATGGTGCGGGTCAGGAAAAGAGCACTGTATGAAAAACGGCGCACCGCTTGCGGCATGCTCGTGCAGCTGCGCGATGGTTTGGTCCCCAATGTAGGCCGTGGAGGAACATTCCTCGGGCACCCGCGTTCGCCACGCTTGATGATGTTGCGTCAACACGAAGCCGGGCGCAGGCAGTGCGTGCTCGGGGCCCCAAAGCCGCCGCGCTTC
>Ga0256799_1000126_pt1 | contig 17495 bp, 14 predicted proteins | sample MC6MC0950MT_FD_190207 | JGI IMG/M metagenome (GOLD analysis project Ga0256799, IMG submission 190207) | Metatranscriptome of enriched soil aggregate microbial communities from Iowa State University, Ames, United States - MC6-MC0950-MT... | ecosystem: Environmental > Terrestrial > Soil >... | reverse complement strand
GCGTTGGGGATGTTGGGCAGTGGAATGGCGGACGTGATCGCCTCGAGCCCGCTCAGGCGCGCGGGCGACAGCAGCCTCGTCACATCCTCTCGGCTCATGAGTTTGGCGTCGACCACCATGTCCGCGACATTCTTGCCTGTCAGAAGGGCCGCCTTGGCGAGAGTCGCGGCCGCTGCGTAGCCGATGTGCGGCATCAGCGCCGTGATGACGCCGACCGATGAGCCCACCATGGCACCGAGGTGCTCCTCGTTGGCGGTGATGCCGTCCACGCAGTTCACGCGCAGCGTGTGGAAGGCCTGAGTCATCCACGTGATGCTCTGGAGCAGGGAGTGCGCGATCACCGGCTCGAAGGCGTTCAACTGGAGCTGGCCGCCTTCTGCCGCCATCGTGACCGTCACGTCGGCGCCGGCGACCGAGAACGCGACCTGGTTGACGACCTCGGGGATGACCGGGTTCACCTTGCCGGGCATGATGCTCGAACCCGCCTGACGCGGCGGAAGGTTGATCTCGCCCAGTCCGGCCTGAGGTCCGCTCGAGAGAAGACGAAGGTCGTTGCAGATCTTGGAGAGTTTGATGGCGCTGCGTTTGAGAGTGCCGGAGAACGACATGAACGCACCGGCGTCGCTGGTCGACTCGATGAGGTCGGGCGCTGTCTCGAGATTGAGTCCCGTGATCTCGTTGAGATGACGCACCGCAGCCGAGGCATAGCCGGGATCCGCGGTGATCCCGGTTCCGATCGCCGTGGCGCCGAGGTTGATCTCGGCGAGCAGCCACTTCGACTCGGTGAGGCGGGCGTGATCTTCGGTGAGGGTCGTGGCGAATCCGTGGAACTCCTGCCCCAGGGTCATCGGAACCGCATCCTGCAGCTGCGTGCGCCCCACCTTCAGCACGTGGCGGAACTCCTCGCCCTTGGCCGCAAACGAGTCGCGCAGCAGAGCGAGCTGATCGAGCAGATGAGCCAGTGCGAACGTGAGGGCGATCTTGATCGCCGTCGGGTAGGTGTCGTTGGTGCTCTGGCTGCGATTGACGTCATCGATCGGACTCAGGTACGCGTAGTCGCCCTTCGACCGCCCGGCGAGTTCGAGGGCGACGTTGGCGATGACCTCGTTGGCGTTCATGTTGGTCGACGTTCCCGCGCCTCCCTGCATGACCCCCACCACGAACTGGTCGTGGAACTTGCCGTCGATGATCAGCTGGCACGCGCGATCGATCAGATCGGCCTTGTGCGCGTCGAGCACGCCGATCTCGAGATTCGCCCGAGCAGCAGCCTGTTTGACGCTCGCGAGCGCGACGATGAGGTCGGGATACACGGAGATGGGACGCTTCGCGATCTGGAAGTTCTCCAGCGCCCGTGAGGTGTGAACGCCCCAATATGCGTCGGCGGGAATGTCTCGGGCGCCGAGCGAGTCGCTCTCGGTCCTGACCGGGCCGCCACCGTCGGGGGCCGGTACGTCGGAGACGTTGTTCCGGGCGTCCACGACCGGGATCGGGCGGGTCTTGGGTTCATCCATGGTTGCTGTGTCGGGGGATATCACGTTCGGCTCCATTGCCTCTCGTTGTGCGTTGGCAGGATTGATTGCGTCGGCAGTTCGTGGCCGCCGGCACTTCGAGCCTACCTCTCCCCCCTCCGCAGGCAGGGGTTCATGTCAGCCCAGCTTGCGCAGAAGTCCTCGCGCGAATCTGTCTTTCGCCTCGGTGTACGGCGGGTAGATCAACTTCATCGTGTCGGGTTTGAGCGACTTCGTCAGCACGGCTTTCTCGTGGCTGAACGTGCGCAGCGAGTTCTCACCGTGATAGGCGCCGGTGCCGCTCTGGCCCACGCCGCCGAACGGGAGACCGACCACCGCCAGGTGCGCGGCGGGCACACCGAAGCCGACCGCTCCTGAACTGGTCTCGGTCAGGATGCGACGCCTCACCCGCGGGCTCTCGCTGAACACGTAGAGCGCGAGCGGCTTGTCGCCCGCGGTGATGATCGAGATCGCTTCGTCGAGTCCGCTCACCGTGACGATGGGGAGCACGGGACCGAAGATCTCCTGCTGCATCACGGGCGCGTCGAGGGGCACGTCCGTCAGCACGGTCGGAGCCAGATAGCGGGATGCGGCGTCGGAGCGTCCGCCGGTCACCGTCGTTCCCGCATCCAGAAGCCCGGTCAGCCGGTCGAACTGCGCGCTGTTGACGATGCGACCGTAGTCGGGACTTGACTCGGGGTCGACGCCGTAGAGCCGCTCGATCGCCGACGCGAGCGATGCCGCGAGGCGCGGGGCTACGGATGCACTCGCGAGCACGTAGTCGGGCGCGACGCACGTCTGCCCCGCGTTCATGAACTTGCCCCACACGATGCGATCGGCAGCAGCGTCGAGATCGACGGTGTCGTCCACATAGACCGGGGACTTGCCGCCGAGCTCCAGCGTGACCGGCGTCAGATTGCGCGCAGCGGCGGCTGCGACGATGCGACCGACCCGGCCGTTGCCCGTGTAGAAGATGTGATCCCAGCGCTGTTCGAGCAGCTCTGTCGTCTCCTCGACGCCGCCTTCGACGACCGACACGGCGCGCGGGTCGAGATAGAGCGGAAGGAGTCTGGCCATCGCCGCCGACGTCGCCGGTGCGAGCTCGCTCGGTTTCAGCAGCACGGCATTGCCCGCTGCGAGCGCGCCAACGAGCGGTGCGAGCAGCAGCTGCACCGGGTAGTTCCACGGTGCAATCACCAGCACCACGCCCAGCGGTTCGCGCACGACGGCCGCCCGCGCCGGAAGCAAGGCACCCGGAACACTCACGCGGCGGGGCCTCAGCCAGCGGCGCAGATGCTTCACAGTGTGATCGATCTCGCCGACCACGAAACCGATCTCGGCGATCTGCGACTCGGTCGGGTTCTTGGCGAGGTCGGCGAGCAGTGCGTCCTCGATGTCCGGACCGCGTTCGACGAGCATCCGTCGCAGTGAGGCGAGTTGGGCGAGTCGCCACGACAAGGGCTTCGTGATGCCCGACGCGTAGGAGCTCCGGAGGTCGTCGACGGTCTGCGCCAGGGTCATGCGGCCATCCTACGTGCGGGCGGCCGGACGGTACTCGAGGTCGGTGATCGTGTAGCCGAGTCGCTCTCCGCGCCGTTCGAACTTGGTGACAGGACGGTCGGCCGGACGGTCGACGACGCCCCCGGGTCCCGCCGCGTTGACCAGACCGGGTGCTGCGTCGAGCACCTCGAGCATGTGGGCCGCGTAGTTCTCCCAGTCGGTCGCCAGTCGGAGAACGCCGGTCGGCTTCAGGATGCGGACGACCAGCTGCGCGAACTCCGGCTGCACGATGCGGCGCCGGTGGTGACGGTTCTTGGGCCAGGGATCGGGGAAGAAGAGGAGCACCTCATCGATGCTCGCCTCGGTGAGGTCGTTCTCGAGGACCTCGACGGCGTCGTGCCGGATCACGCGCACATTGGTGAGTCCGCGCACGTTCGCCTCGTTGAGCAGTCGTCCGATTCCTGCTCCGTGCACCTCGACTCCCACGAAGTCCCGCTCGGGGTAGAGGGCCGCGAGGGTCAGCAGGTTCTCGCCGTCACCGAAACCGATCTCGAGAACATGCGGCGCACGGCGTCCGAAGATCGCGTCGAGGTCGAGTGTGCCGTCACCGAGCTCGATCCCGTACTCGGGCCAGAGCTTGTCGATGGCGCGCTGCTGGGCTTCCGTCCGCCGTCCGCGAGTGACGAAGCTTCGGTGTCTTGTCTGGTGCTCCACCCGTCAAGTCTCCCCTACCGACCGGCGGGCCAATGCATCGACGCCCTCCGGGAAGCCATCCGGAGGGCGTCGAAACGCGGGGCGCGCGCCTCGCTAGAGAAGCGCGAACGGCAGCAGGGTGAAGCCGATGCCCACCCCCAGGATCGCCAAGAGGGCCAGGAACAGCACCCCGATGAGCATGACCGAGTTGAGGACGATTCCCCAGACGGCCATAGCTCTCGATCCGGGCTCGCGTGAGAGCGCCAGGATGCCGACGACGAGGCCGACGATGGGTGCGATGAGGGTCCAGCCGAACGCGATCGACGCGATGCCCATGACGAGGCTCGTGACGCTGAGCGCCCTGGTTTCGGGGATTGTCCGGTGGTCGGCGAAAGTGGTCATGAGATGGATCTCCTGGTTCGTGTCGATGGATCCAGTCAACCGTCGCCTCTCGCAGACCGCCATCGGGATATCCCCCGATTCCGGTCAGGGAAACCCCCGATCACACGCAGCGCAGGGTCAGTGCGGAAGCACAGCCTCGATCGGTCCCCGCGCGAAGTAGATCAGGAATCCGGCGGCGACGATCCAGAGGAGCGGGCTGATCTCGCGTGCCTTTCCTCCGAGCGACCGGATGAGCACCCAGCTGATGAATCCGACCCCGATGCCGTTCGCGATCGAGTAGGTGAGCGGCATGACGATAATCGTGAGGAACACCGGCAGCACGCTCGAGAACTCGCTGAAGTCGATGTAGCGGATCTGCATGACCATGAGCGCACCGACCACGACCAGGGCGGCCGCGGCGACCTCGAGCGGCACGACCTGGGTGAGGGGCGTGAAGAACATGGCTAGCAGGAACAGCACACCGGTCACCACGCTGGCGAAACCGGTCTTCGCTCCCTCGCCGATGCCCGACGCGGACTCGACGAACACCGTGTTCGACGACGACGACGTCCCGCCGCCGACGACCGCTCCGACACCCTCCACGATGAGCGCGGACTGCAGACGCGGGAAGGTGCCGTCCTCGTTCGCCAGACCGGCGCTGCGGGCCAGTCCCGTCATCGATCCCATGGCGTCGAAGAAGTTCGTGAAGACCAGCGTGAAGATCAGCATGACGGCGGCCAGCGCGCCGATGCGTCCGAAGGACCCGAAGAGGTCGACATGGCCGACGAGACTCAGATCGGGCAGCGACACGAGCGAGCTCGGAAGCTGCGGCACGGTGAGGTTCCAGCCGGCCGGGTTCTTGCCGCCCATCGACGGGCCGACGTGCGCGATCGCCTCGACGATGATGGCCACGACGGTGGCGGCGACGATGCCGATGAGCAGAGCGCCTTTGACCTTGCGGGCCATGAGAACACCCATGATCACCAGGGCGAGGAGGAAGATCAGCGTCGGCACGGTCGCGATCGAACCCGCTTCCCCGAGCTGCACGGGCGGCGACGACATGTTGGTACTGCGGACGAATCCGCTGTCGACGAAGCCGATGAAGGCGATGAACAGGCCGATTCCGACCGTGATCGCCGTCTTCAGCTGCTGTGGCACCGCGTTGAAGATCAAGCGGCGCAGGCCGGTCGCCGCGAGCAGCACGATGATGAGCCCGTTGATGACGACGAGGCCCATCGCCTCCTGCCAGGTGAGGATCTGCACCACGTTGACGGCCAGGAACGAGTTGATGCCGAGGCCCGCTGCGAAGGCGAACGGGAGACGGGCGACGAGGCCGAACAGCACCGTCATGAAGCCGGCGCTCAATGCCGTGACGGCTGCCAGCTGACCGCCGTCGAGCGAATGGCCCGCCACATCCGGAGTGCCTCCGAGGATCAGCGGGTTCAGGATCACGATGTACGCCATCGTGACGAAGGTCAGCACTCCGCCGCGCACCTCGGTGCCCCAGGTCGTGCCACGTTTGGTGATCTCGAAGAAGCCGTCGAGGCGCCCGCGAAGCGTCGGCGCGGGGGAAGCGGACTTGGTCGGTGCGGAAATGATGGTCTCCCGTAGTATCTCGTAGGGCTGTGCGTTCGCTGATCGCGACCGCACAAGCCTAAAGCCCCCTCGACGCGAAGGAAATCTATGGCCCTGCCCTGGAAACTGCACGGTGACGGTAAGAACGTCGGCGCAGCGGAGATCGTCCTCCCGGGAGAGCGGCTGACGTGGCCGCGCACCATCGGACTGGGCGCTCAGCACGTCGTGGCGATGTTCGGTGCGACCTTCCTGGTGCCGGTGCTGACTCACTTCCCGCCGAGCACCACACTGTTGTTCTCGGGTATCGGAACGATCCTGTTCCTGCTCGTGACGCGCAACCGGCTCCCCAGCTACCTCGGCTCCTCGTTCGCCTTCATCGCGCCGATCACGGCGGCGACGGCGAGCAACGGGATGGGCAGCGCCCTGTTCGGCATCGTGGCCGTCGGCATCCTGCTCGCCATCGTCGGCGGGATCGTCATCCTCACGGGGACGGGGTGGATCGACGCGCTCATGCCGCCTGTCGTGGCCGGTGCGATCGTCGCCCTCATCGGGTTCAACCTGGCCCCTGCGGCCAAGAACAACTTCGTGCAAGCGCCCTGGACGGCGATCGTGACGCTTCTGGCGGTCATTCTGTGCACGGTTCTGTTCCGGGGCCTTCTCGGCCGTCTCTCGATCTTCATCGGAGTGCTCGTCGGCTATGTGTTCGCCGTGATCGTCGGCCAGGTGGACTTCACGGCGGTGGCGAAAGCCGACTGGATCGGATTGCCGCAGTTCGCCCTTCCCGCGAACCCGTTCGCCCACCCGGCTGCGACGTTCGGCATCCTGCCCGCGTTCCTCCCCGTCGTGCTGGTGCTGGTTGCGGAGAATGTCGGACACATCCGCGGAGTGGCGCAGATGACCGACCCGACGGTCAACAAGCTCACCGGGCGCGCCCTGTTCGCCGACGGGCTCGCGACCACCATCGCCGGCTTCTTCGGCGGCTCGGGAACCACGACCTATGGCGAGAACATCGGCGTGATGGCGGCGACCAAGGTCTACTCGACGGCGGCGTACTGGGTGGCGGGAATCGTCGCCGTGGTCCTCGGGCTGTCACCCAAGGTCGGCGCCGTCATCAACACGATCCCCGCCGGCGTGCTCGGTGGCGTCACGACGGCTCTCTACGGACTGATCGGCATCATCGGTGTGAAGATCTGGCTGGACAACAAGGTGGACTTCTCGAAGCCGGTGAACCAGTTCACAGCGGCGACCGCCCTCATCGTCGGCATCGCGGACTTCACGCTGAACCTCGGACAGCTGACGTTCAACGGCATCGCGCTCGGCACCATCGCTGCGATCGTCGTGTACCACCTCATGCGAACGGTCGCGCGCCTCCGCGGTACCGACTGAGCGGTGAAGGCAGAGCGCGTGGAAGCGTTCGCGCCTACCGGTGGAAGAACGGGATGATCAGGTACAGACCGTAGAGAACGGCGATGCCGCAGAGCACGAAGCAGGCGTAGGCGCCCGCAAGCGCAAGGCGTTTCTGAGCGTCTGTGAGCGGGTTCTTCTTGAGCGCCTTGTTCGCCTTCTTGAGCGATTTCGCCGCCTGCTCGGGCGAGATGACGGTGATCGCGTCGGTGAACTCGGCCGGCTCGACGAAGAGCGCACGGCCGGCGACGGCGAGGAGTCTCGTGCCGAGCGCGTACAACGACACGACGACGGATGATCCGATGAGCGACGCGATGAAGACGATGAGAAAGGCGCCCCAGTCGATCATGCTGACTCCTTCTTGCCGCCGCGGCTCTTCTTGAGCGGCTTCACCTTCTTGATCCTGACTGCGCGACCGGATGCGGCCACCTCGCTGACGCCCTGAACGGGCGCGGGCGCCACCGCGTTCTTGCTGTTGACGCTGTTACGGCTGGACAGGATGAAGATGGTCGTGATGACCGCCACGGCCAGCACCGCGTCGATCGCGATGCCGACCGGTCCGAAACCGGCGAGCCAGGCGGCGACGGCCCCCACGATCCCCGCGGCGGGGAGTGTGAGCAGCCAGCCGAGCGCGATCCGTCCCGCCGTTCCCCACCGCACGGAGGAGCCGCGACGGCCGAGTCCCGAGCCGATGACCGATCCCGACGCCACCTGCGTCGTGGACAGGGCGAATCCGAGATGGCTGGACGCCAGGATGGTCGCAGCCGTGCTGGTCTCGGCGGCGAAACCCTGCGCCGGCTTGACGTCGGTGAGCCCGCGTCCGAGCGTGCGGATGATGCGCCAGCCGCCCGAATACGTTCCGATGGCGATCGCCAGGGCGCACGCGATGACGACCCACAGTTCGGGACCCGATCCTGCGGGTTGGGCACCGATCGCGATCAGCGTGAGGGTGATGACACCCATCGTCTTCTGGGCGTCGTTCGTGCCGTGGGAGAGTGCGACGAGCGACGACGAGAAGATCTGGCCGTACCGGAATCCGCCCCGACCGTCTGGTCTGCCGTCATAGCGACGGGTGATCCAGTACGCGAGCTTCGTGGCGGAGAACGCGACGACACCCGCCGTGACCGGCGCGATGACGGCCGGCAGGATCACCTTGTCGAGGACGACGACGAAGTCGACCGAACCGAGACCGACACCGACGATCGCTGCGCCGATCAGACCCCCGAAGAGCGCGTGGCTCGAACTCGACGGCAGTCCGAAGAGCCAGGTGACCATGTTCCAGATGATGGCCCCGACCAGCCCCGCGAAGATGAGCTCGGGCGTGATCTGCACTCCGCCGTCGCCTTCGCGGATGATCCCGCCCGAGATGGTCTTGGCGACCTCGGTCGACAGGAACGCTCCCACCAGGTTCAGAACAGCGGCGAGGGCGACGGCCACTCTGGGCCGCATGGCACCGGTCGCGATGGGCGTCGCCATCGCGTTCGCGGTGTCATGGAAACCGTTCGTGAAGTCGAAGAACAGGGCCAGTGCGATGACCAGCACGACGATAAGGGTGAGATCCACCGGCGTCTTTCTCGTGTCGGGACAAAGTCCGTCCCGCGCCAAGTGTTAGCCGGGATTTCATGCAGATGACCTGGCGCTGTTAGGCAGCCACGACGATACTCACACGGCTTCCGGGTCAGGTCAACTTGAGCGTGCAGCCACTCAGAGTCGGTTGACGGCCGTCACGCGCAGCACCGCCACGCCCTCGTCGGCGGAGGCCCCCAGCAGCACGTCCGCCGCGATGCCCCAGTCGTGGTCGCCGTCCGGATCGGCGAGGATCTGACGTACGCGCCAGATGCCCTCGTCGGCGGCCGGGCTCTCGTCGACGATGATCATGGATGCGGACCGCGCAGCCGCATCCGTTCCGATCGAATCGTGCTCCTCGTAGTACGACTCGAGCGCCTCATCCCAGTTCAGAGCGGTGAACGAGGGTGTTCCCCCGCCGGCGAGCACGGCCGCTTCGTTCTCGAGCGCGCCGAGCTGCTCGACCTGGTCGAGCGCCGCGAGCTGCACCCGTCGGAACAGCTCGTTGCGCACCAGCACGAAGAACGCGCGCCGGTTGGTCGTGACGTTGCGAGGAGCCGGAGGCGCGATGTCCCCGACCTCGGCCGCGTGCCGAGAGGCGTCCGGATGGATGAGCTCCTCCCATTCGTCGAGCAGGCTCGAGTCGACCTGGCGCACCAGCTCACCGAGCCACTCGATGATGTCCCTTAGATCGTCGGTGCGGAGTTCGAGTGGGACCGTCTGACCGAGCGCGCGATACGCGTCGGAGAGATAGCGCAGCACGACACCCTCCGACCTCGAGAGCTTGTAGAAGGCGACGAACTCGCCGAACGTCATCGCTCGCTCGTACAGGTCGCGGACGACCGACTTGGGTCGCAGCTCGAAGTCCGTCACCCACGGCTGGCTGCCGGCATACGTGATGAACGCCTCCTGGAGCAGCTCGGCGTGGGGGCGGGGATGCGTGACCGCGTCGAGCGCCTCCATCCGTTCGTCGTACTCGACGCCGTCCGCCTTCATCGCTGCGACGGCCTCGCCGCGGGCCTGGAACTGCTGCGCCGAGAGCACGGGTCGTGGATCGTCGAGGGTCGCCTCCACGATCGAGACGATGTCGAGCGCGTACTCGGGCGATTCGACGTCGAACAGCTCGAACGCGGCGAGCGCGAACGGTGACAGCGGCTGGTTGAGTGCGAAGTTCGGCTGCAGGTCGACGGTCAGCCGGATGCTCCCCCCGACGTTCTCGATGACGCCGGCGGTGACCAGCGTGCGGTAGAGGTCGAGTGCGCGTCGGGCGAGCGCCAACTGCCGTTTCCACGGTTCGTGATTGTCGAAGACGAGCGCGCGAACGTGTGCGAAGACGTCTCCCCCGCGGGCCACGACGTTGATCAGCATGGCGCTCGTGATCTGCATGGACGAGGTCAGCGTCTCGGGTTCCGCGTCGATGAGTTTGCGGAATGACGGCTCACCCCAGGAGACGAACCCTTCGGGCGCCTTCTTCCGCACGAGCTTGCGACGCTTCTTCGGATCGTCTCCGGCCTTCTCGATGGCCTTGATGTTCTCGCTCTCGTGCTCCGGCGCCTGGACGACCACGGTGCCCGCTGTGTCGTACCCCGCCCGACCGGCACGACCGGCGATCTGGTGGAACTCGCGGGCGTTGAGCTGCCGCATCCGCGTGCCGTCGAATTTGGTGAGCGCCGTGAACAGCACGGTGCGGATCGGCACGTTGATCCCCACGCCCAGGGTGTCCGTTCCGCAGATGACCCGCAGCATCCCGCGCTGGGCGAGCTGCTCGACGAGCCGGCGGTATTTGGGGAGCATTCCCGCGTGGTGCACCCCGATGCCCTGGCGCAGGAGTCGCGACAGGGTCTTGCCGAAGGCCGTCGTGAACCGGAAGCCGCCGATCAGATCGGCGATCGCATCCCGCTGCTCCCTGGTTGCGATCTTCGCGCTGGAGAGGGACTGCGCCCGTTCGAGCGCGGCGAGCTGGGAGAAGTGCACCACGTAGATCGGCGCCTGTCCGGTGCTGAGGAGGTCGTCGACCGTCTCGTGCACGGGCGTGACCTCGTAGTAGTAGTGCAAGGGAACGGGACGCTCGACACCGGTGACGACGGCCGTCTCGCGCCCGGTCCGGCGGCTGAGGTCTGCTGCCAGCTCGGTGACGTCGCCGAGAGTCGCCGACATCAGGATGAACTGTGCGTGCGGCAGCGTGAGCAGCGGCACCTGCCAAGCCCAGCCGCGATCCGGATCGGCGTAGAAGTGGAACTCGTCCATGACGACCTGACCGACCGGGGTGTCCTCCCCGTGCCGGAGGGCGAGGTTGGCCAGGATCTCCGCGGTGCAGCAGATGATCGGCGCGTCGGCGTTCACCGACGAGTCCCCCGTCATCATCCCGACGTTCTCCGCGCCGAAGATGTCGACGAGTGCGAAGAACTTCTCCGAGACGAGCGCCTTGATCGGTGCGGTGTAGAAGCTGCGGTCCCCTCGGGCCAGCGCGGCGAAGTGGGCGGCGACGGCCACGAGCGACTTGCCCGTTCCGGTCGGGGTGCTCAGGATGAGGTTCGCACCCGACACGATCTCGATGACCGACTCGTCCTGCGCCGGGTACAGCGTGATGCCGCCGCCCTCCACCCAGGAGACGAACGTGTCGTAGACCGCATCCGCATCGACGGTATGCCCCGTCGACCGTTCGCCCGAGTGCCCCGGGATGGTGCTCGTGCTCAGCCTGCGTGACTGCTCGGATTCGTGTTCGGGTGCCATCGTGTGTCAAGCCTCCCACGTTCATGAGGGGCCTTTCGTCTGGGTCCCAGGTTGCGGCCATAGCCTCAGCCCATGACGTCGTTCTGGCGGCCGGCCGCGACCGGCGTCGCAAGTGTGCTCGCGGGTGTCGGCGCGGGCGAGCTCGCCAGCGCCTTCTTCGTTCAGAACGGCAGCCCCGTGCTCGTGGTGGGCGCACTGGTCATCGACCTCGTGCCGGCCTGGCTGAAGGACGCCGTGATCGCCCTCTTCGGCACCGGCGACAAGGCGGTGCTCATCGTGAGCCTCGCGATCGTGCTGCTCATCGGCGCCGGACTCGCCGGATGGCTCGAGTCGATCCGTCCGCCGTTCGGGCGCATCCTCGTCGGCGCAGGCGGAGCGGTCGGGGTGCTCGCAGCGCTCACGCGCTCGGGAGCCGGCCCTCTGGATGCGGTCCCATCGCTCGTCGCCGCTGTGGTGGGCATCCTCGTGCTCGGCTCGCTCGCCCGCCTGCTGAGGGCCACCCAGCCCACTCGTGTCGCGCCGGCGGGTGCTGTGACGCGGCGGCGGTTCGTGACGACGACCGGGGCGAGCGCCGCCGGCGGAGTGCTCGCCGTGATCGTCGGACAGATGGTCTCCGCCGGGTACCGCACGGCCGCGACCGCGCGCGCCGCCTTCCACCTCCCTGCGCCGACGACGACCGCTCCGGCGATCCCCGCCGGTGCCTCGTTCGACGTGCCGGGCCTCTCCCCGATCGTCACGCCCAACGCCGACTTCTATCGCATCGACACAGCCCTGCAGATCCCCGGCATCGACCCGTCGAACTGGAAGCTGCGGATCACCGGCATGGTCGAGAACGAGATCGAGCTCAGCTTCTCCGAACTGCTGAAACTGCCCCTGGAGGAGAGCACGACCACGCTGACGTGCGTGTCGAACGAGGTCGGCGGCGATCTCATCAGCAATGCGACCTGGCTCGGCTATCCGATCCGGCACCTGCTCTCCCGTGCGAAGCCGAGCGCCGACGCAGACATGGTGCTCTCGACCAGTCAGGACGGCTGGACGGCGAGCACCCCCATCGAGGCCCTCACCGACGAGAGGCACGCCATCCTCGCCGTGGGGATGAACGGGCAGCCGCTCCCCCTCGAGCACGGCTACCCGGTGAGGATGGTCGTGCCGGGACTGTACGGCTATGTCTCCGCGACGAAGTGGGTGGTGTCGATGGAGGTGACCCGCTTCGATCGTGCGACCTCGTACTGGACAGACCGCGGGTGGTCGCAGAAGGGGCCGGTCAAGCTCTCCTCCCGCATCGATGTGCCCGCCGCCGGCACGCAGGTCGGGCAGGGCACCGTCGCGATCGCCGGTGTCGCCTGGTCGCAGCACGTGGGTGTGAGCGCCGTGCACGTGCAGATCGACGGCGGACCGTGGGAGCAGGCCGACCTCGCCGATGCGATCTCGGTGGACACGTGGCGCCAGTGGAAGTACGCGTGGTCTGCCAAGAAGGGCTCGCACAGCATCCGGGTGCGTGCCACCGATGCCGACGGCCGGGTCCAGACGTCGAAGGTCGCGGACGTCGTGCCCGACGGAGCTACCGGGCTCCATCAGATCTCCGTCACCGTCGCTTGAGTCATTAGCCTGATGTCATGGCCCTTCCGCCCCTCATCCAGCCCGGCCCCGATCTGACGCCCGAGCGTCGCGAGAGGTATTCGCGCACGACCCAGCTCCCGGGCTTCGGGATGCCCGCCCAACGGCGTCTCAGAGCCGCCCGGGTGCTCGTGGTCGGCGCGGGCGGACTCGGCAGTGCGGTCATCCCTGCGCTCGCCGCCGCCGGTTTCGGCACCATCGGGATCGTGGACGGCGATCGCGTGGAGCCGAGCAATCTGCCGCGTCAGACCATCCATACTCCCGCCGATGTCGGTGCGGCCAAGGTCGCTTCGGCGGCGGCCGTCGTCGCCGCGCTCGACGACGAGACGGTGGTGCGCGCGTTCGACACGATGGTGACGGCGCAGAACGCCGCGACGATCTTCGCCGACTTCGATCTCGTGCTCGATGGCAGCGACAACTTCCCGACACGGTATCTCGTCAACGATGCCGCCGTGCTCGCGGGCATCCCGGTCGTGTGGGGTGCCGTCGATCGGTTCGGCGGTCAGATCGGCCTCAGCTGGGCGGAGCGCGGACCGCACTACCGCGATCTGTTCCCCGTGCCTCCTGAGCCGGGAACGGTGCTGAGCTGCGCCGAGGCGGGAGCGTTGCCCTCGGTTTGCGCCGTCGTCGGCGGACTCATGGTGAGCGAGGCGATCAAGGTCGTCACCGGAACGGGCGAACCGCTCCTCGGACGCGTCATCGTTCACGACTCCCTCCGCGGAACGTTCCGGGAGCTGCGCTATGAACGCGACCCCGACGGCGACCCGGTGGAACCCTTGGAGGGACGCATCCCGTCGGAGATCGCGCCGGCCGAGCTGCACGCACACCTTCTCGCGGGCGACGAACTCACGATCGTGGACGTGCGCGACCCGTGGGAGGCCGATGTCGCCGAGATCCCCGGTTCACTGCTGGTGCCGCTGGATGTGGTGCTGAACGATCCGAACGGCGTCGCGGCGCGTCTCGACGACACTCCGCTCGTGATCGTCTGTCACCACGGTCCGCGTGCCGAGGCGGCCCGCGACGCCCTCGCGGCAGCCGGCGTGCACGGTGTGGTGCTGACGGGCGGCATCGACGCCTGGGCACGAGACATCGACACCGGCCTGGCGCGATACTGATCCCATGACGTCTCGCACCACGGTGGAGCAGCACGCTGCCCGCATCGCCGACCTGCTCGCACCGGTCCTCTCCTCCCGTCCGACGGAATCGGTTCCGATCGATGACGCGCTCGGCCGGGTGGCCGCCGAGGATGTGCGCTCGAACGTGGATCTCCCCCTCTTCCGCAACTCCCAGATGGACGGTTTCGCCGTTCGGGCGGCCGACATCGCGACCGTCCCCGTCGCGCTGGAGGTCAGCGGCGACGTTCCCGCGGGTCATGCCGTTCCTGTGATCCTGACCCCCGGCACAGCGATCCGCATCATGACCGGGGCACCCGTTCCGAGCGGGGCCGACACCATCGTGCCCGTCGAGGAGACGGAGCTGGTGCTCGGGCGCGACGACGATCTGTCCGGTGCGGTGGTCGAGATCCGCGCATCCCGGGAGGCCGGCGAGTATGTGCGCGAGCGCGGCAGCGACCTCGCACGCGGCGAGGTGATCCTGCACGCGGGCACCCGGCTGGCTCCACGGCACCTCGCGGCGCTCGCAGCAGCGGGCATCACGGATGTGGGGGTGCGGGCTCGCGTCAGGGTGGGCATCCTGACGACGGGCGCAGAACTCGCGCAGAACGACACGGCCGGATACGGCCAGATCTTCGACGCGAACGGCATCGCCCTGGCGTCGCTGGTGACCGAGGCGGGCGCGACCGTGTCGTACCGAGGATCCAGCGACGATGATCCGGACGCATTCCGCACCGTGCTGCGGGAAGCCGTCGCGAGCAGCGACCTGGTCCTCACATCCGGCGGCATCTCGCAGGGTGCATACGAGGTGGTTCGCGAGGTGCTCGAACCCATCGGCGCCCAGGTGACGACGATCGCCATGCAGCCCGGCGGTCCGCAGGCCACGGCACAGGTCGACGGCGTGCCGATCATCTGCTTCCCGGGCAACCCCGTGAGCACACAGGTGTCGTTCACCGTCTTCGTGCGTCGGCTGCTGCGTGAAGCAGCGGGACTTCCCGCCCTGGAGCCGCGGACGGTCGAACTGGCCTCACCCGTCCGGTCGGTCCCCGACCGACGCCAGTTCCTGCGTGGTCTCATCACGACGGAGGGAGCCGTCGAAGCGGTCTCCGGATCGAGCTCTCACCTCGTCGCGGGCATGGCCCGTGCGGATGTGCTCATCGACATCCCGACCGATGTCCTGCACCTCGACGGCGGCGCCGACGTGACAGTGTGGACCCTATGAGCCAGTTGACCCACCTCGACGGCGACGGACGAGCCAGGATGGTCGACGTCGGCGGCAAGCCGGAGACCGTGCGCACGGCGGTCGCACGCGGCCGACTCGTCACCACCCCAGCCGTCGTCGCTCTCGTGCGCGCGGACGACCTGCCCAAGGCGGACGTGCTCGCGACGGCCCGCATCGCCGCCATCTCCGGTGCGAAGAAGACGTCGGAGCTCATCCCGCTCTGTCACCCGCTGCCGTTGACCTCGCTGACCGTCGAGTTCGAGCTCGATGCCGACGCCGGAACGATCGAGGTCGAGGTGACCGCCGGAACGACGGGACGCACCGGTGTGGAGATGGAGGCGCTCACGGCTGTGGCCGTGGCCGGTCTCACCCTGCACGACATGGTCAAGGCGGTCGATCCCGCTGCGAGCATGACGGATGTGCGCCTCATCGCGAAGAGCGGCGGCAAGCACGGCGACTGGCGGCGTCCGGGCGACGAGGATGCGCCCAGCGCTGCCCGGGAGCCCGAACCGTCCACCGCGCACCCGTCGTCGAGGTTCCCTGCGATCGTGATCGTGTCCTCCACCCGTGCTGCGTCGGGCGAACGAGCCGACACGACGGGGCCGATCATCGCCGCATGGCTCGCCGAGCGCGGGCTGCCCGCCGACGTTCGCGTCGTCGCCGACACGGACATCGCATCCGCTCTCCGGGAGGCCGTCGCCGCCCATCCCGCGGTCGTGCTCACGACGGGTGGAACGGGCGTCAGCCCCAGCGATCGCACTCCGGAGGCGACGGCAGCAGTTCTCGATCGCGAGCTGCCCGGAGTCGCCGAGGCGCTGCGAGCACGGGGACTTGCGAGCACGCCCCTCGCTGCTGTGAGCCGAGGTCTCGCGGGGGTGGCGGGCGACACCATCGTCGTCAACCTCCCCGGTTCGCATGGCGGGGTCGCCGACGGTCTCGCCACGCTCGACGATCTGCTCGCGCACCTCGTCGATCAGGTCCGCGGCACGGCGGAGCACCGCTCATGAGCCAGGTGTTCGCCCGCATCAGCGAGAACCCGCTCGACCCGTCGGCGATCGACGAGTTCGTGTGGAGCTCGGAATCGGGTGCGGTCGTCGCATTCCAAGGCATCGTCCGCGATCATGACGGCGGGCGTGGGGTCGTCTCCCTCGACTACCGCGCGCATCCCGACGCCGACAGGTTCTTGCGCGAATGCTGCGAGCGGGTCGCCGAGTCCACCGGACTGCGCGTCGCCGCGGAGCACAGGGTCGGTTCGCTCACCATCGGCGATCTCGCTCTCGTCGCAGCCGTCGCCGCTCCCCATCGAGCGGAAGCGTTCGCCGCATGCGCCGAGCTCGTCGAGATCATCAAGGCATCGGTCCCGATCTGGAAGCGGCAGCACTTCGCGGACGGCGTTTCGGAGTGGGTCGGTCTGTAGCGGTTCTCAGCACACGGTCGTCTTTCCGCAGTTGCGGCTCTACGATGTGTTTCATGCCGCATATTCGGGTGAAAGACGCCGCGCTCTACCTCGGCGTCAGCGACGACACCGTTCGACGCTGGATCGAGAGCGGGCTGCTCGACAACGAGAAGGACGATTCCGGCCGCACCGTGGTGGACGGACTCGCGCTGGCGCGACTGGCCAAGCAGAACGCCGTTCTTCCGGTCGACCCCTCCGATGTTGGCCGTTCGGCCCGCAACCGCTTCGTCGGACTCGTCACGGAGATCATCTCGGACAAGGTCATGGCGCAGGTCGAGCTGCAGTGCGGACCGCATCGCGTCGTGTCGCTCATGAGCAGCGAAGCCGTCAGAGATCTCGGACTCGAACCCGGTTCGGTCGCGATCGCCGTCGTCAAGGCGACGACCGTGATCGTCGAGACGCCGTCGGGACGGAACTGAGCATGCGCCGATCCACCACCGTCGGCATCGTTGCGGCGATCGTCGCCGCGCTGTCCCTCGCGATCACCGGATGCGCGTCCGGTCCGAGCGCCCGCGGAACGACCACGAGTGCGAACACCGGCCCCGAACTCTCCGGCACGGTCACCGTGTTCGCGGCAGCATCCCTGACGACGACGTTCACAGAACTCGGCAGATCGTTCGAGGCCGCGCATCCCGGAACCACGGTGAGCTTCAGCTTCGCCGGCTCGTCCGATCTGGTCGGCCAGATCATCGAGGGCGCCCCCGCCGACGTCTTCGCCTCTGCGGACG
>Ga0256799_1000114_pt1 | contig 18313 bp, 11 predicted proteins | sample MC6MC0950MT_FD_190207 | JGI IMG/M metagenome (GOLD analysis project Ga0256799, IMG submission 190207) | Metatranscriptome of enriched soil aggregate microbial communities from Iowa State University, Ames, United States - MC6-MC0950-MT... | ecosystem: Environmental > Terrestrial > Soil >... | reverse complement strand
TAGTGATTAGTAGAATAATTTGGAATAGTAAGACTTTTCTTTAACTTTTGTCTTGATACAAATCGAAGATTCATCGAATCATAAACGTAAAAATGATGAAGTAGAGATAAAAGTTACAAAAGATCAACACTCTATTTTTTCAACGGTCAACAAACTTTTCAAAAAAAGTGATCAAATAATTGCTCCCTATGGTCGTATTTGATCTATACCTTTTTTTCAAAGGGCTGACACTCGCTGAAAAAATAATGTCGATTTTAAATCCGGATTTGTTCAACAACAGGATTTTCAAAGAAAACCGAATAGGATTATAAAAATAGGCGGTATGATGTTTTGGTCGAGTGTCGAAACACTGCATGAAGTGTCAGCAGATCGGGGTGCAAGGCACCGTTTCGATCTGGTAGCTTCAAAAGTGAATTTCGACCGAGTAAAAGATCGCCGCAAAAAAGACTTTTGGTACTTTTTGTCTATAAAAAGTACAGAAAAACAGAAATGTTAGAATTACGAACAATAGAGATTGAAATTAGAAGGGATCTTTCACTCTGTTAAAAATGACAAGCTGGAGATATGTTAGGGTGCGATGCTGCATGGTTTGTCTCGCTTTAGCGGAAGTACAGCATGACAGGATGAATATTACTATTCGATTTTGACTGGGAAACGGATTTATGAATTACGAACAATAGAGATTGAAATCAGAAGAGATCTTTCACTCTTTTCAAGATGATATAAACAGAAAATTATAATGAAATGCAGCATTACAAAAAAGAAAAAATATGAAGATAAATCTTACAGCTAAAAAACAATCACAACACACAAAAAGTTAGCTATGTAAGTCACGGGCAAAGCACATAACAGCTTCCAAACCATAATAGATAAATATTAATATAGTTAGTTGATTGAAGTAGTTAAAACCCGGGAGCGTTGTGTGCCGTAGCTCTGAAAAAAGAGGATAAAAAACCATAAACCCAAAGCTTTTTTTGGGCTATATGGAGAAGCTCCATTTAAGCTTTGGCTTTATTAAATTCCGAAGCTGAAAGTGATATAAAGATAGGATGTGATGCTGAAACTAGTTCAGCATGACAGTGCGGATAGATCTATTGGATTTTGATTACCAATGAAATGGTTTAGTTTCGAGAATTTAAAACCGACATTATAAAAAAGCCGTAAAGCGATGAATGTTTTTACATGTTAAGAACAAAATGCTGTTTGAGAACTTGTTCGAGTTTATTTTGTTTAGTGGAAAAATATGAAGAGTAGGCTTTTTTATGTAGTCTTGATCTTTTGGTTCGTTTTGCATCAAGGCAAATCGAAGATTCACAGCTTCCAAGCCGTAAAATAATTCTTGGATGTAAAATGAACAATAGAAATTAAAAACTGGATGCGATGCTGCATCGGAGTGCAGCATGAAAGTTCGGATAGATCTATTGGATTTTTGATTTAAAAAGCGAGTACAGTAAAAGCAGAAATCTAAAAAAATAAACCTACAAGGTTTATAAAATCTTGCAGGAGAGAAGACACAACTTGTATAATATAAAACCCCACTATTATGCCACAACAAAACTTTGAACTACTAAAAAAAAGCGACCCCGCTGCTTTAGAAAAAATTCATGCCCAATACAACAGAAGGATTTTTTGGTTGGGTAAAAGAATACTTTATGACGATTATGAGGTGGAAAACCTGGTACAGGATACATTCTTAAAATTATGGGAATGTCGTGATACAATACAAGATCCAATGCACATACTGTTTTTCCTACAACACGTTATGAAGAGGTCTTGTTATTCGCACTATTCCAAACCGAGAAACAAGTTTTTTAGAACAACCGTCAGCTCATTTGAGAAGTATGAAAATTATCAGGACTATCTGGCGGGCTACGATCCGGCAGATACAGCTCAAAACCTGAATGATCAGGAATCGCAACAGCGTTTTTTTGATCTTATAAATACAGTGATGCCATTTATTAAACCGGAAAGAAGGAACCTGATCAGCCTTTGCCTCAAATATGGTTTTCGGTATAAGCAGATTGCACAGGTGATGGGCAAGAATACGAAGCAGACCGTAGACGAGGTAAATAGGGCTATTGAAGATATTAAGAGGATCGTGGATGCATCCACCACTAATAAGCTAAAACAGCAAAAGGCTGAACCTGAGGTTTTGCAAAACAAATTGAGCGAGATACAGGCGCAGGTACTGCAGCTGCGATGCGAAATGAATCGTTCATTCGCGGCAATCGCCAAGCAACTTAACCTATCACAGAAGGAAGTACACGAAGAATTTATGGCAGCCTATAAATTCGCACAACAAAATCAAATACATTCACTATAAAGCATTTAGTAATGGAAAAACAGACAATTAAACTTGCTCGGAAAATACAGCTCCTGATTGACCTGCCAACAGCCGAGGAAAAAAAAGAAGTTTGGCACAAATTGTACACTTGGCAGGATAGGTGCATGCGTTCAGCAAACCTTATCATGAGCAACCTGTATGTTCAGGCAATGATAAAAGATTTTTTCTACCTTTCAGAAGGGGTAAAGTACAAGCTGGTAGATGAAAAGAAATATTCGGACGGTATTCTGCAGTTTTCGCATCGCAACTGTACCTACAGGGTTGCGAGTGACCGTTTTAAAGGAGAGATACCAACCAATATACTCAGTTATCTTAATTATGAGCTGATCAATAGGTTTAAAACGAACTATATGGACTATGCTACAGGTAAACGTTCTTTAGATAATTTCAAACCCGGTAAGGGTTTCCTTTTCGGCGTGCAAGGATTTAAACGCCTGCGGTATAACGAGGAGAAAAAGGCGTTTACTTTTCGTCTGTATACTGTTCCGTTTAGAACCTACCTGGGTAGGGATTATACAGACAAGCACAAACTACTACAGCAACTTTTGAGTGGAGATGTGAAACTTTGTACGTCACGCGTAAAACTTGAAAAAGGAAAGATATTCTGGATGCCTGTTTTTGAAATACCTAAAGAAAAGCACCGTCTTAAAGCCGCTGTAGTAGCAGAAGCTTCCTTGTCCTTAGAACATCCTATTTCTGTAAGGATTGGTAAAAAAAGTTTGCACATTGGCAACAAGGAAGAGTTTTTACACCGCAGGCTGGCGATACAGGCGGCACACAGCCGAACCAAAGCGGCGGTAACCTACTGTAGGGGTGGCAACGGCAAAGACCGAAAATTAAAGGCATTGGAACGATTTAAGAAAATGGAAGAGAATTATGTAGACAACCGACTGCACGAGTACAGCAGAAGGCTGATTGATTTTTGTGTAAAACATCAGGCTGCAACACTGGTTTTATTGGATATGCAGCAAAATGCAGAAATAGCAAAAGAAGAACAGTTCGTATTGCGTAATTGGAGTTATTATCAACTGATGAGCAAGATAAAATACAAAGCCGAAAAGGCAGGTATTGAACTTATTACCACTTAAATAAATTTTTTTTAGAGGGTGCCTATACACCCGTAAGGTGAGGTTGTTGGTTGGCACTCACTAAACGCGCAAGCATATATAGCCTAAAAACCGAATCATATTTACTGAATAGGTAAAGCATATACAACTCTGTAAAGAGGAAATATGATGATTATTGAAACAGATGTCCAAAGACAGTTTTTAGGTCTATGTCAGTTTGTTTCGATAACAGTCCCAGAATAGGGACATTTAAATTTAATAATTGTGGATAAGGCATGTATTGAGCTTGCTGCCAAATACTTAAATACTATTTTGAGGGTGCTTATACACCCGTAAGGTGAGGTTGTTGGTCAACACTCACTGAATGCGAAAGCATATATAACCAACAGCTTAATCGTATTTTTTTGTAAAAGTACAGTCCCACATTTCACTCAAGAATGACTGAAGTGTTAGTATTTGGAAAAAATAATTTGAGGGTGCCTATACACCCATAAGGTGAGGTGGTTGATACATACTCACTGAATGCATAAGGCATATACAACAAATATAACAATTAAAAACTAACCCTAAAGCGAAGGAAGTACAATTAATAGCTAGTTTAATTGTAATCAATAACAAAGCACAGCAGATTATTGAATTGATTCTTGGACAAAAGCAGAACCTGTTGTGAGCAATAATATTAGAGGGTGCCTATACACCCGTAAGGTGAGGTTGTTGGTACACAATCACTGAATGCAGTAAGCATATACAACTAGAGATAGAGTATTAATAGAAAAAATTTAACCTTAAAGCAAAAGATATAAAATTATGAATTGGTTTAATAGTAATCAATGGTATGACACAGTAGATTTATGAAATGTTTTATTGGGTAAAATACGGCATAATTCTGGTAGCCCGTTAGGTGAGGTTGTTGGTTAACATTCGCGGAATGTAGTAGCCATATACAACTTTAAGATAGTTATTTGTAAGATGGATTGGTTATTCAGCTAAGTTGTCGAAATGGTAACCGTAGATCATAGAATTAATAACGCACGCGGTATTTTCACCTTATTTGAAAAACCTTATCTTCCAGGTTAAAATAGAAGTTAAGTACGCATTTCTTTTTTCTTAGCCACAATTTGGGCACATCATAGCTCCACGCACCTGAGCTGTATATGGTATTTGCAGGCCCGTATTTGTTCTCCAGTTCTTCTTTGTTGCAACCGATTTCTTTTTGCTGCTTAAGTATTTTGTTAAGCAATAGAAACCGGTGGCTTTTTTTCTTTTGCCAAAAAGCAGCGTCATTGTCCTGATACGGATATCCTACATTTTGTAAGCACCCGTATACCAGAAATACCTTCTGACTAATTTTCTCGGTAAAATGTATCCGATGCTTAAGACTTCAGGCAAAACAGAAATTGACAATTCAGTATCAATTACCCTTATAAGCATTTAAACATATAACAGAATGTCCTGTCACTTAACCTGTAATTATTGATTGAAAATAGAAAAGTTATAAACAATACTATATAACGCCTGTAAATGCCTCTTGTTTATTGTAATTCCCCTTGCCTGTATTTATTTTTTAACATAATCAAAAATTATATAATTTTACAAGAGATATTCCTACTTTTATAGAATACCGTTAAATCTATTAATATGTCAACATACCCGGTACCATATAATGAAAACCAAAGACTTGAAAGTTTAAGGCTTCACGAACTTTTCGATCTGGCTAAAGACCCAGAACTGGATATCTTTGCCGAAGCTGCATGTTTGATTACCGACTGCCCCGTGGCTATTATCGGCGTAATGGAGGCCGAACATCAGCGTATCCAAAGCTGTGTGGGTATGGCCGTAGATTTTGTCCCCCGTCGTGAAACGGTATGTCAGTATACCATTATGAGCAACGATGTATTGGTTATTGAAGATACGTTTGCCGATGACAGAACAGCGTCTAACAGAATGATAATTGATGGAAATATCAGATTTTATGCCGGGGTGCCTTTGGCTGACGAAAACGGATTGGTGCTGGCAACGATCTGTGTGATAGATTTCATACCGAAAGCACTCTCAGAGAAACAGATACAGTCTTTAAAGAATCTGGGAAAGGCAGTAACCAAAACGTTACTTAAAAGAAGGGATAATATTCAATCGGAATATTTTTCAGAGATTTTTAATGTGACGAATAATCTGATCTGCGTGTTAACGACCGATCAGTTGTTCAAAGACGTAAACCCTGCCTTCGGAACTTTATTTCATAAAACGAAAGCAGAGTTAAGCCGTCTTAAATTAACAGATGTAGTAGGCGGCAATACTGCCGTAAAACATAAATTAGAGGGGTTCACTCCTGGCTCTGATGGTTTTGCTGCTACAACAGTTACGCCTGTTGAAAACGAAGAAGAAATCGTTATAGAATGGTTTTTTAAACCGAACAGACAAAATACCGAAATAATATGTTTCGGGCGCAATGTTACCAGCGATAATGAAGAACGCAGAAAATTGGAAAGTTCGGAACGTAGGTTCAGAAATTTCTTTGAAAATGCGATCGGCCTTATGAGCATGCACGATTTGGAAGGAAAAATCCTCGCCGTAAATGAAAAAGGACGCGAAGTGCTAGATTTTTCGAAAGAGGAGGTTAAGGATCTTACGCTGCAGCAGCTGGTACCGCCGCGTCACCTTAAAAACCTGAACGAGTATATGCAACGGATCGCAGAAAAAGGTGAAGATTCAGGAACGATGATATTGCGGACAAAAGACGGAAAAGATATTTACTGGATGTATCACAACATGGTTGAAACCGACGAGAACGGCAACCCATATGTGGTAAGCACGGCACTGAATATGACAGAGCGGATCCAGCTGGAAAGAGACCTTATCTATACCAAGAAAATTCTGGAACAGACCAATGTGGTAGCAAGTGTAGGCGGATGGGAATTCAACTTGAAGACGAATAAAATATTCTGGTCTGATTCTGCCAAAAAAATCCACAGGGTGCCGGAGAATTACACGCCCGATTTTGAAAGTGCCATTGATTTCTTTGAGGAACAAAGCAAGATAAAAATACAGCAGTTATTCAAACAGGCAGTAGATGAAGGTATTCCGTACGATGAAGAATTGAAGTTGAAAAGGTACGACGGTACCTTAATTTGGGTTCGTGTAAAAGGGGTTCCTGAATTTGAAGAAGGTGTATGCGTGCGTGTTTTCGGCATTGTGCAGGATATAGACCGTACGAAGAAAACGTTCCTTGAACTGGAAAAAAAAGAGGCCATGCTGCGCTCTTTCGTTAATTATGTACCTGCTGCTGTGGCAATGCTCGATAACGATTTAAACTACATCTCGGTAAGTAAAAGGTGGTTGCAGGAATTCCATGATGAAGGGGAACAAATTATTGGTAAAAACCTGTATGAGGTGAATGAGAATGTACCGGAAGCAAGAAAAACCATTTACACGAAGGCACTTCAGGGATACGCGTACAAAAATGAAAACCAGGTATTTGATATTTTGGGAATGTCCGAACAACAGCATTTTAATTGGGAAGTGATTCCATGGCATTTTTCAGACGGTAGCGTAGGGGGAGTGGTTATATCAACCCAGAATATAACAAATTCCGTAAAAATAAACCAGGAATTGAAAGATGCCAAAATACTGGCAGATTTGGCGAGCAGAACCAAGTCTGAATTTCTGGCCAATATGAGCCATGAAATACGTACGCCGTTAAACGGTGTCATCGGTTTTTCTGATCTGCTGCTTAAAACTCCGCTTACAGAGATGCAGACTCAATATCTTAACTATATAAGCGATTCGGGAAACAGCCTTTTGAATATTATAAATGACATTCTAGATTTTTCTAAAATTGAATCGGGTAAGCTGGAACTCTTTATAGACCGTTACAATGTATACGATCTGGCAAACCATGTGGTAAATATTATTCTATACCAGGCACAGAGTAAAGACTTGGAACTATTGCTTAATATTGAGCAGGGACTGCCGAACATGTTGTGGATAGATGAAGCCCGAATAAAGCAGGTGCTGATAAACCTGCTGGGTAATGCCGTGAAGTTTACCGAAGTGGGAGAAATTGAATTTGGTGTAAGAAGGCTGAAACAGGATGATGAAAAAATAACGCTGCGTTTCTCCGTAAGGGATACGGGTATCGGAATACCAAAAGAAAAACAGAAGCGTATTTTTGATGCCTTTACGCAGGAAGACAGTTCAGTAAGTAAAAAGTATGGGGGAACAGGGTTGGGACTTACCATTTCAAACAACCTGCTTAACTACATGGGTACAAATCTGCTGCTTGAAAGTGAAGTGGAAAAAGGGTCGGTCTTTTATTTTGATATCGAGGTTGCTTATGATAAAGAGGATATGGAGGATAACGACGGCGATATGGCAGAGATCGGCAGGGTGTTGGTGGTAGACGACAACCAGAATAACAGAACAATATTACAGCACATGCTGGCTTATAAAAATATTAAATCTGAAGCAGCGGCAAACGGTCTCGAAGCTATTCAGCTTTTAATGAGCGGGGAAAGGTTCGATATGATTCTGATGGATTACCACATGCCTGTTCTATCAGGTCTGGAAACTATTGAAAAAATAAAGGAATTATTTAAAATTCAGGAGGAAATGATTCCGCTGATCGTACTGCACACTTCTTCTGAAGAGAATGAATTTATATCTGCATTCAGGAAAGACGACAAATCATACTGCCTTTTAAAGCCTATCAAGTCTGACGAACTGTACAGAACGCTGAAATATGCAGTAAAAGATTCCAAACAGAATGCTGTTAAGAATGAAAAAAACCTTGCTGAGAAAGAATTGCTGATAGAACAACCTTTAACGGTGCTGTTAGCAGACGATAATCCGGTGAACAGGGCACTTAACAACAAAATGATGCAGCTTATTGCACCTAATGCCCGCCTGGTGGAGGTTAGTGATGGAAAGCAAGCATTGATGAAATGCGGAGAAACAGTTTTCGACTTGATTTTAATGGACGTACAGATGCCGGTTATGGATGGTATAGAGGCTACCAGGTCTATCCGAGAACTTCCGGGATATAAAAATATTCCTGTTATTGGAATCAGTGCCGGTAATTCAGTAGGTGAAAAAGAGAAATGTATATCCGCGGGAATGTCAGATTTTCTTCCAAAACCGATCAGACATGAGGAATTGTTTAATATTATTAAAAAACACACAGGGACAGGTAGTAGCGTAGTGACCTCAGATACTTCTGATAGTTTAGATAGTTCTGACGACTATCTGGATAAAAAAATGATTGCAGAGCAGATGGGAGATGAACCGGAATTTAAAGATTTCTTTATAAATTTGGTCATTCAAGAGCTTACAATTGCGAAAGTAGAACTGCAAAATATTATTGCAGGGTATGACAGTAGTACAGCCAAAGGTTTTCTGCACAAACTAAAGGGTACCTCAGGAACTTCCGGTTTGCTGAAGCTAACAAAGAAAGCGGCCTACTGGGAGCTTCAGCTAGATACGAATCCTGATTTGTACAGAATGCAGCATGAAGTAACGAATGAAATTAGTAAGGGAATTGAAATTTTCCACCAAATGATAAAAAGATAGATATTATGTTGATTTTAATAGCCGAAGACGACGAACTGATATTGAAAACAGTTGAACACAAACTTAAAAAGGAAGGATATGAGGTTCTAATTGCACGTAACGGAAAAGAAGCGATAGATGTGATTAAGGTAACCGATGTTGATTTGGTGATATCAGACATCATGATGCCGTTTGCTTCAGGTACAGAAATACTGGCTGCCATCAGGTCTTTTGGTAAAAAAATTCCGGTTATAATGTTGTCTGGTCTTGGTCAGGAAGAAGTTGTATTGGATGCGTTTAACCTGGGGGCATCTGATTTTATGGTGAAACCGTTCAGCCCGACTGAACTGATACTCCGTATTAAACGCCTAACGGCGCAAATGTAAAATAATGGGAACAGTACATTTGAATGTTATGCTACACGACCTGTTGCTGATTTTTATAATGGTATTGGTGATGATACTGATGATGATAGGCGCAGTACTGTTTTATGGGTTTTATCAGTATAAGTCTCTTAAAAATAAGCGGGAATGGGAATCTTTAATTGACGTACGGGTAAGCGATGCTATAGTTTTTTCTGATGAAGCAGGTAGTTCTGAGACTGAACAGTTTCAAAGTCATTCTGCAGGAGGTTCGTTCAGAAACCTGCTGTTGGAAAAACTGGTGTCGTCAAAGAAAAAATTCTCGGGAATGGCTCAGGACGAAATTCAAAGGTTATTCGTTAATTACGGTCTGTATAAAGAGGCGCTTGAAAATTTAAACAGTAAGAAGCCGTATGTTATCGCAGGTGGTATACAGGAAGTTACTGCTATGAAAATAACTGAAAGTTTGCCAAAGGTGAAACAATATCTCAAGCATCCGGCAGCACAGGTGTATAACGAAGCGCAATACGCAATGGTTGTGTTTGATGGTTTCAACGGATTAACCTTTTTAAGCGAGTTGGAGACTCCGCTTTCAGATTGGCAGCAGTTACGCCTCTTGGGATCTCTTCAAAAAATACCGGAAGTTACCTATATGTCTGTGGAAACTTGGCTGCAAAGCGGTAATTTGTCCGTTGTTGTTTTTACCCTGAAACTGATTAAAAAGTTTCAGATGTTGTCTTGCTACGATCAGGTTAAAAAATTGTTGGACCATTCGTCCGAAAACGTTCGTATAAATGCCGTTCAAACACTGCAGATTCTGGAAAATGACCGTACGTCAGAGCATTTTATGGAAACATATCCGCTGCAGCCGGTAAAGGTTCAGCTTGCAGTTCTCAAAGCAATGAAGCATTCTAACGACAAGGGTTACTATGATTTTTTTAGATTACAGCTAATCCACCAGCAGGATGTTTCTTTAAAGATGGAAGCTGCGCAGGCATTGTTTGCATTGGGATTCTCTCACAGCTTAACGGAAATAGCTGAAAATAACGCTGCATCCCAGCAAATAAGAGAAATTGTGAAACACGTACTACAGGAAAAAATATGAGTGATTTTGCCCATAATGTTTATTCAATTGTAATATGGCTGTTTGTACTGTACTCAGCAGCTGTTCTTCTGGTGTATTGCTGGATAGGTATCTACGCATTTGGAGCTGTAAGGCGCTATAAAAATGAAAATACATTTACCGATTACGGTATTATAGCGTCCAATCCCAATGCACCTGCATTCAGCCTCATTGCACCTGCATACAATGAAGGTCTCACTGTGGTGGATAACGTCCGTTCGCTGCTTTCGCTCTACTATCACAATCTGGAAATCATTATTGTTAACGACGGAAGTAAAGACGATTCAATAGCTAAACTGATTGATGCCTACGATCTGGAGCGGGTGTCTTTTTTTGTGCAGGGAGCTATTGAAACGAAACCGATTAAAGGCATTTATAAAAGCAAAAATCCTGCGTTTAAAAAGCTGTTGGTAGTTGACAAAGAAAATGGAGGAAAAGCCGATGCGCTGAATGTGGGTATTAATGTGTCTTCAGGAGCGTATATGGTATGTATAGATGTGGACTGTATTCTGGAACAGGATGCCATTCTTAAATTGGCGAAGCCTTTTCTGGAGCAGACAAATAAAAAGGTTATCGCATGTGGAGGGGTGATACGCCTGGCTAATAATTGTAAAATAGAAGATGGTAAAGTGGTGGTTGTTAATCTGCCAAAATCAAGGCTGGGCAGAGCGCAAGCATTGGAATATATAAGGGCATTTGTGCTGGGCCGTATGGCATGGTCAAGGGCATCGGGCCTTATTTTGATATCAGGCGCTTTTGGAGCGTTTGACAGGGAAGTAGTACTAAAATGTGGTGGGTATGATACTTCTACGGTAGGGGAAGATATGGAACTGGTAGTGCGTATGCGCAGGTTTATGGAAGAAGCGAAACAACCTTATGAAGTGGTAAATATTCCTGAGCCGCTTTGCTGGACAGAAGTTCCGGAAAGCAAAGAAATATTGTCCAGACAACGAAACCGATGGATGCGCGGAACCATGGAAACTCTGTGGAAACACCGTAAATTGATGTTTAATCCCAAATACGGTAAGCTGGGAATGGTGAGTTTGCCGTATTGGTTCCTATTCGAATTTCTGGGCCCTCTGGTAGAGTTTTCAGGATATGTGATTTTTGTTGTATTTTTATTGCTGGGCATTGTGAACTGGCCTTTCTTCTTTGTTTTGTTTGCGCTGGTAATTTCTACCGGTATATTGTATTCCGTGTATGCGGTTTTGGTGGATCTGGTGGGACGACAGGTATATACCAAACGAAAAGATTTTCTTACACTGATTGGTACAGCAGTCACTGAACCGTTTTATTTTCACCCCCTTACGGTTAAAGCGGGTGTAAGCGGCTTTATTGATTATTTTAAAAAATCGCACAGTTGGGGTGAAATGACCAGGCAGGGGTTCAGCCAGTCTGAAAAGAAGCTGTCTAGAAAAGAGAAGTTAATCCTGTTTGCCAATTCAGGATTGAAAAGATGGGGTGTGTTTTCAATAAGTTTCATAGTATTATATATGATAGGTGTTGTTGTGGAATGGATATGGTATAAAGAAAATTTTAATAATATTGAGGCTGTTGCTGTTTTAAAATATCTTTTACTATATAATACGGTATTCTTATTGAAGCTATTAGCTGTTTTGGGACTTGTGTATTTTATTCTTAGATCAGTCAGGGAAAAACTGGCAAATGTCTTCGTTATTGCAGCAGCTACATTAATTATTGTAAGTCAGTACGGTCTGTTCCTTTATTTCGCGGAAACAAATAATATACTGGGTGCAGATTTGTTCTACTATAGTTGGGCGGAAATAAAGCAGATATTAAAGTCCAGTGGAATGCTTAATGTCAAAAATGTTGCTTTAATTATGCTGTTGGCTGCTGCCACTGCAATTCCATTGGCTTTAATAACGAAGTCGGCATTTAAGTCATGGTATGCAGGTGCTGTAGTATTATTCTTGGGGGGTGTTGCACTGGTTATCCCTGCAAGCAAGCTGGAAGGTAGTTTTTATGGTAATGAATTCGAGCAAAACGCAGTAAAAAGTAAGGTTTCTTATTTTATTGGGTCTTATGCTGAAAACTATATAAGGAACCATAACGACATGTTTAAATGGTTTTATCCAACCGAAAATACCGGTAATGAGGTAGAAAAAGGGGACAATCAGTACCCGTTCCTTAAACAAGAAGACACGGAGGACTTTCTTGGCAGCTATTTTCACCAGGCTGATAAAGTTCCTAACGTAGTTGTTATTATTGTGGAAGGTCTGGGCCATGCCTACAGTTCTCCAAATGGTTATGTAGGTAATTTTACGCCGTTTTTAGATTCGTTAAGCAGTAAAAGTTTGTACTGGGATTATAATTTAAGTTCTTCAGGACGAACATTTGCAGCATTACCTACTATTTCAGGTTCACTGCCGTTCGGTAAGAACGGGTTTTTGGAAATTGAAAACACCCCGCAGCATTTTAATTTGTACAACGTTTTAAGTAGTAATGGTTTTGAAACGGGGTTCTTTTATGGGGGGGATATCTCTTTTGACAGAATGGATAAATTTCTGGAATACAGTAAGGTTGAACATATTGTAGACCAAAGATCGTTTGGAAGACCATATAAGAAACTTCCGCAAAGTAATGGCGAGAGTTGGGGCTACGAAGATCAGGCGGTGTTAACTAAAATGCTTGAGGTTCAAAAGGTAGGGGAAAGACCTTACTTTAATATGATTCTGACATTGTCTACTCATAACCCGTTTTTAATTAACAATACGGCATTTTATGAGAAAAAATTTGATAATCAGGTAAACGATGACCGTCTTTCCGATAGTCAGAAGACTTGGGCACTGCAGTATAAAAAACAATTGGTTACGGTGATGAATCTTGATCACGCTGTTGAAGATTTTTTTAAAACATATAGAAAGAGATCCGATTTTGCCCATACGATCTTTATTATCACCGGAGATCACAGTATGCCTGAAATTCCGCTTCAGGAGAAAATAGACAGATATCGTGTACCTCTGATCATCTATTCTCCGTTACTGAAACAACCGCACCGTTTTGAAAATATAGTAAGCCAATTTGATATAGCTCCTTCTATTTTGGCGTACTATAGAAAAAATTATGGTTTAAAAACACCTGCTAAGGTAGCGTGGATGGGTAAAGGACTTAAGAGCACTATTGAAATCAACAGTAAAAGTTTTCCTTTGATGCAAAGTAAAGATCAGATTGTAGATTTTGTCGCAGGAAAATACCATTTAAATCAAAACAGTCTGTTCTCGCTTAATACGAAGAATGAAGAGCTGATTGAAAATGAGGCAGAAAAAAATAAGATGAAAAAACAGTTTGACTATTTTAAGAAGAAGAACAATGCATTCTATTCAGCCCAAAAGCTGATTCCTGATTCTTTAGTAATACGCTTTTTAAGTACTGATAAATAGTTTCTATAGTCAGAAGATGTATCTTCCGACTTTTCATATAAAAAAATAGGGATCACAATTTCTCGTGATCCCCTTGGTATATAATGTTTGCTTAAAAGTTTCTGGTGTATCCTATGGTGAAGTCAAATTGATTTCCTTTCTGGTTGACGCGGTACTCCTGATTGGAATAAAGAAATGATAAGGTAAAGATATTCAGTTCACTTAAAGAAAACGTATATTCGCATCCTGCTTTAAAAGTTTTAAGTTTAAAATTTTCGTTCGCAAGAAGGTTGTTGGTACTTTCTTCAGGACTTATTCCTGATCCTATCTGTATACCGAAATAATCGTTCGCACCACCGGTATAATAGCGTACGGTGCCGGTATATGAATGAGAGATGTTTTTATTGTCAGGTGTTAGGTACGTTCTTACATTAAACCAGTAATTTTTATAGTATTTTCCAACCGAGGCAGTGTACATCCAGATGTTGTTGCTGAAATAGAGCTGACGGAACCCTAATTCTCCTTCAAAACTTTTTGGAAGGTTTGCAAATAACGAAACCCCTGATCTGTATTTTGGAAAGATGCCGGCATCATCAGAATAGCCTGCACCTACATAAAGATAAAAGGTTTTTGAAATGCGTGGATACGCTTCTAACTCAATCTGCTTTCCGTCCGACCCAAATTTATTCGCATAATTACCTCTTAATATCACCGAACCATAACGGGTCACTCGCTTATAACTTAGTCCTACGATATGCCAGTCTTCGGCGAACTGCTTGTCAAAATGAGTCAGATTGTAAACGACACTTACTGCATTTTTTGAACTAAGCTCCTTGATTCTGCTGTACATTGCTCTGGCTTCTGTGTTCTTTGGATTAAGCTTTAATACATTTAAAATAGCTTCTTCGGCAGCTGCCGCATCATTCGTTGAATGTATTTTTGCTTTTAGTAACCACAGGTCTTCAGATTTAGGATGGTACTCCAATCCTTTAGTAACAAGAGCTAAACCTTTTTCATCATTACTGTTCCAAAATTCTAATGAACCGTACGCAATATAAAAATCCTCTTCTTGTATCATTTTTTTTTCCAAATCTTCAAATACTAATCTTGCAGAATGGGTATCATCGTTCCACGTGTAAAGACGTCCCAAAAAAATAGCAATATCGGTATAGTCTGGTGACTTTTCTAATGCTTCTTTTGCTAGCTTTATTGATTTTGTATAATATTTTTCGTCAAAAGCAATTTTTCTTGCCTGTAAAAACAATTCGTCTGCCGTAAGTTGTTCCTGACTATAAAAGGTCAAAGGTGCTAGAAATGTTAGAATTAAGATAATATATCTCATTACTGATTTGTTTGGTTTAAAATTCTTTGTGATAAAGATCGAAGGTATAAAAAATATTATTTGGTAAATGAATAGTAGGTATATTTTTATATACCTAAACTTGTTCACATTTAACTATACGAGCCATTGTAAGTAGGAAACTGCCAACAATTAAGTGTTGTCGTACTGCCTTCTTTGAAATTTTCAGCATCTCGGTACCCATTGCCGTAAAAATATAGTCTCCTTTACTCATGTTATAATTACAAAGAACCATTCTCTAAATAGATCCCACAATATTTAAAAAATGACGATCCAACGCAGCGCCATAAGTCTATAAATATTAACAGCAATGCCGTAATGGCACAAGAGAGAGGATGTGGTGATTTATGGTATCTGGTACTGAATAGTGGAGCGAAACTATAGTTGATAGGAAATAATTCTAGCATTACAATTCCACGGTACAGCGAGTAAATACAATAATGTTACAATAAAGGCAATTTTTAAAAATACTTCCCTTTTCCCTATTTCCTTCTTTCCCAAATAAATCGCAAAGTGAAATACGTTCAATGGGCAAACAGGTAATAGTTCAAAATTTTTAATGGAAGTCTACCAAAATCATTTCGGAGAGTACATTACATAATAAATACCTACCTCTGCATTTACTGATTTTCAAGCCCGGCTATAAACTCTGAGGGTGAAATACCGTTGACCTTTTTAAATACTGCCGCAAATTTACTGTGGGAAGAAAAACCGGAAATTTCTGCCAGATAACTGATCTTGTACTGCCTGTATTTCACATCGTCTTTTAAAAGGTTATTTACATAATGTATACGAAGCGAATTAATATAGGTACTGAAATCTTCTCCGTAAAGCTTTTTTATAACGTACGTGATGTACTTGGTGTTGGTCTGAAACTGATTTGCAAGTTGGGTAGCAGATACATTTGGATCAAGAAATTGCTGCTCTTTCTCAAAAACGGCTAATTTATTTTCCAGCATTGTCAGCGTTTCTTTTGCAATGTTCAGTTCTTCGGTTTTAACTGCGACTGGTTCAGGTAGAATTACATGGGTTTCTTCTTTTACTGCTTTTTTTCGCTTTATGGTAAAAAGCAGAGCAGCTGCTCCCAAAATGATTATAAGTATCAGCCACAAGTATGGTTTGGTTTGCTCCTCAAGCATCTGGTTCTGCCTGATTAATTTGCCCGTAACACTGTTCACCGTTTTGGCATTGCTTTCCAGAAGTATTCTTGTAATACTGTCATACTTCCGCTTGTATACTTTGATACTGTCTAAATTGTCTGTTTTTTCAAAATAGGTGGTCAGATTATTGTAAAGTTCCTGATTAAGGTCTATTGTTCGGAATTGAAGTTTACTCACGGAAACGCTATCGAAAAATGACTTTGCGCGGTCAAAATCATTTTTTTTCAGATAAGCCTCTCCGATATAGTTAAATACATAATTTCTTAAAGTCTCCGTATTGTGATTTGTATTTTTACGTGTAAGATTTAAAGACCTGTTTAAATACACTAAAGCGGAATCAGGCTTGTTCATCCTGTTAAAAAGGATGCCCATATACTGGTAGTTAGAGGCCAGAAAGAAATCTTTGGAAGAATCGTTAATTTTTGATACCCAGATATTGCTTTCATACATTTCTTCCATTGCATCTTTAATTCTGTTGTCTCCCAATGCGTAATGCGCCATTTCGTGATAGGCGTTAGCTTTAAATATATAAAGATCATTGGACGGATCGGCTTTTTTGGCGCTCGCAAGCGCCTTCGAAAGTTCTTCCTCACCAAGGAAATGCATTTCTGCATTACGGTATATCGAAGATTTAAAGCCGTAAAAACGGGACTCCCATAAATAGAGCGATTCTTCGTACGCAAGTTTTCTGCCTTCTTCGGCATATTTAATCGATGCAGTACGGTCGCCTTTTAAGTTGTAAAGATTGGCAAGGATAAGGTAGGCTTTTAATTTTTCTTCGGTAGTTTTAAGTTCTGAATTATTTAAAAGCGAGTGTACTTCACCTAACTTACTCGTGAAGTCGGTATTGCTGTTTTTTTCTAAAGTAACCTCCTTGTACAGTTTTTCAAACGTTGCTGGTGAATATTGACCATAAGATATACAGACGTTTAAAACGATAAATAGTTTTATAATGATTCTTAACATAACTTTTTTAGGTAACACCAATCTCGAAGTGCAAATTTACATTTTATATAATAGTACCGTTCGTTTTTTAATCCCAAATTTTCTGCTTTTTCAATCGCCTGATGCCATTATACCGTACGTAAAATTGATAGAAGGGAAGTCGATATTTTAAAACGAAACGAAAGGTAATACTTTTCTCCAGCCAACCATAAAAAGCAGCTGTTCAAATTTTAAAAAAAACTGTTCATTTTCGGAATATAGCTATATAAATAATGTAATATGTTGATTTTCAGCGGTGCTTGTTTTCGGTAATTGAAGAGCTTGCAAGTGTATAATTACCGGTTAGGCAGCTGCGATCAGGTACTTTTGTACTCATTATTAAGCATCGTCAGAAGCGATTCTTAGTTTAGAAATCTTTATTAATTAATTTATTCGATATGAAAAAAAGATTACTTACAGCAGCTTTTTTTGTCAGTGCATGGGGAGCTTACAGTCAGGTAGGTGTTGGAACATTAAATCCTGATGCATCTGCCCAGCTTGACATTGTTTCAACAGAAAAAGGAGTTTTGCTGCCGCGTGTTGGTTTAAAGTCGGTAACCGATACGGAGACTATTACAAAAGGAAACATAAACAGCCTTCTTGTTTTTAATATTGCCGATGGAAATGGTGTAGCACCTGGGTACTACTATTGGTATGTAGACAGATGGATGCGCATTGTAAATGAAGAAGAAGTTATAAGATTAGATAAAAACACGGTAAATATCTCGCTTGCAGTTGAGGCAGGTAACCTACTGTTGAAAGACAGCGACGGAAATACGGTTACAGTCCCATTATCGGAAATCAATCTTCCAACAACCATCGTAAACAACAACGACGGTACGTATACCTATACAAACGAAGCAGGTGTAACCGCAATCATCGATGTACCTGCAGCAGTAGTAAACCAGTTCGAAAACATCTATAATGATATCGTAAACGAAGCGATCACCGTTGGCGGAGCTTCTTACAACACGTTTGAAGAATACTTA
>Ga0256799_1000104_pt1 | contig 18927 bp, 19 predicted proteins | sample MC6MC0950MT_FD_190207 | JGI IMG/M metagenome (GOLD analysis project Ga0256799, IMG submission 190207) | Metatranscriptome of enriched soil aggregate microbial communities from Iowa State University, Ames, United States - MC6-MC0950-MT... | ecosystem: Environmental > Terrestrial > Soil >... | reverse complement strand
GTCGATCTCGTTCTGTCCTGGGCCCGCTTCGTGGTGGCTGAACTCGACCGAGATGCCGAGGTCTTCGAGCATCCGCACCGAGCGACGCCGGAAGTCGTGGGCCGTGCCGCCGGGCACGTTGTCGAAGTATCCGGCGGAGTCGACAGGCTCGGGCCCATCAGCGCTGAACGCCGACGACTTGAGCAGATAGAACTCGATCTCGGGATGCGTGTAGAACGTGAACCCGAGGTCGGCGGCCTTCTCGAGCGTGCGCTTCAGGACATTGCGCGGGTCCGACACCGACGGCAGGCCGTCCGGAGTCGTGATGTCGCAGAACATGCGGGCGGTCGGATCGATCTCGCCGCGCCAGGGAAGGATCTGGAACGTCGTGGGATCCGGATGCGCGAGCAGGTCGCTCTCGTACGCCCGGGTGAGTCCCTCGATGGCCGAGCCGTCGAAGCCGAGCCCCTCGGAGAAGGCCCCTTCGACCTCGGCCGGAGCGATGGCGACCGATTTGAGCGTGCCGACGACGTCGGTGAACCACAGCCTCACGAACTTGATGTTTCGTTCCTCGATCGTGCGAAGAACGAAGTCGCGCTGCTTGTCCATCCTGCCCCTTTCGTCAGCCTTCCCAGACTACTGGCTCCCCCGCCTCCTCTCGGCACCACCGGACAGGGTTTCTCGTGTCGCTCACTAGACTGAGCGCATGTCAGAGCAGTCGCCTGTGCCCTCCGTCTCACCGTCCATGCAGTCTTTGAAGCGAGTGCGCACGAGACACTTCCAGACGGCGAAGGAGGAGGGAGCCAAGTTCACCGGTCTGACGAGCTACGACCAGCTGACAGCGCAGATCTTCGACGCCGCCGGCATCGACTTCCTCCTCGTCGGCGATTCGGCGGGCAACAACGTGCTCGGCTACGAGACCACCCTCCCGGTGACGATCGATGAGCTCATCCCCCTGACCCGCGCCGTCGCCGGAGCCGTCAAGCGGGCTTTCGTCGTGGCCGACATGCCGTTCGGCTCGTACGAGACCGGAGCGCTCGAAGCCCTGCACACCGCCGTGCGGTTCATGAAGGAGACGGGCGCGCACGCGGTCAAGCTCGAGGGCGGTGTGCGCAGCGCCGATCAGATCCGACGGATCGTCGACGCGGGCATCCCCGTCATGGCCCACATCGGTTTCACACCCCAGAGCGAGCACGGCCTCGGCGGCCACATCATCCAGGGTCGCGGCGAAGGTGCCGAGCAGCTCCTGGCCGATGCGCACGCTGTCGAAGACGCCGGAGCATTCGCCGTGGTCATGGAGATGGTCCCGGCGGAGATCGCCGGCCGCGTCACCGCGGAGCTGCGCATCCCCACCATCGGCGTGGGAGCCGGCCCGGACGTCGACGGCCAACTGCTCGTCTGGACCGACTGGGCGGGACTCACCACCGGGCGCATCCCGAAGTTCGTGAAGCAGTATGCGAATCTGCGTGCGGTGCTCACGGATGCGGCGACCGCGTTCAAGGCCGACGTGCAGGGCGGCGTCTTCCCCGCCGAGGAGAACAGCTTCTAAATCACTGCAGTCGCCTCGGCGGTCGTCGCCTCAGCGGTCGTTGCGAGCGTCTTCCTCAGCCCACTTGGCGCTGTTCTCACGCAGCTTCTCGAGCGCGTGCTCGGCTTCCTCGTGCGTGTCGAACGGTCCGACACGATCGGGCGCCGGCGACAGGAAGCCCTGCTCGACCTGGCCCGTCTTCATGTTGTACCAGTAGCGGTGTTCCGCGTCCTGCTTGATCCCGTACTCGTTCTCCCCGGTCATAAGCTTGATCTTATGCCCAAGGATTCCGCCGGTCACCTCATCCCAGGCCGCGTCTCGCCGATGCGGTCCGTTCCAGCGAGCATTCCGCGTCCGGAATACGTGGGACGCTCGGCTCCGGCGTCCTACACCGGAACGGATGTCTACACACCGGACGAGATCGAGCTGATCAGGGAGTCCGGCCGTATCGCTGCACAGGCGATCGAAGCGGTGGGACAGGCTGTGCGGCCCGGTGTGACGACCGAAGAGCTCGACGTGATCGGCCATGAGTTCCTGCTCGCGCACGACGCGTATCCGTCGACCCTCGGATACCGCGGGTACCCCAAGTCGATCTGCAGCTCGGTCAACGAGGTGATCTGCCACGGAATCCCGGACGACACCGTTCTCGACGACGGCGACATCGTCAACATCGACATCACGGCGTACAAGAACGGCTTCCACGGCGACAGCAATCAGACCTTCATCGCAGGCACCGCATCCGAGGAGGTCGCCCTTCTCGTCGACCGCACGCGCGAGGCCCTCAATCGCGGAATCAAAGCGGTCGCGCCGGGACGCCAGGTGAACGTCATCGGACGTGCCATCGAGTCATACGCCAAGCGCTTCGGCTACGGAGTGGTGCGCGACTACACCGGTCACGGCGTCGGTGCGGCCTTCCACTCGGGTCTGATCATTCCGCACTACGACTCTGCGCCGCTGTACGACACCGTGATGGAGGTCGGGATGGTCTTCACCATCGAACCGATGCTCACCCTCGGCACCCACGAATGGGACATGTGGAACGACGACTGGACCGTCGTCACACGCGACAAGAGCATCACCGCGCAATTCGAGCACACCCTCGTCGTCACGGAACGCGGCGCCGAGGTGCTGACGCTTCCGTGAATCCCCATCGGGGCAGGTAGATTCAGTGGCATGAGTTCGCAGAGCACAGCCATCGGAATCGACATCGGAGGAACCGGAATCAAAGGAGGTCTCGTCGACCTCGACTCCGGTGAGCTGATCAGCGACAGGATCAAACTGCCGACACCGGAAGGCGGCAAGCCCGACGACATCGTCGAGGTCACAAAAGAGATCGTCGATCGCCTGGTGGCCGAGGATGCGGATGCGCCCGTCGGCGTGTGCTTCCCGGCGATCGTCAGTCACGGCATCACCCTCTCGGCCGCGAACGTGTCCAAGAAGTGGATCGACCTCCGTGCAGAAGACCTCTTCGAGAAGGCACTCGGCCGGGACATCCATTTCGTCAACGATGCCGACGCCGCCGGATATGCGGAGACGCGCTTCGGCGCGGCCAAAGACCGCAACGGCCTCGTGATCATGACGACGCTCGGAACCGGTATCGGCTCCGCACTGATCTACGACCAGGTGCTCATCCCGAACGCCGAGCTCGGTCACCTCGAGATCGACGGAGCGGACGCCGAATCGAAAGCGGCGTACTCGGCGAAAGAACGCGACGACCTCTCCTGGGAGAAGTGGGCGAAGCGCCTCCAGAAGTACTACACGACGCTCGAGTTCCTCTTCACCCCCGACCTGTTCATCGTCGGCGGTGGCGTATCGAAGAACTACAAGGAGTTCATCCCGCTCCTCGACCTCAAGACGGAGATCGTCCCCGCGGTCCACCGCAACAACGCGGGGATTCTGGGTGCCGCCGCACTGGCGGTTCACAAGGACCGCTGACGAGGCCGGAACGGTACCAGGCCATGGCACGAGGTCGCCTCCGGGTGATGCTGGGCGCGGCACCCGGTGTCGGCAAGACCTACGCGATGCTCGAAGAGGGCAGACGCCTCGAGTCGCTGGGCAAAGACGTCGTCGTGGCCGTCGTCGAGACGCACGGCCGCACCGCGACGGCGGGCATGCTCGACGGGTTCGAGATCGTTCCACGCCGAACGGTCTCGCACCGCGGGGTCGAACTGACGGAACTCGACCTCGCTGCCGTTCTCGCGCGAGCGCCACAGGTCGCCCTGGTGGATGAGCTGGCGCACACGAACGCGCCCGGTTCGGAGCACGAGAAGCGCTGGCAGGATGTCGAGACGATGCTCGACGCGGGCATCGACGTCATGTCGACGGTGAACATCCAGCACATCGAGTCGCTCAACGACGTCGTCGAGCAGATCACCGGCACGCAGCAGCGGGAGACGATCCCCGACTCTGTGCTGCGCGGAGCCGATCAGATCGAGGTCGTGGACCTGGCGCCACAGGCGTTGCGCGACCGGCTGGCCGATGGCGTGGTCTATCCGGAGAGCCGGATCGATGCAGCGCTGTCGAACTACTTCCGGCTCGGCAACCTCACGGCTCTCCGCGAACTCGCGTTGCTCTGGCTGGCCGACGAGGTGGACAGTTCGCTCCAGCGCTACCGGGCAGAGCACGGGATCGCCGGCAAATGGGAGGCGAGGGAGAGAGTGGTCGTCGCCCTGACAGGCGGACCGGAAGGCGACACACTGCTCCGTCGCGGGGCTCGCATCGCCGCACGGTCCGCCGGAGGCGACCTGCTGGCCGTGCACGTCACCAGCCAGGACGGCCTGCGCGAGACCAATCCCGGTGCGCTCGCAGCTCAGCGACTGCTCGTCGAGCAGCTGGGCGGAACATATCACCAGATCGTCGGCAACGACATCCCGCGTGCCCTCGTCGAGTTCGCCCGCGCTTCGAACGCCAGCCAGCTCGTCATCGGTGTCAGCAGGCGGAGCCGTCTGTCAGCCCTGCTGACGGGCGCTGGAATCGGTGCGACGGTCACGCGCGAGTCGGGCGACATCGACGTGCACATCGTCTCGCACGCCCAGGCCGGCGGACGCTTCTCGCTTCCCCGCATCGGCGGGGGCCTCACCCGGCGCCGGAGGGTGTACGGATTCGCGCTGGCCCTGATCGGCGGACCGCTCCTCACCTGGCTTCTCGCCACGATGCGGTCCTCCGACTCGATGACGAGCGACGTTCTGAGCTATCAGCTGCTCGTCGTGATCGTCGCGCTCGTCGGCGGGATCTGGCCCGCGCTCTTCGCCGCCCTGCTGTCGGGAGTGACCCTCGACTTCTTCTTCGTGGACCCTCTGTACACGATCACCATCAACCAGCCGCTTCATCTGCTCGCGCTCGTCCTGTTCCTCGTGATCGCCGCCCTGGTCAGCCTGGTCGTCGATCAGGCTGCTCGTCGCACACGCGTCGCCCAGCGAGCGGCGGCCGAAGCCGAACTCTTGGCCACGGTCGCCGGGGGTGTGATCCGCGGTGAGGATGCGATCCAAGCGCTCGTCACACGCACTCGTGAGGCGTTCGGGCTGACCGGCGTGCGCCTCCTCGACGGTGCCGAGGTCGTCGTCAGCGACGGAGACCCGGCCGACACGACCCAGGCTCAGCGCATCCCCGTCGGAACCCGTGGGACGCTCGAGCTCACGGGACGCGACCTGGCCGCCGGCGACCGGCGGCTCCTCGCGGTGATCGTCAGTCAGCTCGACGCGTCTCTCGAACATCGTGATCTCACCGCCACGGCCAGCGAGCTGGGACCCCTCGCAGAGGCGGACCGCGTGCGAAGTGCCCTCCTGGCCGCGGTCGGTCACGACCTGCGCCGTCCTCTCGCCGCTGCGACGGCCGCTGTCACGACGCTGCGCCAGCCGGACATCGATCTCGCCGACGACGACCGCGACGAACTCCTGGAGACAGCGGAGGAGAGCCTCGACGGGTTGGCCGCCCTCGTCACCAACCTGCTCGACGTCAGCCGTCTGCAGGCGGGCGTGCTCGCGGTCACCCTCGCGCCGACCGATCTCGACGACATCGTTCCCTCCGCCCTCGACGAGCTCGCACTCGGACCGGGTCAGATCGAGCTCGATCTGCCGGCCGACCTGCCGGCCGTCGACGTGGACGCGGTGCTGTTGCAGCGCGTTCTCGTCAACCTCCTGAGCAACGCGCTGCGGTACTCCCCTGCCGGGTCCCGTCCGGTCATCGCCGCGAGTGAATTCGGGGGCGAGGTTCAACTGCGTGTCATCGACCGCGGTCCGGGCATCCCGGACGATCGTCGCGAAGCGGTCTTCGTGCCGTTCCAGCGGCTGGGCGACACCGACAACGACACGGGGGTCGGTCTGGGTCTGGCCCTCTCGAAGGGATTCGTCGAAGGGATGGGCGGCACTCTCGACGCCGAGGACACACCGGGCGGAGGTCTCACGATGGTCGTCTCGCTTCCCGTGTCGGCCGTGTCGGCGGGCGAGAGCAACCGAGAGGCCCACCGGTGAAGATACTCATCGCAGACGACGACCAGCAGATCCTTCGCGCGCTGCGCATCCTGCTGACCGCGCGCGGTTACGAGGTCGTCGTCGCCAGCACCGGGGCCGAAGCCCTGAGTCGTGCGGTCGAACAGCACCCCGACCTGGTGATGCTCGATCTCGGAATGCCCGAGCTGAACGGCATCGAGGTCATCGAAGGTCTCCGCGGCTGGAGCGCGGTTCCGATCCTGGTCGTGTCCGGGCGCACAGGGTCCTCCGACAAGGTCGACGCGCTGGATGCGGGTGCCGACGATTACGTGACCAAACCGTTCGCCGCCGACGAGCTGTTGGCGCGCATCCGTGCGCTCACCCGGCGGCAGCCCGCCGCCGCCGATGAGCCGCTCGTGACGTTCGGCGACATCTCGGTCGATCTGGCGGGACACCAGGTGACGCGCAGAACCGCCGACACGATCGAGACCGTGCGGTTGACGCCCACCGAGTGGTCCGTTCTCGAGGTGCTGGTGCGCAATCCACGCCGACTCGTCACCCGCCAGACGCTGCTCACGGAGGTGTGGGGTCCGCAGTACACCAACGACACGGGATACCTGCGGCTGTACCTCGCTCAGCTGCGCAAGAAGCTGGAGCCGGTGCCCTCGCACCCGCGTTTCCTTCTCACCGAGCCGGGCATGGGCTACCGGTTCGTCCCCGACGCCGACTGACAGGGAATGGGCCGGCTGTTACGCCGGGTTCTGTCCGGGTGCGCGAAGCACCGTGGACGGCCATCTATCTCGGGACGACGTTGCCGCCGCCCTCTAGCGGTCTACCCGGAAACTCGGCGAGCAGCCTCAACGTTTCCTGTCTGACCTTGCTCCGGACGAGGTTTACCGAGCCGACCGGGTCACCCCGGTCGCTGGTGGGCTCTTACCCCACCGTTTCACCCTTACCGTTCCGGCGACCCGAAGGTCGACCGGTGCGGCGGTCTGTTCTCTGTGGCACTGTCTCGCGGGTCACCCCGGGTGGGTGTTACCCACCGTCCTGCTCTGTGGAGCCCGGACGTTCCTCGGCGGTCCGCCGAAGCGGACCGACGCGACCGTCTTGCCGGCCCATTCCGTTTCGAGCTTACAGGCCCGCGCTGAACGCATCCGCGCCCATCACAGGCCGGACTCCTCGTTGCGGATGAGGATCGCACCGCTGTCGGGGCACAACACCACGTCGTCGGGTGCAGCGCGGCGGATCGTCGACAGATCGGACTCGTTGAGCCTCATGTTGCTGCCCATCGACACACCGCGTACGAGCAGGGCTGCGCCGATGCCGTACCGGGAGCGCTGCTTCTCATAGAGGTCGATCAGGTCGGCGGGAATCGTCGAGGCGATGGTAGCCCTGTCCTTCGCCAGAGCCGCGCGTTGCGCATCCACTTTCGCCAGCTCATCGCCGCGTGCAGCTTCGAGCTTATGCACCTGCTCGTTCACCACGGACTGCTCGCTCTCCACCTCCGCCAGCGACTTCTCGTAGCCTTCGACGCGCTCCATCACGGTCAGCTCGATCTCCTCGAGATCGTTGCGGCGTTTGGTGAGTGACGCGAGCTCGCCCTCGAGCGCCTGCACGTCTTTGGTCGACGAGGTCTGCTGCAGCCGGGCCGAATCCCTCGCCATCCGTGTCTCGACGAGCTCGACGTCGGACTCGATGCGCTTCAGTTCGGTACGTGCGTCCTCCAGCTCGCCGGTGCGCGAGATCCAGCGTGCACGCAGCGCTTCGACCTCGGGCTGAAGCTTCGCCAGCTCGACCGTCTGCGGCAGGTTCTTGGCCGCGTGATCGAGCTGCGCGAGTCGCGTGTCGGCCGTCTGGAGACGGAGGAGCTCGTTCTGGTCGGTGGGGCTTGCTTTCACGATGGCTCGGTTCTCTTCGGAGGTTTGCGGTGATACGGGATGAGGGCGCCCACTACTGGAGGATCGCGAAGTCCCAGGGGTCGGTGCGAAGCTCGCTCACATCGACGGCGGCGCCCGGAAGCGCGGCGCGCAGCTGAGCGGCCGCGGTGTCGAGCCACAGCCATTCGCTCGCCCAGTGAGAGACGTTCAGCAGTGCGGGTCCGCCTCCGGTGAGCGCCTGTTCGCGCGCCTCGGAAGCGGGATGATGACGGAGGTCCGCGGTGATGTACACGTCGGAATCGCGGACCGATTCGCTGCCGAGCAGAGAATCACCGGCGCCTCCACAGACCGCGATACGCGTGACGGGCTGCTGGTAGTCGCCCGAGGCGAGCACGCCGCCGGCGGTGGGCGGAAGGACGTCGGCCAAACGTCTCGCAAGGGCTCCGAGTGTTGTGGGCTCCGGCAGAACACCGACCCGTCCGATGCCCGTGCTGCCGTCGGCCGCCGGCACGATCGGCCGGAGGTGCTGGATGCCGAGCCGCTCGGCGAGCACGGCGGATGTGCCGTCGGCCACGACGTCTGCGTTCGTGTGAGCCGCGATGAGGGCGCAGTCGTTGCGGATGAGGCGTGCGAGCAGCGCTCCCTTGTAGCGGTCCTCCGCCACGCTCGTGACTCCGCGCATCAGAAGCGGGTGGTGCACGAGCAGGAGGTCCATGTTCCGGTCGACCGCCTCGTTCACGGTCGCCGACACCGCATCGACGGCGAGCAGGATGCGTTCCACCGATGCCGCGGGATCTCCCGAGAGCAGTCCCGGCGCATCCCAGCTCTCCGCCCCTGACAGCGGCCAGAGCTCTTCGACTGTGCGGCGAACGGATTCGAGGGTGGTGGACACGAGAACGAGCCTACGGGATGCTCACCCCTCCGTGTCTGGACGCACGCTCGCCCTCTCCTGCCGTCGGACGGCGGGGATTCCGGAGACGATCGGTGTGAGGAGACCGAGTCCGAGTGCGACGATCACACCGATGTCGGTCATCCCGAGATCGCCGTGCGCGTTGACGCCGAGAAGGGGGAAGAGGAAGCCCTCCCAGGAGAGCCACGGAAGATCCGAGCTGACGAGACCGAGACCGACAACGCTCGCGACGACGAGCATCACGACGTTGACCCAGCGCCAATCGGGATAGACGCCGCCCCTCGTGACGAGTGACGGCTGGTGGAGGCGACGGGTGCGCAGCATCATCTCCGAAGCGAAGAGACCGACCCAGGCGGCGACGGGAACGGCGAGCGTCGTCGGAAGCGCCTCGAGAACGGTCGCGAAGTCCGAGACGCCAGCGGCCAGCAGGAACCCGGCGAGCGCGATCGCGCCGCCGACGGCGACCGTGCTCCATCGTCGTCCGGCACGCACACCGAGCGACTCGAGGGTGAACCCGCCCGAGTAGATGGTCAGGACGAGTCCGGAGACGAGGCTGAGGGTGACCGCGAGGAGGAGCGGCACCGGGTACCACGACGGAAGACCCAGGCGGGCGAATGCGGCGACCGGGTCTGACGCCAGCTCATCGGCCAGGAACGGGTTGGAGGCTGCGAGCAGTCCGCCGTAGCCGACGAGGATGAGCGGCGGAAGGGCGGCCCCGAAGGTCGCCCACAGCATGGATGCCGCCCCGGATGAGCCCGGCTGCTGATACCGGGCGACCTCGGCGCTGCTGTTCGCCCAGGCCAGACCCAGATAGCTGAACACGAGCACAGCTCCCGTCACAGTTCGGAGCCAGACGGCATCCGGCACAGCGAGCGCGTCCTGCACGTGAACCGATCGCCAGGTCGCCAGCACCATGACCGCTATGAGAACCGCGGAGGCGATCGTGAGAACGAGTTGGACCCGGGCGACGAGCGAGTACCCGAAGTACGCGACGGCGAGCGCCGCGCCGATGGTCAGCACGAGGCCGACCGTGGTGGGCAGCAGAGCATCCGTCGACCATCCCTGCGAGGTGAAGACCGCTCCCACCGCGGAACCGGCGAGCCAGAGCAGTACGGCGCCCCAGAAGAGCCGGGTCAGCAGCGCCAGCAGCGCGGGGAGGATGTTGCCTCGCAGTCCGAACGTCGCTCGCGAGACGACCATCGTCGGCTGGCCGCTCCACTTGCCGGCCAGTGTGCCGATGCCGAGCGGGAGGAACGACAGCGCGACGCCGACCAGGGTCGCGACGAGCATCTGACGCAGACTCAGTCCGAAGGTGGCGAGGGTGGCCCCGACTCCGACGCTGATGAGGGATGAGGTGCCCGCGAACCACAGCCAGAACATGCGCGATGCCCGGCCGACCCGCCGATCGAGCGGAGTCGGTTCGAGCGTGGACTCCTCCGGCGCGAAGAGTCGTGCCGCAGCGACCGGCGCGCTGTCGAGCAGCACGAGCTCGGCCTCACCGACACGCGGGCTTGCGATCGGAGGGACGGCCGCTACTGAGTTCGGCACGTCGTCGAGCCCGTCGTCGAGCCCGTCATCGAGCCCGCCATCGGCCTCGTCGTCGAGCCCGTCGGAGTCGACTGTCGGCGGGCCGGGATGCTCGACCGGGATGGCGACCAGCGGCAGGACCGGGACGGGCTGCGATGCACTCGGCGCCACCTCCTCGGTGACATAGCCGAGCGGCTCGGCCCTGCTCGGCGTGTCCACGGACCGGTCGCCCGCCGGCGCAGACGGGTACGCGGGCGGCGGGACGGGTTCCGATTCGGACTCGACGATCGGGATGGCCGCGGTGGCCGACGGGGCTATCCAGGCGCTGAAGGTCGGTTCGGGTCCGTGGTCGCGCCGCGGACGCAGATCGAGATCGTCGAAACTGATCGCCTGCGTCGGCGTCTCCTCTGTCACCGGTTCGGGGTCGGGCTCCGACAGCTCCGGCTGTTTCTGCACCGGGATCGCGGAGGTCGCGGCACGGGCGACCAGAACCGCCTCCAGGTGCTGGATCGCCGTGAGCGTGTCGTGGCTGGACAGGTCGTCGTCGACGAGGGCCGCGACCTGGTCGTCGGTGAGAGCGGCCGCGTCCGCGACGCCGGCGGGACCTACGACGGTCGGTCCGGCGATGATGGGGATGGCCGATGTCAGGCGCGAGACCTGCTCTTCGATCGCGCTCGCGAGCTCGTCGTCGTCGTGCCGCTCGCCGCCCTGCTCGGGTGTCTCCCCCGTGACGGCGACGATCGGCGGGTCGTGCTCGACCTCATCGCTGTCCATGTGCGAATCCTACCGAGCACGGCAATTCCACGCCCGTCCGAGTCGCGCTCCCCACGGAGCCTTCCGGGGCCGTAGCATCGTTGCGATGACCGAGACGATTGCCACCCCATACGAAGACCTGCTGCGCGACGTTCTCGCGAACGGTTCGCACAAATCCGATCGCACCGGAACCGGCACACGGAGCGTCTTCGGACGTCAGCTGCGGTTCGATCTCGCACACGGATTCCCGCTCATCACGACGAAGCGGGTGCACTTCAAGTCGATCGCCTACGAACTGCTCTGGTTCCTGCGCGGTGAGAGCAACGTCGAATGGCTCCGTGAGAACGGTGTGACGATCTGGGACGAATGGGCCGACGAGCGCGGCGAGCTCGGACCCGTCTACGGTGTGCAGTGGCGCTCGTGGCCCGCGCCGGACGGCACGCACATCGATCAGATCTCGCAGGTCATCGACCAGCTGCGCAGCAACCCCGACTCGCGTCGCATCATCGTGTCGGCCTGGAACGTCGCGGACATCCCGAACATGGCTCTCGCTCCCTGCCATGCGTTCTTCCAGTTCTACGTCGCCGACGGAAGACTCAGCTGCCAGCTCTACCAGCGCAGTGCCGACATGTTCCTCGGCGTTCCCTTCAACATCGCCAGCTACGCACTGCTGACGCTCATGGTCGCTCAGCAGGTCGGCCTCGAACCCGGCGAGTTCGTGTGGACCGGCGGGGACGTGCACATCTACGACAACCATCTCGAACAGGTCGCCGAACAGCTCGGTCGCGAACCGTTCCCGGCCCCGTCCCTGCGGTTCGCGCGCAAGCCGGAGAGCATCTTCGACTACGAGTACGAGGACTTCATCGTCGAGGACTATCAGCACCATCCGGCCATCCGAGCCGCGGTGGCGGTGTGACGACGGTCGTACTGTGAGCACGGCGGCCGGCAGTGTGGCGCTCATCTGGGCGCAGGCGAACGACGGAGTGATCGGTCGCGACGGCACGATGCCCTGGCGTCTTCCCGAAGATCTGGCTCATTTCCGTGCCCTCACGGGCAACGACACGGTGGTCATGGGTCGACGCACGTGGGAGTCGCTTCCCCCCCGATTCCGTCCTCTGCCCGGTCGTACGAACGTCGTCGTCACCCGGCAGACGGACTGGGCGGCACCAGGAGCACACGTCGTCCACTCCCTGGAGAACGCGCTGACCGAATCCCCCACCGACCCGGTCTGGGTGATGGGCGGAGCAGAGCTCTACCGTCTCGCACTCCCGGTTGCGGACAGGCTCGAAGTGACCGAGATCGACACCTCGGTTTCCGATGGGGACACGTTCGCACCGGCGATCGGCGACGAGTGGACCCCGGTGGTCGCGGATCCCGAGTGGAGCACGGCCGCCGACGGACTGCGCTACCGCTTCCTCACCTATCTCCGCTGACTGCGTCCGGTGACGATCAGGTCAGACCGGCGACGAGGTTGACGGTCGTCGCCAGGATGACCGAGCCGAAGAGATACGACAGGAGCGTGTGGCGCAGGATGACCTGCCGTATCGCACTGTCCCCGACATTCGTGTCGGAGACCTGGAAGGTCATGCCGAGGGTGAAGGACAGGTACGCGAAGTCGCTGTACTTCGGCGGTTCCGTCTGATTGAAGTCCACCCCGCCCTGCGTTCCGCGGTAGTAGAGCTGGGCGTACCTCAACGTGTACAGAGTGTGCACGAGCGTCCACGAGAGCGCCACACTGACGACAGCCAGACCGGCGAGACCGGCCTTCTCGACGCCCTGCGACTGCCGGGCCGCGACGAGGATGACGACGATCGCCACGACGCTCGCAAGGCTGGCGATCAGGAGCAGCACATCCGAGATGCTGCGTCCTGGATCCTCACTGATCGCGTGCACTTTCGTCTGAGCGGAACTGAAACGCCAGATGATCGCCCACACCCAGACGATGTAGACGACGCACGCGACGGCCCATCCCGCGGTCGCGGCGATCGACCAGTTGCCGAGCATCCCGATGGCGACGGCGGACACGGCACCCGCCGCGAAGGCGGTCAGCATCCTCCGCCGGGAATGAGGGCGCGGTTCGGCGGTGTCGGGGGTCTCGGTACTCACAGTGCGATGTTCGCACAGCGCTGCAGGTCTGCCTGCACGGCACAGCGGTCGAGGCTACGATCGAGGAGTGACATCCGCTGCCGTCTCCCCCGCCGTTCCCCTCGCAGACCTCGATGAGGCGAGCCTCCGCGCCGTGCACGAGCACGCATCCGCGGCCTACGCCGAACTGAAGGCGTCAGGACTCAAGCTCGATCTCACGCGCGGCAAGCCGGGAGCTGACCAGCTCGACCTCTCGAACGACTTGCTGCACCTGCCCGACGGCGAGTTCCGGGATGCGGCGGGCACAGACCTGCGCAACTACGGCGGTGCGCTCGGCCTGCCCGAGCTCCGTGCCATCTTCTCCGATGACCTGCGCGTTCCCGTGGCCCAGCTACTCGCGCTCGGAAACTCGAGCCTCACCGTCATGCACGACACGATCGTCCAGGCGCTGCTCCACGGCGTCCCCGGGTCAGACCGCGCGTGGGGAAGCCAGCCGATCAGCTTTCTCGCCCCCGTTCCCGGCTATGACAGGCACTTCTCCATCGCCGAGCGGTATGGCATCCGTCTCATCCCGGTTCCCCTGAACGACGACGGCCCCGATGTGGAGGCTGTGGCGGCACTGCTGGCCGCCGACGACAGCATCAAGGGCATGTGGTGCGTACCCGTGTACTCGAACCCGACCGGCACCGTCTACAGCGAGGAGGTCGCTCGTGCGCTCGTGTCGCTTCCGGCCGCACCGGACTTCCGGCTCTTCTGGGACAACGCCTATGCCGTGCACCACCTCAGCGACGAACGCCCGGCACCGATCGACGTGCTCGCCCTGGCTGCCGAGGCCGGCAATCCCGACCGTCCCCTCGTCTTCGCCTCGACCTCCAAGGTGACCTTCCCCGGTTCCGGCGTCTCCTTCGTCGGTGCGTCCGAAGCGAACATCGAATGGTTCGTACGCAACATGGCCGTGCAGAGCATCGGTCCGGACAAGGTCAACCAGCTGCGGCACGTTCGTCTGCTCCGGGATCGGGACGGCCTTACGGCGCACATGGAGAAGCATCGCGCCATCCTGGAGCCGAAGTTCGCGGCGGTGGCGCACGCGTTCGAGACGCGACTCGCCCCACACGGCGCCGGAAGCTGGACCTCCCCGAAGGGCGGCTACTTCGTGAGCCTCGATGTTCTCGACGGATGCGCGAAGCGGTCGATCGAGCTGGCCGCAGAAGCCGGCATCGCGGTCACTCCCGCCGGGTCCACGTTCCCGTACGGTGACGACCCGCGCGATGCGAACATCCGCATCGCCCCGACGTTCCCGCCGCTGGCCGAGCTGGAAGCGGCCCTCGACGGCCTCTGCACGGCGATCCTGCTCGCCGAGACCGAAGCGCTGCTCGCCGGCCGGGAGTAGTCGCACCGTATGTCCGGCTGGACCGTGCGACCGAGCGTCGAATCGGACTGGCGCGCCTACCGGGACCTGCGACTCGAGATGCTCGTCGACACTCCGATCGCCTTCACCGAGACCCTCGACCGCGCTCGCCTGCATCCGGACGAGTACTGGCAGGGTCGGGCCGCGAACCGCAGTCCGGCGAGTCGCCTCTTCGGAGCGGTCGCCGAGGACGGCAGCTGGCTGGGCACGATGGGCGGCTACCAGACCACCGGCATGCGCGATCCGCTCTTGGTCGGCGTCTATGTCACGCCGGCATTCCGCGGAGCGCGATCCGGGGTGACGGACGCGCTGCTCGACGCCGTCATCGAGTGGGCGCGGCCCCGCGGAGAACGTCTCCTGCTCGAGGTGCACGAGCAGAACGACCGTGCCATCCGCTACTACCAGCGACGCGGTTTCCACCTGACCGGTTTGCGCGTGCCCTATCCCCTGGACCGCACGGCGGACGAACTGCAGATGGCCCTGCCGTTCGAATCCTGACCGGGGCTACCCGGCGAGCTCGACCGTGCGGTCGGGTCGGCTGATCTCGATCCAGACGGCGTCGAGCGAGAGGTCGAGAACGGCCGCGATCGCAGCGATCGTGGAGAACGCCGGTGTCGCCACCCTGCCCGATTCGATCTTTCGGAGGGTTTCCGGCGAAATGCCGGCGTCGAGCGCGGTCGCCAGTATCGGACGCTCGCCTCGCGCTCGCCGCAGCATCGCGCCCAGGCGCTCGCCGCGTTCGATCTCATCGGGGGAAAGCGGCAGTCTGACCATGGTCCGAGTGTAATACCGGGATTGTTATACCGGTATAGTTATCGGCGATCACACTGTTCCCGTCACCGAGAGAGGCCCCGAATGATCGAGATACTGAACGCCGCCGAGCTGGCGCGTGCAGCGAGTTCCGGTGCGCTCGTCGCGGAGATCCTGCAGTCCCTGAAGAGCCGAACCGGAGTGGGCACCAACCTGCTCGAGATCGATCGCTGGGCAGCCGCGATGATCCTCGACGCCGGGGCGCAGTCCTGCTATGTCGACTATGCGCCGTCGTTCGGCCGCGGGCCTTTCGGGCACTACATCTGCACATCCGTGAACGATGCGGTTCTCCACGGCCTTCCTCACGACTATCGACTCGCCGACGGCGACCTTCTCACGCTCGATCTCGCGGTCTCACTCGATGGAATCGCCGCGGATGCCGCGATCAGCTTCATCGTCGGTACGACGCGACCCCCGACGAGCGTGTCGCTGATCGAGACGACCGAACGCGCGCTGGAGGCGGGCATCGGTGTCGCGGCTCCAGGAGCCCGCATCGGCGACATCTCGTTCGCGATCGGCTCGGTGCTCACTGAGGCGGGATACCCGGTCAACCTCGAATTCGGCGGGCACGGCATCGGTTCGACGATGCATCAGGATCCGCACATCGTGAATCTCGGGCGCCCCGGACGCGGGTACAAGCTGCGACCGGGCCTGCTGCTCGCGCTCGAGCCGTGGGTCATGACGGACACCGACGAGCTCGTCACGGATGCGGACGGATGGACCCTGCGCAGCGCGACTGGCTGTCGAACGGCCCACAGCGAGCACACGATCGCCATCACCGACACCGGTGCGGAGATTCTCACGCTCCCGAGACGGTAGCCGCTCTCAGCCGGTCAGATCCGCGACCGTCTTCGCGACGCGCCGTTGGCGGGTGTCGTCCGTCTTCGCCGCATCGATCGCGAGAACGAGCCTGCGCTTGTTGCTGTAGCTGAGCGCCTCGAACGCGGCGTTCGCGGTCGGCACCGCGGCGAGCGCCGACGCCAGATCCGACGGCACCTCGACCTCACGGGGTGCGTCGTCGAGCTCGAGCTCCACCTCGATCTCCTCGCCGGCGGAGACACCGGATGCCGCCCGCACCTCGGCGCTGACAGGCAGCAGCGAGCGGCCACCCATCGAACCGATGCTCGTCCTGTACGTATACCCGTTGATGGTCGCACTCACCGGTGGACGCCGTCCGCCGCCGAGAGCGGTGACCACGTCGTCGGGTATCTCGATGCCCGTCGCGGATTTCCCGTGTAGCTCGAGCGTTGCACGTACGCGCATCACTCTTCTCCGAATCCGCTCTCGACCAGATCGGCCAATGCGTCGACGGCCGCGCGGCCGTCCGCATCCTCGCTGGCGATCTCGGCCGTCTTCCCCGCGGTCAGCCCGAGAGACATGATGCCCAGCAGGCTCTTCGCATCCTTGCCGTTCACCGTCACCTTCACGGGGAACGTGCTGGCCAGCTTCACGAACTCGGCGGCGGGACGTGCGTGCAGTCCGTCGCGGTTGCGCAGAACGACCTCGCGGACGTGTCGTCCAGAAGCGTCCGCTTCGGTGGCTGCGGTTGGGGCGGTGGATGCGGTCGCCGCATCAGCGCCGGCTTCCGTGTCGGCGCCCGCGCCGGCCCAGTCGGCCGCATCGGCCCAGGCCTCTCGGGCTCCCTCCGCAGCCTCGACCACACCGCGGAGATCGGCGCCGCTCTCGGCGGCGACGGCAGCAGCGACTCCGCCCTCGACGAAGGGCACGTCCACCACCGCCACGGTGGAGCGCTGGTCGTCGGGAAGAGTGTCGAACACCGTCTCGGCGATCAGGAGGGCAGAGCCGAGATCGCTGATCACGACCACTCCTGAGCCCTTGTCAGCGGCTGAGATGGCCTCGGTGACCTTCAGGAAGCTCGTGCCGATGCCGTCGTCATCCGTGCCGCCCGCGGCCACCAGCGGCACCGACGACGCCATCTGACCCGCCAGCGCCACGACGCCGTCGGCGAGACGGCTGCTGTGCGAGACGAAGACGATCCCGACGCGCTCACTCATTGGCGGCCGTCTCCGCAGCGGCGCGAAGGATCAGTGCGGTCGACTGCGCTCCCGGGTCGCGGTGGCCGATCGAGCGGTCGCCGAGATAGCTCGCGCGCCCCTTACGGGCGACGAGAGGCTCGGTCGCGACGGCGCCCGCTTCGGCCGCATCCGCCGCCTCGCGCAGGATGTCGGTGGTCGATGCTCCCTCCTCCTGCGCCGAGGCGGCGGCCGAGACCGCGGGGGTCCAGGCGTCGATCATGGTCTTGTCACCGGCCTCCGCCTTGCCGCGGGAGACGATCCCGTCGCGCGCCGCTGCGAGCATGGCCACGACCGAGGTCGCGTCGAGCTCATCCGCGTCGCCGACGGGATCCGCCGCTTTGAGGAAGGCGGTGCCGTAGAGCGGACCCGATGCCCCGCCGACCGTGGAGATGAGAGTCATGGCGACGGAACGCAGCGCGGCGTTCGGCTTGGTGTCCTCCGGCAGCTTGCCGAGCGCGTCGACGACCGCTCGCAGTCCCCGATCCATGTTCTCGCCGTGGTCGCCGTCGCCGATCTCCCTGTCGAGGGTGTTCAGCTCGTGCTTGTGCTCGTCGATCACCGCCGCGGACGCCGTCATCCAGGCTTTGATCCAGTCCGTGTCCAGCGTCATCCGCCGTCTCCCGTCTTCCGTGATTCCGATGTGTCTAGACGCCCCAGCGCAATGCGGCGGTGTTCACCGGCGCATCCCACAGTTCGGTCAGCTCGTCGTCCAGCTTCAGCACCGTGATCGACGCACCCTGCATCTCGAGCGAGGTCACCAGGCTCCCCACCAGGGATCGGCCGAGGGTGATGCCCCGCTCGTCGAGGATCTCGGCCGCCCGACGGAACACGATGTAGAGCTCCGACAGCGGCGTTCCGCCCATCCCGTTGACGAAAAGCAGCACCGAGTCCCCGGATGCGAAGGGCAGGTCGTCGAGGATCGCTGCCATCAAACGGTCGGTCAGCTGGTCCGCCGGCTCGAGTTTGATGCGCTCGCGACCGGGCTCGCCGTGGATGCCGACACCGAACTCCACCTCGTCCTCGGCCAGGTCGAATCCGGGCTCGCCGGCATGCGGCACGGTACCTGCCCTGAGCGCCAAGCCCATCGATCGGGTGGATGCGTTCACCCGTTCGGCGATCGCCGTCACCGCATCGAGGTCGTCACCGCGTTCGGCGGCCGCCCCGGCGAGCTTCTCGACCAGCACCGTGCCCGCGACGCCGCGACGCCCGGCCGTGTAGAGCGAATCCTGCACCGCGACGTCGTCGTTCGTGACGACGGAGCGCACCGTGATGCCCTCCGCCGCCACCAGGTCGGCGGCGGTCTCGAAGTTGAGCACGTCGCCCGTGTAGTTCTTCACGATGTGCAGCACACCCGCGCCGCCGTCAGCCGCTTTCGTGGCCTCGACGATCGGCATGGGGGTCGGTGAGGTGAACACCGGACCGGGAACGGCCGCGTCGAGCATCCCGACGCCGACGAACCCGGCGTGCAGCGGCTCATGACCGCTTCCGCCGCCGCTGACCAGACCGACCTTGCCCTGCACAGGTCCACCCGCTCTCGACACGAAATCAGGATCGTGCGAGACCGAGACGATGTCGCTGTGAGCACGC
>Ga0256799_1000103_pt1 | contig 18973 bp, 9 predicted proteins | sample MC6MC0950MT_FD_190207 | JGI IMG/M metagenome (GOLD analysis project Ga0256799, IMG submission 190207) | Metatranscriptome of enriched soil aggregate microbial communities from Iowa State University, Ames, United States - MC6-MC0950-MT... | ecosystem: Environmental > Terrestrial > Soil >... | reverse complement strand
TGCGTCGTTGGCGCGACGAGAGTGTCGCGGCCGATCGTCGCGCGACGTACAACGCGACCATCTCCGACGGAACGCTGTCGCTCGGGTTCGTCTGGGTCGGCGACCCGGTCGACGGCGAGGCCGCTGCGGCCGCGCTCGCGACGAGCCTCGCCGAGGTCGACGACGGCTTCGAGCGCGTGATCGTGCCGATGACGTACGTCGAGCTGCAGACCCGCGAAGACGACGACGAGGCGCACGAGTGGCGCCGCTACTGGAAGGGCCACTACTTCAGCGAGCTCACCGACGACGTCATCGACGCGTTGCTCACCCGCGACGGCGACGATCTGCCGAACGTGAGTCTGCAGGCGTACGGCGGGGCGATCGCGGATGTCGCGCCGGGGGAGACGGCGTTCTCACGGCGCGACACGGCGTTCGAGTTCGTGTGCGCGTCGAAGTGGGTCGACCCTCACGAGGATGAGCGGCGTATCGCGGGCGCGCGTCGGTATGCCGCGCCGCTCGAGCGATTCGCGAGCGGGGCGTACGTCAATGCGCTCGCCGACGAGGGAGCGGCGGGGGTGCGGCGCGCGTACGCGCCCGAGCACCTCGCGCGGCTGACGGCGGTGAAGGATGCGTACGACCCGGCGAACGTGTTCCATCTGAATCAGAACATCGTGCCGTCGGACAAGTAGGGCGCCTCTTCGCGCATCATCCTCGAAATCGATCGCCTCAACCGAGCAACACCGACGGCTCACCTGCCCAAGTGACCGCCAGCACGTCTCGCGCTCGACTGGCGGCGACGTAGAGCAGAGAACGTTCGCGCAGCAGCACGTCGGCCTGCTCTTCTGGGGCGGTGCCTCTCATGGCATTCGGCGGAGGCATGATGCCGTCCGATACGTCGAAGAGAACCACGCGGCCGAATTCCATCCCCTTCGCGATGTGCATCGTCAGCACGACGGGTCGGTCGCTCTCGACCCTCGCTGAGGTGATGTGGTTCGTGGAGACTGCCCGTTCGTGAAGGCCCGCACAGAGCGCTCTTGCACCCTCATTTGTTCGTGCGAGGAGCGCGATCGTCGAAGGCTCGACGCCGTCTTCGAGCCAGCCCGAAACAAGCGCGGCGACCTTATTGAGTTGATCGGCGCGACCCGTTGCTGGGAGAGTAATCGGGTAGGGGCCGCGCCTTACACTTCGATAGCCCGAGATACCTTCGGTGTGCTTCTCCGCGTCCAAGAACTCAGCGCCCGCCAGCATTCTTATGGCAAATCGCAACGTCTCTTCGGTGGTGCGGTAATTCAGCGTCAGCCGGCGCGAGCGGCCGACGATCTTGATGCCGTAGTTTCCGAGTACGACATGCTGACCGTAGATCCGCTGATGCATATCCTCGGCAATGAAGAGATCATTCTTACCGAGCTTCGCGAGCGCGCGAAGGAACCGCCAGTGCGACGGCGTTAGGTCCTGACCCTCGTCGACGAGCACACTATCCGCGAGCACGCCGGACTCGGCAGCGTGCTCCTCGAGCCATGCGGCAGCGATGGCAGCAACTTCGGGGTATGAGAGCTGCGCGGCGGCACGCGCTCTCATTCGGTACATCTCGACGACCTTCCAGACCTCCGAGCGCTTGCTCCGGTCCAGTGCGATCCCGCGCCCGACTCGTCGGATCTTCAAGTATTCCGCAGCACTCGTGACCCTCATCGGCAGGACGATCTGCTGATACTCACCTTCGAAGAAGGACTCGTGCATGAGATCCTCGGGCAGCTCGGGGGAAGCATCGCGAATCGCCTGACGCCAACCCTCTTGACTTCCGACCACGTTCGCGACAGTCGCAACGGTAGTCCCGAGGACGCGCGCTGCCGCCTGGCCGAACGATGCGGTGCCTGCTTTCATGCGAATGGAATGCGCAAGTTGGTCGATGCCTCGCACCAATACGCCGGGAGCACCAAGTCCGGGCGATGTCAGGACCGTCGGATCGAGGCGCTGCAGATCGCGCTCGAGGTTCTCGGCGAGCGCTCGCGTGTACGTCGTGAGGACGATCGATGCCTCGGAGTCGGCCATCGCGAGCGCGCGAGCTCGATGAAGGAGTGCGACGGTCTTCCCGGTCCCAGCGCCGCCTGTCAGGCGGAAAGGCCCATTGAAGGTCCGAGCTGCATACCGTCGTTGTTCCGGATGGAGGAAGACGCGCCAGGCGCCGAAGTCCCCGCCGTCGATAATCCGTTCCAGCGCCTCGTCACTCTCAATGAAAGTGAACTGCATCTTCGCTGCAGGATGACGGAGCGCGCGGAGGATTCGATCGTCTTCAGTCTCATTCGGCAGTGCATCAGGCGCCTCATTGAATCCGAGCTCGTCGCGGATCTTCCCAAGCTCATCGCCTGCGCCGAGCGCGAGGGCGGCGTACTGTTGCCACGTATTGGGGAACGTGTCTATGAGAGCAACGAACTCGTCCTCGTCCGACGCCCCCAACAAGGCCTCCGCCGCTGCGACATCGAAACCAAGCACGTCGACGAGGTCGGACCTGCTGTAATTGAACCTAGCCGTCAAGAATGAAGCCTTCGCGGCACCGGTAGGCAATTCCCGGGCCGAGGGGTTTGACCCGAGGGGGGTGGCATCGAGAAACTCACCGATGCCGTTGATCGGGTTGCCCTGGAGTACCCGCGTCTTCGCGATCTGGATGCCTTCGTCATGCGGCCAAGTTCCCGCATACACGTAGGTACGGACACCGTCGCTGCCGTCAAGGCGAAACAACACAGCTCGCCACCCGTCAGTTACTCGGCCAGTACGCGCTCGGGGGTCTGCTGCGCCTTGCATCGGCTTTATCCGAAGTCCGTCTGAAGCATCGCTCGCGCGAAGCTTCTTAATGAACGCCGTCTCCCGCAATTCGACCATCTTGTCGAGCTTGGGCGGCTTCAATCCTTTGATGTCAGTCCAGAGCACGTTCGGCATCAGCAACTCCTGGATTCGGGCTGCTCGTCGGCAGCGATGAGTCCTATGGCGATTCGGCCGGGCGACTGGTAGCGCAACGGTTCATCCGGCATCGAGGATTTCCGTCAAGAGACCGTCACCCGCATTGGTCATCGAGCCGATAATGGTGACTCGGTCGAGGTACTGATTGCGGTGCTCGCAGCTGGTCTCCGGTAGAAGCAAGCAAGCATGGCACGCAGCTAGGTTGAGGCCATCACTGCCCGTGGGCCCAGACTCTGCACAGACCGGATCGTTCGAACACCAACTTGCTCTCGACATCGCTCGGATAACGGTATCCGCGAGTACTTCGTCCCTCGACAGCGCCGCCAGGCCACCGAGGCTGCCAGCAGCGTCCGACGACGCGGTGTAGATGAGCACCCCAGCCTGACCAGGAGCCGCATACACGCGCTCCCGCAGCGAACCGACCGGATAGCCCGCATCCAGACTGAGCTCCTGGAGCAAAGCATGCGCGAATGAGTGGATTGCGACGAAGCGCGCTTCGGGTGCCTCAGGCGCGGGACTGTCGGATTCTTCTGCCCGCAAGCGCAGGGACTCTCGCAACGCAGCAACCCGTGCATCTGCCAGATTGGTCCCCTCCCACTGTGCGACGAAGTCCTCACGAAACCGAATGAACACTCCCTCGCCCAGAACCTCGGTCGCAGGAAGCCACGAGGGCGCGCTCTCGCTGAGTTTCGCGGTGCGGGGGGAGACGGATTCGGTCGGACTCGACGTAACTCGGGTGAACCCATAGAGGGCACGGACCTCTCGAAGGCGCGAGACCTTCGAAACCTGTTCGACAACGGCGTCGATCCGTTGGTCAACCTCGACTTCGATACACCGGAAACTGTCGAGACGTCCTCCGTCGTTCCCATCGATGAGGGCGTGATATTCCTCTGCGCGCAGATCGATCTCAGTCGGTTCCGAGTCCGATTGCAGACCCTTGCGCCGGCGTACCGTGTCAAGGATGCCTGCAGCATCCAGCCCGGGCTTGTCCGCGATCATCGCGGGTAGCTTCGCTATCAGGGAGTCCTCTGGGAAATGTTCGAGCGCCGCCCAGTTCTTTGTCACGAACTGGGAGTTTGCACTCGACCAAGGCGGAATCGAGATCGTCGATCTGACCTCTGCGAACCACACATTCGACGAACCGCGCTGCAGCGCCCGGAGCGGCTTGTCACAGGTCTCGTCGGCTGAGTCAGGCAACCAAGGACGCTTTCCGCCGCATGACTTTATCTGCCGTAGTGCGTTCCGTGCGAAGGCACCGTCCAGCGAGAACGGCTTCACCCCGCAAGAGCAGCCGATGACAATGTCCGAAAGCGAGGAAGAAGCACCGCGAGACTTGAGAGTCAACTTGTGCGTGCCGTCACCCGACGGCGTCGCGCCTCGATGCACCCATTGGAAGTAGGGAAAGTCCTCGATGTGCCCATCCTCACAGCAGGCAACAAAACGCGACGGCGTGATGTCCCGCTCACATTCCTGGCAGACCATGCGCTTCGAATCGAACTTCCAGAATGGAGCAAGCGCCCGACATTGCGGGCAGTAGTGGTATATCGGGAAGCGGACTACGGGGATATCCCCAGTCTTACGTCCGGTCGACGGGGCATAGAATCCGCTCACTCGCAGCGACCTTGCGAGCCTCGGCTCCTCGACTCGCAAGTTGTCGTTCGTGTACCAGTCGTCGACGCCGCAGATCATGAAGCTCTGATCGCCAGCCGGGAACAGCGACCCGATGCCGTACGTGCTCACCAATTGGCTCTGCCGTGCCTTGGGGCGCTCACTCGTCGCCATGCCGCGTCACCGCTTTCTTGTTCGGACTGATGACTTTCAATGTGCTCTCTTGATCGACGTTTCTCAGGCTGGTGAGCGTCGCCCACGACACCTCGGTCGGTGGAAACTCAGCGGCCAGACCTTCATTGCCGCTGGCTCGCGCCGAAAGGACTCCTGCCGGGACCATCAGCGCCTTGATGCCTGACACGCCTTTCCAGTTCGCGTATTGCACGACGTCCTTGTCCTCGACGGCGCGGCCCCAAGTGAGGACGAGTTCCTCGAGTGCCTCTTCCACTTGCTCGACCGCTTCGGGACTCACCTCAGACGCTCGGGCAGAGATGATCTCGGCAAGAGTTCGCAGGGTCTTCGTCTCCACGGGCACGGCCACCGCCTTGTCGCCAGACGCCCCGCCGATCAGGTGTCTGGCCAAGATGATGAGCACGCCGTGAAGCCCACGGTCCAGCGCCCGCTCAGCGAATGGCGTCGCGCCAGTAGCCTCGACCTGCTTATACAGCGCACGATGGTACGTCGTGAAGCCCTCGTAGTGTGAGAGGTCGCGCGAGCGCTGCGCGTTGAACAGCGTGAACACGAGGCCAGGGTGGCGACGTCCCACGCGACTCGTCGACTGAATGTACTCCGCGGTGGTCTGCGGCTGGCCCATGACCGCCATGAGTCCGAGCCGGTCGACGTCCACACCTACGGAGATCATGTTCGTGGCGAGCACGATGTCCGGCGTCTCGGAATCCGGGAGTGATTTCTGGAGGACACCGAGTTCTCTCGGAATGTCACTCGACTTGATGCGCGACGTGAGCTCGCCCGGATCACGGGTCTCGCGCATCGGACGACCGTTGCGCTTCGCCACCACCTTGATGCGGTCTCGTACGTCGTCGATCGACTGGATGTACGCGGCGCCGAGGACTCGAAGACTGTTGAAGTAGCCGAGCAGCGTCCAGTACGTATCCTTCACTTCGTCGGGAGCGTCGAGATCGTTCGCACCTTGGAGGAGCGCGGCGTACGTCCTGACAAGGAGCGTCGCGTGGCTCGTTGTCGGGGCCAACAGCCCGACATAACGTCGCGTCCCCTTTTCCGCTGGTGGCGCATCGACGGCGAAGAACGAATCTGACGATTCGAGGCCTGGCGGAGGAAACTGCCGAGAATTTCGCGCGAACACCCCTTTCACCTGTTCAGTGGCCCGACGGATGGTTGCCGTCGACGCCACGAGCTTCGGCCGCGCGCCGGTTTCGTCGTCCGTCGACAGCCGGTCGATCGCGGTCTCGTAAAGCCCGACCAGCGTGCCGAGCGGTCCGCTGATCAGATGGAGCTCATCCTGGACGATTAGATCCGGAACGGCATCTCCGGCCGCCCCGAACAGCCGGCCGCTCCGTTCATTCCAGGCGAGCATCGCGAACTTGTCGACTGTGCCGATGACCAGCGAGGGTCGCATGGCGTAGACGTCGGAATCGACGAGGTGCACAGGGAGACCGCCGTGGAACCGGCACTCCCCGTTAGGGCACATGACGAGCATCCGCTCTGCCAGCCTGTCAACGTGATAGTCGTGTGGGCTCAGATCGAAGCCGCACCACGGGCATGTCAGGAGCTGTACCGGGTCGCCGTTCTCACCGGCATCGTCACCGGCGCGACGCTTCCGTAGTGCAGCCGCTGCCGTGGCTAGATCGTTTGGCGTCGCGCCTTGACCGACCCAGAGTCCAATCGAGAATGGCGCTTTCGAGACGAGATCTTTGCCCTCCGAGCCCGCGCGATAGTCCTCGAGCGCGCAGATCAAGCCGGCCGCGCGCTCGAACTGTTGCAGAGTGAGGAGCCGCAGCGTGTACCGCATGATGACTCCAACGCCAGCTCCACTCTCCAGGCCTCGTTCCTCGCGGAGTCGCCGTAGCACGAGGGTGAAAGCGATGAGCCCCAGATAGGCTTCGGTCTTTCCACCGCCGGTCGGGAACCAGAGCAGGTCGGCGAGATCTCGCTCGGGGCTCGACGGATCGACAAGGCCTTCGAGGTTGATGAGTACGAATGCGAGCTGGAACGGTCGCCACTCGGCAGAGACGTCCTTCGGGGGTTCATCCAGGCCCTGACGGATCATTTCCTGTCGTAGGCGCTGCTGCCTCATTACCGAGTTCATGACTCGGAAGGCGCGTTCAGCCTGAGGGTCGGACTCAAGCAACGCGATCCCTCGCCGCATGCGCTGCGCCGCAATGCGAGCGTCATCGAGATTGGACTCCGCGGTCTCGACGAATTCCGACGCGAGGTCCACGATGTCCCTGCTCTTACGCTCGATCCATGATTCATACGAGTCGACCAAGGTATGCAGGGGTGCGAAGTGTCCCGGTGCTGAGAGCTCCTCCATTCCGAGCGCCGGAACGTCTTCCCGTTCCGCCTTCGCCAGCTTCAAGTCATGCTGAGGGAAGAACGTGGTCGCCACCTCCGTGACGATCTCATCTTCAGCCCAGGTCACCGCCACGCCGTGACCGGTCGCTAGATGCCGTTGCTCCCGGTACACGAGTTCACCGCTTCGCTCGTCAGCGTCTAGATGCGCGAAATAGTCGCCTCGCCGCCGATCGACGAATTCACCATCGAACGCGCGCACGCGGATCACCGGACGGAACCAGCACACGGCATCTGTGCCGCCCTTCTCGGGGCGCGGGAAGGTGTTCTGGAGCACGACGGTGCTGCTGATCACGCCGTCTCTAGTCGGACGAAGCACGACTCGCAATGCGAGTCCGTCCGCGACGTTTACGCGGGCCATGCGACCATCGTCGATCACGTCGATCTTCGTGGTCGGATGCTCCGTGGACACCCGACGCCAGGTGCCTTTCGGTCCTCGTGCCACCCGTGCTCCGACCTCGTCGTCAACCTCGACGGCCTCGCTCTCGACCAGTTGATAGCGGTCTGCCTCGACCTCGATCTCGAGCCGCTGCGTCGTTGCAGCGAGGCCGAAGGTCATGCCGATCGTGGAGGGGTACCGCATATATGCAAGCGACACCCCGGGGTCGAAGTCGGCGTCGGGCGCAGCGCCAGCCTCACCGTCCGGTTGCTCGTTCGCGAGTTCGGCGGTCTCGAGCCCTCCGCCGATCGTCGGGTGCAGGACTCCAACAACGAATCGATCGAGCGGCGGCTCCGTGAGCTGCTCATCGCTCGAGCTTCCGTAGAGATCCGAAATGACCGCTTCGACCATTCGTTCCCGTGCTTCGTACCACGGGTCAAGCTTCGACATCATTCCCGCCATTCCAATTCACCTTCAGCATTCCAACTGCGAATGGTGCCAGCCAAAGTCCGTGGCGACCGACCGGACCCGGTTGCGGATCTCCCGCAATCGTGCCGACGCTTTCGAGTCTGGCGCCGGACAGCGCAGGCCACGGAGTTCGCCTCTTCTCCCTGGTGCCAACTCGTCGGGCGAGAGATTCACCGAACTCTACGGATGTCCTGGCGATCACGAGATTTTGGTGCAGCACCTCGTAGATCGGCACTTCAAGAGTCGACGGCATCGGATCAAGCCTGAACTCCAACGGATCGCCCATCTCGACTTCGTGGTTTCGAAGGTAGCTCTGCACCGCCGCTTGGTCGGCGCCTCCTGGCCGAGTCCGATCAAAGTCACCAACGGAAAGCTCTACACCGAACGTCTGCCACTCCGTCCTCCCCCTAACGAACCAACGGGGCGGCAGGCCCCGACTCACGACCGAGCGATCGTCAGGTCCGTCGGCCCTCACGATGAGGCTCCTTGCCCGTGTCAGGGCGACAAAGCGTCGACGGTTCTCGTAACCGGGCTCCGCTGGTGGGATCCACGGTTTCGAGGGGAAGCTCACCATGACGACGTTGTCGAACTCGAGGCCCTTTGCCCGATGAATGGTGGATACGACGAACCGCGCTTCGGGGCGGTCGAGAAGGGCGGGCGGAAGGGCGTGCCGCGACTTCAATCTCGTTGCAAGCCTGATGCTGTCGATCTCCGTGCCTCTTCCTCCGAGGAGACTCCTGATCGTGAGCCACGTTCGGTGGGGATCAAGTTCAAGTCCAATTTCTGCCACGAGCTCGTCAAATGCACGGCGAGATATCGTCCTTGGGGCGTCGGCGAACAGCCGAGCGACCCACGGTGCAAGGACCCGCTGACTTGCACTCCGGCGAACCTCGACGGAAGCTCCCGAAGCGGCGAGCTCGCCAGCGACGAGAAGCGCCTGACCGTTGTTTTCCGTCAGGAACGCAGTCTGACCTGGCCAACGGTCGGATACGGCCGCCACGTCAGCGATCGTTCCCGCCCGAGGCACGTCGGCGACGAAGCGCTCGATCGCTGTAGTGCCATCAAGCGTGAGCAACGGCTGGCGCAAGCCTGAAGCAGCGATCGCGTCTCTGCTGCGAGCCCGATACTGCCCCCGGAGCACGCGCTCCACAGCACCGTTGGTATCGACCAAATCGCTGATGAGCTGCTGCGATGTGGTCGTCGACTTTGGGCGCCGACCTTCCTTATCAGGGCGAATCTGGAAGTCATAGATTCCCTGAGCCGGGTCGCCGAGAGCCGTGAACCCTGAATCCTCGGGTAATGTCCGAATCAACTGGATCAAGAAATCGGCACGAACGCCAACGACATCCTGCACTTCATCGATGATCAGGTGCTCGACGCGCTCGAGTCGTTCCCATCCTTCTTCAGCGATGAGGCGGGTGGCCAGCTCGATCCGCCTGTCGAAGCCCAGTCCCTCGATCTCGTTTTCGGCGAGGTCTCTGAGTGCCTCGTTGGCAAGGCTGTCCATGGTCTGAACCGCGACCGGAGCCGTCTCTGATTCGCGCAGCCGCGCTTCAACCGCGAACACTGCCGCATTCGAGAAGCTGAGCACGACAACGCCCTCGTCGGCATCGACGCCCTCCTCATCGACGAGGCGCTCCACCAGCGCAGCAACCACCTCGGTCTTGCCCGCCCCGGGGCCCGCGATTACGACTTGGCGATCGTGAGGAGCGACCTCGACGACTTCGCGCTGACTATCGTCGAGATTCACGCGGGTTCCAGAGGTACTCGAACTGGTTAAACGCGAGCTTGTCTCCGAACTTCGAGAAGTTGTCGCGGACGTTGACGATGAGGACCTCTTCTGAACCTCCATTCCTCGGACCACGCAGCCCTCGGCCGACCATCTGCTGGTACACGTTCGGACTGAAGGTCGGTCGAGCCAGCACCACCGCCTGAACCTTCGGCGCATCGAATCCTTGTGTCAAGACGCCGAAGTTCGTCAGCACGCGTATCCGACCGGCCTTGAATTCATCCACATAGTGCCGGCGAGCGGCTGGATCAGTGTCTGCTGAGATCGAAACCGCGGGGATCCCTCGATGTGAGAGAAGTGCCGCAAGAACCCTGGAATTCTCGACTGATGGTGCGAATGCAAGAATCGTCCAGTCCTCGGGGAGATCCGCGATGGTGTTGACGACACGAAGGGTCCGGAGTTCGTTCGCCCCAAGTTCCTCGGCGATCCCGACAGGGATGCGGCCGAGCCGCTCGATCTCATCGACGTCCCCGGCGGAGAGTTGGATGTCCACACCATCCAAGATCCGCTGTCGGACGTTCGCAAGCACGCCCATCTCCTGTAGTTCCTCGTAAGGATCCTCCCGCACGAATGCGCCCCGATCGAGTCGGTTGGAGTCGTAGCGGGCGACCAATCGCTTGGTCTCCTCGTCCGAGTCGACGCCGCGGAACGGGGTCGCCGTCAATCCGATGAGCGGCCGCCGCTCCTGCTTGTCACGCCCACGCGTCTGCCGCCCGAGCCACTCAAGAACCGATGTATACGAACTCGCGATCGAGGTGTGGGCTTCGTCGATCACCACCACCGATGGGGCGCGCAGCCAGTCGTAATCCGCACCACCACGTTCCACAATGGAACCGAGTTTCTGGATGGTCGCGATGACGAGCTGAAAGACTCCCGGTTCTTCAGACACCTCGTTCGTTGCCCACAAGCGACCGAGTCGCATCGGAACCTGCGGCCCGATGGCTCGCCAAACGTAGGTCCATGTCTCCGCCGCTTGCTCGCATAGCTCATCCGTCTGCGCGATCCACAAGAGGGGCACGTCTGTGGAGATGTCTCCGTCCCGTACTCCGTCGACGAGCGCCTGCACGCTGACTCGAGTCTTTCCGGCGCCGGTCGGCAGAGAGACCATCCCGCGGTCGGGTCCGATGTCGCGCAGCAAGGCCGTAATCCGTTCTGTCACGAACTCTTGGTACACATGGAGCTGTCCGAGGACGGCGGGCCCGTCGATGAACTCCACGGCTGGCCGGGGGGAGCTGGCGAACCCTGCCCACTCGGGAGGAAAGCCGAGCGAGTCCACCCACTGCCGGGTGACGCGACGACCCGCCCACTCCTTCGGCGGCTGCAGACCGCGCTCGTCGAGGGCCGCTCGAAGATTCTTGAGAATGGTGACCCCGTGCACCGAGCGAGCGAGTGCCGCGACGTCCGTGGGTTCCATTCCTTCCGGACGCTGTTCGAGAATCGATAGTGCCTGAGCGGGGACTGTTCGGCGCAGCGCATCGACCCCGACCGCTTCCAGCAGGCGTTGGTCGTCGTCTAGGGCAGACTTGATCATCGTCCTGCGTTGGTCGGCCGCCATCGCGGCCATGTCATCAAGGATCTTGTTCACCTGCTGGTGATCCAGGCCGAGCCCGAGGACTGTCGACACCTGTTGGAGCTTGGCCGCTTCGTCGTGGCCGGTGACGTAGATCACGTCCCCTTCACGGCGCGCGGCAATCGGCCGCGGAACCTGTCCATTAGGGGTCGCGACCATCTTGACGATTCGCGCCGCAGACTGGAGCTTGACGTCCGCATCCGAGAAGTCGATGAAGAGCTTAAGCGGTGGAAACACGTCCGTGAGGTAGCTCGGCTCTCCCAACGGCTCAGCGAGGATCTCCTCTTGGAGAAGGTCGGTCGCCTTCGGCATCTTCCAGAGTTCGAGAAAGCGTTCCTCATCCTCTTCTGAGCCGGCAAGCAGGACGGGAATTTGCGCTTCGAGCATAGATTCGTAGATCGATTCGTCGCTCGTCACTCCGACATTGCTGACTTTCACGCTCTGGCGACCGCGCCCGACACGGACGACGATCTCGCCAGGATCGATCTGACCGGGGAGCCATGAATAGAACTCTGAGCGACGGGTGTCGTCTTCATCGGTTGACGTCCACGTATCGGCGATCGCCTTGAGCGTCATCCAGTCGTTGACCATATAGTCGGCTGGGTCGTCCTTGAGCGAGAGCGCACGAGCAATCTTTTCCGGCAACTCGAGAGCAGGAAGAACGCGAGGATCGACGATTTCGCTGGCACGAAGAACTCGATTCGGCTTCATCAGTCCGAAGGTCGTCCGAAGCATCCCGTGCTTGCGTAGGAACCACACCAAGGGTGAGATGACCGCGAACTGGCCGTAGCTACGGTTCGTCGCATGCTTCACTATCCAGCCGGAATCCAACCCCTTCGAAATCAGGTAATGGGTCATCGCCGCACAGGACTCTGCTGACATTGACGTCAGAGGCTGCATCGGCCACGGCGGCGGCGTGCCGTCCATCACCAGCTTGTCCTGGTCCGGCTTGGCGCCCTTCTGTTGAGCGACGAAAGCGTCGGCGGCCATTTGGACGTAATCGTCCATCCAGCGTTCCCGCGGTGCGCCATGGCGAAGCATGGGCGCCTCGACGGCGCCGAGTTCGCGTAGAAGCTCGTCGTCCGCGCGATGCGAGACAGGATCGATCAGAAACGCGCGATCACGGCTCCCATCGCCTGGCACGATGATGCCCCCGAGGAAGGCACGATCGATCGCTGTCCACTGCCCCGAGGCGACTCGGACGTGCACCTTCGATGCGAGGGGTTCGCCAAGATCCTCTTGGAGGATTCGAAGCGCAGTCGCGAGAGGAAGCTCACGTAGAATGGCCCAGATCATCGACCACGTCGACTCCGCGCTGGCCGTGGTCTTGACATGTTCGAGCAACGCTCGCAGCTCGCCAGCTCGATCCATGACCACGACGCCGAGTTTCGCGAGGTTCTCACGGACGCCCGGCACGGCTGCGAGTTCGGAGTCCACGAACTGGACGCCTTCGCGCCCGTCTCCGTCGATTCTTACGAATACTCTCCCGCGAAGAGGGGCCGCGATGGTCCCGTCCTCGAGTCGCACGAGCGGTGCCTTCATGACCTCACGGCGGATCAGCGCCTGCCTGTCCGTATCGCGCGTGCGCTCGTTCTCCGCCAAGATCCGCGCAGCAAGGGCGATTGCGTCCGCCGATTGCTGAACGCTGCCGTCATGCACGAGGCTAGCGAGCCAGACATCTATACTCGCGGCGCTCTGCGGCTTGTCGGAGCGTTGCCAGGTCCGACGCTTCAGGCGGTCAATCTTCTGGATGCGCTCATTCGTCCGGTAGGCATGTGGGTGGACCCATTCGTGCAGGGGCGCCCCCGGAATCTCAGCCCACGCTTCGAGCCAGCCGTTCTCGATGTCATTTTGTGCACTGAGGTTCACCCAATTCAATGCACTTGGAAGACAGAGTTCATTCGATGCGTTCGGCAGCGATCGGACTGAGCGCAGTCGGGCGTACACCTCATCGTTGATGAAGTCATCGGCCCAGTTCCGCCATTCATCTCCGCGCGCAGGATAAAGGTCAAGGACGGTCTTGGCGTGCTCAGTCCCGCTGAATGGTTGGATTGCGTTTGCTACTAGATCAGGCAGTCGTTTGAGCAGCTCTCGATTGAACCGGCCGTCAAGCAGTCCGGTGCGATCGTCACTCAACTTCCACGGGGCGTTGAGCAGGCCGGAAAGCGTGGTGACAAATCGCGTTGGAAAGTATGCCCAGAACGAGCCGAGCCGATCCGTGCTTGCAGGGGGAACCTGGGTTGCATACTGGAGCTCGATCTTGGAACGGGCGGCTACATAGCCGCCGTCAGCGAGGTCTTCGCGCGTCGGCGCGTAGGACGCTCGCGCTAGGCTCCACCGAGTGGGTGGCTGACGCTCGACGCGAAGCGTCACCAACCCATCATCGCTCAGGCTTTGCGTGATCACTCGGTGCTGAGGTCGCGATGGCTTCCCCGGTCGCGCCTCCGGATCGACCCCAGTTTCGTTTCGCAGCGTTGCCGTCTTGACGTGCGGCGAGAACAGCATGAACTCGGATCGGAAGTCGAAGAGCCTGTCTGAGATCTCGAAGTGGTCTCCGGCGAGCGGAGCGACGACGATCGTGCTCGCCCAGGCCATAAGAGGAACAAGGTTCGCGTCCTTTGCCGCTTCGAGGTCTGCATCGACCGTTTTCGCGAGCCGCATCGTCGGATACGACTCAAAGGAGTAGCCCTCCTCTCTCAGTGTGGCTTCGGACCATGCTTTGTCGAATGCGAACGACACGGACCTGCTGAGCACCTTTGGGTTCTGCGAAATGGCGAGTATTGACTTGAAGCCGATGCCGAACTTGCCGATCCGTTCGTCGTCCTTGGTCGAGATATCAGACGCCATCACCGATCGCACGCCTTGTTCATCGAACGGTGCGCCATCGTTCGCAACGTAAAGGGTGTCGCGGGTCAGAAGCACCTCGATCCGTCCGCCGCCCTTCTTTGAGGCATCGACCGCGTTCTGCACGAGTTCCTCGAGTTGACGTGTGGCATAGCCACCTTCAGCGATACGCCGCTCGTTGTTCGCGTCCTGCAGGACACGGCTCGGATCTTTCGCGTAGACCTTCAGGCATACGTCAGTCTGATCCCACACAACGTCGACCAGATCGCGCTGAGCGGGCCCCCAGATCATGAGCGCTCGGTCCCAGCCAGAGCGCAGGGCTCCGTCGCACGGCCGCTCAGCGGTTCGTATTCAGCAGAGCGCCCATGGTGAAGGGGAGGTACGAGAAGCGCAGCTCGTGACAGAGCGGTACTGCGACGTGACGTATCGAAAGTTGAGATTGAAGGGGATACGCGGTACTGCATGCGCTCACGTTTCGGGTCATCGGCACTGATTGGAACGGAAGGGTCTGCTTCAGCGTAGCCGCCGCGAACGTCTGTTCTCAGGCGACAACCCGATCGGCGCTCCGAGACGGGCAAAGTACGCCACCCCACTTCTGGGGGTCGCGATCGATACCGCACCGCCACCCGCAAGGGGCGAGGGGCTGCCTTTTCGGGAGCTCCGAAAGACCGTGGCGTGGTGAATTCCCACGCCGCCATCCGACCGTTCGCGACTGATGTCGACAATGGTGTCTGCCTCGGTCAAGCCGTCGGAACGAACCTCCCGCTCCTGAGCCCCCGCTGGTTCCTGACGGGCTTGAAGCCCGGGTGGTTGCAGGGCGTCCTTTTGATGAGGCTCGCGAGCTCAGAGCGCTAGCCTCATTGTTGATGTCGGCCGGAGGCCAGGATAATTGAGCAGATGTAGTCGGCGACCGACGCTGGGGGTTCGTGCTCCCAGAACCGCAGCACGCGCCAGCCGGCGGCCTCCAGCTCGTTATCTGTCTCTACGTCCCGAGCCTTGTTGCGCTCGAGCTTGACGTTCCACCAGTCGGCGTTCGCGCGCGGCTGAGTTCCGTGCTCCGGACATCCGTGCCAAAAGCATCCATCGAGGAACACCGCGACTTTTGCCTTGGGGAAGGCGATGTCGATACTACGCCGCGCCATGCCCGGCACAGGGTACACGACGCGGTAACGAAGGCCGCGAGCGTGCAGGACCCGACGAACGTCCATTTCCGGCTTCGTATCTCGTCGCCGTGCCAAGCTCATGCGTTGGCTCACAGTTGGGCTTGACGCCCCTGGATGCGGGCCGACATTGGGCATAGGAACCACGGTAGTCGAATCGCCGGATGCTACGTGGTGTACCAGCTGTCGTGAGCGCTGGGATGCCGGCGGTCGCTGCTCTGCGTAGCAGCCGCTCTGGCGGATGCCTTCCTTACGCGAAGCACTATTGAAGCTCAGAAGTATTTCAATCACCCGCGTGCGTCGCGCGAGGTTCGTGAGAGAGCCTGAGAAGAGGTCGCCGCGAGCGCGACACACGGTCATTGCGCTGTGATGTTCAGGCGGCTCGCTGCGGACAGCGCTAGCTACTATTGGCTAGTGACATCAGAGGGACACCGCCGCGCCCACATCACTGTTCTTGACCTATTTGCGGGCTGTGGCGGCCTGACTGAGGGGTTCCATCAGTACCGTCCCGAGGGCAGCGCGGGCCCGGTGTTCCAGAGCGTCGGCGCGGTCGAGTGGGAGCCCACTGCTGCAGCGTCGTACGCAGCGAATTTCGGAGCCGGGTCAGATCGACTTGGCGACCTGGACGCTCCGGAGATCGTCTGCCGCACCATCGTCGGCTGGGAGCCGCATTGGGAGCCAGGCGAGATCGATGTAGTGGTGGGCGGACCGCCCTGCCAAGGCTTCTCGGGACTCAACCGCGAGAAGGTGCGCCCGGAGAGAAACACGCTGTGGGAGGAATTCATCCGCATCGTTGTTGCGCTTCAACCGAAGGTCTTCGTGATCGAGAACGTCGACCGATTCCTCCGATCAGCGGAGTTCAGCGACTTGAAGTACCGCATTGGCGGGGCGAACCTCGTTAACTATCGCCTCGTCGACCCGGGCTCGAAGCCCGGTGAGACCGAGTGGGAGCGCGACAAGCGCTACTTGCTGAACGCAGCCAACTACGGTGCCGCGCAAGCCCGAAGACGCGCCATCGTAATCGGTGTACGTACCGACGCCGGTTTGCCCTCTGATTTGTTGAGTTATCCCAAGCCGACACACTCCAGAGATCTTCTCCGACAGGCGGCACGGTTCAAGGGGGCAGGGCCTACGCTCGGCGCGCGCGGCGAAACGAACCCGTGGGCGACCATCGACGAGTTGTTCGAGGAGAGCGCAGGTAAGGAGATTGCCGACGACCTGCCGATCGTTCGCCCACACCAGCTCCCAGGAATCGAAGGCAGGTTCGCTGGCCCCTTCCTGACGACTGATCTTCACGTCGGCCGCAAACCGGAGCCGATCTCGCTATCGCGCTATCGGGCGATTCCGAAAGGTGGGAACCGAAAGGACCTCCGCGGCCGGTATGCATGCCGATTTGATAACGGCGACGAGATCATCCTTCAGACAGTTAACGAGCACAGAGAGGACGACGGTGCGTTGAACGTTCCTGGTGCGCACGTAGTCGTGGTCGACGGTGCCAGCACAGAGCGTCGAGTCACGGTGCACTCTGTCAGCTCCTTCGAGCGGCCGCCAGCGGTGGGGAGGCGTCGTAGCAAGTCCGAACTGTTTCACGCCGTCGTTACGGATGGCGATGTGGATCGAAAAGCTGTGCTCGAGTACCTCTCTACCGAGGCGTGGGACTCGCATGACGCTGGTTCAGGCGACGTCATGGGACGGCTCCGGAGCGGTGCACCCTCCGTGACGATCCGCACAGAGTTCTTCAAACCCGAGAAGGGGCGGTACCTCCACCCGACCGAGGACCGCCCGATTACCCACTTCGAAGCCGCTAAGCTTCAGGGCTTTCCGGATGACTTCAAGTGGTATGGGTCCAAGCTTGAGATAGCAAAACAGATCGGCAACGCCGTGCCCATCCCGCTGGGCCGCAAGATCGCTGAGTCAATCTACTTGTACCTGCGGAAGGCGGAATGAGTTCGCGCGTGACGAGCGAAGTGATCATCGCTCGGGCTGTGGTATTACCGAACCAGCGCCACCCCGAGCGACGTCGCGACCCCGGCCACGACGCCCCAGATCACGATCGACACGATCTGCCATGCGATCACCACGTTGCGGCTCGCGCCGAACGAGACCATCGCCGCCGAGGTGAACTGGCTGGGCAGCACAAACGGGCCGAGCAGGCTGACGCCGGCGACGCCGTACTTGTCGAATGCGCGGCGCACCTTCTCGCGGCGGGCGGGCGTGACGCCGTCGGTCGAAGGCTCGGGCGAGCCCGCCGACGCTGTCGAGCCGCCGGCGGCAGCAGCCTTGCCCGCCACGACCTTCGACCGCACTCCGTGTGCGGCGAACACGAACCCGAGCATCGAGAGCACGTTGCCGATCACGGCGACGCCGATCGCGACCGCCGGCGGCAGGCCGATGAGTACGCCGACGACCGAGCCGAAGTACGAGTCGATGAACGGAACGGCCGAGATGAGCATCACCCCGAACCACTGCAGGAAGTCGGGAAGCGAGGAGGCGAAGTCTCGGAGGGCATCGAGCATGATGTGTCCTTTCAGAGGGTGAAGGCGGAGATGCACGGCAGTTCCCTTCGACGAGCCCAGGGGAACGGAACCGAGCTGATGTATCAAGCCTCCGAAGTCCAGCGCCTCCCCGACAGTGCCGCCGCGTCACGCCTTCCCGTGCGAAATCGCACGCGCCCGGCGTGACAAATGTCACTGGCATAGGCTCGGCCACATGCCTGCCGAACCAGCCGCCCGCAGCGTGCACACGACCTGGCTTTACACGCTCGCGTCGATCGTGTTCTTCTTCGGGTTCTTCGATTTGATCGTCGGGCTGAGCATGCTCGAGACGGTGATGGATGCTGCGGGTGGGGGTCTCGATACGCTTCGCTACTCGACCACCGGGGCTTGGGCGGTGCTCGTGCTGCAGGTCGTCGCGACCGCGACGCAGCTGCGGTACTGCTGGTTCCTGCGGGTCGGACGCGGCGGCGGACTGCCCCACCCCGGCTGGACGGTCGCGCTCGTCGCCCCCGCGGCACTCGTGTGGGTCCTCAGCCTCGCAGCTCGCGGCGACGCACTCGTCGCCGCCGTGCCGCTGTGGGCCGCGGCATCCCTCATCGCCGCTCTGCTGCCGAAGCCGCAACGGCGACTCGTGCTGCTCGACGGCGCCGCGCTCACGGCAGGGCACGTCGCCATCTTCACGACGCTGCAGGGCGCGCAAGCGCCGAGCGGCCCGCAGAGCTCGAACACCTTCATGATCGGCCTCTTCGCCATCATGCTGCCGATCATGCTGCTCACGAGCCTCTGGTGGTGGGAGGTCGTCGTGCAGCTCGACCGCAACCGCCGCACCGCCGCCGAGCTCGCCGTCACGCAGGAGCGGCTGCGCTTCGCCTCCGACCTGCACGACATCCAGGGGCACCACCTGCAGGTCATCTCGCTGAAGTCCGAGCTCGCCGAGCGCCTGCTCGAGATCGATCCGGCGGCCGCGCGCGAGCTCGTGCACGAGACCCGCATGATCGCGAAGGAGGCCCTCGAAGAGACCCGCTCGCTCGTCGCCGGCTACCGGCAGGTCGCCTTCGACGACGAGCTCGAGAACGCCCGCGAGGTGCTCACCGCGTCGGGCGCCGCCTGCGGGCTGCGGCTCGGCGCCCTGCCCGAGGATGCCGCCGCGCAGAGCGCGCTCGCCTCGGTCGTGCG
>Ga0256799_1000099_pt1 | contig 19353 bp, 18 predicted proteins | sample MC6MC0950MT_FD_190207 | JGI IMG/M metagenome (GOLD analysis project Ga0256799, IMG submission 190207) | Metatranscriptome of enriched soil aggregate microbial communities from Iowa State University, Ames, United States - MC6-MC0950-MT... | ecosystem: Environmental > Terrestrial > Soil >... | reverse complement strand
CGACACCGGCTCCTGGCGCGAGAAGACGTTGGGCGGGGTGCTGACGCTCTACTGCACGGTGGTCGTCGGGTTCGAGGCGCTGCGACTCGTCGGGATCGAGCAGACACTGCTCGGATAGACCCGCGCAGACACTGCTCGGATAGGCCCGACGCGGAACGGCTCCTGGGCGACCGGCTCCGCCGACGATGTCGGAGCCGGCGCAGTTTCAACGGGGCGCGCTTGCGCCGACCCCTGCGCCGGCGTCGACCGGCGAGGTCGGCCTCGTGCGCAGTCCCATCGTCGCGAACATCACGAGCGTTCCGATGCCCCAGGGGACGACGGTCGCCCACAGCACCGGGCGCGTCCAATCGGGTGCACCGAGAACGTACCCGAAGACCATGATCTCGAGCAGCACGAGCCCCAGCCCGAAGAGGAAGGCCGCGCTCGAGATGCTGAAGATCGTGCAACCCGAGCCACACGCGCGGGACCAATGTCCCATCGCCTGGTGGGGCGAGGCGGGAGGGTGAGGGAAAGCCGCACCGTGCTGAATCCAGACGGCCCCGAGGGAGACTTCAATGACCAGAACGCACGTCATCACCGGGGCCGCGAGCGGCATCGGAAAGGCGACCGCCGAGTTGCTGGCAGAACGCGGTGATCGCGTCATCGGCGTCGACCTGCACGATTCGGATGTGAACGTCGACCTGGCGACCGAGCAGGGCCGAGTCGATCTGGTTGCCGAGGTCACCGCGGCCAGTGGCGGCTCGATCGACACGATCATCGCCAACGCGGGACTCGCGACTCCCTCTGCGAAGACCGTCGCCGTCAACTACTTCGGAGCGGTCGCGACGCTGAGCGGGCTGCGCCCGCTGCTCGCCGGCTCCGCAGCTCCACGTGCGGTCGCGACGGTGTCCATGGCGCTACTCCTCCCGCAGGATGAGGCGTTGCTCGACACCCTGGTCGCCGACGACGAGCCACGTGCCATGGCGCGTGCGGCCGAGCTCGAGGCGACGGGCGGTGACGCCGCCGGCGCGATCTATGGCGCGACGAAGCGGGCGCTCGCCCGATGGGTCCGGCGGAACGCGCCGACTCCCGACTGGGCGGGTGCAGGCATCTCGTTGAACGCGATCGCACCCGGGGTGGTCGTCACGCCCATGACCACGGCGTACACCGAGACCGCGGAGGCGCGGGACTCGATCCTGAAGATGGTGCCGATGCCGCTCAACGGCATCTTCCCGCCGCGAGATGTCGCCTACCTGCTCGCCTGGCTCGCGAGTGAGGAGAACGCCCACCTCTGCGGCCAGGTCATCTTCATCGACGGCGGGTCGGATGCCGTCATCCGCGGCGAATCCATCTGGTGATCAGGTGGCGGGGTCGGCCGAGGCCGATTGTGACCGGCGAACGGACGGGAGTCCGTTGGCGAAAGGAAGAAGCTCGTGACTGGACGACCGCATGACCTGACCGATCTGTACTTGGCTCCTGTCGTCCTCGGCATCGACGCTCGCCTCGAGGATCTGTCGACCCTCTCGGCCGACGACCTCGTGTTCCGGGTTGCGCTCGAGTCGGACGTCGAGGCCAGGGATTCCGCTGAGCGGCGCAGCGCGCTCATCGAGACCGTTCAACGCGGACTCGAGCTCCATGGCTGGACGTTGGCGATCAACGACCGCGGACTGGTGATCTCGCACGCTGATCATGCGGTCAGCCTCGGGCTACCGCCCAACCTCCGGGAATTCGTCAGCGACTGAAGGCCCGTCTCGGCTCAGCCGGGATCCGGCTGGCCCGCGGGTGTGCGCACGCGGAGCCCAGTTCGGCCGACGGCAGTTCTCGTCTGAGCGGCGACCGGTCGCCTCACGCGCGCGTGTTCGATCGCGGGTTCCGAGAGTGCCGCCGACGGGCGGCCGAGCGCCGCACCTGCTTGTCGAGCGCGTCCACGGCGAGCAGGGCGGGCATCGAAGCCACCGCCACCAGCCATCCCTGCGGAGGCGGCGGTGCCTGACCGAGGAGGTCCGCGAAGGCGGGGAGCCAGATGCTCAGCGCGGAGAACGCGAGGCCGGTCGCCACCGCCCAGAGCAGCATCCGGTTGCCGGTCCACCCGAGCGATCCCGGCCAGTGTGTGGACGACCGGCAGGCGAACGCGTTCGCCGCCTGCGCGAGGACCACGGTCATGAAGGCGGCACCGGATGCAGCGGCGAGATCCGTTCCGGTCGGGAACATCTCGCCCGGCCGCCAGCCGAAGACCATCAGGCAGACGACGAACGCCGTCAGGCTGAGGAGTGCCTCGAGCGGACCGAGCACGCCGAACGCTCTTCGCAGCACGGTTCCGTTCATGAGTCGGCCACCCACGGGCGGCCCGTCGAGCAGGTGCTTCGCCGGAGGCTCTGCACCGAGCGCGACCGCCGAGAAGGTGTCGGTGCCGAGGTCCAGGGCCAGAATCTGCAGCACGCCGAGCGCGAGCGGGAACTGGCCTCCGGACAGCGCCCAGACCACGAGCGGCGCGAGCTCGGCGACGTTGTCGGTGAGGTGGTACGTGAGGAATCGACGGACGTTGACGTAGGTGGCGCGACCTTGCTCGATTCCGGCGACGAGGCTCGCGAACGAATCGTCGAGGAGCACGAGGTCGGCCGCCTCCCGAGCGACATCGGTGCCCGATCGCCCCATCGCGATGCCGATATGGGCCTCGTGCAGCGCCGGTGCGTCGTTCACCCCGTCGCCCGTCATCGCGACGACGTGTCCACGCGTCCGGAGCGCCCGGGCGATGCGCAGCTTGTCCTCCGGGGAGACCCGCGCCAGCACGATACCGTCCCGATCGAGCACGGCGGCGAGCTGCTGCTCGTCTGCCGGCAGGTCCGCTCCCACGAGCACCGGTCCGTCACTCGCCCGCAGGCCGACCTCGTCGGCGATCGCCTTCGCGGTCGCCGGATGGTCCCCGGTGACCATCGCGATCTTCACGCCGGCGCGACGACAGGCGAGGATCGCGTCGGGGACCTCCGCGCGCGGCGGATCCTCCAGGCCGACGAGCCCGAGCAGCCGGAGATGCTGCTCGCAGTCCTCCTGCCGTACGGGCATGCGCGCCAGCCGTGGTCCGACCGCCACCGCGAGCACGCGGAGGCCGCGCACGGTCAGTTCGTCGGATGCGGCGAACGCCGCCGGCTGGTCGCCGCACAGCGGCAGCACGGTGTCGGGCGCCCCTTTCACGATCACCTCGTCGGACCGCACGACGGCCATCCGCCGCAGGCGCGGGTCGAAGGCGAAACGTCGCAGGGGTTCGACTTCACGGTCGCGCTCGGTGTCGATTCCGAGCCGTCGCGCGAAGGCGTCCAGCGCGGCTTCCATCGGGTCGCCGTGCGCGACCCACCGGTCGCCCTGTGCCGCGACGAAACCCGTGGAGCACCGTGCGGCGGCGAGCGCGAGCTGCGTGATCGCCGACCGGTCGCCCTCCGCCGCCCACGCGAGTTCGGCGGTCGGCGCGTAGCCCGCACCCGCGACCGTGAGGGATCCGTGCCGTGTCCAGGCCTCGACCACGGCCATCTCGTTCCGCGTGAGGGTACCGGTCTTGTCTGTGCAGATGATCGTCGTCGACCCGAGCGTCTCGACCGCCTCCAAGTTCCGCACCAGCACGTTGCGTCTGGCCAGCTGCTCCGAGCCCCAGGCGAGCGAGAGCGTCACGGTCGGCAGCAGTGCCTCCGGCACCAGTGCGACGGTGACGCCGATCGCGAAGATGAAGCCGTCCTGCAGCGGACGGCCGACCAGGAGCGAGATGACCAGGAAGACGACGCCGACGCCGACGGCGATGACCGCGGTCAGCCGCACGACCCCGCGCAGCCCGACCGTGAGCGGGGTATCTGGAGGGGCCGACGACGACGTGAGCCGTGCGATCCCCGCGAGCCGCGTCCGGCCGCCGACCGCGATGACGCGCGCCTTGGTCTCCCCCTCGACGACGAAGGTCCCTGCGAACAGCGAGGCCCCGGTCAGCACCGCCTCGGCCGCGCTCTCACCGCTCAGGATCGAGGAGTCGACGAGCAGCCGGTCCTGCTGCAGCACGACGGCGTCGGCGGGGACGCGGTCACCGCCCTCGAGCAGGAGCACGTCGTCGATGACCACGTCGGCGGCTTCGATGTCCACGCGACGGCCGTCGCGCAGGACGGTCACCCTCGCGGGCAGCATCTCCCGCAACCGGTCGGCCGCACGATCGGCCCGCGCCTGCTGGACCGCCGCGAAGCTCGCGTTCAGCACGATCACCCCGACGATCGCCACCGCGAGCTCCGGCAGCCCGCCGATGACGGCGAGCACCGCTGCGACCCAGAGCATGATCGCGAAGAACCGCACCAGCTCCGCGAGCAGGCGTCGTCCGGCGGACGGCCGCCGGGTCTTCGGTAGCACGTTCGCACCATCCCTGGCGCGGCGAGTCGTGACCTCGATCGACGTCAGGCCGTCGACGTCGCTCGCCGTCATGTGAGTCCCCGCACCCGAAAAGGTTAGATTCGCCGTCGTTCGCACGATGGGCCGTAGGTCCCTCGCCCACGGGACCTTCGTCCCCGCCCGAAGCGGGGCCGGACTGCACGATGGGCTCATGAACACGAAACAGACGGTCCGCGGCGCATTGTTCTTCGTCGAGGCGTTCGTCGCGGTCACGTCGATCCTCGGTGGAATCGGGCTCGTCGTCGGGTCGTTCCTCCCCGATGGCTCGCTCGCCGTCTCCCCTCCCCTCGCCTACCTCGACGGCTCGCCCTTCACGTCGTACCTCGTCCCCGGACTCGTCCTCGCGGTCGTCGTCGGCGGCCTCCACGCGATCGCATTCGCGATGCTGTTGCGTGATCGGCCCGCTTCCCTCCTCTACGGGACTGCAGCGGGCTACGCCGTGCTCGTCTGGATCTTCGTGCAGATGACCGTCATCCCGTTCAGCGTCCTGCAGGCCGTGTACTTCCTCGCCGGTGCCGTGGAGCTTGGCCTGGTCATGCTGCTGCTCGGACTGCTGCCACTCCCCTCGGCCTCGGCTTCGAGCGCGAGGGCGATGTCGAGCGTTCGCGGCGGCGCGGCGGAAGCGAGCAGGCGCCGGTGAGGCCAACGGCCGCGCCGTCGTGTGCGTCGCTCGTCGACGAGTCGATAGCGATCGGCGTGCTGGTGGCTGCTCACGTCGCCGCAGGCCTGCGCATGGCCGGCCCCGTGGCGGTGCACGTCTGCCTCGCCCTCGTTCGCGAGCACCTGCCCCCGGCGAACGACGCCCGGCTACCGTCCGGGCCACCAGGGCATCATCGGCCCGAGCTGGTCGGGCACGTACACGAAGACTCGTGAGATCGCTGTGGTCAGCAGCCACAGTCCGAACCCGGCGGCGGTGATGATCCACGCGATCATCCGGTGCTGCTCAAAATCGGGAAGCAGTCGACCGTCTCGATCGCGCTGGACACCCGCGAGCGTCAAGATCAGGTCGATCAGCCACCAGATCCCGAGTCCCCCGAACGTCAGGAGCTTGAGCACGCCGGTGCCGATCTTGCCGAGGTAGAACCGGTCGACCCCGAGGAATCCGAGCAACCAAGCGAACATCCAGGTGGCGATGAACGATCGGTCCGAGACCGCCACCGGCGGACTCGGCACGTCCCGGTTCCCGTCGTACGTCGCATTCGTCATGATGCCCCCTCTGATCCACCCCAGTCTCGGGTGCGCGACGGTGGGAAGGCAGGGCCCAAAGTCCTGCGACGCTCGTCGGCTCCCGCGCTATGGTCGGGGTCATGAGCGGTGACGAGCCCGCACCCGGTCGCACCCACACGGCGCGCTACCGCGAGATCGCCGCGGCGCTCCGTCGGCATGGGCTCGGCGTCGTCGCCGGCCTGATCGGCCTGGACCGGATGCTGCCCCGCTCGCGGAGGGCCGGCGCGCCGCCGCCCGGGCTCCCATCGGAGGCGCCGCGCCACCTACGCGCGGCACTCGAAGAACTCGGGCCGACGTTCATCAAGCTGGGGCAGCTCCTCTCGACGCGGTCGGATCTGCTGCCGCCTGCGTTCGTCGAGGAGCTCGCGAAGCTCCAGGACGCCGCGCCACCGGTTCCGGTCGAGCGCATCCGGGCGGTGATCCGGAGCGAACTGGGAGCGGATGCCGAAACGGTCTTCGCGACGTTCGACGACCGTCCGCTCGCATCGGCGTCGATCGGCCAGGCGCACGCTGCGACGCTCCGCGACGGGACGCGGGTCGTCGTGAAGGTCCGCAAGCCCGGGGCCGTGCAGCAGGTGCAGATCGATCTGGAGATCCTGCAGAACCTCGCCGTGCGGTCGACGAGGATGTGGGCATTCGCGCGGGACGTGGATGCGGTCGCCATCGTCGACGAGTTCGCGACGACGATCCGCGCCGAGCTCGACTACCTGCAGGAGGGACGAAACGCCGAGCGGTTCGGGCGGGACTTCGCGGCGGACGACTCGATCGTCATTCCACGCGTGTACTGGGAGCACACGACGTCGCGCGTCCTGACGCTCGAGCGTATGACCGGCATGAACGTCGCGGACGTCGCTGCCCTCGACGACGCGGGGGTCGATCGCGGACTCGTCGCGCGGCGCGGGGCGCAGGCGGTCCTCAAGATGATCTTCGAGGACCGCTTCTTCCACGCCGACCTGCATCCCGGAAACCTCTTCATCCACGGCGACGGCACGCTCGCGCTGATCGATTTCGGCATGGTCGGCGTCATCGCCGGCGAACTGCGCGAACACCTCAGCCGGATGTTCATCGCCATGGTCCGCGGCGACGCCGAGCTGCTCGCCTCGGCGCTCGTCGAGGTCTCGACGACCAGGTCATCGATCGACCGGATCTCACTGCGCGACGACCTGCGTCCCTTCCTCACGCGTTACCGCCTCGGGTCGATCCGGCAGACGCCGTTCGCGCGGATGCTCGCGGAGCTGTTCGCGGTGCTCCGTGGCAACCGCGTCCGCCTCCCGCGCGAGCTCATCCTGCTGTTCAAGGCGCTCCTGCTCATCGAGGGGCTCGCGATCCGACTCGATCCCGAGTTCCGCCTCGGCGAGGCGCTCGCCCCGTACGCCGAGCGGCTCTCGTGGGAGCGCCTCCGGATGTCGGCGCTCACGAAGCGCATCGCGCGCGCGTCGGTCGATGCCGGCGAACTCGCGCTCGATCTCCCGGGCGTCATGCGCCGGATCCTCGACACCGCCGACACGACCGGGATCCAGGTGCATCTGCGAGCTGCCGAGTTGGAGCCCCTCGTCCAGCGGACCGAGCGCATCGGCAACCGCCTGGTCGCGGGCATGATCGGTGCCGCACTGATCACCGGCGTCGGCAGGCTCGTCGCCGGTGAACGCCGGTGGCGTTCATGGGAGGGCGGGATGCTCGGCGCAGGTATCACGACGATCGGGTCGATCGCCGCCTACCTGGCGTGGACGGCACGGCGTCGGCGCTTCCGCGGCTGAGCGCCGCCTCGGCCTCGGCGATCCGAATCGCGGTGCGCACGAAGCTGTCGGGGTTCAGCGAGATCGAGTCGATCCCCTCGCGCACGAGGAACTCGGCGAACTCGGGATGGTCGCTCGGAGCCTGCCCGCAGATGCCGACCGTGATCCCCGCGGCGTGGGCGCCGTTGATCGCCAACTCGACCATGCGCTCCACCGCAGGGTCGCGTTCGTCGAAGAGTCCGGCGAGCTCGGCGGAGTCGCGATCGACGCCCAGGGTCAGCTGGGTGAGGTCGTTCGAACCGATCGAGAACCCGTCGAACCTCGTCGCGAAGCGATCGGCCAGCACGACGTTCGACGGGATCTCGCACATCATGAACACCTCGAGCTCATCCTCGCCGCGGCGGAGCCCGTTCTCCGCCATGACTGCCAGCACCCGATCGGCTTCGTCGACGGTGCGACAGAACGGGATCATGACGATGACGTTGCGGAACCCGAGCTCGTTCCGCACCCGCGCGATCGCCCGGCACTCCAGGGCGAACGCCGCTCGATATCTCGGGTCGTAGTACCGGGAGGCCCCGCGGAAGCCGATCATGGGGTTCTCCTCGGCCGCCTCGAAGTCCCGGCCACCGATCAGGTGAGCGTACTCGTTCGTCTTGAAGTCGCTCATGCGCACGACGACCGGGCCGGGGTGGAACGGCGCGGCGAGCTTCGCGACGCCCCGCGAGAGCGTGTCGACGAAGAACTCGGACGGATCCGGCCAGTCGCGCGTGAGCTCGGCGATCCGGTGGGCGTCGCCGGGTTCCGTGACCCGGTCGGGGTGGATGAGCGCCATCGGATGCACCTGGATCGAGTCGTTGATGATGAACTCCATCCGCGCGAGTCCGACGCCGGCCGCCGGCAGGCGCCACCATCTGAATGCGGCGGCCGGGCTCGCGATGTTGACCATCAGCCGTGTGCGGGTGGCGGGGATGCTGCTCACATCGACCTCGTCCGTCTCGTGCGGCAGGACGCCGTCGTACACGCGACCGGTCTCGCCCTCCGCGCAGCTCAGCGTCACAGGCATCCCGTCGGCGAGCAGGGACGTTGCGGTCCCCGTTCCCACGACGGCGGGGATGCCGAGCTCGCGACTCACGATCGCGGCATGGCTCGTGGAGCCGCCGTGGTCGGTGACGATGCCTGACGCGCGCGACATGATCGGCACCCAGTCGGGGTCCGTCATCTCGGTGACGAGGATCGCCCCGTCGCGGAAGCGGCCGATCTCCGCGGGGTCGCGGATCAGGCAGACCTCACCAGTCGCGATGCCATCCCCGATGGCCGCACCGCTCACGAGCGTCGGCCCACCGCCGGTGAGGCGGTGCACGACGAACGACGTGGCGGACTTCCGGGCCTGGACCGTCTCGGGCCTCGCCTGGACGAGGAAGAGTTCGTCCGTCACGCCGTCCTTCGCCCATTCGAGGTCCATCGGGCGGCCGTAGTGCTGCTCGACGAGGGTCGCCCAGCGGGCGAGCTCGAGAACCTCCTCGTCGGAGAGGACGAGCGCGCGCCGCTCGGCGTCCGAGGTCGCGATCCTCCGCGTGCGAGCACCCGCCCCGCGGCCGTAGACCATCTTGTGCTGCTTGGCCCCGACGGTCTTCTCGATGATGGGCGTGAACCGCGGCTCGTCCAGCAGCGGCTTGTAGACGACGTACTTGTCGGGGTCGACGCTGCCCTGCACGACGAGCTCGCCCAGCCCCCACGCTCCGCTGATCACGGCGACGCGCGGAAACCCGCTCTCGGTGTCGATCGAGAACATCACGCCCGATGCGCCGACGTCGCTGCGGACCATGCGCTGCACGCCGATCGACAGCGCGACCTCGAGGTCGTCGAAGCCCGTCAGCTGCCGGTAAGCGATGGCCCGATCGGTGTAGAGCGACGCGTAGCATCGACGGCAGGCGTCGAGGAGTTCCCGTTCGCCGACCACGTTCAGGAACGTCTCCTGCTGGCCGGCGAAGCTCGCGTCGGGCAGGTCCTCGGCGGTCGCACTGCTCCGCACGGCGACGCGGAGCGGGCCTTCGCCGTCAGCTTGGCTCTCGAGCTCGCGGTAGGCGCTGCGGATCGCATCCGCGAGGCTCGCGGGGAACCGGCCGGCGAGGATCGCGCTCCGGATCGACTCCCCGGCCGTCGCCAACGGGACCTCACCGCTGGCGTACCCGGTGAGTGCCGCGCCGATCACGTCACGGAGTCCGTTGTGCGCGACGAAGGCGCGGTACGCGTCTGCAGTGGTCGCGAATCCGTCGGGCACCCGCACGCCGGCCGCCGAGAGTCCCCGCAGCAGTTCCCCGAGCGAGGCGTTCTTGCCGCCGACGAGGGCGACGTCGCCCGCCCCGACCGCCCCGAACCACACCACCTGGCCGTCATCCATGCTGCACACGCTAGTGAGCGGCATCCCCGGCGACTGGGACCTTCGGCCCTGCCGCCCGACGCCTCGGCACCTAGGCTCGCGACGAAGGCGGCACCCGGGTGGGTCCGTCGTCCCGAGGTGAGAGGACGAGAGCACATGAACCCGACGCACGGCCCCGAAGTCGAGATCCGTCGGCAGGCCGACCAACTCATGGGCGCCCTCGATCGGCTGCCCGCGCCGAGCGAGGCCTCGAAGCTGCTCGACGTCCTGTCGTCGACGCAGTCCGCGCTCGCCGAGACGTACGAACGGTTGGCGTTCGCGCACGAGCAGTCCGCCCTGTCCGACCTCAAGGCCGAGTTGGCCGACACGGGCATGACCGACAATCCGGCCTGGCTCTCCGCGAACGTCGCCCTCCGCACGGCTGGGCGACTCGCCCGGCTCGCCGCACAGCAACTCGATGAGGCGCACCGCGACAACGAGGTGGCCGTCTGGTTCGACGATCTCGAGGACCGCGGGTAGCTCCGGCGTCAGATCGGGAAGGTTCGGGATTCGCCGGTGGCGAGTTCGTGCTCCGTGCCTTCGACGACGATGCGGATCGGCGCGGCGACGCCTTCGGCCGATGCGATGCGCAGCACGTCCTGCGTGACCACGATGCTGAGCGCCTGGTCCCGGTACCAGATGTGGAACGCGATGGAGTCGATCTCTTCGGGCAGCTGGGGATGGAACCAGAGGCGGCCGTCGCGCATCTCGAGTCCGGGATAGCAGCGCGTGACGAGGTCGACCGATCCCGCCATCGCTCCGATGTGCACGCCCTCCCGGGTGGTGCCGTGCTGGATGTCGTCGAGATCACTGAACAACGCCGTCTCGAGGAACCGCCACGAACGGGCTCGGTCTCGACGTGCCTCGAGCCATGAGTGCACGACGTTCGAGAGGGTCGAACCGTACGTCGATGCCGCCGAGTAACGCTCCACGGTCCGCACCACCGCGTCGGCGGGGAACTCGTACCCCATGCTGCCCAGCAGACCGCGCAGCTCTTCTGCCGAGAACACGTAGAGCAGCATGAGTGCGTCGGGCTGCTTCGCCACCTGGTAGCGGTTCGTCGTGTCGCCGGCGGCATTGAGGATGAGGTCGAGTCGACCGATCGACGCATTCGCGCGCCGGTACGCATCGAGGTCGATGGGTTCGAGGTCCTGGTACCCGTCGAACTGCGACAGCGATCCATCGTCGTTGAACACGACGGTGAGCCGTTCGGCGATCCGCGCCCACGTCTCCGTCTCGCCGGGCGCGACGTCGAGACGCATCCAGTCGAGGCCGCCGGGATGCCGCTGGAGGAGGTCGGCGACGGCGATCGCCCGTCGGAGCACCCACGCGGTCATCGCATTCGTGTACGCGTTGTCGCGTACCCCCTCGCCCGGGCGGTCGGGATAGCCATCGTGGAACTCGTCAGGACCCATGACGTGATCGATCGAGTAGCGGTCGCGCGTGGGGTCGTAGATCGCCAGCGAGGCGAAGAACCGCGCGACCTCGACGATGAGGTCGGCACCTTCGTGCAGCAGGAACTGGAGGTCGCCGGTCGATTCGTAGTACTGCCAGGCGCTGAATGCGACGGCGAGCCCGACATGCCGCTGCAGTGCGGAGTTGTCGGGCATCCAGGTCGCATTCAGCGGATTGAAGAGTCGCCTGGGGGTCACGTCGTCGCCGGCGATTCCGCTCTGCCACGGAAACATGGCACCGGCACGCCCGGCGCGCGCCGCAGCCTCGTTGGCGGCAGCGAGCCGGCGATGTCGATAGCCCAGCAGCGCAGACGTCAGCCTCGGCCGGCGCAACGTGATGAACGGGTAGACGAAGAGTTCGTCCCAGAACACGTGGCCGCCGTAGGCCTCACCGTGCAGACCGCGAGCCGGGACGCCCGCATCGAGGTCGGCATCGACGGCGTTGAGCGTCTGCAGCACGTGGAAGGCGTCGAGGTGGAGGGCGAGCGCTGCCTCCCCGGCCGGCCGCATCTCCACCGCGAACTCGAGCCAGATGCGCTCCCACGCGCGGATGTGTTCACGGAGGAGCCGGTCGAACACCTCGGTGTGTCGGATCCCGTCCGACGCGGCCTCGGACGGAGTGCGGACGGCCCGGTCGCGCGAGGTGCTGACCCGCACGACCTTGTCGATGACGAGCGGGACCCCGGCGGCCGCATCCACGGTGAACTGCTGGCCGACCCGATCGCCGTCGCCCGCGTCGAACCGGCGGCGTGGTCGGATTTCGGAGTCCCCGAGGCGCACCGTGGTACGTGCCGCGAGCGCGATGCGAATGTTCGAGTGCGTCGTCTCCGCCTCCAGCAGGATCGTGTCGGGCCCGGTTTCGCTCGACCGGATCGATCGCAGATGTCGGCGCGCCTTCGAAATGCCGTGCGCCGCATTCGTGTTCGCGACGCCCGCGTCGATGCCCGTCCAGATCGTCACCGGACCGGACCAGTCGACCGGCAGGACCGTCACGCGTATCGCGGCGAGTCGAACGGTCGATTGCGAGACGAAGCGGTCGCTGCGCACGGTGGTGACTCGTCCCCGGGCGTCGCGCACCGTGACCTCCCTCGTCAGGATGCCGTGGCGGACGTCGAGCTCCTGTCGGAAGGCTCGCACGTCCGCCCGGTCGAGGCAGAGCGACTCCTCGGTGTCGAGGCGGATCCGGATCGGCAACCAGTTCGGGGCGTTGACCATCTCCTCGTCCGATGTCGGGGAGTCGTCGGACATCCAATCGACTGAGTCGTAGACGCCGGCGAAGTACGTCCCCGGGTAGTGCGTGCCGTCCGCGACCGTCTCCTCGCCGGCTCCACGCGTGCCCCAGTACCCGTTCGCGAGCGTGCAGAGCGCCTCGCGCCTGCCCTCCTCGTCAGGCAGGTAGTCGTCGAACACAACGACCCAGCAGTCGGCGTCACCCGGGCTGCCGGGATGCGCCATCCCGCACGTCGATCCGTCGAGAGCGCCCGGCACGGTCATCCCCTCACGTTACGCCCGGGCCGCTCGCGGGCGGAATGCGGTGCACTCCACCCGGCGGGACCTCTCGTCCCCGTCGCGGCGGGGCCGCCCCCGACGGGCAGGTCATCGGGCGCAGGGATCAGAAGGCCGCCACCTCCGGGTGACAGGACACGCATGGCTATCCGGCAGCCCGGTCGACGAGCTCCCGCAGATCTCGGAGCGCTTCGAGCTGGGCGCGATTGATGGCCATGAGCTCCTCGATCTCGGTCTTCGCGGCGAGGTTCGTCTCGAAGTCATGCTGGGCGAGGGCTGCTGCGACCGCATCCTGTCGTTTCGCCGCGATGAGCAGAATGGCTCCTTGGAGGCCCGCGAGCATGCTGAGGAACAGGTTGAGCAGGATGTACGGGTATGGGTCCCACGCCGCGGCGGTGAGGTTGAGCACCGCCCACACCAGCATGAAGGCGATGAACACTGCGACGAACAGCCAGCTGCCCATCCCGTTGCGCAGCACATCGGCGGCGCGTTGCCCCGGTGAAAGCGCTCGCCTGGTCGATTCGTGCCAGTTCGTGAGTGGGCGGGTGACACGCGCGTGGGTTCGCTGGTTCTCGGCCATGCCGGAATCCAAGCACGTGTGGCAGCTCGAGCGAAGGGCTTTGGCCCCGTCGATGTGACTTTCGACCCACGGACGCTGTCGGTCACGCGCGAAGCTGTGACACATGTTCACGCGAATCGTCGTCGGCTGGAACGGGACGGCAGAGTCCGAGACCGCCCTCGAGTGGGCGCTGCGGCGTGGTGACGACGTGCCGATCACGATCGTGTATGCCGTGGAACACCCCAAGTCGAGCTTCAACGAGGAGCGCGTCGAAGCGGTGCTCGACCGCCAGACACCCGCACGCCGGTGGGACGTCGAGACGCGGGTGGCGGAGGGCTCCCCGGACCAGGTTCTCGCCGCCGACCTCGCGCGAGCGGACGCGCTCATTGTGCTCGGCACTCCGTCGCAGAAGCCGGGTTCCCGGTGGAGTGTCGGGGCGCGATTGGCCGGCCGCCACGGTGGGGGAACCGTGGCGGTCATCCCCTCGACCCCGCGCGGCGACGCGAGACTTCCCGTCGTCGCCGGGGTCGACGGCTCCACGGCATCGCTGCGAGCCGTGCAGGTCGCGGTCGACGAGGCGGCCCGACTGGACGCCCCAGCGGAGATCGTCCACGCCTGGCGCCCGCCGTCGACGTGGACCCCCGTGTTCGGGGAGGTCACGGCCGATCTCGAGGTGTATGAGTCGATGCATCGGCGCGTCCTCGACGAGGCGCTCGCCTACGCCCGGGACTCGGCGGCCCTCGTCACCGGACGTCTCCAGCGGGCCGACGCCGCCCAATTGCTCGACGAGGCCGGCCGCAACGCTTCGGAACTCGTCATCGCGAGCCACGGCTACGGGCCGTTGCGGAGGTTCTTCCTCGGGTCGGCGAGCGTCATGCTCCTGCTCGATCCTCCGTGCCCGGTACTGGTCGTCACCGAGGAGCGGCTGCCGCAGGAGCCGGGGCGGGCGGCCGCGTCGTCCGACGGACGGGAACGAACCCCATGAGCCGTCATCTCTCGGACCACGACGTACAAGCGCTCGTGCGCGAGGAACTCGAGTGGACACCCGATGTCGATGCGGCGGGAGTCGGCGTCGCCGTCGAAGACGGCGTCGTCACCCTGTCGGGTGAAGTCGATGCTCTGTGGGAGAAGCTGGCCGCTGCCAACGCGGCGCGTCGTGTGCGCGGGGTGTCGACCGTCGTCAATGACCTGGTGGTCCATCGCCCCGCTGCATCCGCCACCAGCGAGGCCGCCACCGCGAAGGCGGTGAGCCGGGCGCTGCGCTCGTCGGGCGACATCCCGGAGTCGGTGCAGGCGGAGCTGCAGGATGGCACGGTCACGCTGACGGGACGGGTCGGTTGGGACTTCGAGCGGCGCGCCGCCGAACGGGCGATGCAGCACATCCGGGGCGTGCGACACGTCGTGAACCTTCTCTCCCTGGCCCCGCACGCCGTCCCCGCCGATACTGAGGAACGGATCAGGGCCGCGCTCGACCGCGATGCCCTGCTCGGCGGTGCGGCGATCGAGGTATCCGTGGATCGGGGCAGGGTGGTCTTGACCGGCACCGTGCGCTCATGGGCCGAACGGAGCCGTGCGGAGCACCTGGCCTGGCGTGCCCCCTATGTCCGGAGCGTCGACGACTTCATCGACGTCCGGTAGGACGGCACCCCGGGCATCCTCGAGCGGGGGCCCGAGCGATCATTCAGGCAGGACCACGAGGACCGGGATCGTCGCGCGCAGGAGCAGTTCATGGCTGACCGACCCGAGCAGGAACCTCGCAACGGCCGAACCGCTGTGACTGCCGACGACGATGACCGATGCCCGGGCGGCGGCTTCGACGAGCTCGTCGGCCGGACGCCCGTGGACGAGCCTCGCGTGCGGTTGCGCCCCGAACTCGGTGCCCTGGTCGATCGCCGACGACAGCGTGTCCCGATGCATCTGCTCGTACTCGGCGAACTCGCCCGCGTACTGCTGGAGATCGGCTTCCCACATCGCGGGTGCCGACCACGCGTGCAGCAGCGTGAGCGGTTCGCGGATCGACGCAGCGAGGTCGGCCGCGACGCGGATGACCTCGCGGCCGAGCGCGGACCCGTCGACACCGACCACGACGCCGAACTCTCCCCGGGCGTGCGTGCCCGGGACGACCGCGACCGAGCCGCCTCCGTGCGAGCCCGCCAGGCGGACGCCCGCGGACCAGCGGCCCGGGCGCTCGGCCTCGCGCCCGACGACGACGAGCGTGCCGGTGCGCAGGAACGTCCGGAGCACGTCCACGACGGGGCCGACCTCGGTCGACGTGACGACGTGCAGGCCGGGGTGGGCCTCTCGAATGCGTTCGCCCTCGTCGATGAGTCGCACCCTGGCGCCGGCGCGTTTCGACGTGGCGCTCAGGTATTCGCTGCCGGTCTCCCGGTCCCGCTCGACGTGCACCAGCACGAGCTGCGCGGTGCCCGCGTGAGCCGCGGCCCAGTCGAGGGCGTCGAGTGACGCATCTGATCCGTCGACGCCGACCACGATTCGTTCGAACATGCGTATTCCCTCCGTCGTCCGGTTGCCCGGTGTTCAGGCTCGTGCTCGTTCGACCACTGCCCTGCCGAGCGCGCCACCCCAGGCACGCGCACGGTCGGCTTCGCCGACGAGCAGTTCGTTGTCGGTCGACACGAGGAAGTGCTCTCCGTCGATCATCGGCGGTACGCCGAATCGACGCATCCGGTGCTCGATGGCTGCTGCGCCGTCGCCGGCGAGGATCCGCGGCAGGTCGGCGCGCGTCGCGAAGGCAGCCCAATGCCTCGGCGCCTCGTCGAGCCCCTTGAGCCACTCCCGGACTCCCGGCCCGGTCGCTTCCGGCTCGAGCGTGAGCCGGCGCTCGGGATCCGCGGCCCACGCCGCCGCCTCGGCGCGCGATCTCGTCCCCGGGATGCTGTGCGCGTGCGTCGGAGCCCCGATCACGACGAGGTCGGCCTCGGCCGCGCGGCCGCCGCCCACCGCGATGGGAACGGCCTCGACCTCGCCGAAGCCGGCGAGTCCGCCGGCGATCTCCTCGGCGATGCGCCGCGTATGACCGAACATCGATTCGTACAGCACGAGGGTCTTCATGATCCGACCCCTCCTTCCGCCATCACGGGTGCGAGTTCGCGTTCGTGCACGAACGGCACGACGAGCACCGGTCCGCGCAGGTTCATCAGGAGATCGGCGCTCGCCCGGCCGAGCACCCGGAAGCCGTGCGTGCCGACGGCGGTCGGGCGACCGATCACCGTGAGCAGGGCCCGCGACGACCTCACGGCGAGGGCCTCGCCCGGGGCGACACTCGACCGCTCCTCCGAGATACCGGCGGGCACGCCGAGCGTCATCGCGACACGGACGGCACGATTGAGTGCCTGCTCGCCCGCAGCGGCGGAGCGGGCCATCGACCGGAGCAGCACGAGCGGCTCTCCGGATCGAGCGCACTCGTCGACCGCGGCGCGCACGACCGCGTCCTCACCGGACTCGCCGCCCACGCCCATCACCACGCCCTGACGACGGGCACTCGACGTCGAGGGGACCACGGCGACGGGTACCGGCGACATCGCCGCGAGCTGCAGGGCGCGTGACCCGAGCGCTGCCCCGTGGAAGACGCCGACCTTGTGCGTGCCGACGACCACCAGATCATGACCGCTCGCCTCGGCGGCGAGGGTGAGCATCGGCGCGCCGACCGAGACCTCGGCCGTCACCGGCACCGCGCCGGCGTGCGCCCGAGCGAAGTCCAGTTCGGCCCGCACCATGGTCTCGGCGTTCGCGCGGAGCTCGGTCAGGGCGCTCGCCCCGACGGCTCCCCATTCGTCGTCGACGACGTGGCGGAGTGTCAGCTCGCCAGAATCGCGCTTGGCCCGGGCTGCTCCCCAGCCGATGGCAGCTCGGCTCGCGATGGAGCCGTCGATCCCGATCAGCACTCGCATGGCGCCACCCTCTCCGATTCCGACTTGCCCCAACCGTCGCACCGCCGGCCCCCAGCGCGCGGGCCATTGGTCCCGCAGGCCTAGCCTGCCCGCGAGGGCGGTGGTAACCTGCGGCTGTCACTCGGAGGCGCCATGTCCGATCGGCCACCTTTGCCGTTCGCCGACCGGCCGCGGTCGGAGTTGGATCGCGCCATGCGCGAGCTGATCGAGCGCGCCGACGCGATGACCCACACCCAGGGTCGCCTGCAGGCGTTGCTCCGGGCCACCCAGGGGATGGTCGAACTCGACGAGCTCCCCGTGGTGCTCGCGCGAATCGCGCAAGCGGCGGTCGAACTCGTCGACGCGGAATACGGGGCGCTCGGGGTGATCGGGGCCGACGGCGACGGGCTCGAAGCGTTCATCCACGTCGGGATGTCGAACGAGGACGCCGATGCCATCGGCCGCCTTCCCGAAGGACGGGGCGTACTGGGTGCACTCATCGACGATCCGCACGCGGTCCGGCTCCAACACATCTCGGAGCATCCCCGCTCGGTGGGCTTCCCGGCCGGTCACCCCAGCATGGACGCGTTCCTCGGGGTCCCGATCAGGGTCCGCGAAGCGGTGTACGGCAACCTCTACCTGACCAATTCTCGGCGCGGCCTGTTCACCGAGGAGGATGAACAGCTCGTGACGGCTCTCGCCGCCACGGCCGGATTCGTGATCGCCAATGCGCGCCTACTCGAGGAGACCCGGCTGCGGCAGAGTTGGATGGCGTCGTCAGCGCAGATCACGACCGCACTGATGGCGTCGGCGGACCGTCCCACGCTCGGGATGCTGGCCGAAGAACTCATCGCGCGCACGACGGCCGACCGGGTGTGCGTGCTCGTCGCAGGCGATGCCCCGCGCACCGTACGGGTCGCCGAAATGCGCGGCGACGCGATGGCCGCCTTCTCGGAGCATCCCATCCCGGCAGAGCGGACCGGGGCGTGGGCGGTGCTGCACGGAGGACCTCCGAGTGCGAGGCGCGGGCTGCGGCACGACCCCGCACCCGACGCGCTCGCGATGCACGACGCGGACGCCGGAACCGGCGCGGTCATGTTCCTCCCGCTCCAGTCCGATGCGTCCCCCTGGGGAGCGCTCGCCGTCGCACGCGCGCCGGGCAGCCCCGCTTTCAGCTCTGCAGAGGTCGACATCGCGGCGGACCTCGCCAGCCGGGTCGCCCTCGCACTGGAGCTCGCCCGGGCGAGGGAGCAGCGGCAGCACGCACTCCTCGTCGAAGACCGTGCCAGAATCGCCCGGGACCTGCACGACCATGTGATCCAACAGCTGTTCGGCACGGGGCTCGAACTGCAGGCGATCGCCGATTCGATCGACGACGCGAAGCTGTCCGAACGGATCCGCCAGGCGGTCGCCACCCTCGACGAGGACATCCTGCAGATCCGGACCATCATCTTCGCGATGGCTCCGCGATCCGGCCGAGACGAGTCGCTGCGTCACCGGATCCTCGATGTCGTCGCGGACTGCTCGGCCGGTCAGGCCCGGCCGATCTCGGTGAGCTTCGATGGCCCGCTCGACCTGACCGTCGACGGATCCCTGGCGGACGATGTGACCGCGACGACGCGCGAGTTGCTCACCAACGCGGTGAAGCACTCGTCGGCGAAGGCCATCCACGCCACCGTTGCGAGCGCCCGCGGCGGCGTTCGCGTGACCGTCACCGACGACGGCGTCGGCATGACCGAGGACGGCCGCCGGAACGGGATCGCGAACGTCACCGCCCGTGCCGAGGAGCGCGGCGGCGAGTTCCACATCGATTCCGAGCCCGGCCGAACGATCGTGACGTGGTTCGCACCATTCGAAGCGAGCACCCGATGATCACGGTGTTCCTCGTCGACGACCACGAGATCGTCCGCCGAGGGGTGGCGCAATTGCTCGAGCGCGAGCGCGACCTCGAGGTCGTCGGAGAAGCGCCGAACGCGGTCCGGGCGCTCGCTCGCATCGCAGCCCTCACACCGGACGTCGCTGTGCTCGACGTCCGGCTCACCGACGAAGACGGCATCTCGCTGTGCCGAGAGATCCGTTCGCGCTTCCCACAGGTGAGATGCCTCATGCTCACGGCCTACGACGACTACGACGCGGCGACCGCTGCGATCATGGCCGGCGCGTCCGG
>Ga0256799_1000085_pt1 | contig 20728 bp, 14 predicted proteins | sample MC6MC0950MT_FD_190207 | JGI IMG/M metagenome (GOLD analysis project Ga0256799, IMG submission 190207) | Metatranscriptome of enriched soil aggregate microbial communities from Iowa State University, Ames, United States - MC6-MC0950-MT... | ecosystem: Environmental > Terrestrial > Soil >... | reverse complement strand
GGACGCCGAACTCGTCGTGCTCGAATCCGGAGGTTCCATCACGCTGACGCTGCGCAGCGACGGCGACGCATCGGATGTACCGGCGCTCTTCGACGAGTCGACGGGTCTCGTGGTTGCACTTCGTCCCGTTCGCGAAGGCGCCGGCCGAGCGGACGACCGACCGATCGTACGCGGGCGCATCTCGGCGGGCCGAGTCCCTCCCGCGCGCGCACTCCGGCCGGTGCTCCTGAACCGGGAGAACGGTCGCGTCATGAGCATCCGGTTCGCGGCTCGAACACCTGAGTACAGTCCGTTCGACCGATTCCTGCTGCACTTCGACGACCGCGGGGTCCTCATCGAACGACGGGCCACCTGGCTCGTCCGTGCCGCACGCCGCGGCGCACGCGCCGCGAGGCGCCGTCTCCCGTTCTCCGCGCGGTAGGACGTCGTCGCTCGGATAGGATCTCGTCGACCCGAACGACCACGCGTCCGGTGGCCGTCCTGCTTCACGGAGGAAACTCGATCGATGACGAACACTGAGCCGACCGAAGCGCTCGGCAGGCGGACGACGTACGGGGAGGCATCCGATCCTCCCCTGCTCAGCGTGGTCGTCCCCACCCACGACGTCAGGCCGTGGATCGGCGAGACGGTGCAGTCGCTCCTCGATCAGGAGCTCGAAGAACTCGAGATCATCGTCGTCGACGATCACTCCACGGACGGCACGCTCGAATTCCTGACCGACATCGCCCGCGACGATTCGAGGGTGCGGATCATCGAGGCGACGGAGGTGGGCGGAGCGGCAGCCCGCAACACGGCGATGCGCCTCGCGCGGGGGCGCTACCTCGCATTCTGCGACGCCGATGACCTCGTACCTCCGACCGCCTATCGCGCTCTGGTCGAATCACTTGAGTCGACGGGCTCGGACATCGCGTTCGGCGACTACTTGAAGTTCTCCCCGACGACGACGTGGCGGCCCACGAGCGGGTGGCCCGCCTATTCGGAGCCACGCCGTTCAGTCGCCGTCGCCGAGCATCCGTCGCTCATCCGGGGACGCGCGGTCTGGAACAAGGTGTTCCGACGCGAGTTCTGGGAGGGCATCGACGTCGAGTTCCCGGAGACGCCTCGTTCCAACGACATCGTCCCGATGCTCACGAGCTACCTCGCCGCGGATCGCATCGACGTGATCGACGACGTCGTGTACCTCTATCGAGAACGCCCCGGCGCCTCGTCGATGACCGCGCGCGCGGCGTCAGCTGGTTCCCTGCTCGCGTACCTCGAACAGGAGTCGGCCTGCGCGACGCTGATCGCACTGGCCTCGGACGCCGGACTCAGCTCCACGTACGCCGGCGTGTTCTACGAGGCCGATGGCTGGAAACACCTTCGCGACCACCTCACCGAAGCCGATCGAGACACCTCGCACGACGACGCCATAGCTCAGGTGCTCACCACGATCATGGACGGGCTCCCGTCGTTCCGATTCAATCGACTCAGCCGGATCCGACGTGCGGTCTTCGAGCTGGCACGAAGCGGCGAGCTCGACGCCGCCTCCGCCCTCGTCCGCGTCACCGAGCCGCACCCGCTGCACAGGCCCGATCACGTCGGGCTCTGGAACCTCGTCCTCGACCGGCTTCGGATGCGCGGCGACCAGGCGACCGCCCAAGAAGCGGTCCGGATGCTCACACCGCTCATCACCGAGCAGATCCGCCTCGGCAGTCCGGACGACGATGACGAACTCGTCGTTCTGATCAGGTCGGCGGAGCACGCTTCGCAGACCGATCCGTGGCGACCGCTCCGCCGGGTGCCCGAGCTCGACGGATCGACGCAACTCGACGACGGCGCGCTCCTCGACCGCCTGCGGGCGAGCCGAGCCGCCGCCCATCGCATCACGACGGTCACGGTGGCACGAGGTGCCGTCACGATCTCGGGTCTCGCCCACGCGGACACGGTCGAGCTCGCGTTCCGCGACAACGCGACCGATCGGCGCTTCGCGGTCGCCGTGACGCACGGTTCCGACGGCGACGGGCACGGCGCGGCCTGGACCACGGCGACCACCCGATCGACGAACCTGCCGACCGGCGTGCGGCTGCACCTCGTGGCGCACGGTGAAGACGACGTGAGCACGCTCGTCTCGTTTCCCCGTGACGTCGCGTTCGCGACACCATATGACCGCCTCGCCCGTTTCGACGTCGGACGAAGCGGTGAGGGCGGCATGTGGATCGAGCGCCGTCCCCACTGGACCGTCCGCGGGGCGAAGCGCACATACCACGCGCTTCGTGCAGCGATGACGAAGGGCCGCTAGGCGGTCGCCGCCGTGACCTCGTCGAGCAGGGCGGAGTACTTCACCGAGATCCGCCACGGCGAGATGGCCTCGTTGAACCCGCCGAACCGCTCGTCGTGGTCGGCTCCGCCGAGATCGGCAAGACGACGGGAGATCTCGTCGGCCATCGAGCAGACCGAATCCTCGACATCGAAGAATCCGACCCAGGGCTCATCGCCGAACTGCTCGACCAAGTGCGCTTCGTTCGGCAGCATGGCGGGCACCCCGAATGCCGCGGAGAGATGCACACTCCCCGAATTGAGGATGGCCGTGTATGGGAAGACCGCGAGGTCGGCAGCGGCGAACCAGGTGCTGACCTCTCCGTCCGGAACGAATTCGAACTTCGACACGACATCGAGGCCTTCGGGAATGAGGGACTCGATCTCTGCGCGCACCTCGGGAGTGGCTGCGCCCGCGAGCAGAAGCGTCGGCAACGGCCGGCCTTCCTGGGACAGCAGCCGCAGTGCTCCGAGCAGGGTGCCGAGCCCCTTGTAGGGGCGCATCTGGCCGAGGAACAACACCGTCGGCGCGAGTTGCTCGACCCCGAGGGCGCGGCGCGCCTCGCTCCTCGACGGCGGCACGCCGTACACCCCGAGATAGCTCGGATGGGGAATCTGCCTGATCCGGTCCGACGGCAACTCGCAGATGCCGGCGAGCACCGCGGCCGTCGACGGTGACATCACGTGGATGGCGTCGGCGCGCTCGGCGAGCAGACGATACAGAGCGATTTCGGCATCGCGATAGGCGAGTTCGTGCGGGAGCTGGTTGTGCACGGTCCAGATCACGCGGATCGAGCGGTCGCGGAGCCCATCGAGGAGCTCCCTGAATCGGGCCAGTCCCGCTTCGGCCTCGGCCTCGGTCGCCGCACGCTGGAGGATCGGCGCGGTCCAGTGCAGGTGCAGCACATCGTTCGGCTCGAGTTCACCGGCCATTTTCAGCAGCGACTCGAACAGGGTTGCGCCTCGGAACTCGTAGCCACTCGCTCGCGGGGCGAGGCTCATGAGGTTCAGGTAGGGGTTGTCGCCCCACGCGGGGAACACGAGAACTCGATGAAGCGTGCGCATAGTCGGACATCGTATCCCGCGCAGACTGAACCGGCGCGGAAGTCGGCGAGCCTCGCACACGGGCCGGCGGGCGAGATTCGTCGGTCGGTCGGCGAGGCCCTACGATGCACTGGTGACCCGTGCCTCGACCGATGCAGATCCCAGGCCGCCCGCTCCTCAGCGCCGTTACCCGCCGCTGTTCGCCGGCCTGCCCGTGGTCGTGTGGATGCTGTGCGGCCTGTTCGTGGCATCGATGCTGGCCTGGTCGATCACGAAGGCGACCTACAACTCCCCCGACGAGCACAAGCACGTTGCCGCTGCCCTGTACTGGGCTGAGTTCCACGAATGGCCGGGCTTCAAGGAGATGCCGATGATGCTGAGCGTCATGCGCAGCCATGACGCCGTCTCGGCCGACGAACGCGACGCCGGCAATGCCGCTTCCCGACAGGATCGGCCTTCGTTCGCCGACCTCACCGGCGAGGAGCTCGTGAGCGGCAAGACGATCAATCAGATGACGCAGCACCCGCCGCTGTACTACATCGTCCTCGGCCAACTGCACGATTGGGTTCCGTCGGAGACTCCGGCGGACCTCGAAGTCTGGTTGATGAGAGGCCTGTCCGTGCTCATCATGGCGCCCCTCCCGCTCCTGGCCGCCGCGCTCGCGCGCCGTCTGGGCGGTTCGCGACCGGTGATCGTGATCGCCGCGGCTTCCACCGCGCTGCTGCCCGGGCTCGCGTCGATCGGCGGCACGGTGAACAACGACAATCTCCTCACCGCGGCCTCGTCCTGGGCGCTCCTCGGTGCCGGGTGCGTCCTGAGCGGCGATCTGCGACTGCGAACCGCAACATGGATCGGTCTCGCCCTCGCCGTGGCGCTCATGTCGAAGGCCTTCGCGATTCCGGTGGCGCTCGCCGTTGCGCTCGCCTACCTGGTGACCATCGTCCGCACGCGCGCCGTCCGATCGGGCATCATCGCAGCGACCGTTGCCGGTGGCGTCGCCATGCTCGGCGGATGGTGGTGGGTGCGCAACCTGCTCCTTTACGGAACGCTGCAGCCGGCGGGCACCGCGGCTCCCCTCCCGGACGGTCCGCTTCCCCTGGTGGACGCACTGACGATCTACCTCGACCAGTTCGTCCGGGTGTTCTTCACCCGTTACTGGGCCGGGTTCGATTCCTCCGGGAGCGAGGATCCTGCACTCTGGCCCTTCTTGGCGCTCAGCGTGGTCACCGTCCTGGTCGTCGTGGTCGCGCTGATCGTGCCGACCCCGTCGAGGCCACGCGGAGGGGCGCTCAACGTGATCGTCATGCTCACACCCTTCGCGCTCACCCTCGCGAGCCTGCTGTACTCGACCATCCGCATCACGATGAGCACCGGCTATCCGGCCGGCGTGCAGGGACGCTACCTCTACTGCGCGATCATCGGGATGACCACGGTCGTCGCACTCTCGCTCGGGTGGCTTCTGCCGCGCCGCGCGCAGATGATCGGGATGCTGGTCGTAACCGCCGGTGGGCTCGCGCTCACCGCCTGGCGCTCGTGGACCGCCGTCGTCAACAGTTGGGCGCCCGCAGCTCACGACCTGATGGAGCACGTCCGAGCGCTCTTCGCCTGGTCGCCGCTCCCCTATGCCGCATCGATGTCGTGTTTCCTGCTCCTTGCCGGATCGATTCTGATCGTGGCGGTGTTCACCGTGCGCGAGTTCCGCGTCGAGATGGGGTCCGACTCCGAGCCGACGCTCCGCGCAGGCTCCGACCGGGGGCGAAGCGATGCGGGGGCGCCGGCTGGGTCGACCGCCCAGCTCGAGGCGATCACCGCGCCTGATCGCAGTTAGGCTGTACGTCGTCTTGTCCCGTCCCTCCCTCCCGAAAGCACACCAATGTTGAATCGCGTCAAGCGTCTCGTCTATGCGCTCCTCGCCGTCCCGTGGATCCGCAAGGCGTACGAATTCGCGAACACCGTGGTGCTCGAGACCTTCGGATCGAGCCGGATCCTCACACACATCCTCTACTTCTTCGCGTTCCTCACGTTCAACCGCGAACAGTCGGCGGTGCTTCGGGGCCGGCGTGACTACTACCGCAACAAGCGGTCCTCGACGCGCCGCACCAGGGTCGAACTCCGCCGGAACGTGCACCGCCTCGAGAAGGCACTGCTCATGCGACCGCGCCGTGCGGTCTTCGCCACCGACTACATCGGCGAGACGATCGAGTTCTACACGAAGGCGCACGCCCAGTGCTCCCTCGACGATGCAGGTATCGACCCCGGCGAGATCTCCTGGGCGCACGACGTCCTGGCGACGTACTTCAACTCGATCTCCGAGCCCAACCCGACCATCGACGCGGCGCGCGCCGCATTCGCCGGCCTGAGCCTGCCGACGACCGGTGAGCGGCGACCGTACTCGCGGGTCACGAGTCCCGACTCGGAGGTCTCGTACGACGACCTCCTCACGCTCGCGCACCGCCGCCGATCGGTGCGGTGGTTCGAGCAGCGCCCCGTGCCGAGAGATCTCATCGACCAGGCGTTCATGGTGGCGCGGCAGGCACCGACGGCCTGCAACCGCATGCCGTACGAGTTCCGCGTGTTCGACGACCCGGAGCTGGTGCGGACCGTCTCGGCGATCCCCTTCGGCGCCGCAGGTTACGCCGAGAACATCCCCACGATCATCGTGGTCATCGGCAAGCTCGACTCGTACTTCAGCCCCCGCGACCGTCACGCGATCTACGTCGACGCGGCGCTGGCATCGATGTCGTTCATGTTCGCACTCGAAACGCTCGGCCTCAGTTCCAGCGTCATCAACTGGCCCGACTTCGAGCCGCTCGAGTCGCGTATGCAGAAGACGCTCAAGCTCGGCATGCCCGACCGCGTCGTGATGCTCATCGCAGTCGGGTACGCAGATCCTGATGGCGTCGTCGCCTACTCGCAGAAGAAGGAACTCGACACCTTCCGCTCGTACAACGTCGCTGGATGATGGCGCGGTGGTCTCGGCGTAGCAGGACCGTCGTCCGCTGGACCGCATCGATCGCGATCATCGCGATCGTCGGTTACTTCTTCGCGTCCGCCCTCGCCGCCAACTGGGAGCAGGTCGTCGAGCTCGACATCCAGTTCAACGCCTGGAGCATCGGCGCGATCGTGCTGTTCGCCGTCGCCGTCCCGCTCTCGGGACTCCTCTGGTGGCAGATGCTGCGGATGCTGACCATGACGCGCGTGCGCATGCTCGAAGTGATCGCCGTCCAGTGCCTGTCGTGGATCCTCAAGTACGTGCCGGGCCAGGTGGGCTCGGTCGCGAACAAGCTCGTGTGGGCGCACGGGCGCGGCATCAGCAAGTCGCTCGTCGCGATCACGTTCGTCTACGAGAACGCCTTCCTGCTGACCGCATCGATCGTTCCCTCCGTGGCGATCCTGCTCGCCTCGCTCGGCTCGCAGATCTTCGTCGACAACGCGACCTCGCTGCTCCTGCCCCTCCTCGTGCTCATCCCGTTCGTCGTGATCGCGAACCCCAGGTGGTTCCACTGGATCGTCTCGCAGCTGATTCGTCGCACGTTGAAGCGCGAGGTCCCTGCGGAGTACTTCCTGAGTTCGCGGCAGGGCCTCCTGCTCCAACTCGAGTTCTTCGTTCCCCGAGCGTTGAACGGAATCGGATTCCTGTTCGTCGGCGCATCGGTGCTCGACCTGGCGCCGAACACGTGGCTCCCGCTCGCGTCGGCATACGTACTGGCAGGCGCGATCGGCATCCTCGCGTTCTTCGTCCCCTCGGGCCTGGGCGTGCGGGAGGCTGTGATCGTGCTGATCGCCTCCCAATACATGCCGACCGCCCAAGCGGTGGTGCTCGCGCTGCTCAGCCGGCTGTTCGCCACCGCGGCCGACGCGCTCGTCGCCGCGCTCTACGGAATCCTCCGCCTCATCGACCGCAAGAAAGGCCTCAGCCCGCAATGACCTCCATCGTGATCATCGGTTCCGCGCTCTCAGGCAACAAGGGTGCAGCAGCGATGCTCGAGAGCGCCATCGACACGCTCGGCGCACGCCTGCCGGACGCACGGTTCACCCTGCTCAGCATGTATCCCGATCGGGATGCAGCGCTGAACACGTACCCGAACCTCGAGATCGTCCCCGCAGATCCGATCCAGCTCGGCGTCGGCATCAACTCGCTCGCCCTGTTGCACCGGATTCTGCCGCCGCTGCGCTCGACGATCCAGCGACGGTCGCGCGCCATCCGTGCGTTGGCGAACGCCGACGTACTGCTCGACCAGGGCGGAATCACCTTCACCGACGGTCGTGAGAAGTTCCTGCTCTACAACGTCGCATCCATCCTTCCGGCCTTCAACACGAAGACACCGGTCTTCAAGTGCGCGCAGGCGATCGGCCCGTTCAAGAACCCGATCAACCGTTGGGCGTCGAAGACCTTCCTGCCCAAGGTCGACACGATCGTGACGCGAGGTGCCATCACCCAGCGCTTCGCCGACGGGCTCGGGTTGACGAACACCTTTCCGGGGGCGGACTACGCCTTCTCGCTCGAGCTCCGGGGCGACGAGCGGTCCTCGCTCGCGGGGCGGATCGACCTCGAAGGACTGTCGGGCGAGCGCCGGCTCGTCGGCATCTCCCCGAGTGTCGTGCTCCAGAAGAAGGTCGAAGCCCGCGGCGGCGACTACGTCGCGATGATGGCGGGATTGGCGCGACGCATGGTCGACGCCGGTTACGACGTCCTCGTTCTGCCGCACAGTGCACGAACCGGCACCGAGAAGACGCACAACAACGACCTTCCCCTCTGCCGGGAGATCGTCACGCGGATCGGCGAGTCGCCGAACGTGCATTTCGTCGCCGACGAACTGACGTCGCAGGAGCTGCGCTTTCTCATCGGCATGTGCGCCTTCTTCGTGACCAGCAGGTTCCACGCGATGATCTCGAGCCTCTCGATGGGGGTGCCGACCCTCGTCATCGGTTGGAGCCACAAGTACGAGGAAGTCCTCGAGATGTTCGAGCTTCAGGATTGGGCGATCGGAAGCGCCGACGCGACCGAGGAATCGGTCTGGGCCCGATTCGGATCGCTGGTGGAGGCGGAGCCGGAGGTTCGCGCCCACCTGGCCGAGCACCTGCCTGAGGTGAAGGCTCGCTCGCTCAAGCAGGCGGACCTCATCGCTGACCTGGTGAGGACGTCCTCGGTCGGCAACCCGGCTTGACGGTCGCCGCCGGTCGGCCGCGATCGGTCCGGCGAGTTCGCTCCCGCACCGGAATCGAGCGAAGCGATCGGCCGACGAGTCATCCCCCTCGCGGCGTCGATCCTGGTCCGCATCCTCGCCGTCACGGTCACGACTCTGCACGAACGGAGCCGCGCACCGTGCAGGCACGTTCCGCGCAGGAGCGCGGCTCGAGGCGCCGGGTGCAGCCCCGCTCCGGATGTCATGTGGCTCACTATGGTCGCCGCCGCTCCTTCGAGCCTGGCGCGTGCCGCGCATCCGGATGCCGCTGACGTGGCTCCCTCAGGACGCGAGGCGGAACACTTCGAGCATGCTCATGCGTGCCGGGCTGAGATGTGCGAGTCGGAGATCGCCCTGTCGCTCGACCCGCCATCGCGCGTTGTCGAACGTCGCCTCATACGCGGTTCGCAACTCGAGGTCATCGAGAAGCTCGAGCGCACGCTCCGCTCTGGCGAGGATGGGCTCGGCGGCGATGGGTCCGACGAGATCGAGGTCCCGCGCGATCGACATGGACAGGTCTGAGGGCCCGTCGACGACGGAATCCGGGTGACCGTACACGGTCAGCGGCTCGACGCCGCCGAGCGGGCCGCCGAGCACCCGAAGGCGCTCGGCGATGTACGAGCGGTCGAGGTTCCTCGCCGGATCGTCGTATTCGTGGGCCGCGACGTCCGGAGCGAGAAGGATCGTGTGGTCGGCGATACCTGCAGCGGAACCCCGGAATGCGACCCCGGGCCGCCGCCGCCGACCCTCGGCGGGCGTGTGCGCCAGTCGAGCGAGATGCAACTGCATGACCGGGTGCACGGTCGTCATCTCGACGCCGATGTGGCCGGCCGAACCGTGGACGCCGTTTCGGTAACCGAGATAGTAGAGCTCGGATGCATCGCGGAGCGCCGGATCGGCGCCGATGCTCGCCACGCCCTTGTCGAGTTGCGCGGCGAGCGCCTCGCGAGCGGGTCCGCCCTTCACCGCAAGATCGAGCAGCTGCGGGATGGTTCTCCATCCCCACTGACCTTTGTGGATCTCGGCACCGAGCCCGGTGAGCCCGAAGCGATGGCTGTACGCGCGCGTGGTGCGCGCCGGCCCGTACGCGTCGTATGCGCCGAGAAGCGTTGCGGACCAGAGGGTGAGCTGATCCTCCGCCTCCTCGGTCGTGGGCGGCAGGCGGTCACGCTCACGACGGATGCCGAATCGTCTCGCGAGGCTGACGCCGACTCGGTAGTCGCCGGCGTACCGGGGGCCGTGATCGACGGTCCTGGTCGTATATCGTTCGTTCGTTCCGGTGGCCACGACGGCGGCGAGCACCAAACGTGAGTCGTACCCGCCTGACAGGTCGAGGTTCGGAGTCCAGCCGTCGATGTCGGCGAGCGTCGCCACCGTGCGACCGATGTCTCGGGCGCCGGCGCGGACGGTCGCGATGCCGTCGAGGCGGCCGGAGGTGACGCGTCGCCCGATGGCGGTCCCGGTGAGCCGCCACTCGAGCCGGTCGAGGCGTAGTCCCTGACCCGCCGGAACATGACCGATGTCGGCGACGATCGTGTCGGTGGAGACGGTCTGACCGGCGACGGCGTTCAGCGCCGTCCTCGCGAGCAGCGCCTCTCGGTGCGGAGTCACGCCGATGCCGAGTGCGCGGCGGAGGCTGGCGAGCACGAGCAGCGAGTCGGAGGCCGCCGCGAATCCGGCTCCCGTCGTCTGCAGAAGTCGCGCACCGCCGAAGACGTCTCTGTCGATCGTGAGGTGCCGTCGGCCCCACGTAGCGACGAGGTACGTTCCCCCGTGCGCACCCGGGTCGCTGCGGATTCGACGGGGCGCGGCGAGCCAGCCCTCGACGCCGAAGACCATGGCGTCATCGTCGGGTGCGACCAGCGTTCCGCGGAAGAAGATGCCGGCGCGAGTGGAGCGCATCACGTCCTTGCTGATGACGACGAGATGCCGGCCACGGCCGAGTTCCGCCCGAGCGATGTCCGTTCCGGCGGCGTGGCGCTGAATCCACGTGTTCACGGGGGCTTCCGTGGCATCGTCGTGCACGAGGAACAGATAGTTCGACATCAGGAGAGCGTATCCGCATCCGCCGCGACAGGACGCGGCCGGACTTCGACGCCGTTCTCAGGCGGCGTCGGCGCGTGAGACCGCCACCGCGTCGGGGTGGGGCACCCCGACTGCGGGACCGAATTGCATGCGCTTCGTGCGCTCCAGTGAATCCTCGAGCAGGATCCGGTTGATCCGCATCAGATCCGCGAGGAAACCGAGCGCGAACGTCAGCAGTCCACCGACGAGCAGCGCGGAGCCGAGGATGAGCGACTGGATGTGGTCGCCTGCGGCCCCCGACGACCACAACACGAGGTAGCGCACGAACGGGATCAGCGAGAGGACGGTCAACACCAGGCCGAGGGGTACGAGGAACGCGAGCGGACGGAACATCAGGTAGCTTCGGACGATCGCCCGACCCGACTCGCCGACGTGCTGCCACATCGAGCGGAAGAGGCGAGACTCACGCGTCTTCGCGTTCGTCGTGATGGGAACACTCGCCAGCTTGAGCCGCTTGTGTCCCGCCTGGATGATCGTCTCCATGCAGTAGCTGAACGTCGTCACGACGTTCAGGCGGATGAGCGCCTCGCGCGAGTACGCCCGGAACCCGCTCGCGGCATCCGGAATATCGGTTCCGGCGGCGCGATTGACCACCCAGCTGCCGAACCGCTGGAGCAGACGCTTCAAGGGTGAGAAGTGGGCGATCGTCGAGGTCTGGCGGTCGCCGACGACGATGTCGGCGACGCCCTGCCGGATCGGCTCGATGAGCGCGGGAATGCGTTCCGACGGGTACTGGTTGTCGCCATCGGTGTTGACGACGATGTCGGCACCGTTCGCAAGCGCGTAGCTGACACCGTCGGCGAACGATCGCGCCAACCCCATGTTCCGGGTGTGCCGCACGAAGTGGGTGATCCCGAGCTCCCGAGCCACCTCGACGGTACGATCGCTCGAACCGTCGTCGATGACGAGGATGACTACTTCGTCGACGCCGTCGATGTCTCGGGGAATCGAAGCGAGTACCGCAGGGAGAGTCGCCTCTTCGTTGAGGCACGGGATCTGGACGAAAACCTTCATTGGGGGATGTGTTCTTTCATGTCGGCTGAGCAGGCATGATCGTACCCCATTCGCCGCCCGCCGACATGCCGCGGTCGGTCCGTGAGCCGGGTCGAATCGGCTCCCGTGAACCGATGAGGGATACTTGCATGTCGATGAACACGATCCCGGCCACCGGGGCACGAAAGGACCGAGATGACGTTACAGGCTGACGCGGGTGTCGCCGCACCGTCTCGTGCCGCACAGCCACGTCAGGGATTCCGTGCCGACATCCAGGGCCTCCGTGCCTTCGCCGTCGTCGTCGTGATCCTCGATCATCTCTTCCATTGGCCGAGTGGTGGGTTCGTCGGCGTCGACGTGTTCTTCGTCATCTCCGGCTACCTGATCACCTCCCACATCCTCCGGGAGCTCGATCGAACCGGACGCCTGTCGTTGTCGGGGTTCTACCGCCGTCGCATCCGGCGAATCGCGCCGGCGGCGACGGTCACTATCGTCGTGACCGTCGCGATCTCCGCCTTGGTCCTCCCCTATGGTCGGGCCATGTCGATCGCCGTCGACGGCGTCTGGGCATTCTTCTTCGGCGCCAACTGGCGGTCGATGGCGGTCGGCACGGACTACTTCCAGCTCGGTCAGCTCCCCTCGCCGCTTCAGCACTACTGGTCGCTCTCGGTGGAGGAGCAGTTCTACTTCGTCTGGCCGCTCCTCACGATGGTCGTCTTCGTCTACGCGATCAGGCGCTGGCACGCCGCGCGTATCGCGCGGGTCGCCGTCACCGCCGTCTTCGCGATCCTCGTCGTGGCGTCATTCGGCTGGGCGATGGCCGAGACCGTCACGAACCCCACCGCTGCGTACTTCTCCACGTTCACACGCGCCTGGGAGCTCGGAGTGGGTGCGCTCCTGGCCGCCGTGTCGCTCGGGCGCTGGTCGATCCCCTTCGCCTTCCGCGTGGCGCTCGCCTGGCTGGGCGTCGCGGGTCTCATCGCGAGCGTGTTCCTCATCGATGCGACCTCGCCGTTCCCCGCCCCGACGGCGGCGCTTCCGGTTCTCTCCACTGCAGCCGTGATCGCCGCCGGGATCGGGATCGGCGATCGGACGTACGACCGCGCCCTCTGGCCGATCACGAACCGGGTGAGCACGTATATCGGTGCCGTCTCGTACTCGCTCTACCTCTGGCATTTCCCGGTCATCGTGCTGCTTGCCGCGTTCGTCCCCCTCGAGTCGAGGCGCTACTACGTGCTCGCGCTCGCGATCACAGCCGTCGTCTCGGTGCTGTCCTACCATTTCGTCGAGGAGCCCGTCCGTCGTTCGACGTGGCTGCTCCCGAAGGCCCCCGGTGCGAAGCCGGACCGTCGCGGCCCGATCGTCGCAGCGGTCGCCGTCATGGCATTGGTCGCCGTCGCCGGGCTCGGCGCCGCACGGCTCGCGACACCGCCCCCCGCTGCCTCGACTCCCCCGCCGTCTGCGGGTGCGTGCTTCGGGGCGGAAGCGGCTCCCGGGGCCGACGTCACCTGCTCCGTCGACGAGGGAGTGACCGCGGACGACGTCGCACCGACGCTCGACCAGTTGCCTGACGACACGGCGGGTGGATACTCGTGCTGGCGCCAGAAGGGCGGTCCGCTCAAGACCTGCACCTTCGGCTCCGAGCAGCCCGACGCGATGAAGGTCGCCCTCGTCGGCGACAGCCACGCCGCCGCCATGCTCCCGGCATTCCTCGATCGAGCCGAGGCTCTCGACTGGTCCCTCGACACCTACACGGGATTCGGGTGCCAATGGCGGGACCAATCCGACGGCAGCGACTGCGATGCGGTGGCGGACGAGATCCAGCAACGACTCGTCGATGGCGACTACGACCTGGTGATCACCACCGCCGCGAGGTGGGCGATCGCGGATGCGTCGCCCGAGTCCTTCAGCACACGGTGGGCCGAGGTCGCATCGACGGGTGCCGAGGTCGTCGTCGTCAGCGCCGTGCCGACCGTCCCCGAGACGGCGTTCGCCTGCCTCTCACGAGTCGGCGCCGATCTCTCCGAATGCACCACGTCGCGCTCGGAGGCGACCCAACCCACCGACGTGCAACTCGAGGCCGCGGCGCAGGCCGGCGTCGATGTGGTCGACATGACCGACTTCTATTGCACGGAGACGGAGTGCCCCATGGTCATCGGCGATGTCATCGTCTACCGCGACGCCGCCGGCCACATCTCCGGCACGTACATGAAGACGATGGCGCCGTACCTGATCGAGCGGATCGAGGCGGTCACCGGCTGATTCAGCGGCGACCGAGGCCGTGGTAGTCGAACCCGGCCGACTTCCACGTCGAGGGATCGAGGACATTGCGTCCGTCGATGATGCGGGGCGCAGCCATGAGCGCATCGACGTGCACGGGATCGAGGGCGCGGTACTCGCCCCACTCAGTCACGAGGACGGCGAGCTCCGCTCCACGAAGCGCTTCCTCGGTGTCGTGGACGTACTCGAGCTGCGGATGCTTCGCCCGAGAGTTCTCGATGCCGAACGGGTCGGTGGCGACCACATCCGCGCCGAGACCGTGCAGTCGGGCGGCGACGTCGAGCGCCGGAGAGTCGCGGATGTCGTCGGAGTCCGGCTTGAACGTGAGGCCGAGCACCGCGATGCGCTTCTGGAAGACGGACCCGCCGAGCAACTCGACCGCGAGGTCGATCACTCGTTCACGTCGCCGAAGGTTGATCGCATCCACCTGACGGAGGAATGCGACCGACTCGGCGCGACCCAGCTCTTCGGCTCGCGCGGTGAACGCGCGGATGTCCTTCGGCAGGCAGCCGCCGCCGAATCCGATACCGGCGTTGAGAAACCTCCGGCCGATTCGCGCGTCGTGTCCGATCGCGTCCGCGAGGGTCGTCACATCCGCACCCGTGACCTCGGCGATCTCGGCCATCGCGTTGATGAAGCTGATCTTCGTGGCAAGGAAGGCGTTCGCCGCGGTCTTCACGAGTTCGGCGGTCGCCAGGTCGGTGACGATCCTGGGGGTGCCTGCGTCGAGCGCAACCCGATAGACCGCGTCCAGCACCTCGGCATGGGCATCGTCGGTGACCCCGTACACGATGCGGTCGGGCGTGAGGGTATCGGCGACGGCAAAGCCTTCGCGGAGGAACTCCGGGTTCCATGCGAGTGCCGCACCCGTGTCGGCGATCCGCTCGGCGAGCGCGGCGGCCGTGCCGACCGGCACGGTGCTCTTGCCTGCGACGAGCGCGCCGGGGGTCAGCACCGGTCGGAGCGCGTCGATGGCGCTGTGGACGAATCGGAGGTCCGCACCATCGGCGTCCGCGAGCTGCGGGGTCCCGACCGCGAGGAAGTGCACCTCCGAGCCCGCCGCCTCGGTGATGTCCGTCGTGAAGCGGAGGCGCCCGCTCTCGACGCCTTCGATGAGCAGTTCGGGGAGTCCCGGCTCGTGGAACGGCGCCTCGCCTGCGGCAAGTTTCGCAACCTTCGCAGGATCGGTGTCGACGCCGACCACCTCGTGCCCGAGCTTCGCCATCGCGGCAGCGTGCACCGCACCGAGGTAGCCGCAACCGATCACTGAGAGCTTCACGTTTCTCCTTCAGGTAAATCCAGTCCATTCTGCGGCATCCGGCCCGGTAGCCTTGACGCCATGACTCCCGCACGTCGCAACGCGCTCACGGGCGCGTACGCGACGTTCGCGCTCTTCACCCTCCTCGCCGGCCAGTTCTGGCGCAATCTGCTGGGGTGGTGGGGCTTCGGCATCGTCGCGGCGCTCGTCATCGTCGGCGGCATCTGGCTCGTCGCGACGACGCGACCGACGTGGGTGTGGCGTCGGGTGCCGAAGTCGACGCTCGTCTTCCTCGTGATCGCGACGCTCTCGATCGCGTGGTCGTTCTACCCCGGTGCATCCGCGCTCGGGGTCGCGCTCACGCTCGTGACGACGTTCGTCGGCGTCGCCCTCGTGCTGTGCCTCAGCTGGCCGCAGTTCGTGCGGGCGCTCAGTGCGGCCCTCAAATGGGTGCTCGGCCTCTCGCTGCTGTTCGAGCTCTGGGTCGCCGTCGTCGTCCGCCAGCCGCTGCTGCCGAACTTCCCCGACTTCGACGCCAGCGCCGAGAAGCTGCCGATGGCGTTCTACTGGTCGCGCGCGCTGCTCTTCCACGGTGGACCGGTCGAGGGCATCGTCGCGAGCCGCAACCTGCTCGCGATGGCGGCGCTGCTCGGCCTCGCCGTCTTCGGCACGCTCGTCGCCACCGGCACCATGCGGCGCGCGAGCGGTGTCCTCTGGCTCGTCGTCGCCGCGGCGACGTTCGCGCTGACTCGGTCGGCGACGGTGATCCTCGTCGCCGCCGTCGTGGCCGTCGCCCTCGGGTTCGCGCTCTGGGCGCGGCGAGTCGGTCCTGACCGCCGGCGCGGCGTGTACTGGACGGCCGGCGGCGTGCTCGTGGCATCTATGACCCTGCTCGTGGTGTTCTGGGGTCGCCTGCTCGAACTGTTCGGCAAGGGCGACGACCTCACGGGCCGGCTCGACATCTGGAACTCGGTCATCGGCATGATCGGCGAACGCCCGTGGTTCGGCTGGGGCTGGGTCGGCTACTGGAACCCGTTCGTCGAACCGTTCGACGATCTCGCGGTGCGCAAGGGCGTCGTCTACCTGCAGGCGCACAACGCCTGGCTCGACGTCTGGATGCAGCTCGGCATCATCGGCCTGCTCGCGTTCGCCGCCATCGTCATCGGGGCGCTCTGGCGGTCGTGGTTCCTCGCCGTCGACCGGCCGATGGATGCCACGGGCCGAGCACTCCCCTATTCGGCTGCCGCCCTGCTCCCGCTGCTCCTGATGGTCGCGCTCATCGGGCAGAGCCTCGCCGAGAGTCGCCTGCTCGTCGAGAGCGGGTGGGCGCTGCTCGTCGCGGTCGCGTGGGCGACCAAGCGCCGGCAGTGGGCGCCGGAGCCGCTCCGGGCGGGGCATGACGAGCGGAGTTATCCGTCGGGTGCGGGTTTCGAGACGTCGCTTCGCTCCTCCTCGACCGGCGAGGATCGCGCTTGAACTGGGGCGCGGTGCGCGAGTTCACGGGCTCGGCGCGATTCGCCCAGGCGCTCGCGCTCATCGCGATCGGGCTCGCGTTCTCGACGCACGCGGTGCGTTCGCTCATCGGCTGGCCCGGGCTGCTCGCGGCGCTCGGCGGGCTGCTCGTCCTCTGCGCCGCCTCGCTCGTGACGCGTTGGCGGGCGATCGAGTGGTACGGCATCCTGCCGCTCACGATCCTCGTCTTCGTCGGCTGGAGCGCGGCATCGGTGCTCTGGAGCAACGCCCCGCTCGCCTCGGCGGTGCGGGTCGCGTACCTCGTCGCCTACGCGGTGCTGGGCATCTACATCGCCCTCATGCGCGACACGATCCAGATCGTCCGCGCGTTCGGCGACGTGTTCCGGCTGCTGCTCGGCGTCTCGCTCGCCCTCGAGGTGTTCTCGGGCATCCTCGTCGACCAGCCCATCGGATTCCTCGGCATCGAGGGGAACATCGCGTTGCTCGGGCCGATCCAGGGCATCTTCGGGTCGCGCAACCTGCTCGGCTTCGTCGCGCTCGTCGCGCTCATCACGTTCATCGTCGAGTGGCGCACGCACATCGTGACGCGAACGCGCACGATCTTCTCGATCTCGCTCGCGGCGCTCTCGATCGTCTTCGCAGGCTCGCCGACGACCTGGATCGCGCTCGGCGCCGCCCTCCTCGCACTCGCCGCCCTCTACGGTCTGCGCCGCGTCGCCGAACAGAATCGGTGGCGCTGGCAGCTCGGCCTCCTCCTGCTCGTGGCGGCAGCGCTCGTCGCGGGGTGGATCTTCCGGATCCGCATCATCGAACTGCTCGACGCGAGGGCCGAGTTCGACGTGCGCCTCGACCTCTGGCGCGAGCTCTCGCGCTATCTGAGCCTCAATCCCCTGCAGGGCTGGGGCTGGGTCGGCAAGTGGCCGGATGCTCCGCCGTACACGTGGCTCGAAGCCGGTGTCGGCCGAGCCCACGAGTCGGCGCTCAACGCCTACCTCGACGCCTACTTCCAGATCGGCGTGATCGGCGCGCTCGCGTTCGCCGCACTCATCGGCGTCGCTCTCGTTCGCTCGTGGCTGCTCGCCTCCAACCGCCGCAGCGTCGTCTACCTGTGGCCGGCGCTCGTGCTCGTCGCGGTCACCGTGACGAGCGCCGCCGAGAGCTTCGCCCTCTACGAGGGCGGATGGATGCTCGTGGTCATCTGCGCGGTCAAGGCTGCTCGCGACATGAGCTGGCGAGACGCGCTCAAGCGAAGCTGAGCCGCTCGGTCGGGCGCTGGGCGTTCTTGCGGGATTCGGGCGAATAGAATCGTCGGGATGTCCAAGTCCGATTCCGTCGATCTGTCGGCGTTCTCCATACCCGGAACCAGCCGCGGCATCCTCGACGTCTTCGGATACCGGTACCTGCTCCGGCTCCTCGTCCGCAAGGGCATCCTGACCCGGTACCACGGCTCGGTGCTCGGCTGGGCATGGTCGTACGTCAAACCGACAGCCCAGTTCCTCATCTACTACATGGTCATGGGCGTCTTCCTCGGCCTGAATCGCGGCATCGAGGGATTCCCCATCTATCTGTTCTCGGGAATCGTCGTCGTCAACCTCTTCAACGAGGCGTTCGGCAACGCGACGAAGTCGATCGTCAACAACAAGGCGCTCGTCAAGAAGATCTACCTGCCGCGCGAACTCTTCCCGATCGCGGACGTGTTCATCGCGTTCGTGCACTTCCTGCCGCAGCTGACGATCCTCATCGTGGTCTGCCTCATCGCCGGCTGGGTGCCGACCGTGGTGCAGATCGCGGGCGCACTGCTCGCGATGCTCATCGTGGTGCTCATCGCGACGGGACTCGGCCTGTTCTTCGGCTCGATCAACGTCTCGTATCGGGACTCGCAGAACGTCGTCGAGCTCATCCTGATGTTCGCGACGTACACCTCGCCCGTGCTGTACTCGTTCAGCATGGTGCAGGCGAAGCTGCCCGGATGGCTCTACGACATCTACATGCTCAATCCGCTGACCTCGGCCGTCGAACTGTTCCATTCGGCGTTCTGGTTCCCGACGACTTCCGAGACCGCCGATCGCCCCGAGCACCTGCTGCTGTTCGCGCTGATCTCCCTCGGTGTCGCCGTGGTGACCCTGATCATCGGCCAGCTCGTCTTCCGTCGGTTGGAGGGGCGCTTTGCTCAAGAACTCTGAGCTCGACCTGCCGCGGATCGTCATCGAGGGCGTGAAGAAGACATACACGCTGCGGCACACCCATTCCTTCAAGGAGACGCTGGTCGCCCGCGCCCGTCGCCGACGGACGGCCACGTCGTTCGATGCCATCAACGACGTCAGCCTGACGGTCGGCGAGGGTGAGGCGATCGCGCTCATCGGCTACAACGGGTCCGGCAAGTCCACGCTCCTGAAGCTCGTCTCCGGAGTCCTCCGGCCGGACGCCGGCCGTGTCCTCACACGCGGCCGAGTGGCCGGACTCATCGAGGTGGGTGCCGGGTTCCACCCCGATCTCTCCGGCCGGGAGAACGTCTACCTGAATGCCGCCATCCTCGGCATGTCCAAGGAGGAGATCGACGCTCGCTTCGACGACATCCTCGCATTCAGCGAGATCGGCGACTTCATCGACACCGAGGTCAAGCACTACTCCTCGGGCATGTTCGTGCGACTTGCGTTCGCGGTGGCCATCCACACCGAACTCGACATCCTCCTCGTCGACGAGGTGCTCGCGGTCGGTGACGCGCCCTTCCGCGAGAAGTGCAATGCGAAGATCCGCGAACTCGTCGCCGCGGGCAAGACCCTCTTCATCGTCACTCACGACCTGCACACGGCCTCCGAGATCTGCAACCGCGGCATCGTCCTGAGCAAGGGCGAGGTCATCTACGACGGGACGATGCCCGAGGCGATCGCAGCGCTGAGGGCCTCTCGATGAGCGCGACCATCGCCGTCGTGCTCGCAGGGGGCATCGGCGAGCGCGTGGGCCTCGGCATGCCGAAGCAACTCATTCGCATCGCCGGCAAGGCGATCGTCGAGCACACGCTCGAGGCGCTCGAGGCGAGTCCGCTCATCGATGAAGTACTCGTCATGATGAACGAGGCCTCGCTCCACGAGCTCGACCACCTGATGACCGATTCGCGGTTCTCGAAGGTCTCCGCCGTGCTCCCGGGCGGGGATACCCGCAACGACTCCACGCGCCTCGCGCTCGACGCGCTGCCTCTCCATGGCGAGACGAAGGTGCTCTTCCACGACGCCGTGCGTCCGTTCCTCGACGAACGAATCATCGAGGACTGCGTCAACGCCTTGGACGAGTTCGACGCCGTCGACACGGCCATTCCATCGGCCGACACGATCATCGAGGTCGATGAGCGATCGACCATCACGGGAATACCGCCACGCTCGCGTCTGCGTCGTGGGCAGACACCGCAGGCTTTCAGGCTCTCGGTCATTCGCCGAGCGTACGAGCTCGCCGCGGAGGACGCCGAGTTCGCGGCGACGGATGACTGCGGCGTGATCTTCAAATACCTGCCCACGGTTCCGATCAAGGTCATCGACGGTGCGCCGGAGAACATGAAGATCACCGAGCCGCTCGACATCCACATCGCGGACAAGATCTTCCAACTGCAGACGACGACGCTCACCGGCTCCGCGAGCAACTCCGAGGAGCTCGATCTCACCGGCAAGTCGATCGTCATCTTCGGCTCGAGCTACGGCATCGGCGCGAGCATCGCCGAGCATGCCGCGTCGGCAGGAGCGGTCGTGCACGGGTACAGTCGCTCCGCAACGGGGACCGACGTCACCGCACGCGACGACGTGGCAGCGGCTCTTGCCGATGCGCGTTCGGCGGGACCGATCGATGCGGTGGTCGTGACCGCCGGACTCCTGGAGGTCAACCACCTCGCGACGACGTCGAAGGAAATGCTGCGCGCGACCGTCGAGACCAATCTGCTGGCGCCCGCGGTGATCGCGCAGGAGGCGTTCTCCCACCTCGAGGCGTCGGGCGGCCAATTGCTGCTGTTCACCTCGAGTTCGTACACCCGCGGGCGTGCCGGGTACAGCATGTACTCGGCGACCAAGGCGGGCGTCGTCAACCTCACGCAGGCCTTGGCCGATGAGTGGGCTGACATCGGCGTTCG
>Ga0256799_1000084_pt1 | contig 21172 bp, 38 predicted proteins | sample MC6MC0950MT_FD_190207 | JGI IMG/M metagenome (GOLD analysis project Ga0256799, IMG submission 190207) | Metatranscriptome of enriched soil aggregate microbial communities from Iowa State University, Ames, United States - MC6-MC0950-MT... | ecosystem: Environmental > Terrestrial > Soil >... | reverse complement strand
CTTTTCGTTATCCCGACCCTTCTGAGTGTTCAGATCGAGCGTCGCGCCGTTGTCCTTTACGGCCTGGGTGGCGTCGTCGATGGCCTGGTGGAAAGCGATCGTCGCGCCCGACTCGTCCAGCGCCGCCTTGCCGAAGTTGTTGAGCGCGTCCGCGAGATCGTCAACCTGACCGGTCGTGTCCTGAGCCTGACCAGCGAGCGCTTGAAGCTTCAGTGTGTTCTCGGTTGCGGATCCAGCCGCGAGCTTTTGGGCGAGTACTCCCTTGCCCTGGGCGACGTTGTAGAGGTCCTGCTGGGAAAGGGTGATGCCCTGGGTGGTGGCGAGCTCGATGAGCTTGGCCTTGTAGTCGGGCATGGCCGAGAGGAGTTCCTTGACGGCCTGATCTCCGCCGCCCATTGCCTTCACGTACTTGTTGAACTGGGTCTCGGCCTTGACCAGGTCCTGGTCGGCGAGATCGGAGAGTCCCTTGCCGAGTTCCGTGAGCTTGGCCTTGTCGACGTCGGCCCACTTGCCGAGGTCGACCATTCCGAAGGTCACGGCCTTGATGGCGCCATTCAGTGGGCCAGCGAAGGAACCGTAGTTCCCGAAGAAGTCGTCGGCGGCGAACGTGTGCACGGTGTCCTTGAACTTCATCGCGTTGCCGTTGACGTCGGTGAAGGCCTTGTTGAGGGCGGCTCCGCCCTTCTTGCCTGCCGCCTCGACGGATGCGATCTCGTCGGCGGTGAGAGAGGCTTCGGATCCTGCGGCGCTGAGGGCTCCAGCTACCGCGGTCAGGCCGACCATGGTCGCGCCTCCACGAGAGAAGATCTTCGCGACGCGGCCGCCCGTGAGCTCGAGTTCCTTCATGCCTGCCTTGGCGGCTGCGATCTTCGGAACGAGGGTGAGGAAGCCTCCACCAAGCAGGCCCACGCCGGCGACGAGTCCGGTCACTGCGAGTCCAGCCGTGAGGACTGGCTGGGGCAGATCTCCGACAGCCTTCACGGCGCCCGACGCGTTCTGCACAAGCCCGCGGAGAACGTCGTTTGCGCCCGACCCTGATTTGATCAAATCGGTATCGAATGCGGCACCCAGCTTGGAGATGTCACCGTTGAGGTTGTCCATCTTGCCGCGGGCCTGTTGCGCGGCAAAGCCGCTGTCGTTGACGCCGTCGATCCATCCCTGGATGCCCTTGGCGCCCTCCTTGTAGAGAACGTTCGCGGTGCGGATCGCGTCGGAGCCGAAGATGATCGACAGAGCGGAGTCGCGAGACGCCTGCGACAGCGACCCGAGCTTGGTCTGGAGTTGCCCAGCAAGGTTGGTGACGCCGACGAACTTCCCGGTGCCCAGGTCGTAGGCCTGGAGACCGAGCTCCTTCATCAGGTCCTTCGCCTTCTGCGACGGCGAGGCGAGCGAGAGAAGCATCTGCTTGAACGAGGTACCAGCGTCCGAACCGAGCAGACCAGCGTTCGCGAAGGACGCGAGAGTGCCGACCGTGTCGTCGATGCTGAGGCCGAACTGAGCAGCAACGAGTCCGCCCTGGTTCAGTGCCTGCCCCAGCTGATCGACGCCGCCTAGCGCCTTGTCGGCACCCGCGGCGAGCAGGTCAGCGACGTGCGGAACGTCCTTCCCCTTGAGGTTGAACTGCGTCAGTGCGACCGATGCGATCTGTGTCGCTTCGGCCACGTTGATCTGGCCTGCTGCTGCAAGGTTCAGCGCGCCGACGAGACCGCCGCCGATGATGTCCTTGACGGACACGCCAGCCTTGACCAGCTCGGTCTCCGCGTCCGCCACCTGCGTGGCCGAGAAGCCGATGCTCTGTCCCATATTGAGAGCGGCATCGCGAAGTGAAGTCATCTCGTCGGCGGTGGCGTGCGACAGCGTCTGCACTTGCGACATCTGCGCGTCGAAGTCCGCGAACTTCTTGATGGCCACCGCGACACCGACGGCTGCCAGGGTTCCCATCGCGAGCGCACCGCGGCCGACTTCCTCGAACGCCTGCTTCTTCTGGGCGAGCTTCTCCAGCTCAGAGCCGGTGGCCTTCGTCTCCTTCTGAGCCTTTTGCATGCCGGTGACGAAGCCGTTCACCTGCGAGATGAGTGAGACCTTGACGGTGCGTTCGGTCACGAAGGCCTCCCGTCACACGGCTGTTGAGTTGTAGAGTGCTGGGCATGAGCGAATCGAGCGCCGAGCGCCCCGAGAACGTCCCCACCGGTTACTTCTGGCTGGTCGGCGGGACGTTCTTCGTCCTGGCGTCACTGGTCGCACTTGCGACGTTCTGGCCGGTGGTAGTCGTCACCGGGCTCGCAGCATGGTTCTGCTTCTACGTTGGAGTGACGCGGTCAAAGCGCTACAAGGCAGCGAAGCTCGCGAGCACCCGCTAGCCGTACTCGACCCGTTCGACGTAGAACTGAGCTCCTCGCGGAAGGTCGTCCTTGTTGGTCTCCTGGTAGAGCTCGACAGCGGCCTCTGCCTGGTTGACCCGGTGATGCGCGATGTAGCGCACCGCGCCGGGCCCGTAGTAGCTGGGTGAGGCTGCCGGTGACGTCGCTTCAGCGACGTTTTCGCCGAGCGCGCCGGTTTCGCGCTCGAGTGTCTGATAGGCGAGCATCTCGGCTATCTCGTCCTCGTCGTACTCCTGCCACATGCGCTTTCGCGACATGTGGAGGTGGTAGGCGAGCGCTACTTCTTGGCGGAGGCGGTAGCTGCCTCGAATGAGTTTTTTAGGCGCTCCGCACGAGCGTCCGGCTGGCTGACGTTGAGCCCGTACACCGCGTCCTGGAGGTCTTCGAACTGGCGGCCACCGATGAGCACGAAGACCTTGTTCCACTGCTCTTCGGTGAGTTCGAGTTCCTGGTCGTTTTCGCGCATCCGGCCGAAGACGCGGATCACGTGCTTGGTCACGTCGGTGATGTTGTAGCCGAGGCTTGCATCGGCTGGGACGTCTGCTCGCATCGGGTGTCGTAGGGTGATCTCCGGCCACAGCTCACCCGGTACGCGGTAGACGCGAACAATCGCGAGAGTGCCGCGCTCGGTCGCCTCGACGGCTGCCAGCTTCTGCTTGACCGCTGCGATCTCGTTGTCGATGTCCGTAGTATCCGGGGTGCGTGCGAGGCGCTTGTCGATCGGGTTCAGTATCGCCTTGCGTTCCTGCTCAAGTGCGTCCCGGCTTTCGATCAGTTCGGCGCGCACGACAGCGTCGCCAGCGTCCAACGTCAGGGAAACATCTTTGAAGACGCGCGTGGACTCCTGGTACTCCTCAGCGCGCGCGATCTTGTCGTCAATGGATGACATGGTCTTTCCTCTCACCGGTTTGAATCACCGGTTGAAGGAGGACCTGGCGGGGCGACCGGTGAGAGCACCCCGCCAGGTGGTTTGTCGCTACGCGACCATCGCGACCGGAGCGCCGACGACGCCTGTGATCGCAGCGACCTGCTGCAGGGTGAACTTGCCCTCGCCGTCGAGCGTCCCAGGCAGCTGCGCACCCACCGTTGCCGGGATCACACGCACCAGTTGGGAGGCTGCAGCGAGCGTCGAGTTCGGCACGTTGCGGCGTTCGACGAAGTACCCGGACTTGGTCGTTGCGGGCGCTGTGGGGGCGAGGACGATGGCGGCGGATCCCGCTGCCGTGGAGTCCACGTATTCGAGGGTCTTGAGCGAGATGGCCTTCGATCCGAGAGACTCGAGCGGCTGCGGCAGGGTGAGGCGCTCGTCCTTACCCTTGTCCTGTGACGCGTCGAAGTCCCAGCCGCCGGCGACGAACGAGTACGTGAGACGGAACGACGTTGCCGCACCGATCTCGGTCGACGCCTTGGGGGCGGTCACATCTGCGATCGTCGCGACCCACCAGACAGTGAGGTTTCCGGACTGGTCGACCGCGGGCGGAGGAACAAGTCCCTCAGCAACATCAGCCATGATGGCTCCTTTCTTCTCCCCGGCAACCGGGGTCTTCGGTTTGCCCTCTGGGAGACAGAGGGAGCGAGTGGGGCGGGTTAGGCCGGGTCGGTGGTGAGGTCGAACTCGTCGACGCAGTAGAAGAGCGCAGGGGTGCTGTCGTCATCCATCTGCACGGGCTGGGTGCTCACGTGCCGAAGCCGACCGCAAATGCGCTCGGGGACGTTGGGAGTGAAGTCCAGAAGCTGCGCGAAGACGTGCTCCGCGACTGCTTGCGCCTCCCAGGGGTCGCTCCCCACGGAGTGGATTACGTAAGTGAACGTCGCCGTGGAAGAGGGGCCAGATAGGCGCTCGATCGAGCGGTGACCGGAGTTCGTAAAGACGGAGACATATCGCTGGGGGCGGTTGCCGTCGGCATCCGGCAGCACGAGGCCTTCGTAAGTTGCGTCGGCGAGCACGCCATTGGCGCGCAGTCGTTCGAGGATCGCGGCAGTGTGAGCGCGGATCAAAGTCCGGCCTTCCTCAGTGCAGTGTCGAGCGCTTTCGTGACGCCCTGCTCGAAACCGGCTTGCTCTTCATGGAGCGCTCCCGCGCCGTAGCCACGGGGAGCGGTATTGGGCGAACCAGACTCGATGACCACCACGATGGGCGCCTGGCGGCGACCCTTCTGGGCGCCGATGTCGGAGCGCAGGGTGGAGACATCCTGGCCAGGTGTTGCGATGAGCTCGTAGGTGATCGAGCTGGGCGCGTGGGGCAGGTGGGGCTCGCCACGGAGCTTCTCTGCCCAACTGTCCTTGATGTTGCGGTCTGATACCTCGTGCGCTTGACGCAGCGGCTCGCCAATGCCTTTGGACGCTTCCCCGAGGTCTACGGTGAGCTTGTCGAGCTCGGAGAAGTCAATCGAGAAGTCATCCGCCATCAGCTCGTCTCCTCGATGGGATAGCGGCGCGCCGTGGCGTACGTCTGCGCGTGCGGGCCGGTGATGCGGAACGTGCGGCCGACCATCGCAGGATCGGTGCGGCTGGTCGTGACGGTCACGGTGAAGTTCTTGGGAAAGACAGTGTCTTCAGCGACCGGGAAGGATGCGGTCGATGTCTGCTCGACGAGCTGCTGGCCGGCGGCGTCGATCTCGTGCACCTGAACGTCGGCGAGCTTCACCTTGCACGGTCCGTCGTAGACGGTCGGAGCAACCTGCGAGTAGCTGGAGGTCTCTTCGTCCCAAGTCTTGACCGGGAGCCCTTTGACGACTGCGGTGTCGATCTGGAGGCGTTCGGCCGCGAGGCGGCCAAGGCGCATGGCGGACTCGGCGCTCATGAGGGGACGATCGTGAACGCGCCGCGCCTCCGGCGGCCAGTGATAGGGCGCAGCTGCGCCATCTCGTCGTCGGAGACATACAGCGCGCCTGAGGAGATCGCGGAGTCGCGACGGTAGGTGTAGTCGTCGATCGTCTCGGAGAGGATGCCCTCGGGGTTGATGAGGACGCGGATGGCCATGGTCGCGACGATTCGCGTGTACATCCGCAAGCGACGGTCGTTGGCGTCGGTGGGCGCGGGGATGCCGAGATCTTCGGCTTCGCTCTCGACGATGTCCTGAGCGTCCTCGATGATCGCGTCGACCACCGAGGACTCTGCAGGGGTGAGTGGCCGCCACCGTTTGACGATGTCTTCCGCGGTGACGGCCACCCACATGTCAGGCTCCCTTGCGAGCGTCGACGAGCGCGAAGATGTCCTCGCGCTTGGCGTCTGCCGGCACCTCGATGCCCAGGGAGGCGGCGTGCGCCTTCCAGACGTCGAGGCCGGATCCTGATCCGGCGCGCGGCGGCTCCCCGTTTCCGGTGGTGCCCTGCTGACCGCCGTCACCGCTACCCGTGTCGGGCGTGGAGGGAACGGATGGCGTCGACTCTTCGCCGTCGTCCTCCGTGTCTTCCTTCTTTGCCCAGACGTTGGGGTTGGTGATGGACTTCTTGGCCCAGTCCGGCACCTTGGTGCCGGGGCCGAAGGTGTGTGCTTCGCCGTTCTCGTCGTGGACGGTGACGAAGGTTGCGAGCTTGCTCACGCGATCACCACCGCCTGGAAGGTCAGGTCGGGGTTCGCCAGGACGGGGAGCGCGATGCCCGCCGCCTTGGTCCACTGTGCGACCGGGTCCTTCGTCGAGTAGACGCCGGCGACGATGCCCGGCTCGTCGCCTTCGATGCCGAAGTCGGCCTCGAGCGACTCGGCGGTTGTTCCCCAGAAGGTGCCACCGAGGTCGGTGGAGCCCACTGCCGGAAGGAGCAGGAGGTTGTTCTCGGGGATGAGGCGGGTGGCGGTTCCGTCGACGGAGACCTGTGCGTCGTTGATCACGATCGGGGGCAGCCCGTAGGCGGCGAGGATCGTGTTCAGGGTGAGCACGGAGACGATCGACGGCGAGGTGCCGTTCGCGGCGGCGAGGTTGCGGACCTCCTGTGCGCGCAGCATGTTCGAGAGAACCTTCTGCGACGTCAGGATGGAGCCCGGGTTCCGGCCACCGTTGCTGGCACGGTACGTCGCGATCCAGGCGATGAGGTCCGCGATCGGGGTGGCCGACGCTGACACCGACCAGAGGTTGGCGGGTGCGACACCGGTGTGACCGGCCTTGCGGCCGAAGTCCACTGTCGCGATGACGCCGTCCTCGTTGATGGTGACGGTACCGGAAGCCAGCGCCGAGCCACGGGCGAGCTCGATTCGAGCTGCGACGGCCGTGACCATGAGGTCGGTGTCGTCGAAGATCGCATCGCGGATCGCCGTGTCCAGGCGACGCTGACGCAGCCTCTCGTACTCTCCGAGGCGGATCTTGCGCGACACGGGCGGGAGTTCACCAGTGACGCGGGTCAGACCCGGACGCTTCGCGATCGACGCCTCAGCGTCGTAAGCGCGGAACGTCGCGACCTCGGCCAGGCCGGTGCCGCCGCGGTTGAAGCGGTACTGCAGGTCGTCCACCGGCCGCGAGGGCAGGAACTGCGACAGCGTGAACTGGTTGACCTCGAGGTCAGCCAGCGCGGCGCGCGCGTAGCCCGTCAGTTCGGCGGGCTGGACGTAATCGGTTGAGATCAGCATGGCGTGAGCCCTCCTTAGATGTACTCGATGCGGCCGGCGACGTCGGCCTTACCGGCGGCGTCAACGGCGAACGGAAGCTTGGCCGCGTTGATGCGGCCATGCTCGAACAGGGGTGCGATGACGTCGCCGCTGCCCACCCTCTGTGAGGTGAACAGGTGACCGACGAGCGTCTGGCGTCCGTCGGTGGCAGTGTCGTCGTAGAGACCGAACTTCTTCGACGCGGTGACCTGGCCGAGCGGGATACCGGACGCCATGTGACCGTTCGGCCAGTGCGTCGCGGGCGTGAAGCCCTTGGTGATGTCGATCGTGATGCTTCGAGTGGCATCCGTACCGTGGGCGGAATCCAGCCAGGTCTGGTCCTCCTGGCCGAAGGTCTCGACGCGCTGCGTGAGATCCATGGGTGTGCTCCCTTCTAGAGCGTGGATTGGTTGCCCACGGCGGGCTGCTGTGGGGCGTTACTGCTTGCGGGGGTGGCGCGCTTCGTACGCGGACTGACCGGCCGTGATCGACCCGTTGCCCTCGTCCTGGCGGCCCTGACCCGGGTCGCCCTTCTTCTTCTGCTGCTTCTCCACCTCGGTGGAGTGCTCCTGCACCCACGCGTCGATCAGCTCCGTGTTGGCGGTGCCGTCCTTGATGAACTGACTGCGATCGAGGTCGAGCAGCGCCGCCGCGTCAGGAATCCGACCGGCCAGTGCCTTCGCGAGCGCGTTCGAGACACGTTCGGCAGCGAGCACAGCGCGGACCTCGTTACGGCCCTCGTCCTTGGCTGCGTCGATGGCCTTCTGATCGGCGGTCTTGCTCTTCTCCTTGAGAGAGTCGAGCTCCTCAGCCTTCTTTTTCAGGTCGTCGTAGTCCCCGAACTTCGTCGCGCGCTCGCGGGCGAGGCGGGCGCTGATGATTCGGTCGAGTTCTTCTTGCGACGCGGGGGCGGTGAAGTTGGTCTTGTCGGCGCCCTTATTGGCGTCGTCCGCACCGTCTCCGCCGGAACCGTCTCCGCCTTCGCCTCCGGCCCCTGAGCCGTCTCCGCCGTTCTCGACGAAGCGGATTCCCATGAGGTCGAGCTTGGTGAGCTTGCAGGGTCCGTAGGTGGACTGGTGGTGGATGTTCTTTCCAGACATGGGGTCTGTGCCCTTTCGTTCCGTGAGCCCGTCGGCGTCCAGGCATTCGCTGCCCGTGAGCGCTTCCACCAGGAGGTGGGAAGTCAATCGAGGTATCCGTAGCGCTGCAGCAGTTCGCGTGCGCGCGCCGGGTTGTCGCCCGCCATGATCTGGATCTGCTCGGGCATGAGGCGGAGAGTGGTAGAGCGCCGATAGCGCTCACCGTCTCCCTTGGTCGACGTGCCGCCGGCGGAGAGCTCGCCGCGGCCGAAACGGCCGCGAGCAGTGGTGCCCTCTGTGGTGGCGTAGACCTGCAGCGGGCTCCCGTTGGCCTTCTTGCCGATGGTCAGCTTCTGCAGCTGGTTCCGGCCCGCTCCCGGGACGGTGCGGGCGTTGTAGCCGATCCCGTAGGCGCCGCGGCGGGCGTTGACGACCTGAATTGGGTCGGCGCCGTTACGGATGGCGAACGCGCCGGCCTCCGTGAATACTCGATCCTGTTCGGCCGGGCTGAGTGACTCGAAGTAGTCGTTCGGCCCGTGAAAGAAGCCTTCCGGCGTTCGCTCGCCGTTCTCTGGGATGGCTGTGCATTTGCAGTTCGGGTGACGCTTGAACGGCTTCGCGTTGGAGCTTGAACCGGCGAGGATTGCACAGCGCGAGCACGCGCCGGCGCTGATAACCCGGATGTAGTGTGTCCAGCCTTTGCCGGTGGAGAGCGTGTTGTCCGCTTGGCGGCCCATGTCGGCAACGGCGGTCTTGACGACGGTCGCGAGGAACGCTGCGCCGGTTTCGAACGCCCGCTCGGGCGCCCAGCCTTTGCCGATGAGTGTTTTGGTCTCGGTGATGGCTCCGAACATCGCGGGGGCGAGTTCACGGCCGTCCAACGTGACACCGGTAAAGGCTTCGGGCACGAGCGATGCTTGCTTCGGAGATCCTCCGTACGCGTCGGCAACGGAGGTCATGTACGGGATCGCCTGTTGTGCGGCTTCCAGTTGCGCGGCTTTCACGTCGGCGACGAGGAACGGTGCGATCGCGGTCCAGCTGACGTCGAGGAAGTCGAGGTTGGTGTGCCGGAAGGTCTTCAGCGCTTTGAGCGTGGTCTTCTCGGCCAGCGATGCGCGTGCGGCGTGGTGCCTGGTGGCTAGCTCAAGCAGCGTCGCCGTTGCCACGCGCCGCCTCCGTGGCCGCCTGAACCGCGGCGGACACCGCGGCGTCGGAGTCTCCGCGGTCCCACTCGTCCATCCGGTTCCGCTGCGCCTTCGTGTATCCGAGATCCTCGCGGGCCTGCTGGATCGGGAGGATCGAACGGCCCGAGCTGTCCTTCGTGCCGACGAGCTTGGTCGTTGCGTCGGCCTTCTGAGCCACGGTCGGCGTGGAAGCGTCGCGCCAGAGCGTTTCGATCTGGTTCGCGGCCGAAGAGTCCTTCTTGCCTTGAGTGAGCAGGATGAGGCGCTGCACGCGCTCCCATTTGGTGCCGAGGGACTGCTGGATGCGTTCGGCCTTCTTCACCTGCTGACGCTCGGATGCGCGGATCGCGTCGGCCGATGGCGGGTTCTGGCCGCCGAAGCCGAGGTAGTCGGGGGGAAGCGACAGTTGCTGGGTGACCAGCTGGGCGAGGAGTTTGATCGAGGAGTGGAAGTTGCTCAGGTCCGCCTCGGCGAACTGCCCCATCTTGACGTCCTTGTTCTCCGACGCCCACATGCGGCCCGCGATCATCTCCCACGTGGAGAGAGCAGTGCCGTCCTCGTTCACAAAGTCGTCTTCGCTGAGTCCAACCGCCCACCTGCGAGGCATGGCGTGGAACTCCGCGGACACCATCATGTCCGTGACCATCTTGTTGGCCGCGTCCGCTAGCGGGATGATGCTGTGGAAGATCGAGCGCCCGAGGCGCTGGTCGAACTTACCCGGACGATGCCGGCCGAGGATCCGAGGCTGATGAACGAGCGGAGTGAGGCGGCAAAGCTCGAACTCGTCGTCATCGCTGTCGTCCTCTACCCACTCGCCACGGACCCGACGCCACGTCACACGGCCGCCCTGCCCGTACAGATTGATCCAGCGCGTCCGGTCAGGATCCGCCCACGTCTTGATGCCGTACAGCACGTCGTGGCTGCGCGGGTCGTCCTCGTGGATCGCGTCGAACGCCGACTCGATCGTCAGCACCGGCGTCTCCTCGTCGTCAGGGTTGTTCCCGACGATCGCGTACGCCCTCGACATCGCCAGGTGCTCCTGGTGCGCCTGCTGCGAGATGAAGTCGCCATCGTTGGCCTGCCAGATGCGCCACAGCTCGTCGTCGGACGAATCGGCCCCAGCGAACCGGAATCCCTCGATGTCGAGACGGTTGTCGTACGCCTCCACACCTAGCCGCGGCCACTCGAGAACGATCTCCGTGATGCGCTCGCCGAGTTCCCTCTTGAGCACAGGTGACATGAAGCGAAGCGGCTGCTCGCCCTCGTAGTAGTCGTCGTAGATCTTGAGCTTCCTGCGCTCGGCGAGGAGCTTTCCGTAGAGGCGATCGCGTGCAGCTTCGAGCTCTGTCGTCACGATCGCTCCTTTCGGCTATCGGTCTCGGAAGACGCGCATCTTGGTGCGTGGCTTCATGGGCACCCATCCGTCGCGGATTGCGTCTGCCCGGGCCTCGTAGGCGAGTGCGGCGCCGACGACGGAGTCGATCTTGCGTTCCGAGTTCGGGTTTTCCTTCCGCACGAGGCGGTGGATGCCCTTCTTGTTGACGTATGCGTTTCGGAAGTGCTCCATGAAGACGGGATGGCCGGAGTGGAACACCTGACCGGTCTTGAGGTCGACGTGCAGCCTGTCGAGTGCAGCTGCCATGGGCACGTATCGCGAGGTGGCCCAGGGGATCACGCGGTCTTCGCCGAGTTCTTCAGCCAAGTCGTCGATGTCGCTTCGCCATTCGTGGGGGTCTGCGTAGAGGCGAACGACTGTGTAGCGGGCGAAGGTCTCTTTGATCGTTGCGATGACGTCGCTGCGAGGGACTTCCCACCAGTTGCCGGCGGGGCCGGTTGGCTTGGACCAGATGTTGATCGGAAAGAGGAACCCGTCGGACATTCGCGTCGCGATCAAGACGGTGGAGTCGTCGTTGAGGCTGCCGTCGAAGCCGAGCGCGATGTTCTCGCCGGCGACGAGCGTCGGGTCGGGCATCACGATCTCTTCGCCCTTGTCGGGCTCCCGTGAGGCGTCCTGACGCTCGATGACCGCCGCCGGAATCCACGCGTCTTGCGAGGAGAGTGGGCGGTTGAGGTAGTAGCGGGCGGCCGTCTCTTCGTCCGGACAGATACGCGGGTCGTTCATGTCACGCCACTTGCGTTCCATGTCTTGCCAGGGCACTGATGCCCCGTAGACGTAGATCAGTTGCTTGATCGTGTGGTCGTGGTCGGCGATGTTGATCTTGCCCTTGGCCTCGCGGTGGTCCACGAGTACCCGTGCCGAGAGTTCCTTCTTGCGCCAGGCGGTGAGGGTGTCTTCGAATACCGACATCTCGCCGGGGCGGTAGGCGGTCGACGTCTGCAGGAGCCATGGCTCGGCGATCTTGCGCTTCGAGAGGTTGCGGGCCATCGTCTCGAACATGCGCTTGAGCTCGCGGAGCACGTACAGGTGAGTTTCGTCTGCGACGACGAAGGTTTCCTTGCCGCCGTCTTTCGATGCGGCGCCCGATGTCACCGATGCGAGGTAGCCGCCGTCTGGCAGGTAGATCTTGGTGGCGGCGAGTACTTCGCGCATGCCTGTTGAGCCTGCGTAGATCTCCGGGAAGTGTTCGAGGCCGTAGTTGATGATGTAGGCGGCGTTCTCGAACGTGTTGCCGGCCTGTGTCTCTTCGGTGGCCATGCACTTGATGACCGGCGAGACGACGCGTTTCCCGACGGGCTGGCCGTTCTCATCCCAGTGGGAGAACCGGACGGGGGCGTAAGCCTCCAGCACGACGATGAAGCCTGCGATTTCTGACTTGGCACGTCCCTTGGGGCGGGACAAGACGGCCTCGTCGTACTCACGGTGGCCGGTTTCCGGGTTCAGCCGGTAGCACTCGATGATGAAGTCGGCCATCTCGTCGTCGACTTCGACGGGGGAGCCCTCGATATCGCCGGGGCCGTGGACCATCCACTCTTCGATGAAGTCGATCAGGTCGTAGCCGAGAGAGCAGATTTGCCCTTCGAACAAGGGCTGGAAGGTCATTTCCCTGCTGCTGCTCGCGCCCTCGCCCGGTCAAGACTGGACACTCGAGCGGTGCCGGCCGACGCCTTCGCGCCGGGCTGGTACGCACCGCGGGCGCCGCGTTGCTGCGGCTTCTTACCGGTGTCCGCCTCGGGTAGGCGGAGGGAGACGATCAGCTGCTTCAAGACGTTCGCCTGTTGGCGGGCCTCCGAGAGCACTCCATCGACAGTGAGGTTGACCGTGGCGGTTCCCTCGTCGTCGACGAGTCCCGGCATGCGCATGTGCAGAAGTCGGAGGACACCCTTGCCGTTGATGATCTCGTTGAGGCCATCCAGACGGTCCGCAATGCGGCAACTTTCTTCAAGAATGAGCGTCTGCGCAGGGTCGAATTCGTGCTCTTTCTGCAGGTCGCGCCAGAGCTTCTTGCCTTTGATTCCAAGGCCTTCCGGGGGACGAGGGACAGCCACGGCGGCCCCCAATCTCGAAACTTTTCAGGTCTATGAACTGCGAGACACCTCCCCGGCGCGTCCCTGTCGAGACCCCACTCAGGGTCACCCCCCAGGGGTATGGGAGGGTGCTGAGGGGGTCTCGGAGGGTCAATCGCGAAGGTTCCAACCACCTGGTTGTCTGGATGCTGTCTGCGGCTTGTCGCACTCACGGCACAGGCCGCGGCCGTACTGCGGGTCGTCCGGGTCCTTGCCCATGGCTATGAGCTCGTCGCGCCCGTATGGGTAGTGGTCTGCCACGACTGACGGTCGCTCGCGACACAGGACGCAGATCGGATCGCGACTCAGCACGCCAGGTCGGAAGCGCCGACGGTGACCGGCCGTGTTGTAGGCGCGGGTCTTCTGCCAGTGCTTCCTGTCTGCTGCCTTGTGGTGCACGGGACAGCGGCCAGGCTTGGGGATGAGCGTCCCGCATCCTGGCTGTGAGCACACACGCATGGACATGGCAGAACCTCGCTGGGCGTGGGCGTCAGGGCTGGCACGAGGGCGGATGAGATTGCCCCCACCGAACCCGAATAACGGTGGGGGCAGATTAGGGGGCGACAGTTATGTGGTCGCGAATGACGGTGCGCAGTGCGTCGGTGTCGACGGAGAGAACGAGAGTGGCGCGAACCGTCGTTGGTCCAGCCGAGTTGATGAGCGCGATGTCGATGGAGCCGGGATCGATCGTGGCTGGATCTATGCCCGCCATACCGAGGATCGCTGCTTCGAGATCGGGGTCGATAGCCAGTGCCATCAGCTGGCCTTCAGTGGACGGGGGCGAAGAGCAGGATCAGACTCAGGCTCAACCCAACCGAGCGGTGCCTTGGCTGGGCCAACGTACACGAGCCATCCTGCGGCCTGCAGTTCGGCTCCAGTCTTCGTGCTCACCTGTCCTGGCAGGAGACGCTCGGCGTCGATGACCGTTACCAGTCGGTTGTGGTGCGGGCCGAGCAGACGGTAGATCGTGTCCGACATGCTCGCTCCCGTCCTGGAAGGGTCCGCCTCAAGCCGTTGTGTGATGTGTTCCCGCTCCGGTCGCGACGACGCGGGCGCGATGCGCTCGAGCGTGTGGTCGTGAGGTTGCGGCTTCGGTCAACGTGTGTCGGCTGGGCGGATGAGTGTGGAAACACGAATGCCCACCGTCTGGCCGGAAGGCGCAGTGGTGGGCATGCACGTGAAGATTAACACAATTGCGACGGCTTCGGCGAGCGCATCGATGTTGGCGTGTCGTATGGTGCGGGTGTGACGTTCTGGGATTCGGTGTGGAGCACAGCTGTAGGTGGTGTGATCGCTGCCGTAGTTGGTGGCGGTGTCTCGCTAGCCATTGCTATTTGGACGATGCGGCGGGCTAAGAAGGATGCTCGCCGTGCACGGGCGGATGAGGTGGTGCGGCTACTCGACGAGATGCACGAGATGGTGGCGACGTCGACTGATGTTGGTCGGGCTCGGTCGTTGAGGTTGCGGTTCGTGTTGGCGCTGAGTGCTTTGACCGAGGGTGAATCGAGAGTGGACCGTACCCGATTCGAGCGTTGGGCGATGGAACTGGGCGAGGGGTTTATCTCACTGATTCAGTGGGACGAGTACGAAGAGGAGCGGGAGAAGACAGACACGTTCATTCCCAGGGTGCTGCTCGCAGCTGCTCAGGTGAATGCCTGGGTCGCCGGAGAGATCGGGACTTCTGAGCTGTTGCTCCCGTTCGAGGAGGCGCAGGCGAAGTTCAGGCTGGACTGGGGGGATGCCGGCATCACCGAGTAGGACGGCTCATCAGGTATGACCCAGAGTCTTCCGTTGTGCGAGTCGAGCATTGTGATGCTGTCGGCGTCTGTCGCAACATCTACGCCGAGGATCCAGCGTTGCGGTATGCACAGGAACTGCTCTGCTTCGATTCGCGCGTTGTGCTCAATCGCCGTCTGGACGAACAGGGGAGTCTCTTCGAAGTCGTCCCAGTTCGTCCCGAAGCTCGCGAGCGCGCTGATTCGGCCGAGGGAGTCGCTGCACCAGCGGGTGTCGTGAGTGATCATGCCTCGTCCTTCTCTCGACTCAGCCGCCGCTCCACATCACGCACGGTCTCTCCCGGCCGTCGACGGGCCGAGAGCTCATCCATGAGACGCTTCCCCTCCGGCGTCATCCGACCGATGTCCTGGACGTTGCGGCGCCCGCCGTCTGCTGTCTCCTCACTCATCACGCGGCCGTGAGGTATGCGACGAGGTCAGGGTTGTCACGGAGCACCTGCAGCGTCGGGTGCTCGAACTTCCGGATCACGGCTTCCTCGCGGGCGTCCTTGTCCTTGCCAAGGTGATCCCACCCCGGTGAGCCCATCGTCGTCTCGCAGAGTGCATGCATCACCTCGTGCCACAGCGTGAGGCGCACCACGTCGGGCGACGCCTCCGGGTTGATGAAGATGCGAGCTGGAGTGTTCTGCGTGTGCCCGTAGTAGCCGTTCGTCTGCGTCTGGTGCTCGATCTTCACCCACTCATCAGGATCGAGAGACACCGTGTACGTCACCGCGCCGACGCGGATCGAAGTTGGCATAGGAGGGGTGGAGTGTGTCGCCGTGAGAGATCGGGCGAGCAGTTCGCCCGCGGTTCTGCCAGTCGGTGCATTCATCTGTCGGTCCTATCTACTCGGAAACGGTCGGTACTTGGTCGGCTCGGAGCGCCGCGTAGCAGTCGGAGCAGGTGATCGCGAAGCCTGTTGCGCCACGCTGACCGCACGCGGTTCCCCAACGCGTCTGCTCGCTCGGCGCATGCACCGCCGTGCTCGCGTTCGTGGAGACCAGCGGCGGCTTCCACGAGTCCCGCCACTGCTTGATCGGCCCCTCGCTCATTCGGCTACGTCGTATTCGAACTCGCTGGGCCCGCACCACTCACCGGTCGACTCGGATTGCCCGAACGACCATTGGATCGGTTCTCCGTAGTCGATCCAATAGAGGCCAGGGACCGTATGTCCGCTTGGCGAGGCGTGGCACAGCGTACCGAGTTGACCGGCAGCGTGGTTCGGGCTGCGGTGCCGCATCCTGACGAGAGCTCCCTCGAGGAGGCCTTCACTCGCGACGGGGTCTGCGGCGTTGCTTTGCGAGGATCCTGTCTCGGGTGTCTGCCCAGTAGATCGCGGTGAGGTACTCGCCTCGCTGCTCGGCATCGAGCATTCGTTCTGTGGCGACGGAGAGGGCTGTGTTCTGGTATCGCTTTCCCATGCAGCCATGGTGTCGAGTTCTCCCGCGATGTCCTCGACCGCGGATTGATAGATGCTGCGGAACACGCGGTCCTTCTCGGCATCGGCTGCGGCCAGGTAGAGAGCGCCGGCGCGGATCAGATTGCTACGCCTGTTCTTCGGCTTCCAGTACTTCGGCGCCCACGGCCACATGCCCACAGCCTTCACGAAGTCTCCGCGCCACCGGTAGCACCCGCCCGCGCGGGCAAGCTGCGGCGCTCGTCCACGATCGTGCTCGACGCCGTAGCCTTCCTCATCGACCTGACGTCGACGCTCGGCCTCGATCAGTTCACGTCCGGTGCTCACGACGGCTGCCCTTCCGGCGCGTTCAGCGCCTTCTCTTCCTGCTCGATCGCCCACGCCAGCTCGCGCATGCCCGTGCCGGCCTTCCAGATGTGCTCGCACGAGCGGCAGAAGCCCGACCCGTGCTCGATCGTGCTCTGACCCTCTTCCCGGTACTCCACGACCAGGGCAAGGATCTTGTCGCCAGTGGACGGGTCGAACGCGAAGTTCTCGCCACATCGCGGGCATGTGGCTGGTTGGCGGCGCACAATGCGAACGATGGGCTTATTGTTCCGGTCGACCTTCGGGACCATGATCGGCTGCCCGTGGTCGTCCAGAACCGTCTCTCGCCAGCTCTCGCCGGTCTCCTTGTCCACTCGGCGGCGAGTCTTCGGTTTCATCACCGTCTCGCGGACGGCGACCGTGAGTTCGAGCTTCTGCGGCGGGTCGAACTTGCCCTCGATCTGGTGCGCCCAACGCTCCAACTGGTTGAGCGTGTCCGCCACGTCCGAGTCGGGCACCTGCCCTGCTCGAACCTTGTTCGAGTAGGCGAGATACCACTGCCGCGCGGTGCGCTCGAGCTCGAGGTAGACCGGTTCCTGCACGAGCTCCACGAACATGACCGTGAGAGCGTCCTCGATCTCGGAGTACAGCTTCAACGCGCCCGCGTCGAACGGGAGACGTTCGTGGCCGGCCGAGGATCCTGCGTGCGACCCGATGCCGCCCACGACCGCCTCACGCAGCTGCTGCAGCAGAGGATCGTGCTTCACCTCGGAGCGACACTGAATGCCAGCCTCGTTCGCCTGCAGCACCCATGACGAGCGCGGTCTCGTCAGCCGGTCGACCGCGTCGAGCAACGGATCCGCCTGGCCGCTCACTGCGCGGTCACTCTCGTGATGTCGGCGATATCCCTCATCGTCGGCCGTCCTCTCATCGGGTATTACAGACAGGCTCGCCGCTTTGGCAGACAGGACGCCGCAGTAGTATGCGTGGCATGTCAATCGGTCACGGACTTGCGAGCGCTCCGGAGAGGCTCGGAGACAACCCATGGTTCGCGATAGGCCTGCCGTTGGGCATTGCCGTTCTTGGCCTGGCTGGAACGATCATTGTTCTGGTTGTGCAGACGATGTCTCGGTCACGCGAGATCAGAGAAGCTCGCGAGGAGAATGCGGCGCGGGAGCTTCGAGACCGTGAGGATCGGCTTCGGGTTGAGCGCGCCGACGCCTATGAGGACATCATCGGTGAGTTCGCGGCGTTCATGTCGGCATTCAACGCACACATGAAAGCGCTCAAAGCCGCCGGCGCGCTCCGAGCCGGCGACCGGTTCGTATACCCGGATGGCTCAGGGATGATTCGGGCATTGGCGCGGCTGACGACACGGATGCAGTCTCCAGAGCTATTCGAGGCGAGTTCGAACTGCTTGCAGTGGGGCAAGCAGCTTCCAGCGCAGCAATACCCGACAGTCATCGGGACTCTGCAAGAGCGGCTTGACCTGTGGTACGTGAACCGTCGCACACTTGCTGAGACGCTGGAAGCGATGGAGTTCGATCGTCAGCACTACGAAAAGGGCGAGATGGTCCCAACCCACGGCCCAGTCACTCCGGGCGCGCGCGAGATCTTCGACGTCCGATGATCACCCATGGGGGCGTATTGTTCGGGGTTGCTCTGGTATCTCGGCATCCAGGGCTTTGAGGGCGGCGATGAGCTTCTCTTCGCGATCGCTGGACCAGTACAGGAGCTTCGAAGCGGCATCTTCTTCGCGCCTGAGTTTGTCGAGACGGTCAGAGATCTTGCCGTACGCGGTGCGGCGTTCTTCCAGTTGCTCGCGTACCTGGCGTAGCTCGTCGTAGAGAGCAGCAACAGCGCTCACGATGTCTCCTCGGTGACGTGCTTGCCGGCGTCGTCGTGGGGTCCGCAGATGAGGTGGCCATTGAACGTGTACTCGCCCTCGCCGCCGGCGGGCGTCCACGCTCCCTCTGCGACGTGACCGTTTATGCGCAGCTGCACGGGCGGGTTCTGCTGGGACGCCTCGACCAGTAGCCGTGCATCGGAGCTCAGGGCATCAATCCAAGTCGGGAACGAGAGACTGCTCTGGCTGTTGATCCCTGCTCCTCCAGGTTCGGCGGTCATCGGGTCTCCTCAAGGGATGGGCTGAGGCTTTCAAAGAACGCTGCGGTGATTGCCGCGTCGCGCTCCTCCAAAGTGTCGAAGCGGCGGATCCGGACCTTGTCTCCGGCTTTGTAGTCATCTGCTCCTGGCTTGCTGACGACATAGCCGGTCTCCGGGACCGGCGGGGTGGCTAACGTTGCCGGGAAGTACCATTGCGTTACTTCATCGCCGCTCATCGGGTCTCTCCGTTCGGGTCGTCGACGCCGGGATACCGATGCCACAGGTACAGGCACAGCTCGCACGACACCTCGGCTGGGTCTCGTGTCGTGAGAGCGAAGGATGATGCACCGTTGCCGTGCAGGCTGGTCGGTGCGTCCAACTCCAGGTGAATCTCGGTGTCGCTCACTCGTACACCTCCGGATCTCCATTGGTTGCCCACAGGACCTCCTCATCGTTCGCCAAGAGAGGCCTCCTTCCGGATGAGGCGCAGCTGGTAGGTGCCGTTGTCGCCGGTGAAGTTCCAGCCGCGCAGTGTCTTGCCGTCCTCCCACGCCCATGTCGCCCAGTCGTCGGGAAGGATCGCCCACGCGTACGGGTCGCCGAGAGACGCGGTCGCCTTCACGATCGCCTCATCCGTCGATGCGGCCTCGATCACCAGCGGCGGACGCTCGTCGGTCTTGCACCAGTCGGCGACTTCTAGCAGGTACTCAGCCACGGTCTTCCCCCTTGGGAGGGTGACAGTCGCACGGACACTCACACACGGTCTCGAATCGGGTATCCCAGCCGTCCCCGTTGCACGCATCATGCTTCCCGGCTGCGCAGTCCGGATTGGTCTGGATCGGAGATGCCGGGGGAGAGGTGACTTCGAGGCGGGCGTGCGCAACGTCGGGCCATTCCGGGCGGGGAAGTATCGGCTTGCCTACCCAAGCCGACCATCTGCAGCCCATCATCGGGGTGCCGTGGATGAAACCGTCGGGAGCCTGGTGGATGCGGTAGCCCGCGGCCAGGGCATCGGCGATCTCGATCTCGTCGTCGAGGGCGAACTGGGCGGCGCCGCGCATGCCGCCGTAGAGGTGGAGTCGCATCAGCTCACCGACCGCTTCTTGTACCGGCTCAGCAGCGCGGCGAAGATGATCGCGCTGACCGCTCCGGCGATGATTTGGCACCACCAGGGAAGACCTCCGGCTAGGCGTCCGTAGACGTCCCAGACGAGTGCCGTGGCAATGAACGCGAGGTAGAGGCGCCAGGCCGGGATGACGCGTCCCGCGCGGCGGTTCTCTTCCTCCAGGACCCGCCTGGAAAGTTGATTTTCAGACAAGGGTGTTGTCCTCTCGCATGTCGAAGCCTCTGAACGCCATCAGGTCGGCGTGACGGGTCTCTCTGTCGATCACCTGCCGTGCGGTTTCGTCGAGCGTGAGCGTGTTGCTCTCGTACTCGCGGATTACGTCCTCGCGTTGGATGTCGAGGTGCCGGTTCGCCTCCAACGCAGCATCGAGCTTGGCGATCTGTTCGGACGCGTAGTTGAGGCTTTGAGAGAACTGGCTGACTGCAACGGAGATGGTTACGAAGGCGCGGCCGAGAGCTCGCCAGCGCCCATTGAGCGTCCTGAGCTGTTTCGCTCGAGCGACGGAGTCGTTGTGGTGCTGGGGCCATCGATGTCGTGGGAGATCGAATCGGAGGCGGCGGGTTTGGCGTCGTGATCTGGTGGTCATGGTCTTCCCTTCGGGTGGGCGGACTACGGTTCGTTGGGACAGCGGATGGCGGACTTGCCGTACGGACCGCAGCAGTTCCCACAGCGGTGCTCAGGGGGCCGAGGCTGCTGCGGGACGGTGGGGTGCGGTTCGGCGGCCGGCTCGCGGAGCAGACCGGAGATGGATCGGGTGGTGTGCAGCTTCTTGCCCATCGCTACGCGCCCGACTCCATGCGTGTGGGGGCGTCAGAGACCCATCCAGGAACGACGACAGTAGGGATGCCGTGCAGCGCCCACAGCTCGACGATGGACGGGTTGTCGTCGATTGCGAGGATGACCTTGTACTCGCGGCGGATCGTGTCGTAGATGTCGCCCTTGACGTGCGCGTCAGGGCGGCCGTCGTCATTGCCGCGCATGTACAGGTGGTCGTACTGGATGTTGTGCTTCCGGAGCCACCGGCGGGTCTGGAACTCCCACTGTTGCTTCCGTGAAGTGACGACGAGCACGTTGACCGTGCCGCGCAGAGCCTTCAGCAGATCGAGGGTCGTCTGGATCGGCGGGCACAGCTCCGCACCGGCGTGGAAGTGATGGAAGTCCTTCTTACGCGGGTTGTCCTGGACGTAATGCCGGACGCCGGAAACGTCCACGAGGGTGCCGTCAACATCGACGATCACGGCGGGGTCAAGCTCGGTCATGAATCCAGCGTGAACGCCTTGGCAGACAGCACCCGGGCGCGCCGATAGGCTGCGGGCATGGAATGGTGGGGATGGGTGGCCTGGGGAATTACATCGGTCACCGCCGTAGCAGGATTGGTCTTCGGGATCCGCGCAGAGCGGCGTGCTTCTCGATATAAGCCGCTCTGGGTCGGTGCATCAGGCAACCCCATTCGATACTTCAACCGGACGGGTGAGGACGCCAACAACGTTCGCGTCACCGTGGGTGAGGGCCGTCGGAAGCTTGGGAACGAAGTCACGTGGCACGTTCCGAATGATGGTCACGTGGAAGTCAACTTTGCCCACGACAGCAGCATCGCCGACGATGTCCCTTGGATTAAATCGGTGTACTGGGTCCGATCGTCCACCGGGAAGAGCTATGTGCTGGGGGAGTCGTGGTGGGAACAGTTGCGTCGACGTCGCCGAGAGGCTCGGGAAAGCGGGAAGGCGCAGAAGGGTGTCTGACGGGTGG
>Ga0256799_1000069_pt1 | contig 23210 bp, 14 predicted proteins | sample MC6MC0950MT_FD_190207 | JGI IMG/M metagenome (GOLD analysis project Ga0256799, IMG submission 190207) | Metatranscriptome of enriched soil aggregate microbial communities from Iowa State University, Ames, United States - MC6-MC0950-MT... | ecosystem: Environmental > Terrestrial > Soil >... | reverse complement strand
TCCACGGATTCGTTGGTCGTACCCGTCTTGCCGGCGATGTCGTTGCGCTTGAGCAGGACGCGGGCGCGCGCCGCGGTGCCGTAGGTGGCCACGCCGCGCAGGATGTCGTCCATGACCCAGGCGGTGCGCGGGTCGATCGCGCGGGCGGCGGCGTCACCCGCCACAACCGGCTTGGATTGCATGATGATCTTGCCGTTGCTGTCGAGGACACGATCAATCAGATAGGGCGTGACCCGGTAGCCGCCGTTGGCGAACACCGAGAACGCGCCGGCCAGTTGCAGCGGCGTGACCGACCCTGCGCCCAGCGCCAGCGGCAGCACGGCCGGCTGGCGGGCCTTGTCAAAGCCGAAACGGGTCAGGTAGTCCTGCGCGTACTGCGGGCCAATGGCTTGCAGGATGCGGATCGACACCATGTTCTTCGACTTGTACAAGCCCTGGCGCAACGTCAGCATCGGTTCGTACTGGTTGCCGTAGTTCTTGGGGTTCCAGGCCTTGGAGCCGGTTTGCGCGGCGGTCAGTTCAAACGGCTGGTCAGAGATTTGCGTGGCCGGCGTCAGGCCGCGCTCCAGCGAGGCGGCGTAGATGAAGGGCTTGATGTTCGAGCCCGGCTGGCGCCAGGCTTGCGTCACGCGGTTGAAGTTGCCGCGATAGAAGTCGAAACCGCCAACCATGGCGCGGATGGCGCCGTCTTGCGGCGACAGGGCCACGAACGCCGCCTGAACCGAAGGCAGGTTGATGATTTCCCAGTTGTCGCCGAACTTGCGGATGTAGACCACCGAGCCGCGCTTGATGCGCTGTTCGGGCTTGGCCTTGTCGTTCAGCGCGCGGGCGACCACGCCCAGCACCTTCTTGTCGGTCACCGTGATGATTTCGCGCGAGCTGCGCGCGAGCTTCACTTCGGTGGGGCTGGCCGACAGCACCAGCGCCGTGAGCAAGTCGCCGCTGTCGCTGAATTTGTCGAACACGCCGTCCAGGAACTCGTCCAGCGCCGCCGGATTGTTTTCGGTGCCCGGGGGCAGGTCCAGCTGTTCCTCGGGGCCGGGGTAGGGCGCGCGGCGCGTGTATTCCAGCACGCCTTCACGCACGGCGCGGTACGCCGCTTCCTGGTCCTTCGATTGCACGGTGGTGTAAATGTTGATGCCGCGCGAGTAGACGTTGTCTTGGTAGACGTTGAACAGCAGCTGGCGCGCCAATTCCGCCACGTATTCGCCATGGATGGAATAGCCGCCGGCCGGCGTGCCTTCCGCCGACTTCATGACGATCTGCTGCGCCATCGCCTGCTTGTATTCGGGCTCGGTCAGGTAACCCAGCGACTGCATGCGGCCCAGCACATAGCGCTGGCGCAGCTCGGCGCGGGGGCGGTTCGAAATCGGATTGAAGCGCGAAGGCGCCTTCGGAATGCCGGCCAGCATGGCGGCTTCGGCCGGCGTCACTTCCGACAGCGGCTTGCCGAAGTACGTGCGCGAGGCGGCTGCGAAACCGTAAGCGCGATGGCCCAGGTAGATCTGGTTCATGTAGAGCTCAAGGATCTGGTCCTTGGTGAGCTCGGATTCGATCTTGAACGTCAGTAGCAGTTCGTAGAACTTGCGCGAATACGTCTTTTCCGACGACAGGTAGAAGTTACGCGCGACCTGCATCGTGATCGTGCTGGCGCCCTGCGTCTTCGACATGTTGATCAGGTTCGTCAGGCCCGCGCGCACCACGCCGGTCCAGTCGATACCGCCGTGCTGGTAGAAACGGTCGTCTTCGGCCGCCAACACCGCGGATTTCATGACGTCCGGAATTTCATTGAAACGCAGCACGTTGCGGCGTTCTTCGCCAAATTCGCCGATCAGGACGCGATCCGCCGTATAGACGCGCAGCGGCACCCGCGGGCGATAGTCCGTCATGGCGTTCAGGTCTGGCAGGTTGGGCCAGGCCAGCGCCAGCGCCATTCCCGCCAGCAATACGCCGCACAGGAACAGGCCGGCACAGAAGATGCCGGTTTTTACGAAGAATCGCAGGATCGGGGAGCCGCTCTTGGCGGGCTTGTCTTTCTTGGAGGAATTCTGGGGCTTGCTCATCGCGGCGATTTTACGGGTAACTCCGGTCCCGGCTCAGCGCTCGGGATCGGTTTCTGTAACAAGATAGTTCTGTGTGGTGCACGGGCAACTAGCGGCAGATGTGATAATGCCGACATGAACTTTTCCGCCCACTCATGTCCGGAGGCTGACCCGGACCCAGCGCCCTCCGACGAGGCGCCTGAAAACTTGCCTTGCGCCATGGAGTGCACAGGCAAGACCGTGTCGTTGCCGCACGACCTGCCCGTCTTCCTGGTCGGGATGATGGGCGCAGGCAAGACCACCATCGGCCGTAGCCTGGCGCGTGCGCTGGGGCGCGAGTTTATGGATTTGGATCATGAGCTCGAGGCGCGTTGCGGCGTGCGGGTGCCGGTTATCTTCGAAATCGAGGGCGAAGCCGGTTTTCGTCGCCGAGAGTCCGCCGCCTTGGAAGAGTGTACCCAACGGCGCAACATTATTCTTGCAACCGGCGGGGGCGCGATCCTGGCGGCCGAAAATCGTCAGCGGCTGCACGAACGCGGAATCGTCGTGTATTTGAGAGCCAGCGTGGACGAATTGTTCCGCCGTACTTGCCGCGACCGTAACCGCCCCTTGCTGGCCACGGCCGACCCCCGCGGCACGCTGCGCGACCTGATGACCCTGCGGGAACCCCTCTACAAGGAAGTCGCCGACCTGGTGGTGGAAACGGGCGCGATGCCCATCCACACCCTGGTCAAGGCGTTGCTGCCGCAATTACAAGCCTTTGAGAAGCGTATATGAACGTTGTTGACGTCGACACCCCGGGCGGAAGCTATCCCATCCACATCGGCCCCGGCCGCATCGATGCCCTGGACCAATGCATCCCGGCCGACGCCACCGCGATTGCGGTCGTCACCAACCCCACGGTGGCGGCGCTGTACGGCGAACGCGCCGAAGCCGCGTTGGCCCGTACCGGCAAGCGCGTACTGCGCATTGAACTGCCCGACGGCGAGGCCTACAAAGACTGGCAGTCGCTGAACCTGATTTTCGACGCCTTGCTCACCCACCGCCTGGACCGCCGCTGCGTGCTGGTCGCGCTGGGTGGCGGGGTGATTGGCGATATGACCGGGTTCGCCGCCGCCGTCTATATGCGTGGCGTGCGCTTCCTGCAAGTGCCAACGACGTTGCTGGCGCAGGTGGATTCGTCCGTGGGCGGCAAGACGGCCGTGAACCACCCGCTGGGTAAGAACATGATCGGCGCGTTTTACCAGCCGGTTGCGGTGGAAATCGATACCGATGTGCTGAACACGCTGCCTGCGCGCGAAGTGTCGGCCGGGCTGGCTGAAGTCATCAAATACGGCCTGATCCTGGACCCGGATTTCTGGACGTGGTGCGAAGACAATGCGCAGAAATTGCGCGCCCTGGACCCGCAGGCCGTCGCCTACGCCATCCGCCGTTCGTGCGAACTGAAGGCGCAGGTGGTGGGCAAGGACGAACGCGAGTCCGGTTTGCGCGCCATCCTGAACCTGGGCCACACCTTTGGCCATGCCATCGAATCCGGGCTGGGCTACGGCGCCTGGCTGCACGGCGAAGCTGTGGGCTGCGGCATGGTGCAAGCGGCCGAGCTGTCCGCCGACGTGGCCGGCTTTCCCCGGGCTGATGTCGAACGCGTGCGCGCGCTGGTGGCAGCCATTGGCTGCCCGGTCGTGGCGCCGGACCTGGGCGCGGACCGCTGGCTGGACCTGATGCAGGTCGACAAGAAGACCGAAGGCGGCTCAATCCGCTACGTGCTCATGCCCCGCATCGGCGAAGCGTTCATGCGCGCCGCCCCGGACGACGCCGTGCGCGCCGTCCTGGCACGAACCACTCAGTAACCGTGATGGAGACGGTGTTGCAGATGAAAGAACTGGCTTCCTACGCATCCGACCCGTCTCAATCGCGCGGCCGGACTTACGCCGAGCCGCCGCCTGAAAACCGCACCGAGTTTCAGCGCGACCGCGACCGCATTGTTCATTCCGGTGCGTTCCGCCGCCTGGAATACAAGACGCAGGTCTTCGTGAACCACGAAGGCGACCTGTTCCGCACCCGCCTTACGCATAGCCTGGAAGTGGCGCAGATTGCGCGCACGCTGGCGCGCAGCCTGGGGCTGTCGGAAGACCTGACCGAAGCCATCTCGCTTGCGCATGACCTGGGCCACACGCCGTTCGGCCATGCCGGGCAAGACGAGCTCAACGCCTGCATGCGCGAGCTTGCGCCCGAGGCGGGCGGCTTCGAGCACAACCTGCAAAGCTTGCGCGTGGTGGACGAGCTTGAGGAACGCTATGCGGACTTCAACGGCTTGAATCTTTGCTTTGAAACGCGTGAAGGCATCCTGAAGCATTGTTCGGTGGCGCACGCGCGTCAGCTGGGTGATGTGGGCGAACGCTTCCTCTCCCGCACGCAGCCGTCGCTGGAAGCGCAGTTGGCCAACTTGGCGGACGAGATCGCCTACAACAATCACGATATTGATGACGGGCTGCGTTCCGGGCTGATCACGCTTGAGCAACTGAAAGACGTCTCGATCTTCGAGCGCCATCACGCCGACGTGCTGAAACGCTACCCCGGGCTGGCCCAGCGCCGCGCCGTGGCGGAGACCATCCGCCGCATGATCAACACGCTGATCGTTGACCTGACGCACACCTCGCTGGCGCGCATTCGCGACGCTGCGCCTGCCAGCGCGGATGATGTGCGCCGCTCACCGCCGTTGGCGGGGTTCTCGGACGAGATTCGCCGCGAAGCCGATGCGTTGAAGAAGTTCTTGTTCGACAACCTGTACCGGCACTATCAGGTGCTGCGCATGACGGCCAAGGCGCGCCGCATCGTGCGCGAACTGTTCGCGGCTTTCCTGGATGATCCGCGGTTGCTGCCGCCGGATTACCGCCGGCCCGCCTTCAACGAGCAGGCCCGCGCCATTTCCGATTACATCGCCGGCATGACCGACCGCTACGCCATCCGCGAACACAAACGCCTGTTCGAAATGGGTTGATCGCGGCCGGCCTGCCGCCGCCATCGCATCTGGCTAGCGGTGCTTGCGGTAGGGTTCGTCTTCGGGCACGAACGTGGCTTCGGCGCGCGCGTCGCGCATCCAGTCCTGCATGGCGGGCAGCGCCAGCACGGCATCCATGTAGTCACGCACGGCGCCCGCGGCGGGGATGCCATAGGTGGTGAAGCGCGACACCACCGGTGCGAAGAACGCGTCGGCGATCGAAAACGCGCCGAACAGGAACGGGCCGCCCCGGCCGAATTCTGCGCGGGTGTCGTGCCAGATGGCTTGCAGCCGAGACACATCCTGCTGCGCGGCTTCCGGGAACTTGATGCCGGGCAGGTGCGCTTCGATGTTCATCGGCATCGCGTTGCGCAGCGCGGTAAAGCCGCTGTGCATTTGCGCCGACAGCGAGCGGGCGCGGGCGCGCGCATGCGCGTCCTTCGGCCACAACTGCGCCTCGGGGCGCTGCTCGGCCACGTACTCGCAAATGGCCAGCGAATCCCACACGGCGAAATCGCGGTCCAGCAGCACGGGCACCAGGCCGGCGGGCGACACCGCACCTACCTTGCGTGAAAACTCTTCCGTGAAAAACCCGAGCTTTTGCTCAGTAAAGGCAATGCCGGTTGCGCGCAGGGCCAGCCATGGCCGCAACGACCACGAGGAGTAATTCTTGTTGCCGATGATCAGGGTGTACATGCCAGTCCTTACGCAGGGATTATCCAAGTCAACGTGCTGAATCACCGTTCGGCCAGGTCACCTTGCAGCGTTGCGGCGCAGCAGCTTGCCCAGGTATTGCCCGGTGTGGCTGGCTTGCGTCGCCGCGACGTCTTCCGGGGTGCCTTGCGCCACCACGTAGCCGCCGCCGTCGCCGCCTTCCGGACCCATATCGATCAGCCAGTCCGCCGTTTTAATGACGTCCAGGTTGTGTTCAATGATGAGCACGGTGTTGCCGCTGTCGACCAATTGATTCAGCACTTGCAACAGTAGCTCGATATCGCGGAAATGCAAGCCGGTGGTGGGCTCGTCCAGGATGTACAGCGTGCGCCCGGTGCTGCGGCGCGACAGCTCTTGCGACAGCTTCACGCGCTGCGCTTCACCGCCCGACAAGGTGGTCGCGCTTTGGCCCAGCCGAATATAGGACAGACCGACATCGATCAACGTGTGCAGCTTGCGCGAAATGGCTGGCACCGACTCGAAATATTCCAGCGCCTGTTCGACCGTCAGCTCCAGCACTTCGCTGATGTTGCGGCCGCGATAACGGATTTCGAGCGTTTCGCGGTTGTAGCGCTTGCCGTGGCAGACGTCGCACGGCACGTACATGTCGGGCAGAAAGTGCATCTCGACCTTGACCACGCCGTCGCCTTGGCAGGCTTCGCAGCGGCCGCCCTTGACGTTGAAGCTGAAGCGGCCCGGGTCGTAGCCGCGCGTGCGGGCTTCCGGCACGCCGGCGAAGAGTTCGCGTATCGGCGTGAACAGGCCCGTGTACGTGGCCGGGTTGCTGCGCGGGGTGCGGCCGATGGGGCTTTGGTCCACGCTGATGATTTTGTCGAAGTGCTCTAGCCCCTGCATCGACACGTAAGGGGCGGGTTCGCTTTGCGCGTGATGCAGCTGGCGCGACACGGCTACCGCCAGCGTGTCGTTGATGAGCGTGGACTTGCCGGAACCCGACACGCCCGTCACGCACACCAGCCGGCCCGCGGGCAGGCGCAGTTCGACGTCTTTCAGGTTGTTGCCGCTGGCGCCCGTCAGGGTCAGCCAGGGCAATTCGTCGTTGACCGGACGGCGGGCGGGGATGGCGATCTCGCGCGCGCCGCTCAGGTACTGGCCGGTCAGCGAGTTCGGGTCGCGCTGCACGGTTTCGGGATCGCCTTGCGCCACGACTTCGCCGCCGTGTTCGCCCGCGCCCGGGCCCATGTCCACGACCCAGTCGGCCATGCGGATCATGTCTTCGTCGTGCTCGACGACGATGACGCTGTTGCCGAGATCGCGCAGGTGCTGGAGCGTGCCGATCAGGCGGTCGTTGTCGCGCTGGTGCAAGCCGATGGACGGCTCGTCCAGCACGTACATCACGCCCGTCAGGCCGGAGCCGATCTGGCTGGCCAGCCGGATACGCTGCGCCTCGCCGCCCGAAATCGTGTCGGCGCTACGGTCCAGCGACAGGTAATTCAGCCCGACATTATTCAGGAAGCTAAGCCGCGCTTCGATCTCGCGCACGATGCGCTGCGCGATCTCTTGCTTGGCGCCGGTCAGGTTCAGGTCTCGGAACCAGGCCAGGCAGCTCGACAAGGGCATGGCCTCGACTTCATAGATGGCCTGGCCGTGGCGCTCGCCGCCGCGCGGGTCGTGGCCGATCAATACATTGCGCGCTTCGGGGCGCAGGCGCGAACCGGCACAGTCGGGGCAGGTCTTGATATTGCGGTACTTGCCGAGTTCTTCGCGCACCGTGGCCGAATCCGTCTCGCGCCAGCGGCGCTCCAGGTTCGGGATAACGCCTTCGAAGGCATGGCGCTTGACGGTGCTGCGGCCTTTTTCGTTCAAGTACAGGAACGAAATTTCTTCTTCGCCAGAGCCATAGAGCACCTTGTCGCGCAGCGCTTCGGGCAAGTCTTCGAAGGGCGCTTCGATATCGAATTCGTAATGCGCGGCCAGGCTCGTCAGCAGCGAATGCGTGAAGGCGTTGCGGCGGTCCCAGCCGCGGATTGCGCCGGCGGCCAGGCTCAGTTCGGGGAAGGCCACGACGCGCTTCGGGTCAAAGAAGCCCACTTGTCCGATGCCGTCGCAACTGGGGCAGGCGCCCATCGGGTTGTTGAAGCTGAACAGGCGCGGTTCGAGTTCGGGCAGGCTGTGGCTGCATACCGGGCAGGCGTAGCGGCTGGAGAAAACCTGTTCCCGTTCGCTATCCATGTCCAGCGCCAGCGCGCGGCCATCAGCCAATTGCAGGGCCGTTTCGAAGCTTTCCGCCAGACGCTGCTTGCTTTCCGGCTTGATGCGCAGCCGGTCGATGACAACATCGATGTCGTGCTTTTCGGTTTTCTTCAACGGCGGCATGCCGTCGATTTCCACCAGTTGCCCGTCCACCCGCAGCCGCACATAACCCTGGGCTTGCAGGCTGGCGCATTCGTCTTCGAAGCTGCCTTTCTTGCCACGGGCAATCGGCGCCAGCACGGCCAGACGCGTTTCGGGCGTCCAGCCCAGCACCGCGTCGACCATCTGGCTGACGCTTTGCGCTTGCAGGGGCAGGCCGTGATCCGGGCAGTAGGGCGTGCCGACCCGCGCGTACAGCAGGCGCAGGTAGTCGTGGATTTCGGTGATGGTGCCGACGGTGGAGCGCGGGTTGTGCCCCGCGGCTTTCTGCTCGATCGAAATGGCCGGCGACAGCCCTTCAATGAGGTCCACGTCCGGCTTGTCCATCAGCTGGAGGAATTGGCGGGCGTAGGCGGAAAGGCTTTCCACATAACGTCGTTGGCCCTCCGCGTATAGCGTGTCGAACGCCAGCGAAGACTTGCCCGAGCCGGACAAGCCGGTGACGACCACCAGTTTGTGGCGCGGCAGGTCCAGCGAGACGTTCTTAAGGTTGTGGGTGCGGGCACCCCGAATGCGTATCGCGTCCATCGGGCTCTTTTAAGCGGTTTCAAAGGCCAACTTGGTACTATAGCGCGCCGAATCCCTCAGCGTTCGGGGCAGTCCGTCAAGATTGACTGAACCGGGTCCGGCGCCGCACCGCTAGATCAGACCGTGAGCGTGTGACATCCACGCGCGCGCACCGACCTTGTCATTGTTGAAATTTCCGCATGCCGGCAGACACCAAACTGAAATTGACCCCTTCCGAGCGCCGCGCGAGCGTCGCGCTGGCGGGCTTGTTCGCTGCGCGGATGCTGGGGCTGTTCCTGTTGTTGCCGGTTTTTGCCGTGGCCGCCGCTGGCATGCCAGGCGGGGACGACCCCGCGCGCGTCGGCCTGGCGCTGGGCATGTATGGCCTGACCCAGGCGTTCATGCAGATTCCCTTCGGGCTGGCGTCTGACCGCTGGGGCCGCCGGCCTGTCGTGCTGTTCGGCCTGCTGCTGTTCGTGGCGGGCAGCATCGTCTGTGCGCAGGCAACCGATGTGTACTGGATCACCATCGGCCGCGCCATTCAGGGGGCGGGCGCCATTTCCGCCGCGGTTACCGCTTGGCTGGCCGACGCCACCCGCGACGAGGTGCGCACGCGCGCCATGGCCATGGTGGGCGGGTCGATCGGCTTGTCGTTCGCGGTGTCCCTCGTCTTGTCGCCCGTGCTGGTGGGGTGGTGGGGGCTGTCCGGCCTGTTCTGGACCATCGCCTGCCTGGGCGTGATCTGCCTGGGCGTGGCGCGCTTCGTGGTGCCTGTGGTGCCGCGCACGCAAGCCCGGACGATGCAGTCCGCCAACGCACGCGAAGTGCTGACGCATCGTGACCTGTTGCGCTTGAACTTCGGCGTGTTCGTACTGCATTTGATTCAGGTGTCGCTGTTTGTCGTGGTGCCTGCCTTGCTGGCCAAGGTCGGCGGGCTGGACGCGCGAGAGCTCTGGAAGGTCTATCTGCCCGTCATCCTGGTGTCGTTCGTGCTGATGGTGCCGGTGGTGTTCGTGGCGGAAAAACGCCGCGCTCATCGCGGCGCCTTGCGCGCAGCCGTCGCGGGGCTGGTGCTGGTCTGCGCCTTGCTGCCCGCGGCCAGCCATGGTTTTTACACGCTGGCGGTGGCGCTGACCGGCTTCTTCGTGGCCTTCAATGTGCTGGAAGCCTTGCAGCCGTCGCTGGTGTCCCGCGTGGCCCCCCAAGCCTACAAAGGCTTGGCGCTGGGCTTCTACAACACGGCCCAGGCGGCGGGCCTTTTTGCGGGCGGCGCGCTGGGCGGCTGGCTGGCGTCGCACTCGGGCGCAAGCGCGGTTTTCATCGGCGCGGCCATCCTGTCGGCTGTCTGGCTGGCGGTGACTTGGGCGTTGCGGCCGCTGGCTTAGGGCGCGCTGAGGATGCGTCCCCGAAAGCGTGGAAAAGTCGTTGATCGCGCTGTGAACGGTGCTCAACGGACCGCAATTCGGATCACCACCAGGATCGCTTTGTCACCATTGGCGTTTGGCGCGGCAGGCGCTTTTCGTCGATAATACGTACCAAATTAGGGCTTCAAGAATTCGGGTCCGCCTTCGGGCTCCCAGGCGTCGCCGGTCATTGTCATGATGACCGGCGTGTTTCATGAAGCCGGTCTTCAACATCGCTTTTTATGTTGTTGCCGGCGCGCTCGCGGCAACGCACAGGCGCAGGCTGTCAACAACTGAGGGACATCGGCATGGCATCGGTTAACAAAGTCATTCTCGTGGGCAATCTGGGGCGCGACCCGGAAGTCCGCTACAGCCCGGAAGGGGCTGCAATCTGCAATATGTCCATCGCCACGACCTCCACCTGGAAGGACAAGGCTTCCGGCGAGCGCCGCGAAGAAACCGAATGGCACCGCGTCGTCATGTACAACCGCCTGGCTGAAATCGCCGGCGAATACCTGAAGAAGGGCCGCTCGGTCTACATCGAAGGCCGTCTGAAGACGCGCAAGTGGCAAGACAAGGACACCGGCGCTGATCGCTACAGCACCGAAGTCGTCGCCGACCAGATGCAAATGCTGGGCGGCCGTGAAGACGGCGGCGGCGGCGCCAGCTACGGCGGTGGTGGCGGCTACGACGACGCCCCGTCGCGTCCGCAACAGCAACGCGCCCCGGCGCAACGCCCGGCGCCGCAACAGCGCCCGGCCCCCGCAGCGGCCCCGGCCAGCAGCGGCGCGAATCTGGCGGATATGGACGACGATATTCCGTTCTGATTTTTTCGAACGCGTAAGTTGTTATTCAAAGCCCCCGCAAATGCGGGGGCTTTTCATTTTTAAGTCATTAAATCAATCAGAGGAATACTAAATAAGCGGCATTAATAATCATTATTTTGCTGCGAAATTTTTAATCGCTATTCTGCTTTATGTGCCGTGCTAGCCTCGTCTCAATCATTTCTAATCATTCAGACGAGGAGAGGGAAATGAACCATCACCGTCGGGTTTCCGAAAATAAACCAGAACGACGTGAGCGTCGCGCGTTGCGGAAATCAATCGTGTTGTTAGGGGGCGTCTCGTCATGCGCATTGCTGCTTGCCGGTTCCGCCTACGCCCAGAACCTGCCCATGGGCGGCAAGATCACCAGCGGCCAGGGCAGTATCTCTGAGCCCAACCGCCTATCAAAGAAAATCCAGCAGACCAGCTCCAAGCTATCCATCGACTGGAACAGTTTCAACATCGCCTCGGGCAGCCGCGTGGATTTTCAGCAGCCTGACGCCAACGCCATTGCCTTGAACCGGGTTGTCGGCACCGAAGGTAGCAAGATCATGGGCCAACTGAACGCCAACGGGCGCGTCTTCATCATCAACGCGAACGGCGTGCTGTTCGGCAAGGGCGCGAAGGTCAACGTAGGCGGCTTGGTGGCGTCCACATTGAATCTGAGCAATGAAGATCTCCAAGAAGGCCGATTCCGATTTGTCGGCGATGGCCGTGCGACGCCGGCAGGCGTCGTCAACGAAGGCGTGTTGATAGCCGCAGACGGCGGAATGATTGCGTTGCTGGGCGGACAGGTGGAGAACAAGGGCGTCATCCGCGCCAAACAAGGCGCCATCGCGCTGGCTTCTGGGCAGCGAATCACGCTTGGCCTTTCTAACGATGGGCTGCTCAACGTAGAGATCGATCAGGCGGCGTTGAATGCGCTGGTGAGCAACCACAATGCGCTGACGGCGCAGGGCGGCCAGGTGACGCTGCACGCCCGAGCCAGCAACGCCGTGGCGCATGCGGTCGTGAACAACCAGGGGCTGATCGAAGCGCAAACGCTGAATGGCCGCTCGGGCAGGATCGTGCTGGATGGTGGCACGCAAGGCACGGTAATGGCCGCAGGCACGTTGGACAGCAGCGCGTTTAGTGGTAACGCTGGCGATATCACGGTGCGAGGCCAACGCGTGGACGTGCGCGGCAATCTGTTGGCGACGGCGGGTAGCCAAGGTGACGGCGGCAACGTTCTGGTTCAGGGCCGGCAAGTGCAGATGGAAGGCAGCGCACAGGTTGATACGCGCGCGGCGCTGGGCAATGGCGGGTGGCTGACGCTTGAAGCCGATCAAATCAGTGTGACAACGCAAGAAGTGCCGTTGGTCAGCGGCATCAGCGGCGAGCATCTGAGCCGGCAGCTGTCTAAAAACAATATCGCGCTGAAGTCCACGCAAGGGGATCTGCGCGTTCTTGAAGAGATTGGTTGGGATGCGGATACGACGCTGAGCCTGGATGCAAAGAAGTCTGTGCGGCTGAATGCAAATGTCGAGGTAAGCGGGGATAAAGCGGGGTTCGTGATGAACCATGGCGCCGACGCGGACTATATCTTGGGCAAGGGCGTCACGGTGACGTTCCCCGGGTCACAAGCCAGCTTGCGCATTAATGGACAGGATTATCAACTGATCCGCAATGTGCATGAGCTGCAAGCCATCGAGAATAATCTGAGCGGCGCCTATGCACTGGCTAATGCCATTGATGCCCACGAAACAAGCTCGTGGAATGCGCGCGCGGGGTTTCGGCCCATCGGTGCAAATTATGGGAGCCCGCCGCAAACATTCGAAGGCATATTGACTGGCATGGGGCATACGGTCGATATGCTGAAGATGAAGGCCGACTCGTCAAACCCAACGGGGCACGTAGGATTATTCAGCAATTCGCACGGCGTGCTCAGGAACATCGGGTTGCGACAACTGAGCATTTCCGTTAACCAGCCTGGCCGCCATAACGTCGCGGGTGGATTGGTGGGAGTCAACGGTGGGGTGGTGAAGTATGCCTACGCCTCGGGCGAAATCCATACGACACAATCCAATGACTCGTTAGGCGGGTTGGTCGGCGTGAATGATGGCGTCGTGGTGAATTCCTACTCCCACGGGGGCGTGCTCGGCGTTTCAGGTGGGGGTGGCTCGGTGGGGGAACTAGGCGGCCTGGTTGGCTCGAACCAGGGGCGTATCGCTCACTCCTACTCGACGACAGTCATTCGCGCAGGCGCGTCGTTTGCCGGAGGATTGGTCGGCAAAAACGACAAAAATGGCAGCATTGAACATGCTTACGCGACGGGCGGTATTAACGGCGAGTTCTATACGGGCGGGTTGGCTGGCGCCAACTACGGGGCCATCAGTAATAGCCACGCGACGGGTTTTGTCGCCAGTGCATATCAAACGGGCGGGCTGGTTGGGCTGAATGGCTCGACCGGAACCATTACGGATTCTCGAGCATCTGGGCATGTGGCGGCGCGTTCTTACTTTAGCGGCGTGGGCGGTTTGGTAGGCGAGAACAACGGAATGATTCTACGCAGCCACGCGTCCAGTGACGTAACGGGCAGTGGGGATAATGCTGTCGGCGGGTTAGTAGGACGGAACCACGGCGGGATTATTCGCGAGTCTTCCGCTTCCGGCTCGTCGATCGCCGGGAGCCACAGTCCGGGACATCCAACGGGCAGTGTGGGGGGATTGGTAGGAACCAATGCCAGCGCGAACGGAAGGACTGCCCTGATCATTGATTCCTATGCCAGTGGCAATGCGGTCGGCCGTGATGATCAAGATGCAGTGGGCGGGTTGGTAGGCATGAATTCGGGCGTCATTGAACGGTCTGCATCCAGTGGCAGCGCCTACGGCAGGGGCATCTTGGGCAGCCTCGTGGGATGGAATCTCCACCCTGACGCGTACGGAACCGAGAGTGAGATCCGCCAATCCCAGGGTTCCGGAACCGTCAACGGCGATGACGGCCCTCAAGTTGGGCTCGACCAAGGCAAATTCGAATGGTGATTCACATCCACTGAAATATTCAGGCCAGGAGAGAAAAATGTGTCATCACCGCCGGATTGCTGAATATAAAAATGGGCGGCGCGTGCGCCGTGTCTTACGGACAGCGGGTCCACTTTTGGCGTACATGTCATCGTCAATGATATTGCTTTCCGGATCGGTCCATGCCCAAAACCTGCCCATGGGCGGAAAGATCACCAGCGGACAAGGCAGTATCTCCGAACCCAATCGCCTGTCGAAGAGAATCGCGCAGACCAGCGACAAGCTGTCCATTGACTGGACCAGTTTCAATATTGCCTCGGGCAGCCGGGTGGATTTTCATCAGCCCGACGCCAATTCCATTGCCTTGAACCGCGTTATTGGCACCGACGGCAGCAAGATCATGGGGCAACTCAACGCCAATGGCCGCGTGTTCCTGGTCAACCCCAATGGGGTGTTGTTCGGCAAGACCGCGAAGGTCAACGTGGGCGGGTTGGTGGCGTCGGCGCTGAATCTGAGCAATGAAGATCTGCACGAGGGACGATTCCGCTTTGTCGGCGACGGCCGCCCGACGTTGGCAAGCGTGGTCAACGAAGGCGTGTTGATTGCAGCGGAGGGCGGAACGATTGCGCTGTTGGGTGGGCAGGTGGAGAACAACGGTGTCATTCGCGCGACGCAGGGAGCCATCGCGCTGGCAGCAGGAGAACGCATCACGCTCGGCGTTTCCGATGATGGGCTGCTGAATATAGAGGTCGATCGGGCGGGGTTGAACGCCTTGGTCAGCAACCACCATGCACTGACGGCGCAGGGTGGGCAGGTGACGCTAAAAGCTCGCGCCAGCCATGCCGTGGCGCACGCGGTCGTGAACAACCAGGGCCTGATCGAAGCACAAACACTGAATGGTCGTCCGGGCAAGATCGTGCTGGATGGCGGCGCGCTAGGCACGGTATTGGCCGCAGGTACGTTGCACACCAGCGCATTCGGTGGCAACGCTGGCGATATTACCGTGCAAGGTCAACGCGTGGACTTGCGCGGCCATCTTCTGTCGACGGCCGGTGGTCAAGGCGACGGAGGGAACGTGTTTGTTCAAGGTCGGCAAGTGCAGATGGAAGGCAGCGCACAGGTCGATACGCGCGCGGCGATGGGCAATGGCGGGTGGCTGACGCTTGAAGCGGATCAAATCAGCGTGACCACGCAGGAAGTGCCGCTTGTCAGCGGTATCAGTGGGGAACATCTGAACCGGCAATTGGCCAACAACAATATCGCGTTGACGTCCACGCAGGGCGACCTTCGCGTTTTGGGGGCGCTTAGCTGGGACGCTGATACGACTTTAAAGCTGGATGCGAAGAAATCCGTGCGGTTGAACGCGAATGTCGAGGCAAGCGGGGATAAGGCGGGGTTCGTGATGAACCATGCCGCGGATGCGGACTATGTTTTGGGCAAGAATGTCGCGGTGACGTTGCCAGGTTCACAAGCCCGCTTGCGAATCAATGGGCAGGATTATCAACTCATCCGCAACGTGCAAGAGCTTCAAGCCGTAGAGAATGATCTGGACGGTTATTACGCCCTGGCCCATCGGATCGACGCAAGTGAGACGGCGGATTGGAACGCGGGCAGGGGATTCGTGCCGGTTGGTGGAGATGGCTGGAGCGCCAAAGATAGATTCAAGGGGACGCTGACTGGCTTGGGACATTCGGTAGACCATTTAACGATTAACGTCGATTCCTCAAATACGGTTCAGCAGGTGGGGTTATTCAGTAATTCCTACGGCGTGCTTAGAAATATCGGCCTATTCAATCAGAATATCTCCGCAATCCGCCTTGGCCGTCCTAACTTTGTGGGCGCATTGGTAGCGGTCAATTTTGGAACGGTAAAGTACGCCCACTCCGCCGGCCAAGTCATTACGACGCAAGTTAACGACTCGCTTGGTGGACTGATTGGATTTAACGATGGCGAGGTGCTTCATTCCTATTCCCGCAGTGGGATGAGAGGTGTTGTCGCAGTGGGCGGCCAATTGGGATACGTTGGCGGTTTGGTGGGCAAGAATAGCGGCCGCATCGCGCACTCCCACGCTACAGGCGATGTTCACGGGGGATTTTCGTCGGCCGGCGGCTTGGCAGGGATGAATATCGAAGGGGGGAGAATTCAATACTCCTACGCGACCGGCAATACGACTTCCAGCTTTCTTGCTGGCGGGCTGGTGGGCATTAATCGCGGCCAGATCGGCAACGGCCATGCCAGCGGTAACGTGTCCGGCCGGAACAATACCGGGGGATTGGTCGGCATCAACGGTGTGGCGGGAATTATTTTGGATTCTCGAGCATCGGGAGAGGCTGTTAGCCAATACTTCGGCGTCGGTGGTTTGGTGGGAACGAACGAAGGAATGATCAAGCGTTCCCATGCATCGGGGAATGTGAAGGGAAATGCCGTGGGCGGATTGGTGGGGACTAATCTGGGAGGGGTGATTGGCGATTCTTCGGCTAGCGGCGCAGTGACTGCCGGTGTGCATTCTACGAATATAAGCGGTGCGGTGGGTGGCTTGGTGGGTCAAAACTCACAGTATGAAGGGCGCGCCGGCACAATCATTAATTCGTACGCCAGCGGCGATGCCATCGGAATTCGAGATCAGGACGTGGTGGGAGGGCTGGTCGGCTCGAACTTGGGGGTGATCCAAGCTTCTTATTCCAGCGGCGATGTGTCGGGCAAGGGCATCAAGGGCAGCCTGGTGGGATGGAACTTCCACCCTGATTCCTATGGTTCCATCAGCGAAATCCGCCAATCGCTGGGCTCCGGCACCGTCAACGGCGATGACGGCCCTCAAGTGGGGCTTGACCAAGGAAAATTCGAATGGTGAATCACCCTGGCCGCTGAAACTCCTCAACCAGATAATCAATAAACGCCCGCGCCCGCGCAGTTTGATTTCTGCGTTGCGGGTAATAAACGAAAAGATCCGCGGACGGCAGCGTGAAGTCGGGTAACACCACGCGCAGCCGTCCGCTTTTCAAATACTTGGCCAGATCCCATTCCGAGCGGATCAGAATGCCGTGGCCATCCAATGCCCAGCCCAGCACGATATCGCCGTCATTACTGGACAGCGCGCCGTCTACTTTGATCGCCACGCTTTCGCCTGCGTGCGTGAACCGCCACACGCCATGCGCTTCATCGTTTTGCGTATGCAGGATGCAGCGATGCGACGCCAGATCGGCCAGCGTGGCGGGCGTGCCGTGCTTGTCCAGATAACGGGGGGATGCGCAGAGGAAGCGGCCGTTGGACATCACGCGCCGGGCGCTCAGGCGTTTATCCGGCAGTTCGCCGAACCGGATCGCCAGATCGAATCCGCTTTCCACCAGATCAACGGGCCGGTCCGTGACCTCTAGCTGCACCTGCACATCGGGATATCGCTTGGTGAAGTCGGAAACCAGCGGGGCGATGGTCGTGCGGCCAAATCCCAGCGTGGCGTTCACTTTCAGCACGCCGCGTGGCGTGGCGCCGCTGCTGGAAACCGCATCTTCCATGTCGCGCAAGTCGGCCAGGATCTTCGACGCGTGGGATAAATACGTCTCGCCTTCGCTCGTCAGACTGATGCTGCGAGTGCTGCGGTTCACCAGCCGCACGCCCAGGCGGCGTTCCATCAGCGCCAGCCGCTTGGTGGCGGCGGGCGGTGTCAGATCCAATTCGCGCGCGGCAGCGGACAGGCTGCCTAGCCGGGCGAGGTGGATGAAGAACTCCAGTTCGGACGCGATGTCGGTTTTCACTGAAAGTTAATAATCAAATGAATATGAGTGAATCTTAGTGCGAGTGATCGCCCCTACGCTAGGGGTTCCGATCACCCCCAACTTGCACAACGCCGCCACAGCCGGCGCATCAGGAGACACTCATGAAAATCGTCGAGATCCGCGAACAGACGCTGCCCATCAGCTCACCCATCCGCAACGCGTACATCGATTTCAGCAAGATGACGCTGAGCCTTGTGGCCGTGATCACCGATGTGATCCGCGATGGCAAGCCGGTGGTGGGCTATGGCTTCAATTCGAATGGCCGGTACGGCCAGGGCAAGCTGATGCGCGAGCGATTCATCCCGCGCATCATGGAAGCCGACCCGGAGTCGTTGCTGGACGCGACGGGCAAGAATCTGGACCCGCACAAGATCTGGGACGCCATGTTCACGAACGAAAAGCCGGGCGGCCATGGCGAGCGTTCGGTGGCGATTGGCACCATCGACATGGCGGTGTGGGATGCGGTGGCAAAGATTGAAGGCAAGCCGTTGTTCCAGCTGTTGGCCGACCGCTACGGCAACGGCCAGGCAGACCGTCGCGTGTTTGTCTATGCGGCCGGCGGCTATTACTACCCGGGGCAGGATCACGGCAAGCTCAAAGACGAAATGCGCAGTTATATCGACCGCGGCTATACGGTCGTGAAAAAGAAGATTGGCGGTGCGTCGCTGGACGAAGATCTGCGCCGCATTGATTCGATTCTGAGTGTGCTGCAAGACGGGCAGAAGCTGGCGGTGGATGCGAATGGCCGCTTCGATCTGGATACGGCCATTCAGTACGCCAAGGCGCTGTCGCAGTACGACCTGTTTTGGTATGAAGAGGCGGGCGATCCGCTGGACTACGAGTTGCAGGCCACCTTGCGCAACTACTACGCGAACCCGATGGCGACGGGCGAAAACCTGTTTTCAATGCAGGATGCGCGCAACCTGATCCGCTACGGCGGCATGCGCCCCGACCGCGATTGGCTGCAATTTGATTGCGCGCTGAGCTACGGGTTGGTGGAGTATTTGCGCACGTTGGACATGCTGCGCGAGCACGGCTGGTCGGCCAGCCGCTGCATTCCGCACGGCGGCCACCAGATGTCGTTGAACATTGCAGCGGGCTTGGGGCTGGGCGGCAATGAAAGCTACCCGGATTTGTTCCAGCCGTTTGGCGGATTCCCCGATGGCGTGAAGGTAGACGGCGGCTACGTCACGATGCCGGAGCTGCCCGGCATCGGCTTCGAAGGCAAGTCGGACCTGATTGCCGTCATGCGGGAATTGTCGGCATAGGCCTTGATCACCAGCGATACCGCAACGTCGCCATCACCGTGCGTTCCGCGCCCCAGTAGCAACTGACGGCCGTGCCCAGGCAGTTGGCGACGTAGCGTTTGTCGAACAGGTTGGACACGTTCAGCGCGACTTGTGCGCCGGCAAGCGTGGGGCTGGCGCGGCCCAGATCGTAGCGGATGGCGGCGTCCACCAGCGTGACGGCGGGGATGGCGTAGCGGTTGTTCAAGTCGCCGTAGAAACCCCCGCAATACGTGACGCCTGCGCCAACCCCCACGCCTTGCAGCGGGCCGTCGCGCAAGGTGTAGTCGGCCCACAGCGCGGCCTGATGACGCGGCACGAAAATCATCTGGTTGCCGCGCTGAGCGGCGACATTGGTTTTCGTGACTTCGCTGTCACTCAGCGCGTAAGACATCGTCAGATCCAGCCCGTTGTCAAAGCTGGCCTTGCCTTCAAGTTCGATGCCCTGCACCTGCGCTTCGCCCGTCTGCACCACAAAGCTGGTGTTGACCGGGTCTGGCGTGCTGACGTTTTTCTGCGTGATCTGGAAGGCCGACAGCGTGACGAAGCTGGCGTAGCCATCGGGCTGGAACTTCACGCCGGCTTCGTATTGTTCGCCGGTGGTGGGTTTGAGCGGCGAGCCGTCGCGCGTGATGCCCGTCATGGGCTGGAACGACGTGGAGTAGCTGAAGTACGGCGCAATGCCGTTATCAAAGCGATAGGTCACACCCGCGCGGCCGGTGAAGCGGTCGGCATCGGCAGTGCGCGATGTCCACGCCCATTGGCCGCCGCTGCCTGCGACGCCGTTGTGGGTGGTGCCTTCTGTCCAGTCGTAGCGGCCGGCGAACGTGAAGCGCAGGCGGTCAAGTTCGATCTGATCTTGCGCGTACAGGCCCAGCTGGCTGCGCGTCATGTTGATTTTCGTGGCCGTGGCCGGGCGCGTGACCGGCGTGCCGTAGTCGGGGTCGAACACGTTGAACAGCGGCGAGGCAGGCGGCAGCATCAGGCCCAGGCTGCTCTCGTTGTAGCGGGATTTCTCGCGCAGATAATCCAGGCCGAAGGTGACGTCATGGCGCGTGGGGCCGGCGTTGAATTTGGCGTTCAACTGGTTGTCGATCTGGAAGGTGTGCGACGTTTCCGGGAAGGCCCAGGCGTAGCGAACGGCTTGGGTGTCCGACAGCATCGCGCCGATCTGCACGCGGCGCGTGTTGGTATCGACATTGGTGTAGCGAGCACTTTGGCGCAGGCTCCACGTGTCGTTCATGCGGTGGTCCAACGTGTAGCCGACCATCGCTTGTTCGTTGGTGAAGATGTCGTAGCCCGGCTCGCCCACGAAGCGGTCGCGCGGGATGTAGCCCGCGGTGGCGCTCTTTTCCAGCGTGCCGATGACGGGCAGCACGGGCGCGCCGCCGCCGCCGTGGCTCGTGATTTTTTGGTATTGCGCGCTGAGGTTCAAGCTGGTGTCGGACGACGGGCGCCACGTGAAGCTGGGCGCGATGAATTGGCGTTCGTCGTCCACGTGCTGGTACTGGGTGTCGCTGTCGCGCAGCGTGCCGGTCAGGCGGTACAGGAATTTGCCTTCTTCGTCGGCTGGGCCCGAGAAGTCGAACGCGCCTTGATAACGGTTGAAGCTGCCGGCTTGCAACACCACTTCATTGAAGGGCTCGGCCGTGGGGCGTTTGCTGGTCATGTTGACCAGACCGCCGGGCGCGCTTTGCCCATACATTCCCGACGACGGGCCTTTCAGGATTTCGATGCGCTCCAGGCCATAGGTGTCGATGCGCGGTTGCGAATAGCCGCGCGCGCCAAACGGCAGCAGCAGCCCATCCAGATACCGCGACGGCGTGAAACCGCGCACGGTCAGCCAGTCGTAGCGCACGTCGTTGTCGCCGTATTGCGCGAACACGCCAGGGGTGTAGCGGACGGCCTGAGCGACAGAGGTCACGCCGCGCTCGTCCATTTCATTGCGGGTGATGACGTTGATGGTTTGCGGGGTGTCGATCAGCGCCGCGTCCGATTTGGTGCCCGAGCGGCTGCGCGTCGCAACGTAGTCGGCGCCGGACGTGGGCGAGGCGTCACGCGCGCCTTGCACCAGCACGGGGGCGAGCGTGGTCACGCCGGTGCTGGCGGCGGGGGCAGCTTGGCCGGTTTGAGTGGTCTGGGCGGCGGCGGGGACCGACGCGGCAAGGGCAGCCAACAGCGCCAACGGCAGCGGCTTGACGGAAAAGGACACGGTATTTCCCCTGGGGCAATTTATAATTAACAAGAATCATTCCTGTGCGTCGGCATGATTCCAGAAGTCTCGCCGCCTGTCTGACGATATTTCGGCGCCGATTAGCGGTTTTGCTGCACCCCCGTTTTTTCGCGGCCTGTGTTGTCTTCGGGGCCTTGTTCTTCAGTGCCTTGGCCTTCGGTTCTTGGCTGTCGCGTTTTCGCTTTCTGTTAGTGGCTCCGCCTTTCTCCCGCCCGCCTCTCCTATGCCTGCCCGCGCCACCGCGCCCTTGTCCCTTCCATCTGTGCCTGAGCCCAACACCACGCGCGCGAAACCGCATGAATGGTGGCGGGGCACCTTGCCGACCGTGCCAGCCACCGCCGATTGGGAAGCCATCATCGAATGCGTGTTGCGCGTCGACGACGGCGTGAGCCTGGTGGTGCTGGATGGCAGCCCCAAGCGCGCGTTGACGATTCCCGCCCCGGGCGCGCCCGTCTTCGGCATGCAGGTCTGGCAAGAAGGCGAAGCCACGCTGGCGCTGGAAGGCGGTGAGCCCTTGCGGGTGGCCGCGGGTGCGGCGCTGTTGTTCAACCATGAACGGCCGCTGGGCTGGGTGACGCACTTGCCTGCGAATCAGCGGGTGCGCATGGTGGATATCCGCTACACCCCCGAAGCGCTGACGCGTGCGGGCGATACCGGGCCAGTGTCGCTATTGCGGCAGCGGTTCCGGCAGGACGTCAGCGTGCCCGCGCACGGCTCGCTCGTTGCGGCGCTGGATGCGCCGGCTAGCCTCTTGGCGCTGGCCAGCAGCTTGACCCGCGATCCGCCGCAAGCCCCCGAGGCGCGCCGGCTTTGGTATCGCGCCAAGGCGCTTGAGATGCTGTCGGGGTTTGTGCAATTGCTGTCGCTGCCGGATGCGTTGAACGGGCCAGCGACCGACGAGCTTTCGCGGGTGCATCAGGCCTGCGCGCTGCTGCGGGAACGCTATGCCGAGCATTGGCCGCCCGGGCTGTTGGCGAAAACAGTTGGGCTGTCGGAGAAGCGCTTGCAGCAGCTGATGCGCGACAGCATGGGCCGGTCGGTGCATGCGTACCTGAGCGATATGCGGCTTGAGCGCGCGTCGGATTTGCTTGCTGCCGGCATGAGCGTGACGCAGGCCGCGGGCGAGGTCGGGATTTCCAGCCTGAGCCATTTCAGCAAAATCTTCAAAGCGCGTTATGGCGTGTCGCCGCGGTCTTGGTAAGGCCAGCCGTGCGTGGCATGCTTGCCGCAGGCATTTGCCAGGAACCGCAGCATGACCCAGAACATCTACGACACCCCCGAATTCTTCGAAGGCTATAGCCAGATGGCGCGGTCGGTGCACGGCCTGGCCGGCGCGCCCGAGTGGCCGGCGTTGCGTGCCTTGATGCCCGACGTGCGCGGCCGTCGCGTCGTCGACCTGGGTTGCGGCTTCGGCTGGTTTTGCCGCTGGGCCGACGAGCAGGGCGCAGCCGAGGTGCGGGGCCTGGATGTTTCCCAGAACATGCTGGACCGGGCGCGGGCCACCACGCAGTCGCCCCGCATTCACTACGAGCGCGCCGATCTTGAGCACCTGCAATTGCCGGTGGGCGGCTACGAGCTGGCCTATAGCTCGCTGACGCTGCACTACATCGAGCATCTGGCTGACCTGTTCGCCACCGTTCACCGTGCGTTGACGCCGGGCGGACGCTTCGTGTTTTCGGCCGAGCATCCGATCTACACCGCGCCGGCCCAACCTGGTTTTGTGCAGGATGCGTCGGGCAGGCGTATCTGGCCGCTGAACCACTACGCATTGCAAGGACCGCGCACTACAGATTGGCTGGCCAAGGGCGTGATCAAGCAACATCGCACGATGGGCGCCTATTTGAATCTGCTGATCCAGGCGGGCTTTACGATTCGGCACGTCGAAGAGTGGGCGCCGACGCCTGAACAGCTGGTGGCGCAGCCCGCGCTGGCCGAAGAGCAGGACCGTCCGATGATGATGTTGGTGGCTGCCAGCCGATGATGGGTGGACCGGGGCGAGCCTGTTGCTGCCCTGCATCGTGAAATATCTGGTTTCACAAAACTGGCTTGCGCTGTCTA
>Ga0256799_1000061_pt1 | contig 24267 bp, 25 predicted proteins | sample MC6MC0950MT_FD_190207 | JGI IMG/M metagenome (GOLD analysis project Ga0256799, IMG submission 190207) | Metatranscriptome of enriched soil aggregate microbial communities from Iowa State University, Ames, United States - MC6-MC0950-MT... | ecosystem: Environmental > Terrestrial > Soil >... | reverse complement strand
GGTGCCGCTCATCGCGCTGTGGGCGCGGGCCGCGGCGCAAGACCGTGAACACCGGCGAAGCGCCCTGTCCTACGTGGTCATCATCTCGATCGCGCAGGTGGGCTGGCTGCTCACGACGATCCCCGCTCTGCCGACAGTGCCGACCGTCATCGTCGTGGTCGCACTGGCCCTGGCGGAGATGATCGCGCCGGTCGCCGCCGCGAGACGTTTCGGATACACACCCTGGAATGCCGGTCACATCGCGGAGCGGTTCGCTCTGCTCACACTCATCACGATCGGCGAGGTGATCGCCGGGACCATCGCCGCCGTCGGCGCTCTGACCCAGGCAAAAGGATGGTCACCGGAAGCCGTGCTGGTCGCATCCTCCGGTCTGCTGATCGCAGCGGCGGTGTGGTGGACGTATTTCCTCGTGCCGTCGAGACTCGTGCTCGAGGAGCGACCGCACCGAACCTTCGCATGGCGGTACGCGCACCTCCCACTTTTCGGCTCCATCGCTGCGATCGGCGCGGGCCTGCATCTGACCACACTCGCCGTGCAGCACGGAGGAGTCTCCCTGCTGGGAATCGCTCTCGCGCTGGCCGTTCCCCTGGCGCTCACGATCGCACTCATCTTCTTCATCTGGAGCGTGCTGCTGCGCTCGTTCGACCTGACCCACTTGCCGCTCCTGCTCCTCACGCTCGCGCCGCTCGCCGCAGCGATCGTCGTGGGCGCCCTGGTGCATCCCGATCGCTCGATCGATCTGAGCAGGCCGGGCGATCTCACCGCGCTCAGCATTGTGATCGGTCTCGTCGCACTCGGCGCCATCGTCGAGGTGATCGGGCACGAGCTGGTCGGCTTCCGGCACTCGATCCGCGCTTGGAGAGAGGATGAGCGCATTCGATCGAGCAGGCGATCCCCCCATTGAATCTCACGACTGTCAGAGTAGGTTGACGTCATGCTCATCTTGGTTATCGTTCTCGTGGTGCTGTGGGTCATCCTCGCGATTGTGGGGTTCGCGATCAAGGGGCTCCTGTGGCTGGGAATCATCGGGATCGTCCTCGTTCTCGCTACCGTCGTCATCGGATTCGTGCGGCGGTCGGTGGTCTCGAAGAGGACGGGACCGAAAGCGCCGTAATAGTCGGCGACCAGGCGTACCGTTGCGCGAGTGCGAGAAACGTATTTGCGTAGGAATCACAAGTGACACGTCCGGCTGACCGCAGCCACGCGACGTCTGCGCACAAGACCGAGCCGGGCAAGCCCCAGCTCGGCAAAACCCAGGCAGGCAAGCCCCACCCGGCGGGAAAGCGGTCCCGGGCGGCCGTGGCGATCGCTGTCGCCGCGCTGGGCGTCGTGTTCGGCGACATCGGCACCAGTCCGCTCTACGCGCTGAAGACTGTGTTCCTGCTCGACGGCGGTGCTGTGCGCGCCAACGAGGAGGACGTCTTCGGGGTGATCTCGTTGATGTTCTGGAGCATCACGATCATCGTCTCGATCAAATACCTCGGGATCCTGATGCGCGCCGACAACGACGGCGAGGGCGGCGTCATGGCACTGGCGGCGTTGGCCCAGAGGCTCTATGCGAAACGTGCCGGACGTGCCGGGACCCTTCTCGTCATCGGCATCGTCGGTGTGTCCCTGTTCTACGGCGACTCGATCATCACGCCGGCGATCAGTGTGCTCTCGGCGGTCGAAGGTCTGCACGTCACCCTTCCGGCGATCTCGCATCTCGTGATCCCGATCGCAGCAGTGATCCTCATCGGGCTCTTCGCTGTTCAACGGTACGGAACCGGCCGGGTCGGCGTGCTGTTCGGTCCCGTCATGGTGTTGTGGTTCGCCGTGCTCGCCGCGGCCGGACTCGGCATGGTGATCCAGTATCCGGCGGTGCTGCTCGGGCTCTCGCCGACCTACGCGATCGTCTTCATCGTCGCGCATCCAGGGATCTCGTTCATCGCGCTCGGCGCGGTGGTGCTCGTGATCACCGGTGCGGAAGCGCTCTATGCCGACATGGGCCACTTCGGGCGCTCGCCCATCCGTCGTGCCTGGTTCTTCCTCGTCTTCCCTGCACTCACGATCAACTACCTGGGCCAGGCGGCGCTCATCCTGCACAACCCAGCGGCGAAGGCCAATCCCTTCTTCCTGCTGATCCCGGACTGGGGCCGCCTGCCGGTTGTCATCCTGGCGACCGCGGCGACGGTGATCGCCAGCCAGGCAGTGATCTCGGGAGCGTTCTCGCTCTCGCGACAGGCGGTTCAACTCGGTGTGCTGCCACCGCTGTCCATCCGGCAGACCTCGGAGCGGGAGGGCGGACAGATCTACCTTCCCGCGGTGAACGTCCTTCTGTTCATCGGCGTCATGGCCGTGATGCTCGCCTTCGGATCCTCCGACCGGCTGTCGACCGCCTACGGGATCTCGGTCACCGGCGCGCTCGTCGTCGACACACTGCTCCTCCTCCTCGTGGCGCGACCTCTGTGGAACTGGGCGCCGTGGAAGATCGTGGTCACCGCTGTCGTGTTCGGCGGCCTGGAGCTGGCCTTCCTCGCGGGCAACCTGTCGAAGATCGTCAACGGCGGATGGGTGCCGTTGCTCATCGCCGCCGCCGTGATCACCGTGATGACCACGTGGCGTAGGGGACGTCAGCTCGTGCAGGAGGACCGCAAGCGCAAGGAGGGGTCGCTCTCCCAGTTCATCGACGACCTTCGGAAGGCGAACCTGCCACGGGTTCCGGGGATCGCGATCTTCCCGCATCCCAACAAAGACAGCACTCCCCTGGCATTGAGAGCCAACGTCAAGCACAACCACGTGCTGCACGAGCACGTCATCATCGTGTCGGTGACCACGGCCCAGGTTCCGCACGTGCCCGCCCACGAGGCATACACCTACGACGATCTGGGCTATTCGGACGACGGCATCGAGCACCTGGCCATCCGGTTCGGCTTCTCCGACAAGACCGATCTTCCGCGAGCGCTTCGTGCCGCCTGCCGCGCCGGCGTGCTGCCGCTCAATGCGGCCGACTTCAAGCAGGCGTCGTATTTCATCTCCCGCGGCGCCATCCGTACCACACGGTCGACGGGGATGGTCCGCTGGCGCCGGTCGCTGTTCATCGCGCTCGCGCACAACGCCGCCGATCCCGCCGCGCGCTTCGGGCTGCCCGCTCTGCGCACGGTCACCATGGGAAGCGACGTCGAGATCTAGCTGTCCACCCTCAGTCGATCGGTCGCGAAACCTGGTCGAACGGTTGATCCGCGCGCGGATGTCGTTCGCGACGCTGGGGTCATGGCACAAACAGTCTTCCCCTCGTCATCCCACACGGATGCGGCGTCCGCACGTCTCGCCGCATTCCGCCCGATCCTCACACTGCTCACGGGCTTCGTCGTCGTCAGCAGCGCGATGCTGGTCGTGCTCATCGTGCAGAGCGCGACAGGAACCGCCGTTGACACGGCGGTCTGGATCCGTTGCTCACTCGTGCTCGCGAGCTCGGTCGTGCTGCTGCTCTCGGCGCTCAGCGCATCCCGAGGGTCTCGCCCTGCTCTGCTCCGTCTGCGCATCATCAGTGTCGTCGTGGTCGTGGCCGTCGCGGTCATCGTCGCGATTCCGGGATTCCTCCCCGATTGGGTACGCGTCGAGCAGGCCGTCTGCGGCGCACTCGTTCTTCCCGTGGCGATCCTTGCGAACCTGTCGCGGATCCGCGCTCACTTCCCGAAGCGCGCGTAGGGTCTCCCTATGGTCGATCCCCGCTGGCGGACTGTGCTCCTGGTCGCGCCCTACCTGGTGGTGGCGCTGCTGGTCGCCTTCGCGCTCGCGACCCGGTGGGACGATCCCGAGCGACTGACTCCGGAGCTCATTCTGTGTGCGGCATACATCGTGTGGGTGGTGCTGCTCCGGGACCTGCGTACACCGTGGCGACGGCGTCCGGCGACGATCGCCGTGTTCATGGTCGGCCTGGTCGTGATCAATCTGGCCCTGGTCCAACTCGACAGCTGGTTCGCCTTTCTCACCGTCGCGACTTTCTCCGTCGCCTACTCTCTCGTCACCTGGCCCTGGGAGCTCGCGGCTGTGGGCGCGACTGCCGTCGTCGCCGGTCTCGCTCAGGCCTCGAGTTTCGGGCTCGACGCGGCAGGCGTCGTCGGCAGGATCGTCGTGGCGGCGATCAACGTCACGGTCATGTGCGGTCTCTCGTGGGGGCTTCGCCTGGCACGGCAGCAGCAGGAGCGCATCGCCACGAAAGCCGCGACCGAAGCGGAGCGCGCACGTCTCGCCCGCGAGATCCACGACACTCTGGCCCAGGGATTCGCGGGGATCGTCACACAGCTGCAGGCGGCCGAGCAGGCTCCGGATGCCGCAACGCGTGACCGGCATGCCGCCGCGGCACTCGAGCTCGCACGTGACGGGCTCGCGGAGGCTCGACGCTCGGTTCAGGCCCTCCGTCCGGTGGCGCTGGATGCTGCGGCCCTGCCGGAGGCGATCACCACCGCCGCCCGCCGCTGGTCCGCACGCACCGGCATCGATGCCGTCGTCGAGACGAGCGGGGATCCCGCCCAGTTGCCGACGAACACCGAGGTGGCTCTGCTTCGCGCGGCCCAGGAGGCCCTCGCAAACGTGGAGCGACACGCTCAGGCGAAGAGAGTGAGCCTGCGGCTCCGCTATGCCGATCACAGAGTGCGCCTCGAGGTACGGGACGACGGCAGCGGCTTCGAGTCCGGTGCAGCCGCGGGAAGGGTCACCGACGGCTATGGCCTGGTCGCCATGCGGGAGCGCATTGAGGCTCTCGCCGGTGACCTCGTCGTCGACTCCCGCCCCGGTCGTGGAACGGCGATCCTCGCGGAGGTTCCGGTATGAGCGCCGTGCGCCTCGTGGTCGCCGACGATCATCCCGTCGTTCGGGACGGCATCGTCGGGATGCTGTCCTCCGACCCCGAGATCGAGGTGGTGGGACAGGCATCGGACGGCGCCGAAGCGATCGCCCTCGCGCGTGCGTTCGAACCGGATGTGCTGCTGATCGACCTCCGGATGCCCGGCACAGACGGCCTCACCGCGATCCGCGAACTGGCTCGTCTGGGAGTTCCGAGTCGTGTCGTCGTGCTGACCACGTACGACTCGGATGCCGATGTGCTGCCCGCCATCGAGGCCGGTGCGACCGGATACCTCCTGAAGGATGCGACCCGCGACGAGCTCGTTCGCGCTGTACACGCCGCCGCGCGGGGTCACGCAGTGCTGGCGCCGTCTGTGGCCTCGCGGCTGGTCGATCGTGTGCGAACGCCGGAAGCGACTCTCCTCAGTCCCCGTGAGCTCCAAGTGCTCGCTCTGGTGGCGGACGGCGCGACGAATCGCGAAGCGGGCGCCCGGCTCCACGTGAGCGAAGCGACGGTGAAATCCCACCTGCTCAGCGTCTACGCCAAGCTCGGTGTCGGCGATCGCGCCGCCGCGGTCGCCGAGGGCTTCCGGCGAGGGCTGCTCGGCCCGTCCTGAACTGCTCCGGCTCCGGCTCCGAGACCGACCACCCGCACGGCTCAGGTCACTCAGCCACCGCACGACGCGCGGCGTCGACGATCCGTGTGGCGCGGTCGTCGTCCGACGCCTCCATCCAGTTCGTGACGAAGGCGAAACCCATCCTCGCGTCGCGATCGGCGAATGCGACCTGGCCACCGGCGCCGTCGTGGCCGAAGCTGGTTTCGCCCAGGTAGCGACGCGCCTCCGAGTCGAGCTGGAAGCCGCGTGCCCAGCGGGGCCACGGGCCGGGGGTACGCCACACGGGTTCCCCGCCGCTCATCGGGATGAGGGCATCGTCGAGGATCGATTCGTCGAGCAGGCGCACCCCACCGGTCTCGACCACGGCGGCCGACCAGAGGGCCGAGAGCGCATCCGACGTGGCGATCCCTCCTGCACCGGGGATCTGAGCGGCCCGGACCTCAGGGGCGTTGAACCCTCCGTCCGGGGTCACGAGATCAGCCGGGAAGGCATCGCCGAGCGTCATCGCGAGACTCGACCAGGAGTCCGGGTCGCGCTCCATCTCTTCTCCCGCTTGTCGCTGGCTCGCGGATGCCTGCAGGTGCGCGACACGATCGCGTCGCGCATCCGGAAGCCCGATCCATACGCTGTCCGACCACGGGCCGGACAGAGCCGCGAGGTAGTCACCCGGGAGCATTCCGGTGGTTCTGCGCACCAGCTCGCCGGCCAGCCAGCCGTGTGTGATCGCGTGATACGCGTAGCCCGATCCGGGCTCCCACAGCGGCTCCTGCTCGGCGAGGAGGCGGGTGGGCGTGCTCCAGTCGAGCGCATCGTCGAGCGTCAATCGCTTGCGGAAGGCCGAAAGACCGGCTCGGTGGGAGAGCAGTTCGGCCACGGTCACCCGCTCTTTGCCTGCGGCGGCGAACTCCGGCCAGTAGCGCGCGACCGGCGCCTCGTAATCGAGCAGACCGTCCTGCACGAGCCTGGCGATCAGGATCGACATCACTCCCTTGGTGCACGAGAAGATGACGGTCGCGGTGTCGTCCGTCCACGGCTCACCCGCACGCTCATCCTTGACGCCGCCCCACAGCTGGACGACGCGACGCCCTGCGACCCGGATGGTCAACCCGGCACCCATGCTGGGACGCCCGTCGAATGCCTCGGCGAACGCGGACCCGACCTCCTCGAATCCCCGCTCCACGGTTCCATGGATCTCGACCGTCATGACGCCTCTCTTTCTGCTTCGTCGATTCGGACCCGTGGTCGGGTCCCGTCCCAGCCGACGTCGAACGGATCGGTGATCCTGCCCTGGAACGCGCCGTGCGTTCCGGCGTTCTCGAACGCGAGCAGGCGGGATCCGCCATCGCGGTCGATGACGATCCGCCCGGAATAGTATCGCTCGTCCAGGAGGAGCTCGGCCGACGCCGTGTCGTACGGTCCCGCACTCGACTCCGCGGGAGCGATCCAGATGCCTCCGGTCTCGCCGGCCCGTTCGCCGGCCAGATGCGACGAGTCGCAGGAGAAGAGCAGCCAGTCACGGTCTCCGAACCGCACGGTCTGAGGAACCTCCAGATGGGCGAAGCCGCTACCCGGAGCACTCAGCGGCGGACCCACGGTCCATTCGTCGAGGTTCGCCGAGGTGGCGTGCGCGATCACGCCTCGATCGCGATCGGAGACCTTTCCCGGTGCGCGAGCCGTGATCAGCATGTGCCAGTCGGCGCCGTCGCGGTCGCGGAACACCCACGGATCCCGCCAGGCCTCCTCATGCCAGCTCCGCTGGTCGAGTACCTCGTACCAGCGTGAATCGGCCGCGAGACGGAACGCGGATTCTTTCGACCACTCGGACAGGTCGTCCGAGTGCGCGACGCCGACGCTCTCGATGTTCGTGATCTCGGTGGGCGAGAGGAACGTCGATCCGGTGTAGAACATGCGCCACGCGCCGTCGTCGGCTCGCACGACCGAACCCGTCCAGGTCGCAGACGCGTCGATGTCGCCGGTCATCCCCGGTTCGAGCACCGTTCCGTGGTCGGTCCACGCCGTCAGGTCGAGAGACGTGGCGTGACCGATCCGCGCGTTCCGGTGCCTCATGTCGGGATCGCCGAGCGATGTGGGCGCGTGCAGGTAGTAGAGGTGATAGCGCTCGCCGTCATCGGCGATCCAGAAGTCCCACACCCAGTGATGATCTTTGCTGAATCCCATGCCGTCAGCCCTTGACCGCACCCTGGATGAGCGCCTTGATGAACTGACGCTGGAAGATCACGAAGACCAGGATCGTGGGAAGGATGATGATGAGCGCTCCGGCGTTGAGGAGCGGGATGCTGAGGCTGTACTGACCCTGGAAGAACGTCAGGGCCCCCGCGACCGTGCGCTGCAGCGGGTCGGCGATGAGCACGACTGGCAGGAGGAACTGGTTCCAGGTCCAGAGGAAGAGCAGGATACCGAGGGCGGACAGCGCCGGACGCGCCAGCGGCAGGTGGATGAGCCGGAGCTCCTGCCACATCCCCGCACCGTCGACACGCGCCGCCTCGGACAGCTCGACGGGCACGCCGACGAAGTGCGCCCGCATCCAGAAGACGCTGAACGGCATGAAGAGGCCGATGAGCGGCAGGATGATCGCCCACTGCGTATTGAGCACGTTCAACGACTGCATTTCGTAGTAGAGCGGGATGATCAACGCCTCGAAGGGAATGGTCAGACCCAGGATGAACAGGATCAGCAGGGCACGGGATCCGCGGATGCGCAGACTTCCGAGCGCGTAACCGGCAAGGCTCGAGATGATGAGGCTGATCGGCACGACGCCCACCACGATCAGCAGGCTGGAGCCGAGCAGCTCCCAGACATGGCCCGTGGTGAAGGCCTCGGCGAAGTTGCCCCACTGAGGGTCGGTCGGCCACGTCAGACCGGTCGGGTTCTCGTCCGCGGGCTGGAGAGCGGCGGAGATCATGCTGACGAGCGGGATGAGGGTGAGCACGAGAATCACGACCAGCAGCACACGGCCGGTCCACTTCTCGATCGGGTTGACGATCATTGGTCACGGACTTTCGAGAGGCGCTGGATCGGGAGGACGACGATGAGGACGAGCACCATCAGGATGATCCCGAAGGCCGAAGCGAGACCGACCTCGCTCTGGGTGAACCCGATTCTGTAGATGGAGATGCCGGGAACGAGCGTGGCTCTGCCCGGCCCGCCGAGCGTCGTCGTGTAGATGATGTCGAAGCTGCTGAGCGCGGCGATGATGGTGATCGTGATGAGCACCGCGAGCTCCTGACGCAGCCCTCTGACGGTGATGGTGAAGAACTCGCGCCACCAACCGGCGCCGTCGAGTCTCACCGCCTCATAGAGCGACTGGTCGATCTTGCCGATGCCGGTGAGGAGAAGCACCGTGCAGAGACCGGTGAGGGTCCACGATCCGATCAGGCCGACGGCGGGCAGTGCGGTCTGGTAGTCGCCGAGCCACGGTCGGGCGAGATCGCCGAGACCCACCCACCCGAGGATCTGGTTCACCGCGCCCGTCTGCGCGTACATCCACGACCAGGCGATTCCCGCCGCAGCCAGAGGGATGATCTGCGGCAGGAAGAGCACGGTCTGCGAGAAGCTCGAGAAGAACCCTGCCTTCATCGAGCGGATCAGCGAGGCGAGGATGAGGCCGAAGATCACCGGGATGAACGTGAAGTACGCGATGAGGATGAAGGCGTTCTTGATCGCACCCAGTAGGTCGGGATCGGTGAACACGGTGAGATAGTTCGTGAATCCGACCCACGTGGACGCGCCGATGCCGTTCCAGTCGTAGAACGAGAACTGCACGCCCTGGATCAAAGGCCACAGTACGAAGGCCGCATAGAAGAGAAGGGCGGGGGCGACCAGGATCCAGCCGATCAGTCCCCCGCGTCCGGCCAGACGTCTCCGTCTGGCCGGACGCACAGCGGCCCCGTGTCGATCGGTGCGAGTGGCCCGTCGCGCCAGGTCGTGGCCGATCGTGTTCTCGACGCGGGGCCGCGCTGTGGTCATCCCTACTTCTTCACTTCCTGCTCGTAGAACGCCTGCACCTTGTCGACGAACTCCTGGCCGCTGATCTTGCTCGTGACGAGCAGCTGCGACTCCGGGATGATCGCACCGGCGTAGATCCCGGCGGTCGTGTTGGCCATGAAGTCGACCTGGCCGTCCTCCTTCGCGATCTGAGCGGCGGCCTTCAGCACCTCCTCGGTGATGGAGCCCTTCTCGACCTTCGGCTGGGCCTGGGAGGGATCTCCGCCCGGAGCGGCACCGGTCACATCGACGACGATCTGGCGGGCCTTGTCATTGGTGTGCACCCAGTTCAAGAAGTACGCCACCTCGTTCAGGTGCTTCGACTTGGCTGCGGCCGAGAAGGAGTTGGCGGCACCCATCGCGACATGGTCGCCACCCTTCTTCGCCGGGGGGACGAGGAAGAACGTGACGTCTTTGCCCAGCTTCTTGGCGTAGTTCGCCGCCTCCCAGTTTCCGTTGAAGGTGAACACTCCGCCACCGTCCTGGAACCTGCTGACGAACGTGAAGTAGTCGACGGCGTTGATGTCCGAGGGGAAATAGCCCTTGTCGGCCCAGGTACGGATGAGCTCGGCGCCCTTCACGTTGCCCGGTGTGTTGTAGCTCGCGCCCGACTTGTTGAACATCCAGTCGAGGAACTCCTGCTTGTCGGCGTACTGGTTCATCGCGGCTTGCACCGTGAAGTTCACCACACCGTCCTTGTCGCCCTCGACGAGCGGTGCGACACCGGCGGCCTTCGCCTTCGCGAAGTCGTCGCCGAGCTCGTCGAGCGTCTCGGGAGTGGTCGTGATGCCCGCCTGCGCGGCGAGCTTCTTGTTCATGAAGATGCCCGTCACGCTGTAGCCGAGGCCGAGCTGGTAGAGCGAGCCGCTGCCGCGTTCGCCATCCTTCGTCATACGCAGCGGGGCGAGCTGAGCGGCCGGCCACTTGTCCCAGCCGTACGCTTTCGCAAACGGGTCGAGGTCGGCGACCAGACCGTCTTTCACCGTGTCCCCGAGCGTGGGAAGGCGGATCAGATCGGGCGGCGTCGAGCTCGCGAGGAGCTTCGGCGCGTTGGCAGTCAGGTTCTGGAAGGTGTCGCGCGTGATCTTGAACGTGATGTTCGGGTGCTGCTTCGTGAACTCTTTGGCGAGATCGTCGGTGAGCGGGAACCCGGTCTCATCGGCGATCGTGAGCTGCACCTTGTCCTTCGTGAGCTGGGTGCTCACGTCGGTCGCCGTCGTGGCGCTCTGCGGCGCCGATCCGGGCGCGCATCCGGTGAAGATCAGTGCTGTGATCGAGGCCATCAGTGTTGCGGTCGCTGCACCGCGTAACCGTCGCCCGCGGGGGGTGGGGGACATACAGGACTCCTTTGTCGAGGGGAGGGCTCGGATTGCCGATCCCGCTGCTGAATGCTTTCAGCAGGCCCTATACTGAGATACGTGGCACCGATTGTCAACTGCGCCACCACAACTCGCAGACGAGCGGCTAACATCCCGCCAAGGAGGAGGACCGCTCGATGCTGAGTAAACGGGTGACACTGGCCGACGTGGCGAAGAAGGCGGGGCTCTCCGTGTCCGCTGCGTCGATGATCCTGAACGGCCGCCCCGATACCCGCCTGTCTCAGGATGCGCACGATCGCGTCCACGCGGCCGCCGCCGAGCTCGGCTACCGACCGAACGTCGCGGCGCGCGGCCTCAAGACCGACAAGACCCACACCATCGCCTTCATCTCCGACGTCGTCGCGACGACCCGTTTCGCATCCGGACTCATCAAGGGTGCTCTGACAGCCGCGGAGACCGCGGGACACGTGATGATGGTGCTCGAGACGGACGGAGAGCCCAAGCGCGAGACGGAGGCGATCGGCGCCGCGCTCGATCGGCAGGTCGACGGAATAGTCTTCGCCACCATGCGGGCGCGGGAGCTCTTCCTTCCCGACATGCGGATCGAGACGCCGGTCGTCATGCTGAACGCCACCAACGCCCGGTTTCCGCACGCCGTGCTCCCCGACGAATACGGCGGTGGCCGCTCGGCCGTGCACGTGCTGACGGATGCGGGGTTCCGCGACGGCATCGCCCTGCTGGGGCAGAGCGACCGCAAGGAGCGCGGGCTCTTCCGGTCTGCCACCGTCGCGCAGCGCGTCGCAGGAATCCGCGAGACGATGTCCGAGCTCGGCCTCGACTTCGTGTCCGAAGCGTCCGTCTGGCTGTGGGAACCGGATGAAGGCTACGAAGCGACCAAGAAGCTACTCCGGCAGAAGAACCGTCCGACGGCGATCCTGAGCATGAACGACCGACTCGCCTTCGGCGCCTATCAGGCGGCGACCGAGGCGGGATTGAGCATCCCCGACGACCTCTCGATCGTCTCGTTCGACAACGACGAGCTCGCCGCCTACCTGCGGCCGGGACTCACGACCGTCGCACTTCCTCACGAGCTCATGGGAGCGCAAGCCGTGCAGATGCTGCTGAAACCCGGGCCGGCCGAGACGGCCCTGGTTCCGATGCCCGTGATCCACCGGAGCTCGGTCGGCGGTCCGTGACCGCCGGCCGTTGACCCCCTGACCGCGACGCGTATCACCGAACGGCGATGACGGTCTTGCCCGGCACACGCTCGGTCGGAGCGAAGGCCGCCACCGCTTCGTCCAAGGAGCGCACGGCCCTCACGATCGGCGAGAGCGTACCCGATCTCACGCGCCGCGCGAGCTCACTGAGTGTGATGCGGTCAGGTTCGACCACGAAGAAGAGCGCCTGACCTTCCGCGGGCTGGGCGCTGGGCGGAGCCGCGATCGTGACGATGCGGCCACCGGGGCGGACCAGCGGAAGGGACCGGCCGAACACGTCACCGCCGATGACGTCGAACACGAGATCGACCTGATCGATCCCGTCCAGACCGTCGCCGGCGAGATCGACGAACCGGTCGGCGCCCAAACCGAGCGCGATGTCCTCATCTGCGGCGCGTCCCACGCCGATCACTCGGGCACCGGCCTCTCGGGCAAGCTGGATCGCGGCAGAGCCCACTCCTCCGGCCGCGCCGTTCACGAGCACCGTCTGACCCACCTCGAGACGGCCATGCTCGAACAGCCCCTGCCACGCTGTGAGTCCCGAGATCGGCAGGGCGGCCGCGGTGGTGAAATCGACATCCGCCGGAAGGGGTGCCAGATTGCGCGCCTCCACGGCGACGTACTCGGCGAGAGAGCCGTTGCGCGTCCAGTCGGTGAGACCGAAAACACGCTGACCGACGGTGAGCCCGGTGGTTCCGTATCCGAGCTCGACGACGATGCCGGCCACTTCGTGACCCGGAACGGTCGGCGTGCGATCACGTCCCGCTCTGTCGGTCCAGGTCGCCGGCCAGGTCAGCTCGCCCGGTGTGAATCCCGCCGCATGGACTTCGACGATCACGTCGTTCTCCGAGGCGTGAGGGTGATCGATCTCGCTCAGTACCAGACCGTCGACCCCGGCCCGCCGATCCGACACGGTGATGGCGCGCATGGTCTTCTCGACTTCCCGCGGACGCTCGCCCGCCCGCTCCCCATCATCCAGCGCCGGCCGGCTCGACGCCAGCCCCGCTCCCCCACCGAAGACGAAGCGGCGGGGATGCGCGGATCTAGCGAATCGCTCGGCGACGCTTCGGGACGACGATGAGCAGGGTTCCGGCGATCAGCGCGAACACGGCGACGAGGCTCGGAAGCATCAGGTCGCTGCCGCTATCGGCCAGTTCGAGCTCCAGTGCGGTCGTCTCTTCCCCTGTCCCGCTACCGTTCGTGACCGGGACCGGCGCGGCGGTCACGAGCGTATAGGCCGCCGAGCTATCGGGTGAGGCGCCGTTGGTCGCCGTGATGGTGAACGACGACGTCCCCGTCGCCGTGGGCGTACCCGAGATGACGCCGGTCGTGCCGTTGAGCGTCAGCCCAGCGGGAAGCGCTCCACTCGACACCGTGTAGGTGGGTGTGGGGGATCCCGTCGCGGTCACGGTGTAGGAGTACGGCGTGCCGACGGTCGCGCCGGTCGGAGCGCTCGACGTGATCTGAGGACTCGTCGTCGCCGTGCCGGAGGCCGGGCATCCTGTCGGCACGGTGATCGTGTTCGACTGGAGGGTCACAGCTGCCGTGTTCGCAAGCAGGCGTCCGATGATCGTGGCGCCCGTGGCGGCCGTGATGGACTGCTTGGCCAGGATCGTCCCCCGGAACTGCGCCCCCGTACCGATGCTCGCGGACGACCCCACCTCCCAGAACACGTTGCAGGCACTTGCCCCTCCCGTGATCGTGATGAGGGTCGACGAGCCGATCGTCAGCTCGCTCGCCGCTTGGAAGACCCAGACGGAGTTCGCACTGCCGGCCAGAGTCAGCTCCCCATTGTTCGAGAGCGCGAGCGCACCGCCGGAGTAGACCCCGGGAGCCAGCGACAGTCCGTTGAGCTCGGCCAGTCCGGTCGTCGTCGGCGTCAGGCTCGCCGCGACGTTGAACGCCGTGGTGACGTCGCTCTGCGCTTGTGCGGCTGCTGCATCCGTCTGGTGCAGGGCGCCGGTGTAGATGCCGTTCGGCGGTGCCGAGAAGCCGGTCACCGACGAGCCCGGAGAGATACCGATGTCACCGTTCACCACGGTTGGACCGGTGTTGGTCAGACCGCTCGCTGCGAGAGCCCCATAGGTCGCCGCTGTGCCGAGTCCCACCGGACCGTCGATCGTGGTCGCGGCCTGGGCGCTCTGCGCGCCGGCGAACAACCCTGCCGTTGCGAGTAGCGCGACACCGACGATGACCAGCCGAGTACGGGTATTTCCGTTCATTGCAGCCCCACCCCATTGGGAGGTTCTGGTTGTGAGACGGAAGATGAGTCAGCCATACCCCTTAGGCGCAGTGTTGCACTTAAAACCCCAACGGGCTAGCAAAGTGTAAACATTGCCAGGTTCACAGAAACGGGCCGGTTCCCCGGTCGGTGCCTTACGCGGCTTGCTGGATGCGCTCCCGTGTGATGTCGACGACCGTGTGCGGCGCTCCCCCGACACAGACGAAGAACACGAAGTCCTCCTCCGCGTCGACGGTGATGACCTGGTCCACGTCGTCCCAGATCGTCTCCGGAAGAGTGGACAGGTTCTGCATCTCGAAGGTGCGGCGCTCGGAGTCGCGAGCCGTGCCCTGCACGGCGTAGAACGCGTCGATGCTGGCGTCGTCGGTCGGGTCGGCGAGCCATCCGACGAGCGGCGTCGGCGTGTTGGAACTGATCGGGAGGATCGGGAAGAGCGCTCCGGCCAACCGCTCCACCGGTACATCGCTGGCGACGCCGCGGGTACGGGATGCGGGGAGCGACGATATCGCGATCCAGTGACCGGCTTCGGCGCGGTCGACTGCTGCTAGGAGGGGTCCGGACATGATGGGATCGAACGTTTTCAACATGGAAGTTTCGGGTACTTTCCATAGATTTTCGTCCGGCGACGGTTCAGGAAGACCGCGACAACTCGTGCAATCCCCCGTGCACCGCATCGTCAGACGAAGCGGGTAAACGCTCCCGGCGGTGCCGAGAGGACTCCGTCAGCCTTTCGGGAGGCTTTCGGTGTACCCCGAGCTTAGCGACGTGTCCTCCATAATGCGGACCCCATTTCGGGTGGCAAATTCGGACGGGTCCGTGCCCCCTGCGTCTCCATCCGTTCATCCGGGCATGCGACACTCAGCTCATGGCGAAAGACGTGAGCGACGAAGACACCATCCAGCAGGTCGTCGAACATCTTCAGGAGAAGTTCCCGGATCGCACGCGGGAGGACATCGAGAACGTCGCCCGCTCCGAGTACGACGCGTATGCGGGGCGCCCGGTGCGCGACTATCTGGCGATCCTCGTCGAGAGATCCTCGAAGAAGCGTCTCAAGAAGTCGTCAGCCGACGACTGAGGCGGGATCGAACGTGTTTATCGAACTGTTACCGGAATTTGTTGCGAGAGACACCGAATAGGAACACACTTCAGGTGCCATCGCTCACCGTCGAGCGTGGCCACTAAGGAGAACGCCCTCCTCGCATGAGAAAGGGAGTGACGTGAAGAAATCTTCATTGATCCCCGTCACCCTGGTCGTCGCCGCGTCAGCACTGCTGTTGAGTGCTTGTTCCGGGGCTTCCAGCGGAGGCACCAACACTGCAGCCACGGCTACCAGAGCGTGTGTGATCCTTCCCGATTCGTCCTCCTCGCCTCGCTGGGAGAACGGAGACCGTCCAGCGCTCGACAAGGCGTTCACCGGAGCCGGCTTCACCGCCGACATCCAGAACGCTCAGGGCGACCCGAACAAGTACGCGACCATCGCCGACCAGCAGCTCACCAAGGGCTGCGGCGTCATGATCCTCGTCGACTACAACGGCGCTGCCGTCGCAGTGACGGAGAAGGCCCAGAAGCAGGGCATCCCTGTCATCGCGTACGACCGCCCCATCACCACCGGTACCGCGGACAAACCGTCCATGCTCGCCGACTACTACGTCTCGTTCGACAACAAGAAGGTCGGCGCGCTCGAAGGTCAGTCGGTCGTGGACGGACTCAAGGCAGCGGGCAAAGACGCCGCGACCGCGAAGGTCGTCTACATGGGCGGCGACCCGACGGACGGCAACGCGAAGCTCTTCCATGACGGAGCCGTCGAAGTGATGAGCGCCGCAGGCATCAAGCCGGCCGCTGAACCGACCGGTGTCTGGGACGGTCAGAAGTCGGCGACCAACTTCGAGCAGGCGCTGACGTCGCTCGGTGGAAAAGTCGACGCCGTCTGGGCGGCCAACGACACCAACGCCGCCGGCGTCATCACCGTTCTGGACAAGAACGGGCTGACCGTTCCCGTGTCCGGCCAGGATGCGTCGACAGCGGGTCTGCAGAACGTGCTCCTCGGCAAGCAGACCGCCACGGTCTACAAGCCGTTCAAGCTCGAGGCCGATGCCGCATCCGACCTGGCGATCAAGCTCCTCAAGGGGCAGAAGCCGTCGACGTCGACGAAGCTGTACGGAAAGCCGTTCATCGCCACCACGCCGATCCTGATCACACCGGACAAGGTCGTGTCGGTCATCTCGGGAGGCGACGCGAAGGCGTCCGACATCTGCACGGCAGAGGTCGCCGCCGCGTGCGCCAAGTACGGCGTCAAGTAACCAGGTAGTCGAACAGAGCTCCGCGTCGGGTCCGAGCGACCCGACGCGGAGCCTTCTCGTGGACCGCAGCGACCCCTGAACGACATGGCTCGCACGACATCAAGGAACCCGGCATGAATTCGCCCATCATCGAACTATCCGACGTCAAGAAGAGCTTCGGACCGGTGAGCGTCCTCAAGGGCGTCTCACTCTCCGTCTATCCCGGCAAGGTGACAGCCCTCGTGGGCGACAACGGCGCCGGCAAGTCGACGCTCATCAAGGGTCTCGCCGGAGTGCAGCCCTACGACGAAGGCGAGGTGAGGGTGGACGGCGAGGTCGTCGCCCTGCACAATCCTCGCGAGGCCGCGCGACTCGGCATCGAGGTCGTCTACCAGGATCTCGCCCTGTGCGACAACCTGGACATCGTCCAGAACATGTTCCTCGGACGGGAGGAGCTCTCAGCCGGCACCTTCGATGAAGGGCGGATGGAACGGGAAGCCTCCGAGACTCTGCAGTCGTTGTCCGTCAGAACGGTGAAATCCGTGCGACAGAAGGTGTCCTCCCTGTCCGGAGGTCAACGCCAGACGGTCGCGATCGCGCGTTCGGTGCTGAAGGCGGCACGCGTCGTGATCCTCGACGAGCCGACCGCCGCTCTGGGCGTTGCACAGACCGAGCAGGTCCTCGCTCTCGTGAAACGTCTGGCCGAACGCAACGTCGGGGTGCTCATGATCAGCCACAACCTGGTCGACGTCTTCCAGGTCGCCGACTACATCAACGTGCTGTACCTCGGGCAGATGGTCGCCTCCGTTGAGACCTCGCAGACGACGAGCGACGACGTGGTCGGATACATCACCGGCAGCAAGACCTACACGGGAGTGAACCGATGAGCGCAGTCGAAGAGTCAGTGACCCCGGCGCCCGAGGCCGCTGCGCCCGACCTGATCGGGAGCGGCCAGGAGGGTTCCCTGCGCGATCAGGCGACCGCCTACTTCCAGCGACTCCGCAACGGGGACATGGGCGCATTGCCCGCGATCGCCGGATTCGTCGTGCTGAGCGTGCTCTTCACCGTGCTGAGCCCGTACTTCCTCACGGAACGGAACTTCGCGAACCTCCTCACCCAGGCGGCGACGCTCGTGATGCTGGCGATGGCGCTCGTGTTCGTGATCCTGCTCGGGGAGATCGACCTCTCGGCCGGCGTCACCTCCGGTGTCGCGATGTCGCTCTTCGTGGTCCTCTCCGATCCCGGCGGTCTGGCGATGAACTGGATCCTCGCCCTCGTCGTCTCGCTTCTCGCCGGTGTCGTCATCGGTCTGTTCATCGGCTTCTTCGTGGCGAGGATCGGCATCCCGTCGTTCGTCGTCACGCTCGGGTTGTTCCTGGGGTTCCAGGGCGTGCAGCTGATCATCATCGGCTCGGGAGGGCTGTACCGCATCCAGCAGCCCGAGATCCTCGCCATCCAGAACAGCAACCTGCCCACGTGGGGTGGATGGGTCATGCTCGTCATCATGCTGCTGGTCTCGGCCGCGACCTCGTATCTAGACCGGCGTCGCCGTAAGCGCGCCGGTGTGCCGAACCGCACGATCGCACTGGTCTGGGCGAGGCTCGCGGCCATCGCGATCGCCGGTGGTGTCGTCGTCGCTCTCCTCAATCAGAACCGCGGAACGGGCTTCCTCGCCGTGTCGGGCGTCCCCATCGTCGTTCCGATCACCCTCGTGATCCTGTGGCTGGGTACATTCGTGCTCGACCGCACCCGGTTCGGTCGGTACATCTATGCGATCGGCGGCAACGCCGAGGCCGCCCGCCGAGCCGGCGTCAAGGTCACCGCCATCAAATGGGCCGCGTTCGTCGCGTGCTCCACCCTCGCGGTCGTCTCCGGTGTGTTCAGTGCGAGCAAGGTGGGATCGGTGGATGCGGCGTTCGGGCGCGACATCGTGCTCAGCGGCATCGCGGCGGCGGTCGTCGGCGGCGTCAGCCTGTTCGGCGGACGCGGTCGTCTCATCCACGCCGCCATCGGCGCGCTCGTGATCGCCGTGATCACCAACGGGCTGGGCCTGCTCAATCTGCCGGGCGGCGTGAACTTCCTCGTCACCGGCGGCGTGCTGATCCTCGCCGCGACCGTGGACGCCCTGTCTCGTCGTCGCGCGGGTGGGTCGCTCATCCGCACATGAGCCATTTGATGGAGGTCCGGCTGCCGTACCAGGATCTGCGCGTCGATGTCGGAACGGTCGACGGCGGGGTCTCGTGCGCACTCGAGTTCGTGGGACGCGGCCTGTGGACGGCGTCGGTCGACGGGCGGTACGCCGGTGTGGTCCGGGAGTGCGGAACGGCGTACCAGGCCCGCTCCCCCGGCGACGAAGCGCTCGGCGGAAACGACTCGGAGGACTGGACGGTCGCTCTGCAGCTGTTGCTGCTGGCCGCGGACGTCGAGGTGGCGACGTTCGCGAGACCGGTGATCCGGGAAGGATAAGGCCATCCGCGAGGGCTAAGGTCATACCTATGGCGCTCGATCCCAGCTCGACAGCACGTCTCATCCCCCAACGGCTCCCTGCCGCGCGGCTCGGTGTGGCCGTCGTGGCAGAGCTCGTGGAGCTCATCGTCACCGGCCAGCTGAAGGAGGGCGACCTGCTGCCTCCCGAAGGCCCGCTGAGCGAGCACTTCGGAGTGAGCCGAACCGTCTTGCGCGAATCGGTCAAGCGCCTGGAGGAGAAGGGACTCGTCATCGTCTCCCAGGGGCGCGGCACGCAGGTGCAGGCACCCGGCTACTGGAACATGCTCGACCCCATCGTGCTGTCGGCGCTGATCGACAACGACGAGAGCGTCGGAGTGCTCGACGAGCTGACCGTCGTTCGTGCGAGCCTGGAATCGGCGATGGCCGGTGCGGTCGCCGAATCGCACAGCTCCGAAGAGCTACGACGTTTGAACAACGCTCTGACGGCGATGCGCGAGAGCGAGTCGGAGACCGACTCCTTCCGGCAGGCGGACGTGGTCTTCCACTACGCGCTGATGGAGATCTCCGGCAACCGTCTCGCCGAGAACATCGCCAAACACCTGTACAAACGAGCAGTCGAGTCGAGCCGCTACCAGGGCATCAACCCACCGGATGCGGTCGCCCTCACACTCGACGAGCATGCGGCGATCGTCGAAGCCATCTCGCGCAACGACACGGTCGCCGCCCAGAAGGCGATGCACGACCACATCCACGTGTCATGGGAGCGCCGGAGGCTCCCCGACCACGCACCTCGTGCCAAGGGCGCGCAGAAGGCTCAGCCGAGCGAGTAGACGGAAAGCGCGGTCTCGCCGAAGACGCCGTCGCGCTCATCCGTGGAAAGCCCGTCGAGGAGCGTTCCGACCGCCGACCGCCAGTCCGCCGCGTCGCCGCCGAGCCGCACGAGGGGCCAATCCGATCCGTAGAGCAACCGCTCCGGACCGAACGCGTCGAGGGCGACCTCGACCGCCGGCGCGAGATCGGCCGCGCTCCACGACCCGGGAGCGAGCCCCGAGACGAGACCCGACAGCTTGGCCGCGACATTGGAGTGTCGGGCAAGGTCGCGAAGTCCAGCCGACCAGACGGCGAGGTCACCGCCCGGTGCAGGCGGACCTCCCAGATGATCGAGCACGAGCTGCAGCTCCGGATGACGTGCGGCGAGGTGCGCAGCCTGCGGCAACTGCCAGTCACGCACGACCAGATCGAAGCAGAGTCCCTCCTCAGCCAGCATGTCGAGCCCGCGGGAGACGTCGTCGCGCAGCAGCCACTCGGGATCGGGATCGATGTGCGCGAGATGACGGATCCCGACGACGGGAACCGTCGCGTCATCACGGATGTGAGCGAGCTGCGGCCCCGGTGCCTGAGTGAGGTCCACCCAGGCCACGAGGCCTGCGACCACGGCGGAGTCCGTCCGCGCCAGGCGCACGCTCTCCTCGATGCTGTTGCTCGACTGAACGACGACAGCACGCTCCATGTCCGCAGAGACGAGCATCTCGGCGAGGTCGCCGGTTCCGAAGTCACGGTCGATCGGCGCCATCGTCTCCGGATCGATCCAGTCCTGCGGGTCGAGCGTACGATCCCAGAGGTGCACGTGCGCGTCGATGCGTGCGCTCACCCCTGGTGCCAGATCTCTTCGATCGGCTGCCAGAGCGATCCCGGATCCACTTCGGGAGCGATGCGCACCTGGCACGGATCCGTGAGGGTCCACCACTCCTGCGAGACGGGGTCCGCGGCGATCCGCCGCATGTCGGCATCGTGGTCATCGCCGACGTAGTCGTAGTACGCGAACAGCGTGTCACCCAGGATGAAGATGCTGTAGTTGCGGATGCCGCACTCGGTCATCTTCTGCTCGACACCCGGCCAGACGGCTCGGTGCAGTGCCAGGTACTCGTCGCGTTTCTCCGGTCGCACACCGACGACCAGAGCGTGCCGTTCGGGCTCGCGGGTCATGAGACGGTGCTCACCGGCGTCACGGGCACGTCGATGACATCGGGCTCTGCTACGAGCCGAAGCGCAGCCCGCTCCGGCCGGATGTGCGGTCCGGATGCGGACGGGAGCACTGCGCTCGGTCCCACCTGCGACAGCGCAGCCTCATCCACGATGATGCCGATGCCCGGTCGATCGCCCAGGATGATGCCCCCGTCATCGAACTCCTGGTCGACGTCGAGACCGATGGGGAAATGCAGGTCCTGGACCTCATGGCTCAGCAGGTTCGGCACCGCAGCGGCGGCATGCGCTGCGGGATTCGCGTTGAAGGCGACCGGGCTCACGGGCAGGTCCCTCCCGTGAGCGAGCGTGGCGACCCGGAGGAGATGGGTGATCCCCCACACGTTCCCGACCTGCACGATGTCCACCGCGTTCGCGTCGAGCAGCGGTCGGTACTGTTCGAGACCGGTCAGGTTCTCGCCGCTCGCGATCGCCGCTCTCACCTTGCCCCTGAGCGCGGCCATGCCGGCGGCATCCCAGCGTCGGAGCGGCTCCTCGACCCAGGTGAGATCCATCCGCTCTTCGATGGCGGAGACGTACCGTGCCGCCTGCGCGTGGTTCCATGACTCGTTCACATCGAACATGATGGCGGGCCGGCGCGAGTTGCGGCTGAACACGTCCCTCATGATCTCGAGACGCGGAAGATCGCGATCGAGATCGCGTCCGCCCTTGAGCTTTCCCGCCTTGAAGCCGCGATCGGCGAACTGTTCGTACAGTGCCGCGAGGTCCTCATCCGGCAGTCCGTATTCGAGCCCCGACGCGTAACCGGGCACGAAGCGCTCGCGTGCTCCGAGCATCCGCCAGAGCGGCTCGTCGGCGGCCTTGGCCTTGATATCCCAGAGCGCCATGTCGATGGCGCCGATCGTTCCGAACGTGGCGCCGGAGTGGCCGGCTTTGAACACCCAGTCGAGCATCCGATCGTAGAGGGCGACCACCGACCTCGGGTCCTCACCTTCGACGGCGGGGAACACGCGGGCGATGTCGGTATGGGCTCCCAGACCGACGCCCTCGATGCCGCTGTCGGTCTCGATGATGAGCACGGGCACCGGTGTGGTGTTACCGCTCTGCACCCCGTTGACGTCGCCCGTCACCCGCCCCCAGTCGTGGGTGGTCATGAGGCTGCGGTATCCGGTGATCTTCATCGGTCGTACTCCTTGATTTCTGACGCGGTCATTCCTTGGTCCCTCCAGCCGTCATGCCAGAGACGAGGAATCGCTGGGAGAAGAGGAAGACGATCAAGACGGGAAGGATCGACACGATGGTGGCGAGCGCAAGGGTCGGCAGCTGCACCGAGTCGGATCCGGCCGAGCTCGGGTTGAAGGCCGGCGTCGCGGAGAGCAGGGACGTGAGACCGACCTGGATGGGGTATCCGTCGCTCGACGGAAGCATCACGAACGGGAGAAAGAAGTTGTTCCAGTTCTGCACGAAGCTGAAGAACGCCACCAGGGCGACGATCGGAGCGGCGAGCGGCAGCGCAACCCTGGTGAAGACCTGTATCTCTGAGCAGCCGTCGATGCGGGCCGCGGCCAGGAGATCCCTCGGGATGCTCGTCGAGAAATAGATGTAGGTGAGGTAGACGCCGAACGGGAAGAACGACATCGGGAGGATCACCGACAGCGGGCTGCCGATGAGGCCGACGGTGTTCAGCTCCAGGAAGATCGGGAGCACCAGCGCCGTGCTCGGAATGAGCATCACGACCAGGGTGAGGATGAGCAGCGCCTTGCGGAGCCGGAACTCGGTCAGCGCGAGCGCGTAGCCCGCCGGAATGCTCACGATCAATGTGATGACGAGGGCGCCGATCGTGTACAGGGCCGAGTTGCCGATCCAGAGGGTGACAGCACCGTCCTGGAAACCGAACAGCTGATTCCAGTTCGCGACGAAGTCTGTCCACGACCCCACCGAGAAGGGATTGGCCACGGTGAGGGCCTTGGCCGACTTGGTCACCGCGAAGAGCAGCCAGACGACCGGGATGATGAAGAACAGCACGAAGAGGATCAGGATCAGCCCGGCGACGGATCGCCCGCTGACACCGCTGAGGTCCCGCCGGGAGCGGCGGCGATCGGTGGATACTGCGGTCATTGTCATTCCTTCTCGAACAGGCCGCCGCGTGTGACGAACACCCACGAGAGCAGGAGTGCCACGACGAGCAGGATGAGCGAGATCGCTGCGGCTCCGTTGAAGTCGTTCTGCTGGAACGCGTACTGATACGCGAGCTGGTTCAGGGAGTAGTCGTTCGGCACGACGGCGTTGCTCGCTTGACTGAGCAATTGCGGTTCGACGAACAGTTGGGTGCCTGCGGCGAGCGACATGACCCCCATGTATGCGATCCATTTCCTGAGCATGGGCAACTGGATGCGCATGGCGATCTGGAACGCGTTGGCACCGTCGATCCGCGCGGCCTCGATCACATCCGTGCTGATGTTGTTGAGGGCGCCGTACATGATGACGATCCAGCCGCCGGCACCCGTCCAGAACGCGATGACCGCGAAGATGAGGGGCAGGTTTCCCGGCTGGATGACCTGCACGAAGCTGTTGAGGCCCATCAGCCGGAGGAGTCCGCTGACCGGGCTGGCTGTGGGATCGAGCACGAACAGCCACAGGAGAACACTCGAGGCTCCGGCGAGCGCGCCGGGCAGATAGTAGACGAACCGCAGCGACGTGCTGAGCCATCGGGTTCGCAAAGCGTGCACCAGCAGCGACAGCGCGACGACGAAGATGACCAGCCCGATGAGCCAGATCACCAGGTACGCGGCGACGTGGAGCACGGCCGGCAGAAAGCGGAAGTCCGTGATCACTTTGACGAAGTTGTCGATGCCGGCGAAGCCTCCATCGGCGTTCGTCAGCGAGAGGACGACGGCGTAGATGGCGGGGATGATTCCGAAAGCAAGTGCGAGGAGCGTGTACAGCGAGACGAAGACGTACCCGATCGGGGTGCGTCCCGGCGCTCGGCCGTCGGGCCGTGCCGACCGCCGGCGCTTGACGGCGCCGGCGGTCAGCTGGTCGCTCGGAGGAGCGAGGGTCATGTCAGTTCACCTTGTATCCGTCGACCTTGGCCTGGTTCTCGATGGCCTGCTGCCATGCCGGGAGCAGGTCGACGATCGACTTGCCTCCCGTCACCGCGGGGGTCACCGTCTTGGCCCAGATCGCTTCCTGGCTGAAGATGCCGTATCCCCAACCGTCCCAGACCTGGGATGCTGCGGTCACGACGGCCTTCAGCGGTGTGGCGAAATACTTGCTGGAGTCCTGCTTCGCGATCCACTTGTCAGCAGCCGGTGCGTAAGCGGGGTATCC
>Ga0256799_1000058_pt1 | contig 24897 bp, 22 predicted proteins | sample MC6MC0950MT_FD_190207 | JGI IMG/M metagenome (GOLD analysis project Ga0256799, IMG submission 190207) | Metatranscriptome of enriched soil aggregate microbial communities from Iowa State University, Ames, United States - MC6-MC0950-MT... | ecosystem: Environmental > Terrestrial > Soil >... | reverse complement strand
TCGCCGGCCCTTTCAGTTCGATTTGGTTTCCGTCAGGGTCCGAGCAATAAATCGACAGCCCTTCGCCTTCTGCCCCGTATCGCATCACCGCCTTGTCCGCCGCAACGCCGAACGCCTGGAGATGCTTGAGAATGGCCGTTTCATCGAACGGATCGACGCGCAAACAGAAGTGGTCGACATTGTGCCCGTCTTTGCCAGGAGCTTGGCCGCCCGCGGCGCCCAAGGGGCCTTGCACATCCACCAGATCAATCAACGACCCGCCCGCGCCCAGGTGGATCATCGCCAACTTGTCGTTTTTCTTTCTAATGGAGCAGCCCAGGACTTTCGTATAAAAATCCACGCTGCGCTCCAGGTCTCGAACCCTGAGGACGACATGATCCAAATGCTTGATCTGAAATACCGGCATGATGATCCTCTGGGGTGAGACAGATTGGAAGGGGTTCAGATCGCTTCAGTCCCGGTTCAACTGACTATCAAGCTGCTTGGCGACCGCCTGATAGTGCTTTGCCGACGCGGCGTTCTTTTCCTTGGCATATTGCGCGCTGACCATTTTCGCCGCGCGCGCCGCGACCTCGAAGCTGTCATCGACATCGACGCGTTCGGCCTCTTTCGCAGCGCCGATCTCATTGCCGTCGAACAGCCCTGCGCGATACCCATTGCCGTCATCGACGACGCCGATAATCGGAACGCCTGCACGGACTTCGCCGAAAAAAGTGGGGCCCGCTTTGCTGCCGTTTCGCGCCGCGATCATCCCGACGCCGGTCGCCACACGGGTGACGTTTGAGCACGGACCTGTCCAGTACTTCGGACCATTCCCTAACGATTCAGGAGCAACGAACTTGCAGTGTGTGGACGGGTCCGTGGACCACTTGAGCGCGGTGCTGGGTTCGACGGCACCAGCCGTGGCCGACAACATCGCGCAGACCAGCCCCAAGCCAGCGCCCAACGACATCCGGCGCGCGTTCTGTTTGTTCAATGGCACGTTCGAAACTCCCGAGGTTGGTCTGATTGAATCACCACACCATGCGAGCTCAGGTCAGCATGATGGCTCGGTTTTATAGCACCCAGCCTGGCGCAAAAATGTTGTGATTCGCAGCAATCCCGTAAACAAAAATGGATCGCGTGACATTTTTTTTCTGATGCGCGAAAAGGCCGGGCGCGGCGCGGCCAACGGGTATTCAATCGCGGGGGCCCGGCGATCAGTTCGTGTTGATCCAGTCCTGGGTGTCCTGGATAAACCAAGGCAGATTCAGCTTTTCGCCCTCGCCGGACTGTATGGTCAAGCGTTGGCCCGAGGAACCCGGGGCGCTGGTCGCCGCCTTCGCTTTTTCGGACGACCGGGTCCGATAATCCATATCGGTTTGCCGGGGCGGATTGTCCGCGCAGGCGGCAATTGCCGCGCACGCCAACGCGGCCAGGACTGACCGCAGGGCTAAACGAAAGGTTCTCATGATGTTCTGCTTCCCGCTGGCGGCACAGGCCGAAGTGCCGGGCAATCAAGGCCTCTACCGCGTACCTTACTCGCAGTAGGGGCCGGCGTCAGCGGTTTGCGCCGCCATCAGAATTAAAAGCTGGGCTTCCTGGCTTTCGATTGATTCATGAACTCCATCCGCGCGTTGGTCCACGCCGGATCATAAAGATGGACGGTCACGCCGGAGTACTTCAAAACGGCTTGGGTCATGTCGATCGAGCAGCCCATACCCGGATTCGAGCTCGGCTTGGTGCACCATTCCAAACTCAGGTCGTTCGGATAATTCGACTGCCGTCCGTACTTCTGCACCACCGCCTGGGCCATGGCGGCTTTGTTGGCGGGCGTCCACGGCATTTCGTAGTTGATCTGCGAGACCACCAACGGCCGCTGCTTATCGACGGGCACGCGCGGTTCGAAGTGAACGACCAGCTCGACGCCGTCCTTCTTGTAGCTGAAATTTTTGGGCGTCTTCGTGTTCGTGACGGGGTTAACCTCTGCGTATCCCGCTTTGATTTCGCTCTTGCTGACGTTGAAATTCTTGGCGGCGGCGGCGGCCGCCTCGTCATAGTCCATACCGGTCTTGACCCCGGCAATATCAAAGGTCCGGGCGTCGACCGACCGTGGGGCTGCTGCGTGCGCGGGGACAAACGCCAAGGCATTGAGCGCGGAAATCAGGACTGCGGCTTTCAACTTCAAAATAAACATCCTTTGCAAATGGTGCCGGGATTATCCGCAGGTCGCTTTATACCGTCCCCAATAAAATGCAACAAAATTTATCGAGTGATAAATTCGCCATCCAGAAGACTGCCGCGCATGGCCCGCAGCAAGCGCGACCCGCGACCATTCGGCTACAGTGCTGTTGGCGCCGCAGCGGCAAGGCTGCGAGCAAATGAATTCAGGAGTAGTACAGCAGTGAATGACACCCACACCCCGGACACCGACATCGCCGAAGACAGAAAGGAACAAGAGCCCCGGCTGTGGCGCGACGACAGCTGGACCGCTCGCGTCATCAAGAACGAAGACGACGACGGCTGGGCCGTGGAAATGACGCTGGACGGGCAAGCCGAACCGGCGCTGGTCGGCCCCTGGACCATGGGGCGTGACAAAAAGAACCCCAAGCCGCTCGACTCTTCGGCCTTCTCCACCTTGGTCAAAACCGCCAACGAAGTCTTGCGCCGCCACGAACAGCAGCTGCACGCGACGCTGCACAAGAGCGTCAAGATCGACGCTGCGGCGGGCCGCCTCACCATCAAGCTGGATATCGTTCCCGACGAAGACGAGCCTTATGCGGTGCTAAGCGCCTATGATGAATTGGGCGAACAGCTGGCCCAAACCCAGGTTGCACCGACGTACAAGCTGACCGTGCAGCGCGCATCGGAGTGGGCCAGCGGCGGCTTCGGCAAGCACGGCTGAGCGCCAAGCGTGGCGCGGGCTACTTGTCGACGGAGCGCATATCGCAAGTCGTCTCGGCAGAAGCGCAAACGCCACGAAACCACGCACGCCCCCGCGTGCGGTCCTTGGGAGCCAGCGGCTCCCAATTTTCGCTTTGGCGCATCTCGTAATCCAGCAGCAGCCATTCGCCATCGCACGCGACGATGCCGCGCAAGGCGGCTCTTTCCGTCAGCCAGTCGCTTTTCAAATCCAGCAGCCGCTCGCTGCCCGCGTCTGGGCGCGCGTAGCCCCGCGCTGACTGAATGCCAACCTGCGCGTCTTCCGCTTCAATCCAGCCCTCGCCCCGGTAAACGGGGCGTGGCCGGGGCGTGTCGTTGCCGGTCATGTCGTCGCTGGCGTTCTTGATCTTGAGCCAACCGTCGCGTGCTTCGGTAACGTCGAAGGTGACGCTGTAGTAATCGATATCGGGATCGGGGTCGTCGCCGCGCGTGGTCGGCAGGCGGCCCAGTACCTGGGCGTTGGCAGACGGCGCCGCGCGCACGGCAATCGCAGGCTTCACGTTGGTCGTCCAGCCCGAGACGCTGCACGCCGTCGGGCCTGGCGGCGTCCAGACGGCAACGTTGGAGTTGGATGTGGCCTGCGCGCCGAATGCGGGCGACAGGGTAAGCGTGGCAAGCACCAAGAAAATCCGTCGAATAGTCATGGGGGTGATCACGTCGATTGTGAGCGGGGCCCGGGGACGTCAGCGTCGGTGGCGCCGCCACGGTGAGCCATTCGCGGCCAGCAACGAGCAGGCCAAGGCGAGCAGGTTCAGGCGTGCAGGCCGGCGAAAAGCGTAGCACAACCGACAGCAAACTCCCGCACACCAACGGTGTCGCGCCATCTGCGACAATGCGCCCCGCATACTCCCCGGCCCGCCACGTCAGGCACTTCGGATTGCGGCATTCCAGATTTGGGTTTGCAGTTGGCAATCCGGCCTGGCTTGCAGGATTGGGCCTGGACCGGCTTGCCGCCTTGGCCTCCACAATTTTTTGATTGATGCACCCACAAAAAATGAAAGTAAGCGCGTTATGTGTGGCGACGCTGGGCGTTGTGCTGCTGACTCAAGCACCGCTGTCCGTCGCCCAAAGTGTCAATGGAAAAAAACTTTTTACGCAGCGATGCGCCATGTGCCACGGCGCAGATATCAAAGGAACAGGGCCTCTGGCCAACAAGAGCAACCCTCCCACTCCTGACCTGACAACCGCCGCATTCAAAAAGCGGCTCAATGATTATCCGGGCGTGATTGTGTCGTCGGTGATCCTTCGCCCCAACGGGGACTTGATCCCAAGAACGTTGCGAGAGAACGGTGTCAAGATCGCGCCGCATGCTTGGACCGTCCAGGATTTTCGGGATCTGAACCAGTACATGAGCGGCGTGATTGCAAAAAGCCGGTGAGGTTCGCGATAGACTTAACGGCCGCCGAACCCGCGGGTTCGGCTTCTACACAGGAATTGATTCAATGAGCAGTATTTTTCCAGGGGATCTGTGGGCGGTCGGGGAAACTCGCACCGACGGCTTGTCGGTCATCGTTCGTTTTCGTACCGGGCTGCCGCCGGCGCCTGATCGTCAGGCCAATGACAACCTGGTCTTTATCTCCTGGCCGTATACGGGCATCGAGTCCGGCATGCCCAACGACGAAGACAAGGCGCTGACCAACCGCTTTGAAGAGGCCATCGAGCAAGGTTTCGAGAACTCTGATCTTGGCGTGATGGTGGCTTGCATGACGGGCAATCATCTGAAGGAATGGCGCTTCTACACCCGTGACGTCGAAGCCTTCCTGGACGCGTTCAATGCATGCCTGGCGGGGCATCCGGTCTATCCGCTTCAGCTGCGCATGTTCAAAGACCCCGATTGGAATGCCCTGGCTGAATTGCAGCCTGAAGGTTCAGACCAGGTTCATTGAAGACGGTGGCAGGGCCTGCCACGCGTGCATGTCGCGCCTGACAAGCCGCGCATGGGGTGCCTGCGGTCGCCACAGGGTTAACGGTGCAGGCCCGACAAGTGTTAAAAAAACACGTTGTGGCGGCCTCGGCATCAACATCGGGATTCGCCGCCGGTAACGCGCGGCCTTACCGCGCCCCTCCCCCAGGCGCGCACGAAGACGCCTGATGTCAGGAGCCTCTTATGCCCAAATTCGTGACGATAGGATACGGAGACCAGGCCGGTTACGACCGCACGCCGGCAACGCTGCGCGACGCCGCCCACGCGCATGACGCCGCTTTGCAACGACGCGGCGTCCTGATGGGCATTGCCGGCGCCCCCGTCCAAGTGCGCAATCATGAGTCGGCTAATGTTCAAACGACGACCGGCCCCTATATGACATCGTCCTTGCCCGTGGCAGGATTTTCCATCATCGAGGCCGCCAATCTGGCCGAGGCAATTGATATGGTGGCCCGCACCCCCTGCGCGGTCGCACACGGTGTTGTTGAGGTGTGGCCGCTGGTTTAGGTGTCAGACTGCAATATCGCAGTCTGACACCTAATTCCTCAAACCGGTAATCCCTTCGACCGCAGAATCGAATCGAACCGTTCCGGGTCGGACGTACCCGCGCGGTTTTCTTCACGAATCCGTGCCTCTTTTTCCAGGTGCCGATGCGTGCGCTGCAAGACGTCGCGGGCGTGGGCTGCCGGGATCGCGATGACGCCATCCGCATCGCCAACGATGACGTCGCCCGGCGCCACATGCAGCCCCGCGCACGCGATGGGCACGTTGATGTCACCCGGGCCGTCCTTGGTGGGGCCGCGATGGGTGTGGCCCTTGGCAAAGAGCGGCATGCCGCCTTCGGTCCACTCCACCACGTCGCGGACGGCGCCGTCGATGACCAAGCCGGCGAGCCCTTGCGCAATGCAAGTCGTGCGCATCAGCCCGCCGACCAGCGCCTGGGTCAAGTCCCCACCGCCGTCGATGACCAGCACGTCCCCAGGCTGCACCATGGTGAGCGCTTTGTGAATCATCAGGTTGTCGCCGGGCCGCACGCGCACCGTGAAGGCGTTGCCGCAGAGCACGGTGGTCAGGTCCGCATGGTATTGGCGCAGTCCGATCGCACCGATGTGCCGGCTCATGGCGTCGCCGATAGCGGCAACGGGCAGCGTAGAAAAAGCGGCGATGGTCTCAGCGTCCGCGCCCTGCTGGCGCGGGTTGATGCTGTAACCCGCCGGCCATTGCATGGCTGAAGACGGAGAACTCATGGTCGAAACATTCCTGGTGGCAAAAAGGTCAATGCGGAGCAAATGCAGCGCAAATCAAGACCCGATGATCAGAGCTGAACATCCGCGTTTTTGACAAGGCCGCCCCACTTGGCGCGATCCGCCTTCAGGAACGCCGCGAATTCTTCCGGCGTGCTTCCCACCGGTTCGATGCCGTCACGCTGAAAGCGTTCGCGTATTTCGGGATCGGCGAGCGCTTGTGCAGTGGCCTGTTGCAGCACTTTCACGGCCTCGGGCGGAATGCCGGGGCCCGCGCACAGTCCGGTCCACGGCGTCGGATTGAAGTCCTTCAAGCCGGCTTCGTCGGTGGTCGGCAGATCCGGCAAGCCCGGCAGACGATGACTGTTCGCGACCGCCAGCGCCTTTAACGAACCCGATTGGATGTAGGACAGCGAGCTCACGGCCTGGTCGAACATCAGCGATACGCGCCCGCTATTCAAGTCGACCATGGCCTGGCCCGCACCCTTGTACGGCACGTGGACGATGTCGATCTTGGCGTTGGCGCGCAGCATCTCGCCCGCCAGGTGCGCGGTGGTGCCGTTGCCGGACGAGGCGTAGTTGACCTTGCCGGGGTTCGCGCGCGCATACTTCAAGAATTCGCTGACGGTCGACACCGGCAGATCCTTGCTGACCAGCATCAGATAAGGCGTGTTGCCAATCTGCGTGACGGGGGTGATGGTATCGACGTCAAACGGCATGCGCTGCGGCAGGAATGGTTGAATGGACAACGTGCCCGTCGTGCACATGAACACCGTGTGGCCGTCGGCGGCCGCCTTGATGGCCGCGTCCGCCGCGATGTTGCCCGCTGCGCCTGGCCGGTTCTCAACCACGACCGACTGCTTCAACACCGCTTCCAGCTTGGGCGCCAGCAAGCGCGCGATGATGTCATTGGAGCCGCCCGGCGCAAAGCCGACGATCAAGCGCACGGGCTTGTTCGGGTAATCCGCGGCATGCGCCAGCGGCGCGCACGCGATCAACGCAACGGCGACGGTCTGGGTGATGCCCCGCTTCAGAACGTGTTTTTGAATCATGATTTTCCCCTTGTGATTTTTAAGGTGCGTCAGGTCAGGCCAACTGCGCCCGTGCCTGCGCGATACGACGGCAACCTTCCTCCAGCACGGCGTCGCTGGCGGCAAATGAAATGCGGAAATGGGTATCGACGCCGTAGGCCGAGCCTTGCAGCACCGCCAGGTTTTGCGCATTCAGCAGATGCAGCACCCATTGCTCGCTGTTTTGCAGCGTGCTGCCATCGGGCAACGTCGCGCCGAACAGGCCGGAACACTGCGGGAAGACGTAGAACGCGCCTTCCGGGCTGGCGCACTGGATGCCGTCAATGGCGTTCAAGGCCTGCACGATCTGATCGCGCCGCGCCTGGAAGCGTTCGCGGCTCTGCGCCACGAAGTCTTGGGGACCGGTCAACGCCGCCAACGCGGCCGCCTGGCTCACCGAACTAGGGTTTGACGTGCTTTGCGATTGCAGCTTCGTCATCGCCTTGATCAACGCGACCGGCGCGCCGGCATAACCGATTCGCCATCCGGTCATGGCATAGGCCTTGGACACGCCATTGAGCGTCAGCGTACGGTCCTTCAGGTCGGGCGCCACTTGCGCCAGCGTATAAAACGCGCGGCCGTCATACAGCAGGTGTTCGTAGATGTCGTCCGTCAAGATCCAGACATGCGGGTGCTTGCGCAAAACATCCGCCAGCGCTTGCAGATCGGCTTGGGTGAAATTGGCGCCGCTGGGATTGTTCGGGCCATTCAGAATCAGCCAGCGCGTGCGGGGCGTGATGGCACGTTCAAGTTCTTCGGCCTGCAAGCGGAATCCGTTTTCCGCGCGCGTATTGACGATCACCGGCGTGCCGTTGGCCAGCAAGGTGATGTCGGGATAGGACACCCAGTACGGCGCGGGCACGATCACTTCGTCGCCGGTATCGACCGTGGCCATGATGGCGTTGAAAATGATCTGCTTGGCGCCGGTGCTGACGATGATTTCGTCCAGGCCATAGTCCAGCCCGTTGTCGCGGGCGAACTTGGCGCGGATGGCTTCACGTAACGCAGCGGTGCCGCCCACATCGGTGTAGCGCGTTTGGCCTTCGTTCATGGCGCGATAAGCCGCATCGCGAATATGTGCGGGCGTATCAAAATCCGGTTCACCCGACGTCAGGCTCACGATGTCCCTGCCCTGCGCGCGCAGCATGCGGGCATGCTGGCCCGCCATTGAACTGGGAGAAGGCTTGATACGCTGAAGTCTTGCGGCGGTCTGCATGGGTGATCCAGGAGTCTATTGAACAGTGGATCGATTATGGATACGATCGGTTTCCAAGGGGTAGCGAGTAATCGGCATACCCCGTCATTCCAGATTGGCATGGGCTTCCAGGTCATCACGGAACCCAGCCCATCCGTCGCAATGAATCCAACCTTCAAACAACTCGAGGCGTTCTATCACAGCGCCAAGCTGGGCAGCCTGAGCGCCGCCGCAACGACGTTGCACGCGACGCAATCCGCCATCTCCAAGCGCGTCAGCGACCTTGAAGCCGAACTGGGTATGCGCCTGCTCCACCGCGGCGTAACGGGCATTGTGCTCACCCCCGATGGCGAACGCATTTTTCCCATGGCCGAAGAGGCGCTGCGCCTGCGCTTGCGCATGGCCGAAGCGGCAGGCGGCGCAGCGCCGTTGGAAGGACGGGTTCGTATTGGCGTGACGGAGCTGACGGCGCTCAGTTGGCTGGGGCTATTGATCAGCACCGTGGTCAAGGAAAGCCCGGGTTTGACGTTGGAACCCAGCGTGGCGCCGGGCCTGCAACTGATCGACCAGTTGCGCCAACATGAGCTGGACCTGGCGATTGTGCCAGGCACGTACTGGGGCGAAGAGTTTCAACTGGTGCCGGTCGGCGTCGTTGAAAACGTCTGGATGGCCAGCCCTGCGCTGGGCGTGCCGCAAGGCCCGCTGAAGCCGGCGGATTTCGCGCTGTACCCCTTTCTTGAACAGTCCCATGATTCCAGCAAGAGCCTGTTTTATCGGCCCTGGCTGGAAGAGCACGGGTTTCGATTCAACCGCGTCTTCGCCAGCAACAGCCTGGCGGTGCTGGGGGAATTGACGATAGATGGCTTCGGAATCAGCCAGCTATGCCCGGCGTACTTCCGGCCGGAGCTCGATGCTGGCCTGCTGAGAATTGTGCATAGCGTTCCCATGCCCCCGCCGATGGTCTACAACGCCGTTTTCCACCAAGGCACGCTGGACGGCCGCAGTGAATACATCGCGCGGCGCGCCGCCGAAGTCTGCGACTTTTCCCGCCGCCGCAACGTACCGGCCAGCGGCATTGCCAGCACGGACAGCCAAAGGAAAAACCTATAGGCGCATAGGAAAGCAGTATTTGAATTGAATGCAAGCTCTCCCTAGCATGGATCTGCGCTCATATCGCAATCAAATGGCGCAATGAAAAGGCGCACCAAGCGCATCGATCCAAGGGAAAAAGATGTTCAATCTTCGCAAGGCCAGTCAGGCCTATTGCTTCGGCGCTGCTCTGATCAGCGTATTGCCGTTACTTAGCAGTGCGGCCCATGCTCAGTCCGCCTACCCCGACCGCCCGATCCGGCTGATCGTTCCCCAATCCGCAGGCTCTGGCGGCGACGTTGTCGCCCGGTTGTTAAGCGAGAAGATCGGTGCCGCGCTGGGGACCTCAGTCGTCGTCGAGAACAAGCCCGGCGCGAACGGGATTGTGGCCACGTCGTATGTGGCGAAGTCGGCCCCCGACGGCTATACCCTGCTGTTGGCGGGCGTGTCGCAGATGAGCTTCAACCCCAAGCTGTACAAGAACTTGCCCTACGACGCGGGCAAAGACTTCACGTATGTCGCCCCCGTGGTCGACACCCCGTTTGTGTTGGTGGCGGGAAAGAGCAGCCCTTTCAAGACCTTGGCGCAGCTGGTGGCCGCCGCCAAGGCGTCGCCTGACAGCGTGACCTACGCCAGCGCTGGCGCCGGGAATTCCACGCACCTGTCCACGGAAATGATTGCGGCGGGCGCCAACATCAAGCTCAAACACGTGCCCTACAAGGGGTCTGGCCCGGCGTTGAACGCCGTGATCGGCGGGCAGGTAGACATCATGACCAGCGTGCTGGGTTCAGCCCTGCCGCAGATTCAGGGCGGCAACGTGGTGCCGCTGGCCGTGCTGGCAAGCGAACACGCCAGCGACCTGCCCAACGTGCCGACGTTGAAAGAAGCGGGCATTCAAGCCCCTTCCATGCCCGGCTGGTTTGCTGTGGTGGGACCGGCGGGCATGGATGCGGCGGTGGTCGGCAAGTTGAATGGCGCCATTCAGGCCGCTATCACCGAACCCGCCATCAATAAGCGGCTGAAGGATCTGTACTTCATCCCGCTGCAAGGCACCGCCGAGCAAATGCGCGCACGGGCTGACGAAGACGCCAAGGTATGGGGTGACTTCATCGCCCGCACCGGCGTGCAAGTGGACTGACGCTGCCCGACCCCTTCTTTCTGATCCGTGGAGGATCGTCATGAAACCTGTTTACACCCTGGCCGCCATCGCGCTTGCCGCGCTGAGCCTGAGCCCGTCCGTCCACGCGCAGGACGCCGCCACGTGGCCCAGCAAGCCGGTGCGCATCATCGTGCCTTTCGCAGCGGGCGGGTCCACCGACATCGTCGCGCGCAAGGTCGCGCAGCGTTTGGGCCAGCTGACCCATCAACCCTTCGTGGTTGAAAACAAGCCGGGCGCCGGCGGAACGCTGGGCGCGGCCTATGCGCGCGCGCAGCCTGCCGATGGCTATTCGCTGTTTCTTGGCACGGTCAGCACGCAATCGGTGGCGCCCTTTCTGTACAAGACCCTGCCCTACGATCCATTGAAGGATTTTCGTGGTCTGGCGATGATTGCGTCCGTGCCAAACGTGGTGGTCGTCAACAAGGACTTGAAGGTCCACGACCTGAAGGCCTTGATCGCCGCGGCGAAGAACAAGCCCGGCGGCTTGACCTATGGCTCAAGTGGCCTGGGCTCTTCCAACCACCTGGCCACCGAAGCGCTGCGCGCCAGCCTGGAACTGCCAGTCACGCACGTGCCGTATCGGGGGTCCGGCCCGGCCTTGACCGACACCATGGCCGGGCATGTGGACTTCATGCTGGACGTGGCGATGACGTCGTTGCCCTATATACAACGGGGCGACGTCAGCGCCGTTGCGGTCACGTCAAAGCAGCGGCTGCAAGTGTTGCCCAACGTGCCCACGGTGACCGAGCAGGGCTTTCCCGAGTTTGAGGCCTTGGGCTGGTTTGGCTTGTTTGCCCCCGCGCAAACACCCAATGACGTGGCTGAAAAAGTGGCGGCGCTGGTGCGCGAGGTCGTGCTGGAAAAGGACATGGTGGCGTATTTCGATGCGCAGGGCGCCACCGCCAGCGGCGTCACGCTCAAGGGCTTTGACGACATCGTCGCCGAAGACCGGGCGCATTGGGGCAAGGTGGCGCAGCTGGCGCAAATCAAGCCCGAGTAACGCAGCCGGCGGGGTCACTTATGCCAGGCCACGCCGCCCCACCGCCCAGTTGCCACCAAGTCTTTCGTGACTTCGATGAGCGTCTGATGGATGTGGGTGCAGACCATACTCTTCTCGGTAGACAGCGACATGCAAACCGATACCCGCCGGCTGAATGCCTTGTCAGCGATGGGCGTCGAGACGATATTCTCGGCGTTGGCCTCGGGGCCGCCCAACGCGGACGAGGGAAGCACGGTCCAGCCCTTGCCCGCCCGAACCAGCGCCAGCAGGACCGACACCGCGCTGGTCTCGGCGACGAGCGTCAACGGCAAGGTTTCCTCGGCGAAGGCGCGGGCCGCCAGCACGCGTATCGAATTCGGAAAGCTGGGCAAGACCAGAGGCAGCTCAGACATCTGCCGTAGCGACACCGCTTCTACTCCCAGCGACGGGCCGATCAGGTACAGGTTTTCGATCAGCAGCGGCGTCGTGGTCATGCGGGCGGGTTGCGGCTGCACATCCATGGCGACGGCGATATCCATGCGGTGCAAGGACACGGCCACGGCCAGGTCGGCGCTGCTGCCTTCAATGATTTCAAGCAGCACTTCCGGATACCGCTGGGCCACTGCTTCGATCAGCGGCACCGCCAGCACGCGCGACGTGCTGGTCGGCAGGCCCACCGTGACGTGGCCGGCCGGGGTATCGCGGCCATGCTTGAGCGCGGACTTGGCCTCTTCCACTTGCCGAAGCACCATCTTGGCGTGCCGGTACAGCAACTTGCCCGCGTCGGTGGCGCGTACGCCGCCGGGGCCGCGCAACAGCAACTGCGTCTCCAGCTCGCCCTCCAGATTCGCCACGTGTTGGCTAAGCGAAGGCTGCGCGATGTGCAAGGTTTCCGCCGCGGCCGTAATGCTCTCCAGCTCGACGATGCGAGTGAAGTACTTGAGTTGTCGCAAGTCCATCAGGATTTCCTATCTCGAGCACGAATCATATTCAACGATGGCGCCTTCCGGCCACGCGCTGCGCGTAATCCCTAGGAAAAATGGCGATATTCAGCTTTCAGAAGCACATCACTTTTTCCTATGCCGCTATTCAGATTGCATATTGGCGCCGCCATTTCCGCGTCAATAACATGATTGCCAAATCGGTTGCCGCCAGGCTTTAACCACAGATCCCGACATCGCTTTCAAGGAAGTTCATGCAGTCCTATACAAAAAACGAAGACGTGGCCTGGGTCGTTCCGCCTCAAGACTATGCGGATACCCGGCCTGCCACGTTCGGCATTCCCGAGCCGCGCTCTTGCTATCTGACGATGCGCGATGGCTGCCGCCTGGCCATTGATATCTACATTCCTACGGCTGACGCGAACCACGCCGCCCGCCTTGAGCGTGAAGCGCCCGCACAGTTTCCCGCCATCGTGCTGTTCACGCCCTACTACCGCCGCTTCAAGCTCAAGGCGGGCGGCACGGGTGAACGTGCGCCCAACACCGCAAAGTTCCGCGACTTCTTCGTTCCGCGCGGCTATGCCGTGATCGTGATTGACGTGCGTGGCACGGGGGCCAGCTTTGGCACGCGTGACAGCTTCCGCTCGCCCCGCGAACGCGATGACAGCCGCGAAGTGGTGGACTGGATCATCAAGCAGCCGTGGTCCAGCGGCGTGGTGGGCGCCACCGGCATCTCTTACCTGGGTGCGGCGTCGGACTTTCTGGCCAGCACCGGCCACCCGGCCGTGAAGGCCATTGCCCCGCTGTTCTCCGTTTGGGACACCTATACCGACAACTACTTCCCGGGCGGCATTCCGCTCAAGGCGCTGACGCAAAGCTATGACGACCTGATGGTCGCACTCGACCACGACCGCCGCGACATGCTGCACCGGTTTGTCTACTATGCCAACCCGGATTTCGAAGGCCCGCAACCGGTTGACGAGGATTCTGACGGCGCCCTGCTGCAAGCGGCCATCCACCAGCATCTTGGCAACTTCCGCCAGACGGAGTTCATGCCCGAGTTCCGTTTCCGCGAAGATCCGCTGCCCTATGACGCGGCATTCAGCTCCGCCACGTTCAGCCCCTACAGTTTGGCCGAGCAGATTCCGCGCGATGTGGCCGTGCTGTCGGTATCGGGCTGGATGGATGGCGGCGGCTACATGAACGGCGCAATCTCGCGCTACCTGACCTTGTCGAAAAACCCCCGCCATCTGTTGTTGGGGCCGTGGGACCACGGCGCGCGCATTGACGTTTCGCCGTGGCGCACGACGCAGATGGCCGATTTTCCGTGGCTGGCCGAGATCCTGCGCTTCTTCGACCACTATCTGCTGGGCCACGACACGGGGCTTGATGCCGAAGACCCGGTCCATTACTACGCGCTGCATGCCGAAAAATGGCGCAGCTCGGCCCAATGGCCGCCCTACGAGAAGCGCCTGGACAGCACGCTGCACCTGACGCCCGCCGCCTCGCTTGAGCCCGCGCCGTCGTCCGGCACCTCGCACCAGACCTATCAAGTCGACTTTGCCATTGGCACTGGCGCCGGCACGCGCTACGAGCGCATTGCGGCCATCAACAGCACGACGTACTACCCAGACTGGCAAGGCCGCACTGACCTGATGTGCAGCTTTACCTCGGCGCCCCTGCCCGCTGCGGCCGAACTGGCGGGCCACGTGGTGGCGGACTTGTGGATCAGCAGCAGCGAACCGGACGCCGGCTTGTTTGTGTACCTGACCGAAGTCGAGGCTGATGGCGCCGAACGTTACGTGACCGAAGGCATGCTGCGCCTGCTGCATCGAAAAGTCTCGCCCTGCCCCTCGAGCTACAAGACGTCGTGGCCATTCCGCACCTTCAGCCGGCAAGACGCGTCGCCCGTCACGCCGGGCGAGTTCGAGCGGATCAGCCTTGCGCTGCTGCCCACCGCCTGGCAGTTTCAACGGGGCAGCCGCTTGCGGATATCGATAGCGGGCGCAGACAAAGACCATTGCGGCCAGGTGCCTCACGGCCGGCCCCCGCTGTTGAAGATCGGCACGGGCGGGGCGTACAGCTCTCGCGTGGATTTTCCGCTTCGTCACGGAGATCGTCAGCAGGAGCCATCGCAGGCGATCAACGAGGCAAGCCGATGACCCCGCCCTTCACGCTGACACCGCATGACGTTCAGCTTCTGACCCGGGCGAATGCGCACGCGCCGAAGGCCGGACAGCCCGACCCGCTTCTGAAAGCACTGGATGACATTGCGCAACGGGCGGTCGGCCACCGCCTGTTCACCGCGTTGCGCTATGACCTTGAGGCCGGGTTGGTGCACCGGCTCTACAGCAGCGCGCCCGACATCTATCCGGCCAGCGGCGTGAAGCAAATCGGCGCCGCGCCCGCGTTACGGAAAATGGTGGAGTCCGGACAGCCGCTGCTCACCCCGGACGCCGCGGCCGTCCGGCTCAATTTCCTTGATGCCGACGCCATCTTCGCCTTGCAATGCGAAAGTGTGTTGAACATTCCCGTGTACGGCCAGGGACGATTGCTTGGGCAAATCAATCTGCTGCACGCGGCGAACACTTACACGCCCGCCCACGTGGATTTCTGCGCGGGCCTGGCGCTTATTGCGGCGCCCGCGCTGATAACGCCGCGGCCACCTCCGTAAGCACCGGCCCCCATTGCCCCGGAGCGGGTTGACGAAACAGCCGCATCGATGGATACCAGGGCGAGTCGTTGCGGCCCAGCAGCCAGCGCCAATCGGGCGCAAACGGCAACAACACCCAGACCGGGCAACCCAACGCGCCGGCCAGATGTGCGGGCGATGAATCCACCGTCACCAGCAGATCAAGCAGCGTGATGAGCGCGGCGGTATCGTCGAAGTCGCGCAAGTCATCGCCTAGCGACAGCATCGCCATGCCCGCCGGCGGGGGGGTGGCTGGGTCGGCGGCAGCGCCCTTTTGCAGCCCGATGAAGCTCACGCCCGCTTTTGCAACCGGCGCAAGCGGCGCCAGATCCGCCAGCGCCAACGATCGCTGCGCGTCGTTCGGATGAGTGGGCCGCCCCGCCCACACCAGCCCAACCCAAGGCCGCGGCACGTCCGCCAGACGCTTGCGCCATTGCTCGACGCGCTGCGGATCGGCGTGCAGGTACGACGTGCGGACCGGCAAGTCGCCCAGGCGCAACCCCAGCGCCAGCGGCAGGCTCATCAGTTCGCAATGGACGTCGAACGGCGGCGGTATTGTGCCGGCTCGAATGATCTGGTCAAAACCGCCGCTGCGTTCGGCCAGCGCATGGCAATCGTCGTTGACTTCGAGGATGACGCGCGCCCCGCTGCGCTCACGCGCCCACGCCACCAGCCGCAAGAATTGAAAGGTGTCGCCGTACCCTTGCTCATCATGGATCAACAAGGTCTGGCCCGCGATGGGCTGCCCTTCCCAGCGAGGCTGCTGCACATGGCGCGCCCGCATGGCCGTGTGCGCCATCCGGTAACGAAAACGGTATTCGCGCCAACCGGCGTCGAAGTCGCCTTGCAGCAGCAATAGCTCGGCCAGATCGAACCGCGCGCTGGCATCGCCGGGCACGTCGCGAACCGCGCGTTCAAGGATCTTGCGCGCCTCGTCCACGCGGCCATTCGCGCGCAGCGCATGCGCCTGCACACTTGCCGCGTAAGGGTCGGCGATGGTGCTAAGCGGCGCCGCAGCCGCGTTTTTGACCACACCGGCCTGTTCAATGCGCGCCAGGTTCTGCTGCGCAAGCGGCGTCAACGGGTCGATATCAATGGCGCGGCGGATGGCGCGCAGGGCCTCGTCATGGCGGCCTTGGTTGCTTAACGCAAGTGCCTGATTACCCAGCGTTTGTGCGTGATCGGGGTTCAACGCCAAGGCGCGGTCATAGTGCAACAGCGCCTGCGCGTTATCGCCCAACAGCAGGCAGGTATTGCCCAGGTTGTTATGGGCTTCCGGGCGGTCGGGCAACAACACGGCCACACGCTGCAAGCATTCCAGGCTGGCGGCCAGTTGCCCCGCTTCTTGCAGGATGATGCCCAGGTTGCTCCAGCCTGCGGCCAGTTGGGGGTCCAGCGCCACCGCGCGCCGCGCCGCGCTTTCCGCGTCCGCCAGCCAGCCCTTCTGGCGGCACATTTCGGCCAGATTGCTGTGATACATGGCAGGCGCTAGCGGCGACGCGCAAGCCGCGCGCAGGTGCGCGATCGCCATGTCCTGGTGTCCGTAGGCATGCGCCATCAGGCCCAGCAGATGACGCGCGTCAGGCTGATCCGGCACCGCCTCCAGCACGGCCAGGCACAACGGCTCGGCCTGCGCCGCCTGGCCGGCGTTCCAATGTGCGTAGGCCTGGCTCAACGCGGTTGAGACAGTCAGCGCAGGGGTGGCGGAAGAATTGTTGTTGCCCAAGCGGCCCGTTCCACAAAGGATAAGCAAACGTCAGAAAGCAGACATTATCCTCGCAGCGGCCCCGTGGCGGACATCACTCCAACCCAATTCGCCGCGCCCCTTTTCTGAACAAGGCTTGCGCGTCGGCGGTCAGGCGAAACGCCGCCAGAAAATCGCCGACGCGATACGCGGGATGCGACTTGCGGATCAACGCCAGAAAGCCGCGCGCCTCGTCCATTCGGTCCGCAATGGCCAGGCAATGGGCGGCAATCGCCAGGATATGAACGTGGGCATTGGGACGCATCGCCGCCTTGACCGCCCAGTCGGCGGCTTCCTCGATCTGCCCCAGCCGGACCAGGGCCAACGCGCGCACGGCCAGCATGCCGAACATCAAGGGGTCGAAGGGACTCAGGTGGCGTGAATGGTCGGCCGCCCCGATCGCCGCCTGCGCATCGCCCGACTGGCATTGCACAAACCCCAGCGTGTAGTGTCCAAGCGCGAAATTCGGGCTGAGATCCACCGCGCGCTGCAACTCTGCAAGCGATGGTTCGGGGCTTCCGCGCAACCACAGCGCCCGCCCCATCGCCCAATGCGCCGCGGGGTCCCGGTCGTCGGCGGCCAGGCTCTGGCTCGCGGCTTGATACGCCAGGTCCATCGACGGCTTTGGCTCACCCCACCGCTGGAACGCGTCCTGCCAATGGGTGAACGACAGGCCGGCGTAGGCCCGCGAATACGTGGGGTCCAAGCGCACCGCCATCTCGAAGAAATGGCGAGCCTGCGCATTGTCTGCCTGGTTGAACCGGTACATATGCCACAGGCCGCGATGATGAGCCGACCACGCGTCCAACGAATTTGGCGGCGTGAGGATGGCCCGGTTGCGCTCGGCGGATTCAATCTCGATCTCGATCGACGCGACGATCCGGTTGCCGATTTCGTCCAGCGCAACAAACGCATCGTCGATCGTGTGATCGAAGGTTTCCGCCCAGACGATGCGGGCGGTGCGCGACTCAACCAACGCCACGTCCACAATGATCCGCTTGGCGTGCCGGCGCAGCGAACCGCTGACCACGAAGTCCACATTCAGCGTGCGGCCCGCCTCCTCCGGCCCCACGCTGCGCTGGTCCAGCGCGAACACGGTTCCTTGCGCAATGATGAACAGGCTGCGCAGCTTTCCCAACCGGGTGATGATGTCGTACGCCAGGCCGTCCCCCAACCCGCCCCGCACCCCGCTGCGAGCCGACGCGTCGGCAAACGGCATGACGGCGATCGACGCGCGCCCGGTCCGGTCCCGGCCCCCTTCTGATGGCACGGCGAGCGCCGCCTCGCGCGCACCCACCGCGTGTTCCGGCGGCCCACTCGACGCCATCCGCAATTGCCGCCAGGTATCCCGCAAGGCACGCCAATCCAGCCCCTCGTCCTCAAACGCGCGAATCGCGGCGGCCAAGTGCTCTTCGCCTTCGCGCAATTGCCCGCGGTCGCTCAGCGATTGCAGCATCAGTGCGTGCGCGCGCCGGTCGAATGGGGCCAGGCGCAACCACTGGTCCAGGCAGCCATAGCGCGCCTCGGAACCGGCCGGCAACGTTGCGGCCAGGTGCTCCAACACCGCCGTCTGGCAGGCTCTGAACCGCCGCCGTTGCGCCACCAGCCAGCTGTCGAACATCGGGCAGGATTTGAGTTGCAAGCCGTCCAGGAAGTCGCCAGCGAACAACGCTGCCAGCGATTGCAGCCGCTGCGCGCCAACGCTGCTGATGCCCTGCTGCATGGCCTGTTCGACGTCGACCGCATCGACCTCGCAATCATGCAGGTCAAGCGCTACGGTTTCCTGGGCGGCTTGGACGCGGCGGCGGCCCGGCTCGTCAAGCAAGGCTCTCGCTTTGCTTAGACACCAACGGAGCTCGCCGCGAGGATCATTCGGAATATCCCAAAGCAGCTCACACAGATGCGCCCGGGAAACGGCGTGCGGCGCGAGCGCAAGATAGGCGATCAGCGCACGCAGTTTGCGTGAAGGCGGCAGGGGCAAGGTGGCGCCGTCGCGGCGGATCGCCATGGCGCCCAGCATTTGAATGCGCGTGGGGCCACCCTCCTCGGGCAAACCCGAATGCCCGGCCGCGTCAGATTCCACGCCCGCTACCACGCTCGGCTCCACGCGCCAGCCGTACGGTTGAGGCTGGGTCGCAGTGATGGCGAAACCCTTTCCGCCCTGGTCTGCGTATCCACCCTGTGCTGGCGATGCCCGCCCGCACCTTCCCCCCGTCTTAATGGAGACAGACCATGTCCATATCCGCCACCGCCGCCGCCCCGCAAACGCAGACTTCTGCCGCGCCCGATCTGGCCGCCCTGAAAACCCGCCAGCAGGCCACCTGGTCTTCCGGTGACTACGCCGTTGTCGGCACCACGCTGCAAATCGTCGGCGAGCAGCTGTGCGAATCGCTTGATGTCCGCGCCGGGCAGAAAGTGCTTGATGTGGCGGCAGGCAACGGCAACGCCTCGCTGGCTGCGGCACGCCGCTGGTGCGAGGTCGTCGCAACCGACTATGTCCCCGCATTGCTCAGCCGTGCCCGCGAACGCGCCGCCGCCGAACGGCTGAAGATCGAATTCCAGGAAGCGGATGCCGAAGCCCTGCCCTTTGCCCCGGGCAGCTTCGACGCCGTCATGTCCACCTTCGGCGTCATGTTCACGGCCGACCAGGACAAGGCGGCCGCCGAACTCGTCCGCGTGTGCCGTGCCGGCGGCAAGATCGGCATGGCCAATTGGACGCCGGAAGGCTTCGTGGGCCAGGTGTTCAAGACCATCGGCAAGCATTTGCCTCCCCCGGCTGGCGTCAAATCGCCCGCGCTGTGGGGCACCCGAGCACGCATCGACGAGATGTTCGGCGCACACGCCTCGGCCATCCAGGCCGAACCGCGCCATTTCGTATTCCGCTATCGCTCGCCAGCACATTGGCTGCAGGTCTTCAAGACCTATTACGGGCCGGTTCTCAAGGCGTTCTCCACGCTGGAGCCCGCCGCGCAGGCCGAACTGGAAAAGGACCTGATAGCGCAAATAGACCGGTTCAATCGCTCTGGCGACGCCGGTGTGGTGGTGCCCAGTGAGTACCTTGAAATCGTGATCACACGCCGGTAACCGGGGCGCGAGCCCGACTCCGTCACCGCCGGGAAAATCCGGGCAGGCAGCAAGCAGCAGATGGTCCATGGCGCGACGCCTTCACGCCCCTCTGCGCGGCAGGCAGAGCAAGCGATGCGAAGCAGTGACATGCAAAACTGGCGCGCGGGCTAAGCGCCCCGCGCCAGGCCGGGACTGATCCTCTGCCTGAAATCATACGCCTGGCCGGCGGGCAGCCGCCAGCGCGTCTTTCGTTCGTGACGGACGACGCCATGCCGGTCGTTTATGCTGTCGGACTGCAATTATTGGAGTCCGTGAATGCTGTGCATGAAGTGCGGGTCAGGCTGCGAGCGTGAAGATCGGTACTGCCGGCAGTGCGGCGCGTCGCTTGCGCGCCAGTTTGGCCGCAGTGAGGAAACCGACAAGGCGAAGTCCACACCTTATCTCACCCGGGTGGACATCAAGCCCTTTGTCATCCGAGGGCGCCAGGTCAAGGTCGACTGGCTATATTGGCCGAGCCTTGCCGCCTGCGGGCTGGCGGTGCTGGGTTTCATCAGCGCGTGGGGGCAAGGGTCGGGGTACTTCTGGTTTGCGCTGCTGTTTGTCGTTGGCCTGGTGTTCAAGCCCGCCAACGACCTGCGGCGCGTGCGCTTTGCCCGTGTGTGGCGCAGCACCAGCCTGGAATCGAACGAGTCGGGCGACGTGTTCATCACGCAGCTTGGCGGCGATTGCCCAATTTGCGGCGGGGAACTGGGCCTGCGCACGGTGCGCGGCGGGCCCAGGCACTACACCGACAACCCCATCTACACCATCGTGCGCTGCGCGGACCAGCATGACCATTACTGGCACTTTGATCCGCTGGCCATCCACCCGCTGCGCAATGACGCGCCGCCGCGCGAATGACGACAACGTGACCCGGCTGGCCGCGGCAATCAGCTCTTGGCTTGCCGCGCCAGCTTTTGCTTGCTGCGGTCGGCGGCTTCCTGGGCCAGGTTCTTGATGTAGCCCTCGTAGGTCTCGCCGTGCGTCGCCTTGCGCACTTCTTCACCGACCTGGCACGCCCACTTCTCGCCGCCAATGATCAGCGCGGATTGCGTGATCAGGTCGGCATACGACGACCGCAACACGAAGGCGATGCTCTTTTCGTAATTGCCCCCTTCGCGTTCAAGCTTGGTGGCGATCTGCCAATTCGACACGGCATTGATCAGCACCGCATTCAGGTGGTCGAAGTGCGCACGGTAGAAGGTATTGCGCGGCAACCGTATCAGCGCTTCAAAAAAACCGTGGTTGATGTCGTCATCAGGCACGTCTTTGTCGCGGTCGATCAGGTCGTCCCACAAGTGGGCGATGCGGCACACCATGTCGACGTAGTCCGCCGCAGCCGCATTCCCCTTGAACCAGGTCAGCAGCTGTTCACGCTCGAAAAAATGCTTGGGCATGGGATGAATTCAAATAGCAGCGATCCGGCCCAATGGGCCGGATCGCGTGGGGGAAAGGGCAGGCTTATTGATCGACGATCAGTTTACCCTTGCTCAGCAAGTCGTTGATAACCTGCGCGCTGGACAGCGCCCCGTTGTTGGTCAGGTCCACGTTCTCCAGCACAATCTTCTGGTTCACGTTGTTCTGCAAGTCGCCATTGGTGCTGACGTTGATCACCGTATCGCTGCCCTGCTTCTTGAACTCCAGGAACTGCGACAAGGTGCCGGTGTGCTCGCCCTGCAAGAGATCGCGCAGGTCCAGCACGTCGCCCTGATTGGCGATGGTGGCGTTGGAGAAGTCCTTGATGCGGTCAATGGCAGGGGCGGCCGCCGTACCCTGGTCGTTGAGTTCCCACTTGAAGGTATCGCTACCGGAACCGCCCACCAGGATGTCGTTGCCCTTGCCGCCGACCAGGACGTCGTTGCCCGTGCCGCCGTACAGAATGTCGTTGCCCTCGCCGCCGTTCAGGTAGTCGTTGCCGCCCTGGCCGTAGAGGATGTCGTCACCCTTGCCGCCATACAGGAAGTCGTCGCCGCCGCGCGTGTCGTTGGCTTTGTCGAACTCTGCATGGTTCTGCTGCAAGTACGAGAACAGGTCCGCCGTGGTCGGCGCCACGCCGCCCTTTTGCGCGGTCAGGTAATCCACCAGCGCCTGCCAGCCCTGGCCGTCGTGCGTGCCTTGAGCGTGGCCAGCCCACGACAGATGATCGGTGTTGATGGTGTCGCCGAACATGATGTCGTTGCCGTCACCGCCGTGGATCGTGTCGCTGCCCACCGCGGCCAGCTCCGTCGACGAATGGCCGCCTTGCAGCGCCGCATTCAGTTCGTTGGCGTTGTTGACGATCTGCGGCTGGCCCACCGTGCCGGTCACGTACTGCGTAGAGGTGCTGCAACCACTGCTGACTTCGACCCCTTGCGAACCGGTGCCGGTGGCATTGGTGTTGTCAAAGAAGCGCAGGTAGTCGCTGTTGACGCCCGCACCCATGCCGATGCCATACATCACCACCTTGTTGCCGCCCACCAGCACGCCGGAGCCGTCCACCAAGGGCTTGGCCGCGTCGATCGAGTTCTGCAGCACTTCCTTCATGTTGCCCGACTGGCCATTGCTGCCGTAGCGGGTGGGATCGCCATCCGTCAGGAAGAAGGTCAGGTTCTGGTAGTTATGGTCGGCGTCCTTGCCGCCGTTCACCTGGGAATTGAACCAGCTGACCGCCTTGTTGAAGGCGTCTTCGTAGTTCGTGTTCCCGTTGGCGCTCAGGGCGTCAATGGCGTCAAGCAGCTGCTTGACGTTGGATGCGCTCAGGTTGTTGATCGTGACACCCGTCTTGGCCGTATCCGAGAACGGAATCAGGCGCACGTTGACGATGCCGTCGTGCTGGGCCAGTTGATTGGCCAGCGACGTCAACGACGCCTTCAGCAAGTCGATACGCGTCATGTTGGTGTTGCCGATCTTGTCCTTCATGCTGCCGGACACGTCGACGATCAACGAGATGTTGTAGTTCTTGCCCGGCTCGACCGCCGTCACGGAACCGCCGCGGTCGCCAACGATGATGTCGTTGCCGCCACCGCCGTTCAGGTCCGTATTGCCGTTATTGTTGCCCAAGACCAGCTTGTCGGTGGACAGCGTGAACGTGTGTTCGGCCGACGTGTCCTTACCGCCGTGTTCCGTGCCGCCCGCATCACGCACCGAGAAGCCAAACGACGAATCGCCGCCATTGCTGCCCGCCGTGAAGACGAGCTTGCCCGACTGAATATCCGCCACGGTAATCACTTGGCCCGCGGTGACCGGCTGGCCGTTGAACGTCAACGTGCCCTCGCCCGCGCCCGGCGTGCGGGTGATGACGACGCTTTGGAAGCTGTCGTTTTCGACGCCATCGTTGAACGGGAAGTCGCTGACCTTCAACACGTAGCTGCTGCTGATGTTGACGTGCGCCGATGCGTCGCCCGAGATCGGGGCGTCGTTCGTGCCCACGATGGTGACCGTGACGGGGCTGGATGCCGTGCCGTCCTGCGACGCCACGCTGAAGCTCTCCGACAGCGTTTGGCCGGCCTTCAGGTTTTGCACGGCGGCCAGCGCGTTGTTCAGCTGGTAGGTCCAGTTGCCGTTCACGTCCACCGTGAACGTGCCATACAGACCCGGCACGCCGGACTGCGCCTGCATGAAGCTCTGGTTCGCATCGGGGTCGGACACGGTCAGCTTGCCGCTGGCGAAGACGGCGGAATCTTCATATACGGTGTCGGCGCCCGATCCGGTGATCGTGGCCGCATCGTTCTTGCCCATGATGGTGACCGTCAGCAAGGCCTGGCTGGTGCCGCCCTCGCCATCCGAGACCGTGTACCAGACCGAAGTCTGGCCCGGCTGGCCTTCGGCCAGGTACTGGAAGTCAGTACCCGGGTCGAAGGAATACGTGCCATCGGCGTAGATGATGAACGTGCCGCCTTGCAAGCCAGCAACCGCCTGGCCCACCTTGGTCCCGTCGCCGCCCACCGCCGACACGTGCAGCGTGTCGCCGTCCGGGTCCACGTCGTTGGCCAGCACGCCCTTGGTCACGTCGGTAACTTGAATCGACGTATCTTCGTCCGTGTTCGCCTGATCATGCGCGGCTTGGGGCGCGGGGTTGGTGATGTTCCAGTTGAACGTCTGCTGCGTTGATGCGCCCGCCGAATCCGTCGCCGTCACGGTGATCGTATGCACGCCGGTGCCGCCAAACTGGGACGCCGAATGGTCGATCTTGCCGCTGATGACGCCGGTTTCCGGATCGATGCTCAGCCCCGCCGGCAGGCCGGAGGCGGTGAACGTCAGCTTGTCGCCCGTCGCCAGGTCGGCGTCGTTGAAGTGGCTCGACACATCCACGCTGACAACCGTTTGCGAATCTTCGCCGTTCTGGTTGGCGATGGCGGTGGACGTGGGACCCGAATTGGTGCCCGTGACGGTGACCGTCAACGTGGCCGACGACGTGCCGCCCTCACCGTCCGAGACGGTGTAGGTGATCGACGTCGTCGCCGTCGCGCCGTTCGCCAGATTCTGGAAGGCGCTGCCGGGGTTGAACGAGTAGGAGCCGTCAGCGTTCAGCGTGAACGTGCCGCCGTTGGAACCGGCGATGGCCGCGCCCACGTTGGCCGCGTTGCCGTTGACTTGCGAGACGGTCAGGGTGTCGCCGTCCGGGTCGGTGTCATTGACCAGCACGCCATGGTCGGCGTCAACCGACAGCGCGGCGCTTTGCTTGGTGCTGCCTTCGTCATCCAACGCCGTCGGTGCCGGGTTCTTGACGTCCCACGAGAAGTCTTGCGTGACGGAGGCGCCAGCCTTATCGGTGGCGGTGATGGTGACGGTGTAAACGCCATCCGTACCGCCTTGCGAGGCCGAGCGGTCCAGCGTGCCGGTGATGATGCCGGT
>Ga0256799_1000052_pt1 | contig 29778 bp, 37 predicted proteins | sample MC6MC0950MT_FD_190207 | JGI IMG/M metagenome (GOLD analysis project Ga0256799, IMG submission 190207) | Metatranscriptome of enriched soil aggregate microbial communities from Iowa State University, Ames, United States - MC6-MC0950-MT... | ecosystem: Environmental > Terrestrial > Soil >... | reverse complement strand
CTCTACCCAAAACCTAAAAACGCCCCGATTCGGGGCGTGTTGCTTGTCTAGGCGCGAACCATAAAAAAGGCGCCGGGATATGACATCCCGGCGCCGTTTTCTTGCCGGCCCGCCGCAGGCGGCGGGCCGAGATACCGCATTAGCTGTGATACGCCGATTCGCCGTGGCTCGTGACGTCCAGGCCTTCGCGCTCCTGGTCTTCCGGCACACGCATGCCGCACAGGGCATTGGCGATCTTGTAGGCAATCCATGCCACCACGCCGGACCAGACGATGGTCAGCAGCACGCCTTCCAGCTGGACCCACAGTTGGTGGGCGATCATGCCAGGTTCAGCCAGACCGGGGCCGCCGAGCACTTGCGCGTTGAACACGCCGGTCAGCAATGCGCCGACGATACCGCCCACGCCGTGGATGCCGAACACATCCAGTGCGTCATCGGCGCGCAGCATGCGCTTCAGGCCATTCACACCCCAGACGCAGACGATACCGGCAACCACGCCGATGATCAGTGCGCCCACCGGGCCAACCAGGCCGGCGGCGGGGGTGATGCCCACCAGGCCGGCAATCGCGCCGGAGGCGGCGCCCAGCATCGAGGGCTTGCCCTTGATGGCCCATTCCGTGAACAGCCAGGCCAGCACGGCGCCCGCGGTGGCGATCATCGTGTTGAAGAAGGCCAGGGTGGCGTTCTCGTTGGCGGCCAGTGCCGAACCCGCGTTGAAACCGAACCAGCCCACCCACAGCAGGGCGGCGCCGATAAACGTCATCGGCAGGTTATGCGGTTGCATGGCTTCGCGGCCGTAGCCCACGCGCTTGCCGACCACATACGCGCCCACCAGACCGGCCACGCCAGCATTGATGTGCACCACAGTGCCGCCGGCAAAGTCCAGCGCGCCCTTGGCATTCAGCAGGCCCGGCGCCGTTTCGGACGCGAACCACACCATGTGGGCGATGGGAATGTAGGCGAACGTGAACCAGATCACCGTAAACACCAGCACCCCGGAGAAGCGGGCGCGTTCAGCAAAGCTGCCCACGATCAGCGCGCAGGTGATGCCGGCGAACGTGGCCTGGAACGAGGCGAACAGCAGCTCGGTCAAGGTGTTCGACATGGCGTACTTACCGTCAGCCGGTGTGAACATGCCAGAGAAGAAGGCGCGCGACAGGCCGCCGAAGAAGGCGTTGCCCTCGGTGAATGCAAGGGAATAGCCGTAGATGAACCAGAGAACCAGGCCCAGCACAAACGTGCACAGCACTTGGAGCAACACCGACAGCACGTTCTTGCTGCGTACCAGGCCGCCATAGAACAACGCCAGACCGGGTACGGCCATCATCAATACAAGCAGGGTAGAGACGAGCAACCAGGAGATATCTGCTTTATCCATTTTCAGGCTCCAATGAGTCTTTCTTTATTTATTTACAGCGCAGCTTCGCCAGCTTCACCCGTGCGGATACGGATCACTTGTTCCAGGGGGGCGGCGAAGATCTTGCCGTCGCCGATCTTTCCGGTACGGGCGGCTTGTTCAATCGCTTCGATGACCTGATCGACAAGGTGGTCGGGCACGGCCGCTTCAACTCGCAGCTTGGGCAGAAAGTCGACGGCGTATTCAGCGCCGCGATACAGCTCGGTATGGCCCTTTTGGCGGCCAAAACCCTTTACTTCGGTAACAGTCAGGCCCTGGACGCCGATCCCGGATAGAGCCACCCGCACTTCGTCGAGCTTGAAGGGCTTGATGATGGCGATGATGAGTTTCATGGCATTTCCTCTCATGGTTGCACGTTGGCCTCGACTATCAAGCAAGATCCATGCCATGTTGGTGCGTACCCGGAAAGGGGAGGTGCAGGCGCATGAGTTGTGCCTGTTTGCACCAATATAGTGCGCCATGCACCACACGTCAGCCTCAATGTGGTGCGTAACGTGGTGAATGCGGGTGATGCAACAAAATATGTTTCGCCGCTGGCATTTGTAGCCAGTTGATGCTGTCGCGGTTTCGGTTTGTATTGGATTTTGCATCGGTGAACAGCACGCACCGCGCGTGTTCCGTGGGCCGCACAGCCTTACAGGCCGGGCGTGCGGCTCAAAGTGGTGACGAATTCAATTGGCGGCGAGCGATGTTGCAAGGTGCCCAAAATGGGGGAGGGCTTGATACGGGGGTTTACACCCATCAGCTTGTTGACGGCAGCGGGCTGAAGAAGAATCAAGACCAGCTCATGTTTTCTGGTGAGCGGATCGGGCCGCATAAGGGAAGACGTAGTTGGCGGCGCAATGCAAGCAGTCGTCGGATCTGTTTGCGCAATCGGCAAGCCAGATGGGTTGCCCGTAACGATGTTGGTAGGGGGTTGCCGCCATGGCAGCCCGGTTTTCTCCTGTGCTTTGATGGGCGGTCACCGCATGCGGCCCGCCCTCTTTTTTTGCATAATCCTTTTCGGACTTCTGCGCCGGATCGGCAAAGCACTACACTTGAGGCATCAAGAACACAGAGAGGCCGCTATGAACAATCGCACCCAATGGATGGAAGACATCCAGAAGAATATTTCCGACCTGATCGCCCGCAGCCCGGCCGCCGACGTTGAAAAGAACGTGCGCGCGATGATGGCTCAGGCCTTCACCAAGATGGATCTGGTCACCCGCGAAGAATTCGACGTGCAGGCCGATTTGCTTGCCCGCACGCGCGCCAAGGTTGATCAATTGGCGGCCCAGGTTCAGCAGCTGGAGTCGCGTTTGTCGGCCCTGGATAAGTAAGCTGGCGCGTGCTGCAGCAGGATCAAAACGACCGCGAATAGCGGTCGTTTTTCATTGGGCGCTGTGGTTCAAAAGGTCGATTAAGCGTGGTGATGGAAGGGATGGTTATGTCTCAGTCTGGTCCACGAACGCTTGCCGATTGCCGATACTGACGATCTTGTTCCGCACGGGAGACCGTCTTGACGCTTGCCGTTCTAGCCAGCCGGGCGCTTAGCGGCCTGCATGCGCACGCCGTGCGCGTGGAAACGCACTTGGGTCCAGGGTTGCCGAGCTTCAACGTGGTCGGCTTGGCAGACACCGAGGTGCGCGAAAGCCGCGAACGCGTGCGCGCCGCCATATTGAATAGTGGCTTTGAGTTTCCGCCGGGCAGAATCACCGTCAACCTGTCGCCTGCCGACTTGCCGAAAGAGTCGGGCCGATTCGACCTGCCTATTGCGCTGGGGCTGTTGCTGGCTTCCGGCCAACTGGCCGCCCCGACGGATGGGGGTGATCCCGCGTTGCCAGCTCCAGACCCCTCCTTGGCGAATCTGGTGCTGGCGGGTGAGCTTTCGCTGACGGGGGCGTTGGTGCCTGTTGCGTCGCCATTGATCATCGCGCTGAGCGTGGCGCGCGATGCGTACGGCGCCACGCTCATCTTGCCGGCAGGCAGCGCGGAACAAGCGGCGTGGGTGCCGGGGCTGCGAGTCCTGTCGGCGCGTAGTCTGGCTGATGTGGCCGCGCATGCCGCAGGGGTTTGTTTGTTGCCGGACGCTGTGCCCAAGCCATGGCCACAAGCGCCGCCCGCGCCGTGCTTGTCGGATGTCCGCGGTCAGCCGGCCGCCCGGCGAGCGCTGGAAGTGGCGGCGGCGGGTGGTCATAGCCTGTTGATGATCGGGCCGCCAGGGGCGGGCAAAAGCATGTTGGCCGCGCGCATGCCCGGCCTGCTGCCGCCGTTGGGCCGCGCCGAGGCTTTGGAGGCGGCGGCCGTGGCTGCGCTAGCGGGCTCGCCCGACGTCTTGATGGGGCAGCCGCCGTTTCGGTCTCCACACCATTCCGCTAGCGTTGCCGCACTGGTGGGTGGCGGCAGCCGGCCCCGTCCGGGTGAGATCAGCCTTGCCCATCATGGCGTCTTGTTTTTGGATGAATTGCCTGAGTTCAGCCGCCGTACGCTTGAAGCCCTGCGCGAACCGTTGGAGGCGGGCAGGGTGGTCATTGCACGCGCATTGCATGCGGCGCAATTTCCCGCACGCTTCCAGCTAATCGCCGCCATGAACCCTTGCCCATGCGGCTGGCGCGGCCATCCGGGCCGGCCATGTGTCTGCACGCCGGATCAGGTGGCGCGCTATGCGGGCAAGATATCGGGCCCTTTGCTGGACCGGATCGATCTGCATATGGCGTTGCCGCCATCCGACCCCGAATCCATGGGTGGACCGCCCGGCGAAGCTTCCGCACCCGTCCAGGAACGCGTCATGCGCTGCCGGGCGCGCCAAATGGCCCGGCAGAGCAAGCTGAACGCGGCGCTGGCGGGGCCAGAGCTTGATCAACACTGCGTGATGGAAAAGGACGCGCAAACGCTGCTGTTCCAGGCGATGCGACGTCTGGCGGGGTCGGGGCGCGCCTTGCACCGGGCGCTGCGCGTGGCACGCACAATCGCCGATCTGGAGGGGGAGGACACCCTGGCCGCCCGGCACGTGGCGCAAGCGGTGCAGTACCGGCGCCCGGGCGTATGATGCGTCTCTGGAATCATCCTGCGTGCGCAGCTGAGCTTTTTGCGCCAGCCGACTCGACAACACCCGGGAAATCACCATATAATCAAAGGCTTTCCCGAATCTCGGCTACCTTTTTGCCAAGGCCTGGGAGGAAGCCGTGTCTGGCAGCAATGCTATTTCGCGGTTAGCACTACCCAGCAGTACCCCCGCAATACCCCAAGAAGTACCTCAGAAGTGGCAACAGGTTTACAAGTTTTGCCGTCGCATCGGTGCTAGCCCTAGGGCTTTTTTCCAGCAACGCCAAACACCTCGCGTCATGTCAAATCAACTACGAGTTTAAGTTTAGGGAATCATCATGCCCAAGATGAAAACCAAGAAAAGCGCCTCCAAGCGCTTTAAGGTTCGCGGCAGCGGCTCCATCAAGCGTGGTCAGGCGTTCAAGCGCCACATTCTGACCAAGAAGACCACCAAGGCCAAGCGTCAACTGCGTGGCTCGGCAGCGGTTCATGAATCCAACGTGGCCTCCGTCAAGGCCATGATGCCTTTCGCTTGATAAGGGAGATCTAATATGCCTCGCGTCAAACGCGGCGTAACTGCCCGCGCACGTCACAAAAAAGTCATTGCCGCCGCCAAGGGTTACCGTGGCCGCCGCGGTAATGTGTTCCGTATTGCCAAGCAAGCAGTCATGCGCGCTGGCCAATACGCCTACCGCGACCGTCGTAACAAGAAGCGCACCTTCCGCGCTCTGTGGATCACGCGTATCAACGCCGCCGTCCGCGAACATGGCGTTAGCTACAGCGTGTTCATCGCTGGTCTGAAGAAGGCTTCGATCGAACTGGACCGTAAGGTTCTGGCCGATCTGGCCGTGCGCGATAAGGCCGGCTTTGCCGCCATCGTGCAGCAAGCCAAGGCTGCCTTGGCTGCCTGATCGCGCGCTTTAACTCATCGCGCATCGCTGCAAACGGGGCTGTAATAGCCCCGTTTGCGTTTTGAAGGCTGGATTTCATGACTCTATTGGTTGACGACCTGGTCTCCCAGGCGCAAGAACGGTTCGCCGCGGCTACGGATGCCGCCGCGCTTGAGAACGCAAAGGCTCGATTCCTGGGTAAGGAAGGCGCACTGACGGTGCTGCTGAAAGGCCTGGGCAAGCTCGATCCCGAGCAGAAGCGCGAGATGGGCGCCCGGATCAATCAGGCCAAACAACAAGTCGAAGAGCTCCTGACTTCGCGCCGCGCAGAACTGGCGCAGGCGGAACTGGACGCCCGGCTGGCCTCCGAAACCATTGACGTCACCCTGCCTGGCCGCGGCCGCGCGCCGGGAGGCATCCATCCGGTGATCCGGACCTGGGAACGTGTGGAAGCCATCTTCCGTTCCATTGGCTTCGACGTGGCCGACGGCCCCGAAGTGGAAAATGACTGGACCAATTTCACCGCATTGAACAACCCGCTGGACCATCCGGCGCGTTCCATGCAGGACACGTTCTACGTCGACATGAACGACGCCGACGGCCTGCCGCTGCTGCTGCGCACGCACACCAGCCCCATGCAGGTGCGTTACGCCCGCATGCACAAGCCGCCCATCAAGGTCATTGCGCCGGGGCGCACCTATCGCGTCGACAGCGACGCCACGCACTCGCCCATGTTCCATCAGGTGGAAGGGCTCTGGATCGCCGAGGACATCTCGTTTGCCGATCTGAAAGGCGTGTACACCGATTTCCTGCGTTGCTTCTTTGAAAGCGACGATCTCGTCGTGCGCTTCCGTCCGTCGTTCTTCCCGTTCACGGAACCGTCCGCCGAAATCGACATGATGTTCACCTCGGGTCCCAACCGTGGCCGCTGGCTGGAAATCTCCGGCTCGGGTCAGGTGCACCCCGAAGTGGTGCGCAACTTCGGCCTTGATCCCGAGCGCTACATCGGCTTTGCCTTCGGCTCCGGACTTGAGCGCCTGACGATGTTGCGCTACGGCGTCAACGATCTGCGCCAGTTCTACGAAGGCGATTTGCGCTTCTTGCGCCAGTTCAACGAATAACAGACGGCTGATCATGCAATTTCCCGAATCCTGGCTGCGTACGCTGGTCAACCCTCCGATCGCAACCGACGAACTCGCGCACCGGCTCACCATGGCTGGCCTGGAAGTCGAAGACACCGCGCCCGCCGCACCCGCCTTCACGGGCGTGGTCGTGGGCCACATCGTCGAGATCGCTCCGCATCCCGACGCCGATAAGCTGCGCGTTTGCCAAGTGGACGATGGTTCCGGCGAGCGCCTGCAAATCGTGTGCGGCGCGCCGAACGCAGCCGCTGGCCTGAAAGTGCCGCTGGCTCGCGTGGGCGCTGAACTGCCTGGCGGCATGAAGATTGGCGTGGCGAAAATGCGCGGCGTGCAATCGTCGGGCATGTTGTGCTCGGCCCGCGAACTGGGCTTGTCGCAAGACCACGCCGGCCTGCTGGAACTGCCCGCCGACATGGTGCCCGGCCAGTCCATCCGCGAAGCGCTGGACTTGGACGACACGCTCTTCACGCTCAAGCTCACGCCCAATCGCGCCGACTGCCTGTCGATCCTTGGCGTGGCGCGCGAAGTGGCTGCCCTGACGGGCGCGCCGTTGTCCGTGCCCACGGCTGTTGCCGTGCCGGTCACGCTGGATGAGCGCCTGCCCGTCAAGATTGAAGCCCCTGAGCTGTGCGGCCGCTTCGGTGGCCGCGTCATCCGTGGCGTGAACGCCCGCGCGGCCACGCCCGACTGGATGAAGACACGCCTTGAGCGCGCGGGCCAACGCTCGCTGTCGGCGCTGGTGGATATCTCCAACTACGTCATGCTTGAGCTGGGCCGTCCGTCGCATGTGTTCGATCTGGACAAGATCGGCGGCGACATCTCCGTGCGCTGGGCGCGCGAAGGCGAAACCCTTGAACTGCTGAACGGCCAGACCATCACGCTCGACCCGAAGGTCGGCGTCGTCGTGGCCGGCGATCAGGTGGAAAGCCTGGCCGGCATCATGGGTGGCGAAGCGACCTCGGTCACGCTGGACACGCAAAACATCTATCTGGAAGCCGCGTTCTGGTGGCCGCAAGCCATCGCCGGCCGTGCGCGCCGCTACAAGTTCAGCTCCGAAGCCAGCCATCGCTTTGAGCGCGGCGTAGACTACGCCAGCATTCCCGAACACCTGGAATTCATCACCCGCCTGATCGTCGACATCTGCGGCGGCCAGGTCGGCCCCATCGACGACCAGATCGTCAACCTGCCGGCGCGTCCGCCCGTGCGCATGCGCCTGGCGCGTTGCCATCGCGTGTTGGGCGTGCCCGTTACGCAAGAGCAGGTCGCGAAGATCTTCGCCAGCCTGGGTCTGGAATTCACGGTCGAAGGCGACGACTTCATCGTCAGCCCGCCGTCGTACCGTTTCGATCTGGAAATTGAAGAAGACCTGATCGAAGAAGTGGCCCGCATCTACGGTTTCGAAAGCATTCCCGATGTGCCGCCGATGGCCCGCGCGAAGATGTTCTCGCAGCCCGAAGTGCATCGCGGCGCGCACGCGCTGCGCCGCCTGACCGCCGCGCAGGATTACCAGGAAGTCGTGAACTACAGCTTCGTCGAAGCGGATTGGGAACGCGACTACGCCGGCAACGACACGCCCGTGCGTCTGGTGAACCCGATTGCGAGCCATCTGTCGGTCATGCGTTCCAGCCTGATCGGCGGCCTTGTCGCCAACATTCGCCACAACGCCAACCGCAAGCAGTCGCGCGTGCGCCTGTTTGAACTGGGCCGTGTGTTCATGCGTGACGCATCCGCACAGGATGGTCCGCTGGAAGTGGCCGGCGTGCGTCAACCGATGCGTCTGTCGGGCGCCGCGTGGGGTCCGGCGGTTGAAGAGCAGTGGGGCGTGGCCACGCGTCAAGCGGACTTCTATGACGTGAAGATGGATGTCGAGGCGCTGTTTGGCGCACGTGGCCGCCGTCTGCGTTTTGAAGCCGCCGCGCATCCGGCGCTGCATCCTGGCCGCAGCGCGCGCATCGAACTGGACGGCAAGCAAGTGGGCTGGATCGGCGAACTGCATCCGCGTTGGGCGCAGCAAGCAGACCTGGCGCATGCGCCCGTCGTGTTCGAACTCGACGTAGACGTCTTGTCCGAAGGTGAGTTGCCGCAAGTGCGCGAGCTCTCGCGCCAGCCGGTGGTGGTGCGCGATCTGGCCTTGTGGGTCGATGCACCCGTGTCCACGCAAGCCATGCTCGACACCGTTGCCGCCGCCGTCAAAGCGGATGCGCAACTGGCTGTGGTGCAGGATGTGCGCGTGTTCGACGTGTGGCGCGAGAAGGCCCACGGCAACGAACCCGTCACCGAGAAAAGCCTTGCTTTCCGATTCTGGCTACAGGACACTGAAGTCACTCTGGACGAAGCCCGTGTGGCGGAATGCCTGTCCCGCATCAAGGATGCATTGGTCAGTGCTCACGGCGCGCGCCAGCGTACATGAACCATGGGGAACAGTATGCTTGCTGCCGAGCCACGCACCTTGACCAAGGCTGAGCTGGCCGAACTGCTCTTTGAGCGGGTCGGCTTGAACAAGCGCGAGGCCAAGGACATCGTCGATACTTTCTTCGAAGAAATCCGCGACGCCTTGGCGCGCGGAGACTCCGTCAAGCTCTCGGGCTTTGGCAACTTCCAGGTGCGCGACAAACCGCCGCGCCCGGGCCGCAACCCCAAAACCGGCGAGACCATTCCCATCGCCGCACGCCGCGTGGTCACGTTCCACGCGAGTCAGAAACTCAAGAGCGTGGTGGAGCAGGCGACCCCTGCTGCACCCGACGCCGCGGAGTGATACGCTTTGTCGGTAATTGTTATCGGCTCCCGGCGCCTTCGCGGCATAAAATTCGCTTATGACACGTACTGAATCCACCGTTACCCTACCGCCCATTCCCGCCAAGCGTTACTTCACCATTGGTGAAGTCAGCGAGTTGTGTGGCGTCAAGCCTCACGTCTTGCGGTACTGGGAACAGGAATTCACGCAGCTCAAACCGGTGAAACGGCGCGGCAACCGCCGCTACTATCAGCACCACGAAGTGCTGCTGATCCGCCGCATCCGTTCCTTGCTGTACGAACAAGGCTTCACGATCAGCGGCGCTCGCAATCGCTTGGGCGATGCGCGCGACATGCCGCACGATCAAGACGCCGCCGTGCGTTTGTCGGGCGCCGAAATGCAAGCCTTGCGCAACGAGCTCGGCAACGTTTCGACGATGCTGGCTGATGCATTGGGCTTGCCTGCCAACGTGTCCGCCAACGCCAGCAGCAACGCCAGCACCACGGCTTGATCTCGTTGATTTCTTCGTCGTCCAAGATGGTTTGATTGATCGCATTACCCGCAACGCGCGTCGCTCTTGAAGCGATGCGCATTGCAAACCGCAGTACGTTGCGCCTCGCGCGCCGCTTTGCATGACGTTAAGTGCAAGCGACGAACACGAGGCGCAAATTTTTTTGAGTATTCAGCACTTTTTTGCACCAATGCGTGCAAACTTATTTTTGTTCTGCTATACTCTTTTTCTTTCGGGGCGTAGCGCAGCCTGGTAGCGCACTTGCATGGGGTGCAAGGGGTCGCGAGTTCGAATCCCGCCGTCCCGACCAGCAGTTCCAAGGCCGTTAGTGAGATTACTCACTAACGGCCTTTCTCATTTGCGGGACTTTACGCAGCTCGCCGCTTCAACACCGTCAACGCCGGACTGCGCGAATCGGTAGCAGATACCTTGTTCGCATGTCCAATCAGCTTGGATAGTGCAGCTGCCGAATAATTCGAGGTAATGCTGCCGTCGGTATTCCCGATCAGGACCTTGCGATCCGCCTCTGGAACGTCGGCCGCGCGAAGCCTCCTTCCATACGTGTGTTTTAGGTAGTGGACGCGCTGCTTGGCAAAGCCAGGCCCCGTACACGACAGCCAGGTGCAGGTACTGCCCGGCGCGGCCGCCCGCAAGCCGCTCTCGTTCGCGTCGCGCCTCGGGCTCAACCTCGAGCGCATTGATCGGGCACAGCCTCGGGTGCACAGCCTCGCCGGCGCCACCACACCGCGCAATTGCGGATTTCATGACCAGGAATGACCAGTTGGCCGGGCAGTCCGGCTCAAAGATTTTTCTCGATTGCCAGGAGCGCACCGTATATGAACCGCTTTTCAAGGGTGCCCACCAGGCGCTCACCTACGCCTTTAACTACTCCGCCGGCAGCCTGGATCGGCCCGCCATGGTGAAGATGGCCAACCGAACGCCTCGCACCAACCGAGGCCTGGCTGGCGTCGATGGCGGGCTTTATCCTGCGCGAACTGCAAGCGCTGTCGCCGCTGCATCAGCGAATCCTCGGGGCCGCATTTTTACCGCAAACCACGCCGTGCCCCTGCTGCCACAGCGCAGTCTGGAATGCCGAGTGGCTGCAATCGGTCCGCATTGTGTCTGACGCCGCCATGGGTAAGGGCGTGCTGTCGGGCCATGTCGTGCGTCGGGTTGTCCGTGACGGCTTGGTGTGCGGTATTTCGCGGCCAAGGCAAACCGGCCGCGCATTGTGCTCGCGGATCTGGCCAGAAAGGCCGGCATCAGCGAGCGCACCGTCACCGACCAGAACGGAAAAATTACGCTTTGGCTGCGTGGTGGGCGCCTGGTGCGGAAAGGGGGCGACTACGACGAGGCGAAGAAGGGCGAGGAGGCAAAGGCCATAGATCGAAGCCGTGCTGCGCCAAGCTGAAATCGTGGGCGAGTTGGCGATCGCGGCTTCCTATTTGCGAATCGTATCCGCAAAATGCGCCTCATTTTGTCACTGCTCATCAGTGCGCCCTAAACCTCGCCGGGGAACGAGCGGGGTTTTTTTACGCCGTCAGAAGTTGGCGGACGAATGGAAACGAGTAGTAGAGGCTGACCCCCAGCCTCCAGAAGCAAACCGCGGCTGCGCCAAATGCGAGCGCCCAAGGAAATGAGAGTTCAAGCAGTTGCCATGAAGGTTTGTACGCTGCTCGAATTGCTCGCCATTGGCAGGCGAAATAGTATCTGCGAGAGAAGCAGAACTCTCCCTGAAGCGCCGGGGTTGGGCACGGTGTTCCGTCAGGGAGGGTGAGCCCGGAATCTTTGTGGCGGAATGAAGAATAGTGCCAAGCGTAGGTGAATTGACCACGGCGACGTAGTGGACCGGTAGGTTCATTAATGGAGTACGTCAGTTCATCGGCGCCACGCATATCCTGCCATGTGACGCGAATTCGAGTCCTGGTCGCCTCCGGCACGAGGTTGAACGCGTCCTGGAATGTTTTTCTTAACTGTGTACTCACATCCTTTGTCCGTCGAACCCTCCATGGCTCCCACTCTTTGGTAGTGGATGGTGCGAGGTGGTATCGGGCAGCAAAATAGGCCAGTACGCAAGTCGCTGCCACCCAGGCGCGCCAGGGTTCCACAGCACCGAGATCCACTGCGCCCACCAGCTTTCCATCAAGTGGGATGCCAAGGGCCCAAACTGCAACAATGCCTGAGGAAACAGCCATCAAGTTGCGTCGGGCTTTCTCCGCGACATCGTCCAGCATGCTCACTTCCCAAAAAAGGTTGATCGATTTTTTTGGCGATTGTATTTCCTCCTGACACACTATCCCATGTCTAAACCTCAAACACGACCACTGGCCAGGGCGCGGTAGACGCCTGCGCGCACGAAAGGTGCCTTGGCGACAAGCTTGTCGGAGGGGAAGGGCATAAGGAATTCGCGGCTCTGCTCCGCGCTCGCCGTCAGCCACTCGCCGTAGGCTCCCTCGGGCAGGATCACCACCATCCGCTTTTCCTTGCCGGCCTGATGGTAGTCGCGGAACAGGGGATCATCGTCCGTATTGATGGTCAGCATCGTGAAGCCCTCTTGGATCTGACCAGCAGCATTGCGCCAACGGTCCCATAGCCCAGCGATGCCCAGCGGCGCGCCGTCGGCCCGGGTGATGCGCGTGGCTACTGCGGACCCCGATCGCCAATCGGTTCAAAGATCGCGTCAGCGGGGATGATGCAGTGCTGCGCGCGGCGCCATGCGTTGCCGAAGGTGAACGACTTGGGCGCCGTCTCGCTGCGCGCATTGAAAGTCGAGAGCTTGCCGGCCTTGTCCAGGCCATTCGCCTTTGTCATCGCGCTGATAAGGCCCCAGCGGCCGACCACGGCTTCGCGTTCGGGTACAGCTTCGTCGCCGGCGTCATGCTCCGGCGGCCTGCGCACAAACACGCCCTCGTAGCGAGGCCACATATCGTACTTGCCTATGGCTGCGGGTTTGTCGCGCACGCCGAATTTTTTGAGCAGCAGTTCGGCGTCCTTCAAGGTCTGATAATGACTGCACATGGAGCCCTCCAAGGAGAGTTTCAGTATAGGGTCAGTGCATGGTTTCCGAGGTTCGCATCGGGTGGGTGCGGCGACCACGAAAACCGGTCCAGCGGCATTCCAGAGGATTTGGGCTAGAGCAGTGCGGAGTTGTACACGCGGAAGTGGTTACTCGTGGCAGAGGACGGCCTCAGTGTGGAGTTGGGAGCGTGCTAAAGCGGGTGAAGATGGCGACTCTGCTCGACGTTTCATTCTGGGAGCTGGTACATCCATGGGATCCTGCCTACTGGTGTGAATAGCCGCCTGATGCTGGAACGAGGAATTTCCATGAATTCATTCGATGTTCCGTCAAACAAGATGTAGGCCTCTGTAGTCCTCGACATCAAGTAAAGATTCTCGCGTTTATTGCTTGGGTGCATCGTTCGATCGTCCGCCAGTTCGACTCTCACGGGCAGCCCACCCCCGTATCCCAAGTGGCGCAAAAATTTGGCGTGCGATGTCGGCACCCATAGCAACACCATGGAAGCAACGAAGTAAATTGCCGTAGCGGCGGTCGCTACGCTAACGACCGCCTTGGGTCTCATCAAAATGAAGGAAAGCGCAAAAATATATGGCGCGAGGATAGCGTAGAAGCCCCACAGCGCACCTGCTGGCGCGGGATGTTCAGCAATGGCGCTCACCCCGGCCCATGCCAGATATGGAAATGCGAGTGCGAGAACAAGGGAGATCGACAAAGCACGTGGCCATGACTTTCCGGGGACGCGTTCGGTCCACGTCGGTTGACCTATTGCTTCGATTTCTTTCTTGACCCATAGCCATACTGCCGGGGAGTTAAGAATATTCTGGCGGGATGCCGGGGAAATGAAAATGTCCAGCAGGATGCGTGGAGTTAGAAGAATTTTCAGCGCAAGCCAGACAACAAAAAAGACTAGAGAACCAGTAAGTAGCAGAAAAAAACTGCCGAAAGTGACGGCCGCCTTCAAGTATGGAATTCCTTCAATTGGAGCGCGCACTCCATACTGAATGGCGTAGTTGTAGGTCGCGTACTCGGCGTTGTAGCCAAGGAAACCTCCGCCAATGAGGCCGACGATTGCTCCAACGGCCAGCTTGATCGGCAGACTCCATTGGAGCGCAGACCTGGCCCAGCTAACCAACCTTGAATCTGCAAACATTAGAATTTTCGTAAGTAAATAATTCTATTTATATCACAGGGGTGTGGCAGTTCCAGGTTCACGCTGGTGGATCGTGATTTGCCAGTGCGTGCCGGCCACGTGAGTTGTCATGAGGCGACGCGGCGGGCGATGCTTGCGCTGTAGGACATAGGAAGGCCGGGGGGTGCAGTCTCGCTGCGCGCGTTGAATGTGGACAGCTTGCCGGCCTTGTCCCGGCCGCCCACTTTCGTCTTCGCGCCGATCAGGCCCCATCGTCCAATGACAGCTTCGCGCTCCGGCACGGCGTTGTCGCCCGCATCATGCTCCACGGACGCCGTAGGAAGATGCCCTGATATCTAGACCACATGTCTTACTTGCCGACCGCTGCCGGCCTTTCGCGCACGCCGAATTTCTTGAGCAGCAACTCGGCATCCTTCCGCGTTTGTTAGTGAGAGCACATTAGCGGCGTCCGGAATTGGAGATAATGGTGCCCCTACAGACTACTCGGAATCTGGTCATGGAGAATGACAGCGAGAATCCGGACGCTTCTAAGGGCGTCGAGCCAGGGCTGTTGTTTCTTCTGCCTTTCCTGGGATATGCGTTGGCTTTTGTTTACGAGACAGGCGCCTTTGTCTGGGTGGATGCGCCGATTTCACACATTGCGATCTCTGTGCCTCATATTGTTATCGGGTGCCTTGTCCTCGTTGTTCCACTATTCAATGCCGCACTTGCGACCAGCGCCAATGCGAGGAAGTTTCTCGCGCGAGGCTGGATGGGCTTTTTTCATTCGATATTGAGTACTGCGCTGCCCTATGTGCCAATAGCAGTCATCGGTGTGTGGACCGACAATATCCTTGCTGTCTTCTTAGTCATTGCGTCAACACTGCTCTATACAGCGGTGACGATGGGCTATTTTGTACAGGAGTCGCCAATTTTTAAAAAATATGTGTGGGATTTCCCGCCGTTGGTGCGAAGGTTTCTCGCTTTTAGTCTTTTTGGTTTATTGACCCTTGGACTAGGCCTAGCGGCAGGAATGGTGGGGGAGCAGACCACGAGGCAAATCAATGTTGTGGATGCGCCATGCGGTGCTTACAACCGCGTATTCCGCACCAATGGGGATTCAATGCTCATACTGCCGGCGTATCGCGGGCCCGAGCATGCATTCGAACTGTGGTCTTTGAGCAACCGAGGGGCGGTACGGATAAAGCTGGTCAGTCAAGAGGAGTACGCCCATCGACGAGGCATGGCGGGGCCTTGCCTTAGATGAGGCGGGAAGACGTGCCAGCGTGGGGTACTGGCCTCGTGGGGACTTTCGTGGGGACATCGTTGCCCCAATCTGATTACTGTTGCACACGGCTAGCAGCGAGCGCAGCGGTAGTTTGTTGATAAATAAGGGGTTTTGTCGAACTCAGTTGCATGGGGTGCAAGGGGTCGCGAGTTCGAATCCCGCCGTCCCGACCAGCAATACCCTAAGGGGGTTAGTGATGAAAATCACTAACCCCCTTTCTCATTGCCTGCTGCTTTTTCATTACCGGCTGCTTTTTCATTTTTCGCGCGAATGCCCTAGCCATGCGCGCGTAGCGGCCCGGCAGATCGAAGGCGGGAATGCGGCTTGCTATTGCATGCGCAACAGCAACACGTCGATGCCCACTCCCCAATCGAATGCCATACGATCTGACGCTCTCTGACGCAGCCTTTAGTCCCATGGTTCCGAATGGGCCGCTCGTCATCATTTCGCCTCATCTTGATGACGGAGTGTTCAGCTGCGGAAGCTTGCTTTCACACGTTGCAGGCAGCACCGTGGTGACGGTTTTTACCGGGGTTCCGCACGAAGGGGGAATCCTTACTGAGTGGGACCGCGAATGCGGCTTTCTTAGTGCGGCTGAAGCCATGCGTGCGCGTGAAGCCGAAGATAGCCGCGCGTTGGAGGCCATCCGCTGTGGCGGTCGTTCGTTGGGCTTCATTGACTGCCAGTACGTGAAGCATCCCGATCACGCCATGCCTGCGCTGATGGAGTCTCTGTTGAGCACCTTGCTCGACTTGGCTCCGGGCAGCGTGGGTATTCCCCTTGGGCTCTTTCATGGTGATCATCTTCGGGTCAGCGAGGCCGCGCTGCGCGTCAGGCAGATCATTCCTGACATTGCGTGGTTCTTCTATGAAGACGCGCCTTACCGGGCGCATCGCGGCGTTGTGCAAGCGCGTCTGGTGCAATTGCATCTCCGAGGGTTGGTGTTGACGCCTGCGTGCGGCGAGGCTGACCTAGGCAGTAAGGAAGTGGCCATTGCTGCTTACGCGTCGCAGCTGAAGGCGTTCAACGGGGTGCCGGACGACTTGCGCAGGCCGGAACGGTATTGGCATATCCAGGCGGAAGAAAAGGGTTCCCATCAGCTTTTGCTTGATGGCGCTTGAAGAGAAGGCCAGCATCCTCCCGGCGCATCGCCATCAGCACTAACAATGACGCCCCGGCGAAAACCAGGGCGTCTTGCATGTTGGCGCATCGGATGTGGGCGGTGAGCCGAGGTGTACGCAGCGAACCGGCTTATTCGCTGATGTGGTTGACCTTGATGGAATTCGGGTCAATGCCACCCAGGCGGAGTCGGCCATCAATGTCTTCTTCTTGACCACCCGATGCCGCAGTGTCGGGAAGATCCAGCTTGTTGGCTAGTTCCCGCTTGGCTTGAAGCGTGCTTGACGCGTCGCCGTCAAGCAGCGCAACACCATCGGAGCCATCGGTCTTTTTGAAGCTGATCTGGGTTTTCATCTCGCCTCCTGTTGTGCGGGTGATCCGCGCTTAAACCGTAGCACATCGATGAAAGCCGACGGAGAGGTACCTATTACAGCGGTGGTGAACCGGTAAGGTATATTCTTTGCGGATCATGCGGGGGGCAGGCTATTCGGCCTCCGCTGTGTCAGCCCAGGAACCTATCCACCAGACCAAGGAATACCGTGTCGAAGCCACTTGCGGCGGGCCGCTATTTTGCAGAGGCGTTCAGTGTCATCCGGCAGCAAGGCCGACGTATGGTGGCGGCTGCGCCGTGGTCGTTCGGCCTGTTCGTGTTGAGCTTGCCGTTCGCCTTGCTTGTGTCCCGGTCGTTCGGGTCAATTCAATACGCGTTTCTTGTGCTGGCGCTGGTCAACATGATCGCGTTGGCGCGCATGACCTTTGCCTGGCACCGTGTGATTGTGCTGGGCGACGCCGTGGATGCGGGGGGCGGAGGCAACGCCGAGGCAAAGCATCTGGCGTTGCTGATGCTGTTCATCATTGTGGCGGCGGCCGTGCTGCGGGCGACGGCCGACATGCCGATCGTGATTTATTTTGCGATGGGCGGGGTGGGCGACACCCGCTTCTTCGTCACGCTGTTCGCCATTCTGGCGGTGCTGTGGGTGCCGATGTTGTATGCGGGCGCGGTGTACGCACTGAGCCTTCCGCGCGCCGCGGTGGCGGGCGAGTACGGCTTCCGGAAGGCGCGCGCGGCGATGCCATTCAAGCGTTGGCCGCTGGCCGCCGCGCTGTTCGCGCTGATCCTGTCAGCGGGCTTGGCCAAAGTCATGATGCTCAATGTGGCGAACCGCTTGAAGGTATCGGACATTGCGTATGGTGTGTTGTTTCTGGCATGCACCATCCTCATGACCCTCGTCGTGACCGCGATGTGCGCCGTCGCGTATCGGGAATCCGCACGCGGCGTGAAGGCGGCGTAGCGGCTCCGTTCAGCCGCCACGTTTGTCGTCAACCGCCTGCGATTGCCGCGCCGGATTGTCTGCGCGAAGAGTATATTTTCGACTTCGCCATGCCTTTCACCTTGCCCATGAACACGCTTCGTCATCAGATTCCATCTGGCCGTGCGATGTTGGCGGCCGAGACCGCCGGAAGCGGAGACCCAGTCGTTTTTCTGCATGCCGCCATTTGTGACCGCCGCATGTGGCAGGCGCAGATGCGCGTGCTCAGTTCGAGCAATAAGGTCATTGCTTATGATCGGCGCGGGTTTGGGCTGACGCATTGCACGCCAGAAGATCATTCCGCCGTGGCGGACCTGATGGCGGTGATGGATGCTTTGGCGGATGGCAAGCCTGTGATTCTGGTGGGGTGCTCGCAAGGCGGGCGCGTGGCGCTCGACGCTGCGCTGCTGCACCCGGATCGGGTGCGCGGGCTGGTGTTGATTGCGCCGACGGTGCCGGGCGCGCCTGACTTGGCCCAACCCGCCGCTATTCAAGCGGCGATGGCGACGTTGAAGCAAGCCGAATCCGCTGGCGATCTGAATCGCGTGAACGCGTTGAAGGCGCGTCTGTTCCTGGATGGTCCGCTGGAACCCGAGGGGCGAGTCGAAGGCGCTGCGCGCCCGCTTTTTCTTGAGATGCACGCGGGCGTGCTGCGGTCGCCACCGAGCGGGTCGAGCGTCGACAACTTGCCGACGTATCAACGTTTAAATGAGATCCAGGCCCCGTCCCTGGTGATGTGGGGACGATGTGACTTTCCCCACATTCAGGCGCGCAGCCAGCAGGTGGCGTCGATGCTGGCGAACGGTAGCGGCCATGCGCTGCCGGACACCGCCCATTTGCCGAGTCTGGATCGGCCGGATGAGGTGACGGATTTGCTCGTTACGTTCATCCGGCGTGTGGCTGGCAACGCTGCGGGCGCGGCGTAGCCGCAGCGCTTTACTGCTCGACGATCAACGCTTGCGGCCTGGCCGTTTAGGCGCTGGCGTCAGCGGATCGCCCACATGCGTGGCAAGCCAGTGTTCGATCTTGTCGTCGCGCCGGGCGGCCCAATCCTTGCCCAGCTCAAGCACCAGCATGTTGCGCGTGTCGCCGTAATCCTGGCCGGGTTCCTTCTGGAACATTTCCTTCCAGATCTCCGAGGCGACCAGATCCGTCGTGAGCAGCACGCCGATGCCTTTGGCGTCGATCCACAAGGGCGCAGCACGTTCGTCGACGTGCTTCTTCAGGTTTTCAAGCAGCTTTTGGGCGAGTGAGGCGTTGTCTTTCGATGCCGCGATCAGGACCAGATATTGACGGTGGTCGATGGCGGGTTCGTCGGAGTCGCCAAAAGGGTTTTCCATGGTGCATTCCTTCCGGGTAAGTCTGCTTCGGGCCGCGAGGGCGGCACCGTGGTACAGGGTACTCGACCCACGCGCTGGCAAGCGCGTTTTGGTACACTTCCGCCATCTTTGGGGAGTAGCCTGCTGTCAGCCGCGCTGACAGGGTTTGCGTCAACATTCTTGACCGTTCGGTCATGGCGCAACGGCCGATTCGGCTTGGCGAGACCACGGACTATTCCATAGCCTTGTCCGGGCGATATGGAAAGTCTGTGTGTGTCGCCCGGACGGAGCCATCCAACAGTGAACCCCCTTTCCATCCTGATCCTGGCCTTTGCCATGTCGACCGACGCGTTTGCCGCGGCGGTCGGCAAGGGCGCCGCGCTGCACAAGCCGCGCCTGTCCGAAGCCCTGCGCACGGGTGTCATCTTTGGCGTCATCGAAGCGATTACCCCTGTGATCGGCTGGGCGCTCGGTTCCGTCGCGGCGAAGTTCGTTGCTGACTGGGACCACTGGATTGCGTTCTGTATGCTCTGTGTGCTCGGTGGCCTGATGATTCGCAACGGCTACAAGGATGATCCTGAAGCGGCTGCGCCGGTCGCGCGCCATTCGTTCTGGCTGCTGGCGGCCACAGGCTTTGCCACCAGCATCGATGCGATGGCGGTGGGCGTCAGCCTGGCGTTCATCGATAACAACATCTGGATTACGGCGGCGGCGATTGGTCTGGCGACCATGCTGATGGTGACGATCGGCGTGATGGTCGGCCGCCTGGTTGGCAGCGTGGCGGGCAAACGTGCAGAGATACTGGGCGGCATTGCGCTGATCGGTATCGGGGCCACGATCCTGTACGAGCATCTGTCCGCTTGATTTCAGATCAGGGCAGGGCGCAGGCAAGCCTTGCCGGGTCAGTCCGGCAGGCTGTTATGGGAGAAGTCCCTCCGTTCTGTGTCTGTCGGCGGTGCCGTGGTGTCCGCATACTCGTCTCATTCAACCAGGAAGAGAGACGCTTCTCATGCGCTACCGTTACGTCACCGCCGATGTGTTCACCAGCCAGACCTATTGCGGCAACCCCTTGGCAGTTGTGCTGGATGCCCAAGGTCTGGATACCGCGCAGATGCAACGCATCGCCCGTGAATTCAATTACTCAGAAACCAGTTTCGTGTTGCCGCCGAAAGACCCGGCGCACACGGCCTGGGTGCGGATCTTCACGCCGGATCGTGAAGTGCCGTTCGCCGGGCATCCGAACGTGGGCACCGCCGTGGTGCTGGCGCGCGAGATGATCACGGCTGGCCATCCGGCCCCGGACGCCTTTGTGTTTGAAGAGGCCGCGGGCCTGGTGCGGATTGCACTGAAGCCGGGCGCCAAGGGCGTCGACAGCGTCGAGCTGTTGGCGCCCCAGCCGCTGTCGCGCGCAAGCGAGGTGTCGGCGGCGGCGTTGGCGCGGGCGCTGAAGCTGCAGGCGTCTGACATTGATACGTCGGAGCACGCGCCGCAAGTGGTGTCGGTGGGGCTGATATTCCTGGTTGCGCAACTGGCCAGCCGCGATGCCTTGCGCCGCGCGTCGCCAGATTCGCAGGGCTATGCGGCGCTGCTGCCGTTGGACGGGGCAAAGTCCATCTACGTCTACACCACGGACACGGCCTCGGATACGGTGGACGCGCCCACCGACATCCAGGCGCGCATGTTCACCGGCCGCATGACGGAAGACCCGGCAACGGGCAGCGCGACCGCGGCGGTTACGGCGTTGCGCGCCGCGTTGCGGGGCGAAGGCATGTTGCGGCTGCGGGTGGGCCAGGGCGTGGACATGGGACGCGCCAGCCTGTTGCTGGCGCACGCCGAACCGCGCGCCGATGGCGTGTGGGCGGGCGTGGCGGGGCAGGCCGTTGTGGTCATGGAAGGCACCTTGCCTGCGCCGTCTTTGACCTGATCGCATTCTTGCCGTCGGCGCGAGGCCTCGTGTATGCTTGCCCGCATGAACGAACTGCAATCCGCACCGAAATTCGCGCCGGCATGCCGCGCGGACAACCGACGAGTCACTCGACGTCTACGTTGAGTGGCAAGTCACGTTCAGGCGCTGAAACTTCGGCGCTTCCTCTTGAAGGCCACGATACCCCTCGTGGCCTTTTTGTTTTCGCGTCCGTTGGCGAGTCATTCAGCGGCGGCTCTTGAGGGGAATCTTCCGGCCTTCGTTTTCCTACGTTAAGGAACGAAGCATGACCCAGCAAGCACTGGCCGTCCGGCCCTACCATTCGTCAGACGAGGCCGCCATCATTCAGTTGTGGCGCGACTGCGGCCTGACCCGCCCGTGGAACGACCCGGTGAAGGACATCGCGCGCAAGCTCACGGTGCAGCCCGATCTGTTTCTGGTGGGCGAGGCGGATGGCGTCATCGTTGGCACGCTGATGGGCGGCTACGACGGCCATCGGGGGTGGATCAATTATCTGGCCGTGTCGCCCGCACACCAGCGGCGCGGTTACGCGACGGTGCTGATGCGTGCCGTTGAACGAAAGCTGCTTGAGATGGGCTGCCCGAAGATCAACTTGCTGATCCGCTCGGGCAATGTGGCCGTGCAGGGCTTCTACGAAAGCCTGGGCTTCACGCAGGACGAAGTGATCAGCCTGGGAAAGCGCCTGATCCCCGATCTTTGATGGCCATGCGGACGTCGGATGCAGGTGATTCAGTCCGACATTCCCGCATGAGATATCAGCTTGGTCCTACAAACCGGCTTGCCGTCTGGTGAGTCCGTTTGATCCTGAGCACACTCCGTTGAATTCACCCAGGCAGGGGTCTGGGAAATTACACGGGGTTGATGATCATGCGGGGTTCGATTCAAGGCTGGCGCTGGGGCGCTTTCATCCTGCTGGCGCTTGCCGGGATGTCAGCGCAGGCGGATACCGTCCGGCTCAAGATGTCGCACTTTCTTGGGCCCAACAGCTTTTTCCATGTGGACCTGGTTGAGCCCTGGGCGCGCGAGCTGGAACGCAAGACGGGCGGCAAGGTGCAGGTCGAGGTGCTGAACGCCCGTTCGCCGTTGGGTAACGTGCGCAAGCAGGCCGGTCAGGTCGAAAGCGGGGAAGTGGATATTGCGCTAGGCCTGCGCGGCGCGGAAGGCGACCGCTTTCCACGCAGCGCCATCGTCGAATTGCCGTTCGTGGTGGCGGACGCGGGCAGCGGTTCCAAGGCGCTGTGGCGGCTGTATCAAGAGGGCGTGCTGGCCGAGGAATACCAGGGCTTCAAAGTGCTGGCGCTATTTGTGCACAACCCGGGGCTGATCCACACCAAGGCCACGCTTGTGAGCGAGCCTGCCGACTTGAAGGGCTTGCGTCTGCGTGCGCCCAACGCCACGGTCGCGTTGATGCTCGAGCATGTGGGCGCGGTTCCAAAGTTGCTGCAACCTGATGAGATCATTCCCGCGCTACGCGCCCATCAATTGGACGGCATTGTCACGAACTGGGGGACGCCCATTGCGGGCTTCAACGACGAAATGACGCGGCATACGGCGGTGCCGTTCTATGCCTCTGCCTTCTTCATCGTGATGAAGCAGTCGCGCTTTGACGCGTTGCCTGCGGACGTGCGGCAAGCCATCGACAGCCTGTCTGGCGATGGGCTGGTGGCGCGCTTCGGGCCGCTATGGAATCAATGGGACAAGCCCTTTTACGATGGCGCGCAGGCGCCGGGCAAGGTGATGTTGCGTCCGGACGCCGCGTTGCTGCAACGATGGAAAGTGGCGCTGCAACCGGTGTCGGAGGCGTATGTCAGCCGGCTCCAGACCCAGGGCTTTGCGAATGCACGAGAGGTGTACGAACGCTTGCTGGCGGAACCGGCTGGACGCTGACGGCTTAGATAGCCACGGTCAGGTAGACGGCTTCGCGGCCTACGATCGGCATGCGCGTGGGCATGAAGATCGTGCAGTTGTCGCACGGCGAACGAATTTCTTCGGTGCCGTTCATGGCGATCAGCTCGTCTTTGTTGAAGGTCTCGAAACCGATGACAGGGCGCGTGAAGCGGAAGTCTTCGGACTTCACCATGTGCACTTCCAGCAGGCGGTAGCGCTGCGGGGCGGGCGGCGGCACGGCATCGGCGGGCGTGTCGATCAGGCCGGTGTGGGCCAGGAAGCGCAGGGTGACGTCGGTAGCGAGGTCGGCCGCGGACTTCGCGAAGTGCTGGCCGCATTCCACCACCAGCGCGCCGCCGCTATCGGAGTCTGGGTCACCGTGGTGACCGTAGCCCATGACGCCCGTGCCAGGGAACTTGTGCTGCGGCATCACCAGATGCACCAGCGGCGCGCCAACGGCTGCGGCAAGCGCCGTGTTGCGGTCCATCTCGTTATAGACCCAGAAGGGCTGCACCGGCGCACGGGTAGAGTGAATGTCCAGCACGAAGTCGGCGGCGTCCAGCACCGGGCGCAGTTCACGCGCGCGACGCAGCTCGGGGCTGTCTTCGGCGCCGTCCAGCATGGCGGCGGACCAGATGCGGTTCAGGTTGTGAACCAGTTGGCGGTTTTCATAGGGCTGGTCGATGTCGAAGGCCTCGTAGGCTTCAACGTGCGCGAAGCTGACGGTCAACGTGCCGATCTTCGGCCGCACCCCCGTGTCCAGCAGGTGCGTGGCGGCGACCATGCCACAGATTTCATTGCCATGCGTGATGGCGTTGATCAGCACGTGGGGGCCTGGCACGCCGGACTCGAAGCGATGCACGTACGGAATGCCGGTGTTGCCTTCCCGGTAGGCGGAGAGGTCGCGCGGCAAGACTTCAAGTGGCGCGGTGTCGGGTTCAAATGCGGGGTTTTGCATGGGATGGGGCCTATTCTGGGCGGATGCCGGCGCGGTCGATCAGGTCTTTATACAAGGCCAACCGTTCGGACATCATGGAGGTGAACTGTTGCGGGGTCTGGTCTTCGGGGGGCAGGGCGCCGGCCTTTTCCAACGCTTGCGGCATGCCGTCCTGGCGGGCCACCGAGCGCACGGCGGCCAGCAGTTTCTGGATGATGTCGTCGGGCGTGCCGGCAGGCGCAGCCAGGCCAATCCACGACATGGAGTTCAGCACCGGATAGCCCAATTCTGCGAAGGTGGGCACATCGGGCAGCGCGTCCAGGCGTTTGGGTGCGGCTACCGCCAGCGCACGCATCTTTCCTACCTGGATATGCGGCAGGAAGGGCGCCAGGTTGTCCAGCGCAAATTGCGCCTGATTGGACAGCAGCGCATTGATCAACGGCGCGCCGCCCCGGTACGGCACGTGCATGGCCTGCACCTGCACGGTGTTCTTCATCAGCTCGGCGTTGAGCTGCCCCATGCTGCCGATGCCGGCGGTGGCAAAGTGCAGTTCGTCGGGGCGCGCTTTCAGCAAGGCGACGAATTCCGCAAACGTCTTGGCCGGAACGTCGATGTTGGTGACCAGCACATTGGGCGTGCGGGACAACTGCGAAATCGATATGAAGTCCTTGATCGGGTCGTAGCCCAAATCGTTGCGCATCAGCGGGTTGGCCAGATGCGAGCTTTGCGACGATGCGACCAGCGTGTAGCCATCGGGTTTGGCGCGGGCGACGCGTTGGCTGCCGATGGCGCCGCCTGCGCCGTCGCGGTTTTCAATGATGATGGTGGTGCCCAGCGCCTTGCCCAATGCCTCGGCGTAGATGCGGCCGATCAGGTCCACCGATCCGCCGGCAGGAAATGGCACAACCAGCGTAATGGGACGCGATGGGTAGGCATTGGCGCGCGCGGCCAGGGGCAGCAGGGCGGCGCCCAGGCCGGCAAGGACGAGGCTACGGCGAGCCAGGGAGGGCGCCGCGATGGGGTGCTTCATGAAACTCTCTTGTGATGGCAATCTGTTTGGACTATCTTGCAATACGCATTGCAGAACGAAATATAAGATGCAATGAATTTTGTGGAATTTAGGGTTATCACCTAGGTTCGTCTTTTGTCCTGATACCGCCACCATGAATCTGAACCAACGCATCGCTAGCTACGGCAAGAAACTCAGCAAGACGGAGTGCCTGCTGGTTGAGGAAATGCAGGCCCGCTATCCGCAAAGCCTGCTGGAATCCGCGACGGCATTGGCCAAGCGGGTGGGCACGAGCGCATCAACGGTGGTGCGCTTGTTGGCCAAGCTGGGGTATGACAGCTATCCGCAGGCGCAGATGGAGGCGCGGTCCGAAGTCACCGCGCGTCTGGCCTCGCCGGGCGAGCGCGCGGATGCGGTGGGCGCAGACAACTTGTCGGCCCGCGCTTGCCTGCACAACGCGTTGCTGCATGATCAGCACAATCTGCAAGAGACGTTCGCGTCGATTGATGTGGCGGCGTTTGAGGCGGCGGTGCGCGTATTGACCCAGCGCAAGGCGCGCGTCCATGTCCTGGGCTTGCGGCAAGCAGCGCCGCTTGCGAGCCACGCTGCGCTGTATCTGAACCTGTGTTTGCCGTCCGTGCGGCACATGGGCGGCGCAAGCCCGATGTTCTTGGAAGATGAATTGCTTTGGGTGGACAACAACGATGTACTGTTGGCGTTTACGTTCAGGCGTTATTCAATCGCCACCGCCAATGCGGTGAAGGTGTTTCGCGAGCGGGGCGGCAAGGTGCTGTTGGTGACCGATGCGGCCTCAGCGCCGGCCGCGGCGTCTGCGCATCATGTGTTGATTGCACGGTGCTCAAGCGCGTCGCCGTTCGATTCCTATACCGCGGCGTTTTCGGTTTGCAATGCGTTGCTGGCGGCGGTTGCGCAGCGGCGCAAAAAAGAGCTGGGTGCGGCGCTGGAACGCGGCGAAGATTTGTGGGAATCGAAATGGATTCGGCCGATGTCAGACACGCAGACATTTTGAGCCAATTTAAAAATCCGCTTGAAATGGCCTGAATTCAGGCCGATTTTCGCGTCTGCAAGATGCGCATGTACTAGACGAGTTAGTGCCTGATTACCCGCTAAAAGCATTGCTTTTCAAGCGGTTTTTTTTTTGGCATATTGCGGCCGGATAATCAGATTTCAGGAGCGCAAGCATGAACGCGTCCCCGCAACGCCATATCGATGGATTTCAAGTGGGATGTGAAATCGTCAGCTTGGATGCTGGCGTGCTGGCCATCGTCGTCACGGTGAGCCGTACGGGTAATGGCGATTTTCAACAACGCTGGTCGTTGCCGCGATTCGTGACGTTCGCCGATGCAGCGGTCGCCCGGCGTCACGCCGAGTTGGTCTTGTCCGGCATCAAGTCGGTGGACGCCGCCACGGGCGAGCCCCGGTATGGCATTCTGTAGCCACGCCATGATTCGCGGCAGTGGCGTTGGACGGGGCTATTGCCCTACCAAATGTTGCTGTGCCGCCGTCATGGTTTTTCCTCCGGCAGGCGCATGAGTCCTGGAGATGGCTTCATTTAACCGGGGTGGTATCAGGTAGGTTTTGTTTCGTTTATCACAATCGTGTGCCATGCGCCAAAGGGTTTGGCCGGTACATTGGTAGCGGATGACAACAATAAAGGAGAGTTCCATGTTTGACACTTTTCCTGTCCTGCGTCGTGTTGGCCTTGCGGCCGCGACCATCGGTGTGGCGGGTCTGCTCTTTGCGGGCTGCACCACCACCAGCCCCAAGTCCACCGCAACGGCGACTGACAAGCGCGAGTCGATGAACAGCGCCGCCAACGCAACTCTCTCCAAGCTTTACGAAGCGTCGCCGCAATCCAAGGAATTGGTGGCGCGCGCCAAGGGCGTGCTGGTCTTTCCTGACGTCTTGAGCGGCAGCTTCATCGTGGGCGCCGAACACGGCAATGGCGTGTTGCGAGTGGGCGGCTCCAACGCCGGCTACTACAGCACGACGGCGGGTTCGATTGGCTTCCAGGCTGGCGCGCAATCCAAGGCCATGGTGCTGTTGTTCATGACGGATGATTCCCTGAACAAGTTCCGCAACAGCAGCGGCTGGACCGTCGGCGCGGATGCGACCGTGGCTGTGGTGAACATCGGCGCCAACGGCCGCATCGACACCAACACCGCGCAGCAGCCGATCGTTGGTTTCGTGATGAACAACGGCGGCCTGATGGCGGGCGTGTCGTTGGCCGGCACCAAGATTTCCAAGCTGAACTGGTAATCGGTCAATCGGTCACACCAAACAAAACGCCGCGGAGAATTCTCCGCGGCGTTTTGTTTTGGATGGCTGATTTAGCCGAGTAGGGTATCGCCGTTGTTGCGGACGGCGTTTTCGCGTTGCATTTCGGCTTCTTCGATGTCCGGGTCCAGGCCGCGCCAGCGCACGATGCGGCCGCGGTCTTGCTCGGGTTCCCAACCCAGCATGCCGTAGCGCGTGATTTCAGTTTCGCCTGTGTCGAATTCCACTTCAAAGTAGCCCTGACGATCGGGTAGCGTGCCACCGGGGAACCATTCAGTTTCGGGCATGGTTTGCTCCTTGCTAAGCGATGGGAGGGACGCCGGCGCGCAAGCGCGCACCGACAGATTCATTGTGCGGGTGCGGCTGCGATCCCGCAAGTTTCTGAAAGCGTCGCGCCGTATCTTCAGGCGAGCGGAACGGCGGTGGTGTAGAGCACCTGCTTGAGCGCAAAGCTTGAGCGGATACTGGCGACACCGGGGATGCGGGTGATGTGTTCGACGATCAGTCGCTCCAACGCATCAACGTCGGGCACCAGCGCGCGGATCAGGTAGTCGGCATCGCCCGACATCAAATAGCACTCCATGATTTCGGGCAGGACGGCAATTTCGCGTTCGAAGACATCCAGCGCGGCCTTGCGCTGCTTGTCCAGCGAGATCTGGATGAACACGTTGACCTTCAGGCCCAGCTTGCGCGCGTTCAGCAAGGTGACGCGGCGATCAATCAGCCCTTCGGTTTCCAGCCTGCGCACGCGCGCCAGGCACGGCGAGGCCGACAGATTGACTCGGGCGGCCAGCTCGACATTGGTCAGGCGTGCATCGCGCTGCAGTTCGTTAAGAATTCGGATGTCAGTGGCATCCAGGTTGATTTCCGGCATAAGTCACCTAAGGGCTTTGAATAGACAGTGCATTCGTGCTGTGCGTGCAGTGTATCGAAGTGAATTGAGGTGAAATATGCTGGGGTTTACCCTATAGACTATTCCTTTCTTTGGCTAACCGGCCAAAGCGCAGAATAATCCAGCAGTCGTCGAGCAGTAATGAGTCAGCAAAGCACGTTGCGCAAGTTCTTGCCCTTGGTGGGCGCGGTCATGATCTGGGGCGGCAATTGGCCCGTCATGAAGCTTGGGCTGACGCACATGAGTCCGCTCTGGCTAGCCGCCAGCCGGTTCGGGTCTGCTGCCTTGATCAGTGTGCTGGTGCTGGGCGTGATGGGCCGCTTGCGTTTGCCCACCCGCCAGGAATGGCCATTGGTGGCGGGGGTGGCGCTGCTGCAGATGGGCGCATTCACCGCGTTGGCGCTGTGGGCCTTGCAATATGTGGCGCCGGGCCGCGCGTCGGTGATTGCCTACGCGACGTCGATCTGGGTGATTCCGCTGTCGGCGCTGATCCTGAAAGAAAGGTTGTCGGCCGGGCAATGGCTGGCCACCGCGTTGAGCTACGCGGGTATTGGCGTAATCGTTGCCCCTGCCTTCAGCCCGTGGCAGGCGCACACGGTGATTGGATTGGTCATGCTGTTGGGGGCGTCGTTCGCGTGGGCGTGCAACATCATCCAGCTGCGCGGCAATCGTCATGTGCGATTGGGGGCAGACATGATTCCGTGGCAGACGGCAATTGCGACGGTGCCGCTGGCGGCGCTGGCCTGGATGCGGGATGGCGCGCCCACGTTCCTGGCCGTGCCGGATGCGTGGCCCATCATTCTGTACACCGGGCCGCTTGCCACCGCGTTGACGTTCATCGTGGTGCTGGGCATGACGCAAAAGATGCCGCCGGTTGCAACGTCCATCGCCATGCTGTGCGTGCCGGTGATCGGGCTCATTGTGTCGTCCGTGGTGTTTCATGAACGCATTTCGGCTGATCTGGCGTTGGGTCTTTCGCTGATCGGTTTGAGCGTGGTGCTGTCTGCTGTGGCCTCGCGCTTCAAACGGCCGCTGGTGCTGCGTCCGTCGTAGTGAACGGATCGGCGGATGGGGGCTTGCCTCGTCGTGCTATCGTTTCGCAATTGAAGAGAGAGTCACGCATGGCATTGCATCGTTTCCAGAAAGGCGAACTGGGTCATTGGCTTCGGGTGGTTGCCGACCAAGACGAACCGGGCGCCGCACCCGCTGAAGTGCCTGCCGAGGTTTCGCAGGCGCTCGTGACGCTGCGTTGCATTGTGGCCAGCGCCGATGGCCGCTGGCAGATCACTGAAAAGGGCAAGCTCGCCCTGCGCATGGAAGAACCGGGCGCCATTCACGTGCGCTAAGCGATCACGAGGCCGCATTCGACGGCCTATCGTATACATCGCAGCGGCACTTCAAACTTCCACACGGGCTCGCTGCGTCTTGCATCAAGACGTGCCGGTTTGCTGCATATCTTGCGAATATTTTCGCTGTATGTCGCGTATTCGCGGGTAAATCACGCGCAGTACGGGAATCTCCTGAGACGGAATGTGGCAATTGGCATCCTCCGGACGTATCGCGCACATCGGGTCGCCAGTAAGATGAACTTGCGTGACGCTTTCAGGTCTATTTGTTTACGCGGGAATTTGATCCCGCCACGTCACGCGTGGTTCACGCGTTTAGGTAACCGACTGGGAGGTAGCACATGCAGCATCGTGACCAGGAAGTTCTGATCGACGTTTCCACAGCGGCCATGGATACCGGCGGATATGGCGTTTTGCTGACGGTAACGGCCGAGGGCGGCACCGAAGTGGATGCCGCGTTTTCCCACTTGGGCAACTGCGCTTCCTTGGACGAAGCACGTGATCGCGCGGAAATATTCGCGCAGAACTGGGTCGAGGAAAACATCTTCCGATAGGGCGTACT
>Ga0256799_1000051_pt1 | contig 29825 bp, 24 predicted proteins | sample MC6MC0950MT_FD_190207 | JGI IMG/M metagenome (GOLD analysis project Ga0256799, IMG submission 190207) | Metatranscriptome of enriched soil aggregate microbial communities from Iowa State University, Ames, United States - MC6-MC0950-MT... | ecosystem: Environmental > Terrestrial > Soil >... | reverse complement strand
TCATGCTCGTCTTCTACGCCGTGCTGTGGGTCGTGCTCACGCTCGACACGCTGCGGCTCGTGCGCATCGTCAAGACGGCTCCGTCGGCTCGCGGCTGGATCGCCGGCCTCACGACGCTGGTCATGATCGTGCTGTCGGGGGCCGCCGCGTACGGTGCGTACTTCTCGTTCACCGCGAGCGGCGTCATCTCGTCGATGTTCGTGGCCGGCCCCAGCCTGCCGCCCGACGAGAACAACCGCTACAACATCCTGCTGCTCGGCGGCGACTCCGGTCCCGACCGGGAGGGCATGCGGCCCGACAGCATGTCGATCGTGTCGATCGACGCCGACACCGGCGAGGCCGTCACGATCGGACTGCCGCGCGACCTCGAGTACTTCCCGTTCCCCGACGGCTCGCCGCTCGCCGAGGTGTATCCCGAGGGCTACGGTGCGATCGACGGCTGCGAGGTCGACGTCTGCCAGCTCAACTCGGTCTACACCGAGGTCGAGCTGAAGAGCCCCGAGATGTACCCCGACGCGGTCGCACGCGGCTCCGAGCCCGGTATCGAGGGCATGCGCGACGCGGCCGAGGGCATCACCGGCCTCGACATCCAGTACTACGCGCTCATCGACATGCAGGGCTTCGAGGCGCTCATCAACGCGCTCGGCGGCGTCGACATCGACGTCGAGACCCGCATCCCCATCGGCGGCGACGAGGACAACAACGGCGTCGACGGCTGGATCGAACCGGGCAAGCAGCACCTCGACGGCTACCACGCGCTCTGGTACGGCCGGGCGCGCTACGGCGTCGCCGGCGGCGACTACGAGCGGATGGCGCGCCAGCGCGTGCTGCAGGAGGCGATCCTGCGCCAGTTCACGCCCGCCAATGTGCTCGCGAAGTTCCAGGAGGTCGCCGCGGCCGGCGCCGACACCGTGAAGACCGACCTCCCGCAGGGGAGCCTCGGCTACTTCGTGAACCTCGGCATGAAGACCAAGGAACAGCCGATGCAGCACGTCGAGCTCACGCCCGACAACGGCATCGACCCGACCGACCCCGACTACGAGTACATCCGCCAGCTGGTGCACGACGCGGTCGTGCCGCCCGCGACCGAGGAGCCGGCCGAGTAGATCGGGCGGGGGAGGCCGGCCGACGTCGGTCGTCGGCGTGTGCGGGTCGTGGCGAGACGGATGCCTCGGGGCCGGCGCCGGTCAGATCTCGGCGTGGAGCGCCCAGACGCGTTCGGCCGAGTCCCGCCAGCTGAACGCGTGGGCGCGGTCGGAGCCGGCGACCGAGAGACGCTCGGCGAGGTCGGCGTCGCCGGTCACGTCGGAGATCGCCGCGGCCAGCCGCTCGGCGTAGCCTGCGCCGCCCTCGCCGACCTCGACCTGACGGCCCGCCTCGGCCGAGACCTCGACGTAGGCCGGGGTGTCGGAGTGGATGACGGGGACGCCGAGGTGGAACGCCTCGATGAGCGACGTGCCCGAACCCTCGTCGTGGCTCGGCGCGACGTAGGCCGTCGCACCGGAGAGGACGGTCGCGAGGTCGGCCGGGTCGGCGATTTCGAGCGCACGCACCCGGCCGGGGGCGACACCGGCCTCCTCGGCGACCGTCGCGAGGTGCACTTCGCCCCAGTTCTCGGGCCCGAGCACCACGAGCGGCAGGTCGGGGCCGCCCTGCGAGCCGAGCGCGGCGAGCACGTCGACGACGCCGTTGCGGGGGTCGAGAGAGCCGGTCGTGACGAGGTAGTCGGCGGGGAGGGCGAACCGTGCCGCCCGGTCGGCCGCGTCGCGGGGCATCTTCAGCCCGAGACGCGGTGCCGTGCCGATGACACGCACTCGGTCGCCGAAATCGGCGACCATCGAGAGCCGCTCGGCCAGCGCGTGCGTCGGAACGACGACGGCGTCGGCGTGCTTGCGGGCGCGCTTCAGCATGCCCTTGTGCCACGCCACGCTCGTGGACGTGAGCGACTCGGGGTGGGTCCACGCGAGCAGGTCGTGCACCGTGACGACCGTCTGGTCGCCCGCCGTGCGGTCATGACGTCGCAGGGGGGCGAAGAGCCCGGGAGCGTGCACCATGCCGCCGCCGGGTGAGGTCGTGAGCCCGAACTGCCAGGCCGCGGCGAGCTCGCGACGCGCGAGACTCGTCTTGTAGAGCCCGGACAGGCCGGGGAACCGATCGGTGAGCCGGTCGTAGTCGGCCGGCGGCGACGACGAGACGACGCCCTCGACCTGACAACCGGGCGGGGTCGCCGCGATGAGCGACTCGGTGAGCGCCTCGGTGTAGCGGCCGAGCGCACCGGGCACCGGCGCGACCACTTGGTCGACGATCATCCGAAGCGTCGTGGGCATGCCCCTCCTTCGAGCGTCACAGGCGACCCTCCAATCTATCGCGCGCCTTTCCGAGAATCCGGCGAGAGCCGCATGCTGTGGAAAGCCCGTGCGCCCGGACAGGGCAAGATAGTCAGGGAGCCCGTCGCGAGCCGCGGGCCCGTCAGCCGAGATCAGCGAGAGTCGATGAGTCCGTCACCAGTGCCCCCACGCGTCGTCGCCGTCGTCGTCGCCTACAACCGGGCGGCCCTCCTCGCCGAGGTGCTCGGCGCGCTCACGGCCCAGCAGCTGCCGCTCGCGAAGGTCGTCGTCGTCGACAACGCGTCGACCGACGACTCCGCCGAGGTCGCCCGCGCCGCCGGCGATCTCGTCGACCTCGTCTCGCTGCCGCGGAACACGGGCGGCGCCGGCGGGTTCGCCGCGGGCATGGCGGTCGCGCTCGCCGATCACGACCCCGACTGGCTCTGGCTCATGGACGACGACACGGTGCCGACCGCCTCGGCGCTCGCCGAGCTCGTCGGCGCGGTCGACGGCACCGACCTCGTTGCCGCGGGCTCGCGCGTCGTCTGGCACGACGGCACCGAGCATCCGATGAACACGCCCCGCGAGAAGCCCTTCGTCGACCGCGACGAGCGCATCGCCGCGGCGCGCCGCGGAGGCATCCCGATTCGCAGCACCTCGTTCGTCTCGATGCTCGTGCGCGCCGACGTCGTGCGCGAGATCGGGCTGCCGATCGCCGACTACTTCATCTGGAACGACGACTTCGAATACTCCACCCGCGTGCTGCGCGGCCGACGGGGCGTGCACGTGCCGTCGTCGGTCGTCGTGCACAAGACCAAGGTGCTCGGGGCGACCGACGCCGACCCCGGTCCGCGGTTCTACTACGAGGTGCGCAACAAGCTCTGGATGTTCCGTCGCTCGTCGAGCCTGTCGGCGGGGGAGAAGCTCGTCTATGGCGCGTCGAGCGTCCGCCGATGGATCCGCACGTTCACGCGGTCGGACGACCGTGCCGTGCTCCGCGACGGCTGGAAGCGCGGCTACCGCGACGGCACTCGCACGAGGCCCCGCCCCAACGCGATGTCGCTCGACGGACTCGGGCGGGCGACCGACGCCGTGCGCCTGGTGGAACCGACGTGAGCGCGCCGTTCTCGCTGCTCATGCCGGTCTACCGCGGCGACGACGCCGCGCACTTCGCGAAGGCCTTCACCTCGACGGTCGGCGAGCAGACGGTGCGGCCGGCCCAGGTCGTGCTCGTGCAGGACGGACCCGTCGACGACGAACTGTCGGCGGCGATCGACCGCGTCGTCGACGAGAGCCCGGTGCCGGTCACGCACCACGCCCTCGACGAGAACGTCGGGCTCGCGCGTGCGCTCGACCTCGGACTGACGCTGTGCGAGCACGAGATCGTGGCCCGCATGGACGCCGACGACATCTCCCTGCCCGAGCGCTTCGCCAAGCAGCTCCCGGTGATCGAGGGCGGCGCCGACCTCGTCGGCACCGGCATGTTCGAGTTCCTCGACGACGGCGGGGCGATCGTCGCGCGCCGGACACCGCGCACCGGCCACGACGAGATCTCGCGCTATGCGCGGTTCCACGATCCGTTCAGCCACCCGACCGTGATGTACCGGCGCACCGCCGTCGAACGGGCCGGCGGGTACCAGCCCCTCGGGCTCATGGAGGACTATTGGTTGTTCGCGAGGATGATCGACACCGGAGCATCCGTCGAGAACCTCGCCGACCCGCTCGTCATGTACCGCGTCGGCGCGGGCGCCTACGCCCGCCGAGGCGGGCGCGCCCAGTGGCGCAGCGAGCTCGAGCTGCAGCGCGCGCTGCGCCGCATCCGGTTCACGAGCCGCTGGGAATACGTGCGCAACGTCACCGTGCGCGGCGTGTACCGGTTCGTGCCGGAGCGGGTGCGGAAGGTCGCCTATCGCAGGCTGATCGCGCGCGGGGGCACGGCGGCCTGAGGCGCCGCGTCAGCGGCCGCCGTCCGCGATCTCGTCGAGCACCCGCGCGAGCGCCGAAGCCGACGCCGACTCCGACGCGTGATCGCGCGCCCAGCGATTGCCCCTGACCGCCTGGTCGCGCATGCGTCGGGGGTCGTCGAGCAATGCCGAGACCTGCTCGTAGATGTGCTCGTGCGGGGTGACCAGCCAGGCGCCGGTGGCCTCGGACCCGAGATCGGGCTCGAGCCGGGGATCGGCACTGCAGAGCATAGCGGCACCGCGGGCCATCGCCTCGATGCCGAAGACACCCGGCACGTATGCGTAGAACTGGTTGAGCACGATGTGGGCCTCGTCGATCGCGGCGAGCACCTCGGTGTTCGAGGCGTTCGTGAGCTCGCGGTACTCGACGTTCGGGCGCTCGGCGCAGATGCGGTTCATCGCCTCACGCACGAGCGCCGTGCCCTTCACCGTCGGGTTCGACGGCGCGTGCAGGACCACGATGCGCTCGGGGGCGTCGAATCGCGAGAAGTCGTCCGTGAAGTTCGCGTCGGGATAGAAGTAGAGGAAGGGGTGAGTCCGACGCGTGAGGTAGGACGTCTGGTCGACCGACATCGAGAAGATCGCGTCGGAGAATTCGTCGGCCACTGCTGCCCGCCGGCGGACGGGTTCCTCGTACTGGTCCGTGAGGAGCTCGGGCCGTGCCTCGGCGAGCTTGGAGCCGACGTTCGGCCGGCCCGTGCGGTCGGCGAGCTCGCACATGAGCCGGAGCGATCGGATGTCGGTGCCCGTGAAGTACGTGACGAGCCGCTTGCCGCGGCGCTTCAGGAACGCGAACTCGAACCGTCGCTCGTCATCGACGATGTCGAGGAACCCGGCGCGACCGACGTACACGAAACCGCGGGCACGGCGCAGCAGCCACGCGAACACGATCGCCCCGCCGTAGAGCCGACGGAACCGTCCCCATCGGCCCTCGTCGTCGCGGATGACGACCTCGTAGCCGACGTCGTAGAACGGGTGCGGCTGCTGCACGACGCTCAGCGATCCGGGAATGGCGTCGGCCAGGTGCCGAGTGACCGACGCGACCTCCTCGACGCCGACGACCCAGTCGACCTTGCGGCGGAACCAGCCGACGGGGGCGAACAGTGCGTACGCCACCGTCGTCAGGCGCCGCTGGTGTCGCGTGAGCGCGCTCGTCATCGCCCGCGGGACTCCGCGATGCTCGCGACGAGGGCGTCGCGCACGAGTTCGAGATCACGTTCGTCGAGCTGCTCGTACAGGGGGAGCGTGAGCGCCTGCCGGTGCGCCCTGGTCGAGTTCGGCAGCAGTGCGTCGCCGATACCGAACCGATCGCGGAAGTAGGGCTGCAGGTGCATGCCGTAGGTGCCGAGCGTGGTCTCGACGTCGCGGCGCGCCATCGACCTGATCACCTCGTCGCGGTCGATCCCCTGGTCGAGCAGGACGACGTACGACTGGTACGTCGGTTCGATGCCCTCGGGTACGACGGGCACCCGAGCGCCCTCGACGTCGGCGAGCAGGCCGTCCAGTACGCGGGCGCGGGCCCGCCGCTGCTCGACGATGCCGTCGAGGCGCGACATCTGCACGACGCCGATCGCGGCATGCACGTCGCTCAACCGGTAGTTGTACCCGGCGTCGACGAACTCCATGTAGAGCTCGCCCCGCACGGCGCCGTGGGCACGGAGAACGCGCAGCCGGTCGGCGAGCTCGGGATCCGACGTCGTGATCATGCCGCCCTCGCCGGTCGTGATGACCTTGCGCGGATGGAACGAGTAGACGCCGGCGGTGCCCAGCGATCCCGCCTGCCGGCCGCGGTAGCTGCCGGCGAGCGCGCACGCCGCGTCTTCGAGGACGGGCAGCCCGTGGGCGGCTGCCACGGCGTTGATCGCGTCCATGTCGGCGCAGAGCCCGAACGCGTGCACCGGCATGATCGCCTTGGTGCGCGGCGTGATCGCGGCCTCGATGAGCGTCGCGTCGATGTTGAAGGTGTCGAGGTCGATGTCGACGAACACGGGCGTCGCACCCGTCTCCACGACGGCGTTCGCCGTCGCCGGGAAACTGAAGTCGGGAATGACGACCTCGTCGCCCGGACCGACCCCCAGTGCGTGCAGTGCGAGGTGGAGTCCGGTCGTCGCCGAGCTCGTCGCGAACGCGTAGGCCACGCCGGCCTTCGCGGCGACGAGACGCTCGAACTCGGCGGTGCGCGGGCCCTGGGTCAGATATCCGCTCGCCAGCACCTCCGCGACGGCCGCGGCCTCCTCGACGCCGAGCACCGGGACGTTCAGCCTCATGCAAGGACTCCGCGGTACCAGTCGATCGTGCTGGCCAGCGCGTCGTCGGAGAGCGGCGTCGGCGCGTGGCCGAGGATTCCGGTCAGCTTCGTGACGTCGGCGCAGTGGCGGCGAACGTCGCCGGGGCGCTCGTCGGTGTGGACGACGGGGTGGTCGGGGCGGTCCATGATGGCGAGGATGCGGCGGACGAGGTCGTTCACCGACGTCTCCACTCCGGTCGCGACGTTGAGGACCTGCCCGCGGCAGCGAGGCTCGTCGTGGATGCGGGCGATCAGGTCGGCGGTCTCCTTGACGTACGTGAAGTCGCGGGTCTGCTCGCCGTCGCCGAAGATCTCGATCGGCCGGTCCTCGAGCACGCGCCGGACCACGATCGGGATGATGCCCGCGTAGCTTCCGGGGTTCTGGCGGGGTCCGATGTTGTTGAACGGCCGGATGACGGTCGCGTCGATGCCGAACGTCTGCACGTACGACTCGATGATGTGGTCGGCGGCCGACTTGCTCGCGGCGTACGGCGTGATCGCGTCGTGCGGGTGCTGCTCGTCCATCGGGACGTATCGCGCCGAGCCGTAGGCCTCAGAGCTCGACACGTGCACGAGACGCTCGATCAGGCCCCGGCGGACGATCTCGCAGAAGGTCGTCGCGATGCCGACGTTGGTCTGCACGGTCCACGCCGGGAACGTGAGCGAGGTCGGCAGCGGGATGACGGCGAGGTCGAACACGACGTCGACCTCGTTGCGCTCGACCACGTCCTGCATCGCGGCCAGGTCGGCGGCATCGAGCCGGACGACCTCGATGTCGGGCCGGGCGATGACGGCGTCGCGGAGATTGTCCTCGTTGCCGAGGAAGAAGTTGTCGACGACCGTGATCTTGCTCGGCTCGTCGCGGATGAGCCGATCGACGAGATGGCTTCCGATGAAGCCGGCTCCGCCCGTGACGAGGACTGACTTGGATCGAACGGACATCGACATCCCAACGCGTAGAGTTCTGGAAGGAACGGGCGACGGCCCGCGCCAACACCTTAGCAACGCCACCCGAGGAGTACCCGCGATGTCCGAGGCCGGCCAGGCGGCACCGTTCGATCACGGCGTCCCCGCGAACCCGTTCAACCCCCATGCGTGGCTGGTCGGCGATCCCGTGGTGGGCGCCGGTACGTGGATCGGCGCCTTCACCGTCATCGACGGCAGCGGCGGGCTCGAGATCGGCGAAGGATGCGACATCTCGTCGGGCGTCCACATCTACACGCACTCGACGGTCGCGCGGTGCGTCAGCGAACGGCGTGCGGGCATCGAGCGGGCAGGTTCCACGATCGGCTCGAACGTCTACGTCGGCGCGAATGCGACCATCCTGATGGGAGTGGCGATCGGCCATCACTCGGTGGTCGCCGCGGGAGCAGTCGTGACCGAAGGCACGATCGCACCCCCGTACAGCCTGCTCGTCGGCGTCCCGGCGCGGGTGATCGAGGGTGGTGCGTCGAAGTACGCGGCGTCCGCCGACACTCCGTAGCGGGTCTGGTGCATGGCACGCGCCTCCCTACAATGGGGTGGAGCGGAGCCGCTCTGCACGCGATTCCGCCGAGCACGCGCTCGGAGACGGTTGGGGGACCATGCGATCGCTACTGAGGGGGGTTCTCGCGACCCTGGCCGGGCTCGCAATCATCGTGGCCGGCGTGATCTCGCCGATCGGTCAGACCGGGGCGTCAGCGGCGACCGGCAAGGACTTCAACCCGGGCAACATCATCTCGGACGACGTCTTCTACAACTCGCAGACGATGACGGTCGACCAGGTCCAGGCGTTCCTCAACGCCAAGGTCCCCACCTGTCGCGAGGGATACACCTGCCTCAAGAGCTATGTCGAGACGACGAGGTCGCAGCCCGCCAGGTCGGAGGGCTGCAGCGCGTATGCCGGCCAGACCGAGTCGGCCGCACGGATCATCTACAAGGTCGCGACCGCCTGCGGGATCAACCCGAGGGCGCTGATCGTCCTGCTCGAGAAGGAGCAGGGACTCGTGACCGACACCTGGCCGACTGCGCGCCAGTATCGCTCGGCCACGGGCTACGGCTGCCCGGACACCGCCGATTGCGACGTCAACTACTACGGCTTCTTCAACCAGCTCTACAACGCCGCGTGGCAGTTCAAGAAGTATCGTGCCCGGCCGGCCGACCGCGCATACCAGGCGGGCCGCTACAACACGATCCTCTGGCACCCGAACAGCGCGTGCGGGAGCTCTCAGGTGTACATCCAGAACCAGGCGACCGCGGGCCTCTACCTGTACACGCCGTACCGGCCGAACCAGGCTGCGCTCGACAACCTCTACGGCACGGGGAACGACTGCTCGTCGTACGGCAACCGGAACTTCTGGCGTATGTTCACCGACTGGTTCGGTTCGACGACGATCCAGGTGCACCCGCTGCTCGTCGCCGCTTGGACGAAGAACGGCGGCGCGACCGGGACGAGGCTGGGGCCGCCGCTCGCGAACGCCGTGTCCCTCTCGGGCGGCGGGCTCATGCAGCGATTCAAGTACGGCGAGCTGGTCTACCGCTCCGACCTGGGGGCGTTCCGGACCGCCGCTTCGATCTCGAAGTACTACTACTCGAAGGGCGGCGTGACGAGCGGCCTCGGGTACCCCGTCAGCGACGTCGCCGGTGCCGATGCCATCGAGCACACGCAGTCGTTCGAGTTCGGCTACGTGAGCTGGAAGCCGACGAGCGGGATCGCGGTCCGCGGCGGTTATCGGGTCTCCGGTGCGTTCCTCACGAACTGGAAGGCCCTCAAGTCCTGGTCGGGTGTGCTCGGCTACCCGACATCGAACGTCGTCAGCCACGGCAGTGGATGGACCTCGCAGCGCTTCGAGAAGGGCCGCCTGCTCTACAGCGGGTCGGTCATGTACTGGATGCCGACGAAGATGTGGGACTACTGGACGGCGCACGGCGGGTTGACCGGCTCCATCGGCGCGCCGACGACATCGCCGAAGGGGTCGACCACGACCTCGTGGACGCAGCGGTTCGTCTATGCCCAGCTCACGCAGTCGAGCGCGGGCGTCGTGACGCAGTACGGCGGTGCGTCCGTCTCAGGCACCTGGAGGACGAACTGGTTCGCCCTCGGCGGCCCGAGCGGTCTCCTGGGCTACGCGGTCGCCGGCGTCGTCGACGAGGGCTCCGGCTGGTCGTCGCAGCGGTTCGAGAAGGGCCGCCTGCTCTACAGCGGCAAGGCCATGTACTGGTTGCCGGGCAAGATCTGGGACGCCTGGAAGGCGGCAGGCGGCGTGAAGGCGCCGATCGGAACACCGACCACGTCGCCCGCAGGGTCGTGGTCGAAGGGGTGGACGCAGCAGTTCAGGTGGGGCGCGATGTCGGTCGACGCGGCTGGAACGGTGAAGAGCCGGGGCGGCGCGAAGGTATCGGGTGTCTACTTCACGAACTGGTCCGCTCTCGGCGGCGGTGGCGGCGTGCTCGGCTATGCGGTCGCCGGCGTGGTCGACGAGGGATCGGGCTGGTCGTCGCAACGCTTCGAGCGGGGGCGCCTGCTGTACAGCGGCACCGTCATGTACTGGCTGCCGAACGCCATCTGGGACGCCTGGAAGTCGGCCGGCGGCCTCAAGGCGCCGGTCGGGCCGCCGGTGAAGTCTCCGACCGGATCGTGGTCGACCGGATGGACCCAGCAGTTCTCGAACGGCTACCTCGCGGTCGACGCGGCCGGCAAGGTGCGGAGCGGCGCCAAGGTCTCAGGGGTCTACCTCACGAATTGGACGGCGCTCGGCGGCGGAAGCGGTGTGCTCGGCTTCGCGGTCGCAGGGGTGGTCGACGAGGGGTCGGGCTGGTCGTCGCAGCAGTTCGAGCGGGGACGGCTGCTGTACAGCGGCAAGGTCATGTACTGGCTGCCCGGCAGGATCTGGGATGCATGGAAGGCCGCAGGGGGGCTGAAGGCCCCGGTCGGAGTGCCCGCGAAGTCGCCGACCGGCTCGTGGTCGAAGGGGTGGACGCAGCAGTTCACGAAGGGGTCCATGCGGGTCGACTCGGCTGGAAAGGTGACCACGACACTGGGGTGACCGGCCCCGCGTCGGGTGCGGCCGAGGACGCCGCACCGATCGGTCAGGCGCTCACCGGTAAGCTGTGCGGGTGTCAGTCCTCATCACCGGCGGCGCCGGGTACATCGGCGCGCACATCGTCCGGCTGCTGGTCGATCGGGGCGACCGCGTGGTCGTGGTCGACGATCTCTCGAGCGGCGACGCTTCGCGGCTCTCCGGAGCCACCCTCGTGCGAATCGATCTCGCCGGTGACGGCGCACGTGAACGGCTCGGCTCGGCGATCCGCGACCACGGGGTGACGAGCGTCGTTCATCTGGCCGCCCGCAAGAACGCGGCCGAATCCGTGACCGATCCGGCCGGCTACTACCGTGACAACGTCGGTGGCCTGGCCGCCGTCATCGGCGCCTGCGCCGACACCGGTGTGCGTCGTCTCGTGTTCTCGTCGTCGGCAGCCGTCTACGGCACCCCTGCTGTCCCGCGGGTCGACGAGGCCGCACCCACGCAGCCGATCAACCCGTACGGCGAGTCGAAACTCGTCGGCGAGTGGCTCGTGCGAGATGCCGCGACCGCTCACGGCATCGACGCGATCAGTCTCCGGTACTTCAACGTCGCCGGCGCCGGCTGGCCCGACCTGGGCGACCCGTTCCCGCTCAATCTCATCACGATCGCCATCGACCGGGTTCGCAGGGGCCTCGCGCCGAGCGTCTTCGGCGCCGACTTCGACACCCCCGACGGAACGGGCGTGCGCGACTACGTCCATGTCATGGACCTCGCTGAAGCGCATCTCGCAGCCCTCGATGCGCTGGCGTCGAGGCAGCAGGCGGACTCGCCGGCTGAAGCGCAGGTCTTCAACGTCGGCACGGGCGAGGGGGCGAGCGTCCTCGAGGTGCTCGACCGGCTGCGCGCTGCGTCGGGCATCCGATTCGAAGTACAGGTCGGGCCGCGTCGGCCGGGTGACCCAGCTGCGGTCGTCGCCGATCCGGCGATGATCGCCCAGCAGCTCGGCTGGCGTGCGACGCGGACGCTCGACGACATGGTGTCGAGCGCGTGGCAGGCGGAGCGACCGGAACCCACGGCGTCGCTCGCATGAGCTGGTTCGAATTCGTGCTGCCCGTCGGGGTGGCCATCGCGGTGATGTTCGGGCCGGGACTCGCGCTCGGGCTCGCGGCGGGTGCTCGACGACTGACCCTGTGGGCGATCGCACCGGCGATCACGGTCGCGTTCCTGTCGCTCGTCGCGATCGTGTTCGGCCGGGCGGGCATCACCTGGGGTCCGCTCCCCGTCGCCGTCGCACTCGCGGTCGTCGCGGTCCCGATCGCGGTCGTCCGGCAGGTCATGCGACGCCGCTTCGGACGGCCCGATCGGCCGGAGTCGGTGTTGAGCGCATGGACCGTCGCCGGTCTCGGCATCGCAGCCGTGCTCATCAGCTCCCAGCTCATCATCGGGCTCCAGGCGCCCGACCGAATCTCGCAGACGTTCGACGCCTACTTCCACCTCAACGGAATCCGCTACATCATGGAGACGGGCAGCGCGTCGTCGTTCGACATCCAGGGTCTCGTGCTACCGGCGGGCCAGCGGCCGTTCTACCCCGCGGGCTGGCATGCGGTCGCCTCGCTCGTCGCCGTCACGGGTGTCGGAAGCATCCCCGTCGCGGTGAACGCGGTGAGCATCGTGATCGCGGCGCTCGTCTGGCCGGCCGGATGCCTCCTGCTCATGCGCTCGCTGATGCCGAGGAGCCGCACGGCGGCACTCGCGACCGGCGTACTCGCCGCCGCGTTCCCGGCCTTCCCCATCATGATGCTCACGTTCGGCGTGCTCTACCCGTACTGCCTCGCGCTCGCGATGCTGCCCGCCGCGCTGGGGCTCGGATTCGCGATCGGTCAGGCGAGGAGCCTGCGCGGCAGCGGCATCCTCTTCCGGAGCATGCTGCTCGTGCTCGCGCTGCTCGGCATCGCCTTCGCCCAGCCCGCCGGTGCGTTCGGGTGGGCGGCGATGACGCTGCCGCTCGTACTGTGGCGCGCGGTGCCCGCCATTGCGAGACTCGACGGCGCCCGTCGCGTCATCTGGTGGCTCGTGCTCGCCATCGGCCTGGTCGGGTTCGCAGCCGCATGGGTCTGGTTCGGACGCATCGGCGAGAACACCCCCTGGATCGCCTACACCAACCTGCTCGGTGCGCTGGGGGAGGCGCTGTTCCACGGATTCAAGGCGTCGTTCCCGTCGATCATCGCGTGCGTGCTCGCGCTGATCGGCGTCTTCGACCTCGTCCGACGTCGCGAGAAGCTCTGGTTCGTCGGCACCTGGGCGGTGACGATCGTGTTGTTCGTCGTCGCAGCCGGAGGCCCGTCCTGGAAGCTTCGCGCTCTCGTCGACGGCATCTTCTATCGCGATCCGCCGCGGCTGAGCGCCCTGCTCGTGATCACCGCGGTGCCGATGGCCGTGTTCGGAACGGTCGCCCTCTGGCGTCTCGTGCAGGCCAGGCTCGAGCGTCGGCAACGCATCGAGCCGGGCTCGGCTGCTGCACGGACCCTGGCTGCGGCATCCCTCGTCGTACTGGCGATCGCCACCCAGGCCAGCCCTGCCATGTGGACGCAACTCGGCCTCACCATGCGCGCCTACACGGATGCCGAAGACGCCCCGATCCTCTCCGGCAGCGAGCGACGGCTCATCGAGCGGATGCCCGAGCACGTCCCTGCTGACGCCCTCGTCGCAGGCAACCCCTGGACCGGTACCCCGTTCGCGTACGCACTCACGGGCATCCACATGATGAACCCGCACTTCAACTCGTACCTGTACCCCGAGGCTCGACTCATCAACGAGCACCTCGCCGATGCGCTCGAGGATCCCGCGGTGTGCGAGGCGGTGCGATCGACCGGGGTGTCGTACGTGCTCGACTTCGGCGGCTACTTCAAGGATGCGGGCGAGACGGGACTCGAGATCGATGGGACGACGCCGTTCCGCGGGCTGCGAGACCTCGCCGAGGCGGGGGTCGCCGAGGAAGTCGACCGCGAGGGCGACGCCGTGCTGTACCGGATCACGGCCTGCGACTGATCGTCAGTCGTGCCGGGCGTCGTTCGCCGGCTGCGTCGAAGCCGGCTGCTCCGTCGCCGTCGCCGTCGCCGTCGGTTCGGCGCCTTCGGCGACCGAGTCGCCGCGCGCGTCCTCCGTCTCGGCCTGGGTGAGGGCGATCTGTCGTGCGAGCAGCGTGATGCGTCGGTTGACCTGGACGTTGCGTCGGTACGTCGTCGCCACGAACACCAGGAAGGCGAGGATGAGCGCGTAGAGCATCAGGTCGGCACCACGGCCGACGCCGATGGTGTTCGCGATCCAGCTCAGCCATTGCGGGAAGAGGATCGAGGCGATCGCCACGACCACGAACGCCGCCATGAAGAGGCGTCGGAGCGCGAGGTGGCTGTCGCCCGCCGTGGGCCGGGCGAGGAACAGGCCGATCAGGATGACACCGACGACGAGGAGGATCTGGATCCACATGGCGCTACCTCACCAGCAGGTCGACGAGGATGTTGACCGAGTTCAGGAGGGACTGGCCCTTCGATTTCGAGTAGTCGGTGTACAGGACCTCGACCGGGAACTCCCGCCACGGGAGCTTGGTTCGACCCAGCTTGAGCACGATCTCCGAGGCATGTGCCATGCGGTCCTGCTCGAGGTGGATCTGCGCCGCGGCGTCGCTGCGGATGACGCGGAGGCCGTTGTGGGCATCGGTGAGTTTGAGCCCGGTGGTGAGGTTGGTCACCTTCACGGCGGTCTTCAGCACGATGCGCTTCAGCACGCCGGGGTTGGTGCGGTCGTCGAGGAACCGCGACCCGAACACGATCGCGACGTCGTCCTGCTTCGCGAGGTCGAGCATCAGCATCGCGTCCTCGATGCGGTGCTGGCCGTCGGCGTCGAAGGTGACGAGGAACCTCGCACCGGGCTGCCTCACGGCGTACTCGAAGCCGGTCTGCAGGGCGGCGCCCTGGCCGAGGTTCACGGGATGACGGACGACGCGGGCGCCCGCGGCCTCGGCGGCCGCGATCGAGCCGTCGGTGCTGCCGTCGTCGATGCAGACGATGTGCGCGAAGTGCTCACGGAGCTCGGTGACGACACGGCCGATGACGGTCTCCTCGTTGTAGAGGGGGATCACGATCCAGGTGTCGTCGGAGTGCCGCCGGGCGTCGGTGCGGGCGGAACTGTCCATCAGGCCATTCTTGCAGAACACGGTAGGCTGTCTGCGCAGCCGCGGCTGCCCGGACCGCATGAGGAGCACAGATTGTCAACACCTTCGAGCGCCCGCATCGTCGACTCCGCAGATGTCTCGCCCGAAGCGACCATCGGTGACGGCAGCTCGGTGTGGCACCTCGCCCAGGTGCGCGAGCAGGCCGTGCTCGGCGAGAACTGCGTGATCGGCCGCGGCGCCTACATCGGCACGGGCGTTCGACTCGGCGACAACTGCAAGGTGCAGAACTACGCACTCGTCTACGAGCCCGCGTTGCTCGCCGACGGCGTGTTCATCGGACCTGCCGTCGTGCTCACGAACGACACGTACCCGCGGGCGGTGAACCCCGACGGAACGCTGAAGAGCGCCCACGACTGGGAGCCCGTCGGCGTGACGATCCGCGAGGGAGCCTCGGTGGGCGCCCGGGCGGTCTGCGTGGCACCGGTTACGATCGGTGCCTGGTCGACGATCGCCGCCGGCGCCGTCGTCACCAAGGACGTCCCCGACTTCGCGTTGATGGCCGGCGTGCCCGCCCGACGCCTCGGGTGGGTCGGCAAGGCCGGTCAACGGCTCGTGGCCGACGGAGAGATCTGGCGCTGTCCCGCGACGGGCGCCGAGTACGTCGAGACCGATGGGGTCTTGAGAGAGATGAGTGAGAACGCATGACCGAGTCGTTCATTCCGCCCGCGAAGCCGATCATCGGCGACGACGAACGAGCCGCCGTCGACCGGGTGCTGCAGTCCGGCATGGTGGCGCAGGGCCCCGAGGTCGCCGCCTTCGAGCGGGAGTTCGCCGAGACGCTCGTCGACGGTCGCGAATCGGTCGCCGTGAACTCGGGCACGTCCGGGTTGCACCTCGGGCTGCTCGCCGCAGGCATCGGACCGGGCGACGAGGTCATCGTGCCGTCGTTCACGTTCGCGGCGACGGCCAACTCGGTCGCGCTCACGGGGGCGACTCCCGTCTTCGCCGACATCGAGCCGGCTCAGTTCACGCTCGACCCCGCGTCGGTCGAAGCTGCCGTCACCGAGCGCACGAAGGCCATCATGCCCGTGCACCTCTACGGTCACCCGGCGCACATGGACGAGCTGCAGGCGGTCGCCGACCGCCATGGCCTGGCGCTCTTCGAAGACGCCGCGCAGGCGCACGGCGCCTCGCTCGGCGGACGCAAGGTCGGCACGTTCGGCCGGTTCGCGATGTTCAGCCTGTATCCGACGAAGAATATGACGAGCGGTGAGGGCGGCATGGTGACGTGCGAGACCTCCGAGCTCGTGCGCAACGTCAAACTGCTGCGCAACCAGGGCATGGAGGCGCAGTACCAGAACGAGGTCGTCGGCTTCAACGCCCGCATGACCGACATCCACGCTGCGATCGGCCGCGTGCAGCTGACGAAAGTCGGCGGCTGGACCGAGACCCGGCAGGCCAACGCGGCCTTCCTCGACCGCGAACTGCGCGGTGTCGTCGTGCCGCCCGTGGCCGACGGCGCGGTGCACGTCTACCACCAGTACACGATTCGCGTGCCTGAAGACCGCGACGGCTTCGTGGCGGCCCTCAAGAACGAGTACGCGGTCGGCAGCGGCGTCTACTACCCCGTGCCGAACCACCGTCTCGCGTCGCTCGCGCACTTCGCACCCGGGCTGCACCTGGCCGAGACCGAACGGGCTGCCGCCGAGGTCGTGTCGCTGCCCGTGCACCCCTCGCTCTCGCAGCGCGACCTCGAGCGCATCGTCGAGGCCGTGAACGCCGTCGCCGGGGCGGGCGCCTGATGGCCGGGCTGCGCGCCGGCCTCATCGGCGTCGGCATGATGGGGCGCCACCACGCCCGGGTGCTGCGCGAGCTGCCCGGCGTCGACCTGGTCGCGATCGCCGACCCGGGCGGCGATCCGCACGGCGTCGCCGGTGACCTCGAGGTGCTGCCCGACGTCGAGTCGATGATCGCGGTCGGCATCGACCTCGCGGTCGTCGCGATCCCGACCCGGTTCCACTACGACGCCGCGATGAAGCTCGCCGACGCCGGGGTGCACACCCTCGTCGAGAAGCCGATCGCTCAGACCGTCGAACAGGGCCGCGAGATGGCCGATGCCTTCGCCGCTCGGGGGCTCGTCGGCGCCGTCGGCCACATCGAGCGGTTCAACCCGGCTCTCCAGGAGCTGCGTCGGCGCATCGCGGCCGGAGACCTCGGTGAGGTCTACCAGATCGCCACTCGACGACAGGGCCCCTTCCCCGCACGGATCGCCGACGTCGGCGTCGTCAAGGACCTCGGTTCGCACGACGTGGACCTGACCGCATGGGTCGCCCAGAGCGAGTACGCCTCGATCTCAGCGCAGACGCTCCACAAGAGCGGCCGCGAGTACGAGGACATGGTGCTCGCGACCGGCCGCCTGCGCAACGGGGTGCTCGTGAATCACGTCGTCAACTGGCTGAGCCCGATGAAGGAGCGCGTCACGATCGTCACCGGCGAGCTCGGCGCGTTCGTGGCCGATACCTCGACCGGCGACCTCACGCTCTTCCGCAACGGCACCGTGGCCACCGAGTGGGAGACGGTCTCGGCCTTCCGAGGTGTCAGCGAAGGCGACATGACGCGGTTCGCGTTCGCAAAGCGCGAGCCGTTGCGCGTCGAGCACGAGGCGTTCCGCGACGCCGTGCTCGGCGAGCGGCACGACGTGGTGACCATGGAGGAAGGGCTGCGAACCCTGGTCGTCGTGGAGGGCGCGATCTCCTCCGCCGCGACGGGTTCCGTCGTCGAGTTCTGAGTACGATGCGCGTCACGATCGCCACGCGGATCTTCACGCCCGAGCCGGCTGCGGCCGCGTTCCGGCTCGCTGCACTCGCCGACGGTCTCCGCGAGCGGAACCACGACGTGACGGTGCTCACGTCCGCGGCGCCGGCCGGTCTGACGGACGGTGTCGACGACCAGACGGGTCCGACGGTCCGGCGAGCACCGGTCCTGCGCGACCGTCGCGGACAGATCCGCGGCTACCTCCAGTACCTCAGCTTCGACGTGCCACTCGTCTTCCGGCTGCTGTCCGGACGCCGGAGCGATGTCGTCGTGTCCGAGCCGCCTCCCACCACGGGGGCCGTCGTGCGGCTCGTCTGCGCCGTCCGCCGGTGTCCGTACGTGTACTACGCCGCCGACATCTGGTCGGATGCCGCGCAGTCGGCCGGCACACCCGGATGGATCGTCGCGGGCGTCCGCGCGCTCGAACGCTGGGCACTGCGAGGCGCTGCCGCGGTCGTCGCGGTCAGCGACGGAGTCGCGGACCGGGTACGCGATCTCACGCGCCGTGACGTCGTGACGGTCGTGCGCAACGGGATCGACACGAGCGTGTTCGCGCCCGGCGCCGAACCACCCGCCGGGCCCCCCACGATCGTCTACGCGGGAACCACGTCGGAGTGGCAAGGCGCGGATGTCTTCATCCGCGCCATGCCGGGCGTGCTCGAGCAGGTTCCCGATGCCAGGCTGATCTACCTCGGTCAGGGCACCGCCTGGGAACACCTGCGCGAACTCGCCGAGCGCACCGCGCCCGAATCGATCGAGTTCCGCGGCCCCGTCCCGCCGGCCGCAGCGGCGGACATCCTCGCCGGAGCGCGCATCGGCGCGGTGAGCCTGAGGCCTGGACAGGGCTACGACTTCGCGGTACCGACGAAGATCTTCGCCACGATCGCCTGCGGCACGCCCGTGCTCTTCGCCGGGCAGGGCGCGTCGGTCGAGGTGATCACGCCCGAGCTCGGCCGGAGCGTCGACTGGGATGCGGCATCCGTCGCCGTCGCGATCACCGAGATGCTCACCGCGCCGGACCGACCGGAGGAGCGCACCGCGCGCGCACGATGGGCTGTGGCGCACGCGTCGCTCGCAGCGACCGGACGTGCCGCCGCAGCCGTCGTCGAATCGGCGGCACGCCGCCCGCGCCAATCCGAATCCGAAGGGATCCACCGCTCATGAGACAGGTGCTGTCGGCCTACCGGAGCATGCTGCCGCTCCTGCCCACCGGCGCCCGGCGATTCCTGTGGGTCTACGTCGTCATCTCGAGCGCGCTCGCGGTGCTCGACATCGCCGCGCTCATGCTGCTCGCGGTCTCGTTGACCGGCATGGTGCAGGGCAAGCCGCTGCAACTGCCGTTCATCGGCGCCATCGAGCCCGACTCGACGATCTGGTTGCTCGTCGTCGTGTGCTCGCTCATCGTCGTGAAATCGATCCTCGCGGCGGGGCTGCAATGGATCGCGACGCGACGGTTCGCCGCGTACGAGCTGCGGATCGGCGATCAGCTGTTCGACGCGTACATCACGGCACCGTGGACCGAGCGGCTGCGCCGCAACACCGCACAGCTCGTCCGGCTCGCCGATGTCGGCATCGCGGCGATCATCGGCGGCTTCCTCATCCCGCTGATCACCCTGCCCTCGATGCTCGCGACCTTCGTCGCCGTCGTGGTCGTCCTCGTGGTGAGCCAGCCGATGACCGCCGCGATCACACTCGTGTACCTGGGGCTGATCGCGTTGCTGCTGTACTGGCTCGTCTCCCGCCGGGCCACGGTCGCCGGACGGGTGAACCGCGACTACTCCTTCAAGGTGGCCGAGCTCATGACCGACATGGTCTCGGCGCTGAAGGAGATCACACTCCGCGGTTCGGCCCGTTCCGTCGCAGAGGTCGTGCACGACAACCGCATCCACACCACCCGGGCCCGCGCGAACCTCAGCTTCCTCGGAGCGGTGCCGCGCTTCGTGTTCGACGCGGCGCTCGTCGGCGGCTTCCTGTTGATCGGCGGTTTCGCGTGGCTCATCGGCGGACCCGCCGAGGCGTTCTCGGCGATCGCCCTGTTCGGCGTCGCGGGCTTCCGACTCGTGCCGTCCCTGACGGGATTCCAGTCGGTGGTGACTCAGACGCAGGCGAGCGTGCCGATCGTGACCGCGGTGATCCGCGACATCCGTGACGCCGAGGGGCACACGCTCGCCGCGGAGGAGCTCGGCAGGCAGCCGCTGGGGTCCGCACCGAAGCGGCTCGAGTTGCGCGACGTCGCCTTCACCTATCCGGGCACGAGCCTCGAAGCCGTGCACGCGATCGACCTCGACGTCCCGCTCGGCAGCAGCCTCGGTCTGGTCGGCTCATCGGGCGCCGGGAAGTCCACGCTCGTCGATGTGCTCCTCGGCCTGCTGACACCCACTCGGGGCAGCGTGACCATCGACGGCACTCCGCTGCACGACGTGCTTCGGGACTGGCGCTCCCGCGTCGGCTATGTGCCGCAGGAGGTCGCGCTGTTCGCCGGCTCGGTGGCGCAGAACGTCGCGCTGACCTGGACCACGGACTTCGACGAGGACCGCGTCAGGCGCGCGCTCGAGCGTGCACAGCTGCTCGAGGTGATCGAGTCGAGGCCGGGCGGCATCCACGCCCCGGTCGGCGATCGCGGCATGTCGCTGTCCGGCGGCCAGCGTCAGCGGCTCGGCATCGCGCGTGCGCTCTACGACGACCCGCTCGTGCTCGTGATGGACGAGGCGACGAGCGCGCTCGACACGAAGACCGAGTCCGAAGTGGCCCGTGCCATTCGTGAACTGCACGGGTCGGTCACGGTCATCGCCATCGCGCATCGACTCTCGACGATCCGCGAGAGCGATCAGGTGTGCTTCATGCGGGACGGGACCATCGTCGCATCGGGCACGTTCGACGAGGTCGTGCGCGACGAGCCCGACTTCGCGGAGCAGGCGGCGCTCGCCGGCCTCACCGAGGACGACCGATGACGTGGCTGGAACGGGCCGGGTAGTCGCATGCTTCCACGTGGCCTCACTGCCGTCGCCGGCCGACTGACCAGACTGGTGCCCGAACCGCTGCTCGCCCGAATCCTTCCGGGCCGGCTGCGCTACGACCCGGCGTCGCTCGCGGTCGCCGTACCTCCCGAAACCTCGATCCGCCTGTTCGTCGGGCCGGTGAACTTCGCCGGCCAGGGGTGGCAGTGGGCGCGCGCCGCCGAGCGGCTGCCCGGCGTGGGTGCGGTCAGCATGGCCTATCGCATCGGCACCGAGTTCGGCTATCCCGTCGACGTGGAGGTTCCCGCCTCCGCGTACGTCTTCTCGAAGAGTTGGCAGAGGGCCCAGCGCGAGGCGGTCACCGGCGGCTTCAGCCATGTGATCGTCGAGGCCGAACGCCATCTCTTCGGACGCGTCTACGACCAGACCGTCGAGCAGCAGGTGCGGGAACTCCTCGCTTCGGATGTCCGGGTGGCGATGCTCTCGCATGGCAGCGACCTCCGGTTGCCGAGTCGTCATGCGGCCATGCATCCGGATTCACCGTTCCAGCCCGACTGGGACCAGACCGCCGTGTTCGAACGCCAGGCTGCCGACAATCTCGCACTGCTCGAGCGCCTGGGACTGCCGGTCTTCGTCTCGACCCTCGGACTCCTCAGCGACATGCCGTCGGCCGACTGGCTGCCCGTCGTCATCGACGTCGAAGCCTGGAGCGGCGGCGAGCCTCCCATGCTTCGGGCGCGTCCCGTCGTGGCGCATGCGCCGAGCAACGGTCGTATCAAGGGTTCGGACCTCATCGACCCCGCGCTCTCGCGTCTGCATGGCGAAGGGCTGATCGAGTATCGACGGGTCACCGGCGTCCCGGCCGCGGAGATGCCGGAGCTCTACCGCAGCGCCGACATCGTGCTCGACCAGTTCAGGCTCGGCGACTACGGCGTCGCCGCGTGCGAGGCGCTCGCGGCCGGCCGGGTCGTCGTCGGACACGTCGCCGACCCGGTGCGCTCGGCGGTCTCCGCTCGAACCGGCCTCGAGCTGCCGGTCGTCGAATCGGCAGGAGCCGACGTCGAGCGGGTGCTCCGGCGACTCGTCGCCGATCCCGATGGGGCCAGGGCTGTCGCCGCGCGTGGGCCGGCATTCGTGCGCGAAGTCCACGATGGACGGTTCTCGGCCGATGCGATGAGCCGCTTCCTCGGCACGGTTCGGGATGACGATGGCTGAGACGACACCGGAGATGCGAGAGACGCCCACGATCGACGTCGTCATCGCGGTTCACGACGCGAGTCGTCCGGTGACCCGGGCCATCGCGTCCGTGCTGCACGACGGTGTGGACGGGGTTCGGGTCATCGTGGTGTGCCACGGCGTTTCCGCCGATGCCTTCGACCGGACGGCGTTCGCCGGCGAAGCCGTGGACTGGCGCGAATACTCCGACGGCATACGATCACCGGCCGGCCCGTTCGATCATGGGCTCGGCGTCGCGACGGCCGATTACGTCGCGATCATGGGGTCCGACGACTTCCTCGAGCATGGGGCGGTTGCGGCTGCCTCCGCCCATCTCGGCGCTGACGCACCCGATGCGCTCGTGCTGCCGTTGCGGCATCAGTCGGGGGAGGCGGTGCGCACACCGCTGGCGCGGCGTGGGCGAGTCCGGCGACTCGATCCGGTGCGAGATCGCCTGGCGTACCGCACCGCACCGCTCGCCCTCCTGCGACGCCGCCTCATCGATGAGCTCGAGCTGTCGCTGACCCCGGGCCTCGCCTCCGGCGAGGACATCGACTTCTCGTCGCGACTGTGGTTCTCCGGTGCTCGCGTCGACTTCCACCCGGCTGACCCCGCGTACGTCATCGGTGCCGACGCGGCGACTCGCGTGACTGCGGCGCCCATGCCGGCGGCGACCGAACTCGAAGCCGTGCGGATGCTCCTGGCGAGCGAGTGGATCCGCGGCTTGACCGTCCCGAAAGCCCGCAGCCTCGTCATCAAGCTCATTCGGATCCACATACTCGGCCCGATCCTCCGACGAGCGGAATCCGGTGAGCTGTCGCCCTCGGATGTCGAGGCATACAGCGAGGTCGCTCGTGCTGCGGTTGCCCTGGCTCCGGGCGCGGTGCGTCCGTTCGCCCGCGTCGACCGCGACCTCGTCGATGTGCTCGCATCGGGTTCTGCGTCTGCAGCCGCTGTGCTCGACATCGCACGCGTCCGACCTGCCGCAGGGCGCTTCGCCCGCCTCGTCCCGCGCAACATCTTCGCCACTCTCGATCGCGAGGGAGCGGTCCGACGATTCCTCCGGTACCGGACGTGGCCGTGAGCGCCCTCCCGCCATCAGAAACCATGAAGAACGGATCCACCACATGAACGACCATCGGCCGCCACGCAAGCACGTGCTGATCCTGTCGTTCTCACCGATCGCCGGTGATGCGCGGGTGCTCAAACAGGTGGACCTGTTGCGCCGTGAATACGACGTGACGACGTGCGGCATCGGCGAGTTCGACCGCGAGGGCCTCGAGCACATCCGCATCCCCGACGGCCTCGCCGCCCGTGAACTCGACGGAAGGCGCATCACCCTGCGGCAGTATCGCGCAGCCTATCGACGGATTCCCGCGGTCGAGTGGACCAGACGGGCCCTCGCCGGCCGAACCTTCGACGTCGTCCTCGCGAATGACGTCGAATCGGTTCCGGTCGCATTGGAACTGCGCCCGGCCGACGGCGTCCATGCGGACCTCCACGAGTACGTCTCCCGCCTGCACGCGGAGAATCCTGCCTGGAACAGGCGGATCCGGCCCTTCTGGGAATGGGTGTGCCGGCGCTACGTCGCGAGGGCATCGTCGTGGACGACCGTGAGCGACGGGCTCGCGCGAGAGTACGAGCGGGAGTTCGGGTTCCGCCCCGAGGTCGTCACGAACGCGGCGCCGTACGCGGCACTCTCGCCCCGACCCGTCGCGTCGCCGGTTCGGCTCGTGCATTCGGGCGTCTGTCTGCGCAATCGCAACCTCATGGCGCTCATCGACGCAGTCGACCGGTCGTCCGCCGCCCTCACGCTCGACCTCTACCTGACCCCGAATGATCCGGCTCATCTCGCGGAGCTCCGTGCCCGCGCCGCCGACGTCGAGGGCGTCGAGGTGCGCGACCCCGTTCCCTACGCCGACCTGGTCGCGACGTTGAACGCCTACGACGTCGGAGTCTTCGCGGGACCCCCCGTCAACTTCAACGCCGAATGGGCGCTGCCGAACAAGCTCTTCGACTTCATCCAGGCCCGCCTCGGGATCATCGTGGGGCCGTCGGTCGAGATGGCCGCGTACGTCGACCGGTACGGGCTCGGACGCGTGACGTCGGACTTCGACGCCGACGCGCTCGCGGCGACCTTCGACACCGTGACCGCTGCCGACGTCGCTGCTTGGAAGGCCAAGTCGGATGCGGCGGCCGAACCGCTGTCCGCCGAGCGGCAGAGCGCGCCCTGGGCGACCGCGATCCGTCGACTGACCGGAGCGTCGGCATGAACGGCCGCGGCGACGAAGCGCGTTCAGCAGGGCGCCGACCGACGCTGTTGATCCTCTCGTTCTCGGATATCTCCGCAGATGCTCGGGTGCTGAAGCAGGTCGAGCACTTCTCGACGTCGTACGAGGTCACGACGTGCGGGTACGGGCCGTCGCCGTCGCCGGACGTGACGCACATCGAGGTGCCGGGAGACCGGGTCATCTGGCGGTACGACCGAGCGGCCCTCCTCCTGCGGCGGTATCGTCACGCGTACTGGACGAACCCGGCGATCGAATGGACGGCCGGTGCGCTGTCGGACATGAGGTTCGACGTCGTCCTCGCGAACGACGTCGACGCCGTGGGGCTCGCCCTCTCCCTGCACCCGGCACACGGGGTGCACGCGGATCTGCACGAGTATGCACCGCGTCAGAAGGAGGAGCTTCCTCGCTGGCGGTGGTTCGTCGCTCCGTTCATCGCCTGGATGTGCCGTACGTTCGTCGCCCACGCCCAGTCATGGACGACGGTGAGCGGAGGGCTCGCTCGCGAGTACCGACGCGTATTCGGGTTCGACGCGCAGGTCGTGACGAACGCCTCACCGTACCTGTCGCTCTCGCCGACACCCGTGGAGGACCCCATCCGGCTGGTCCATTCGGGTGCCTGCCTGCGCAACCGGCACCTGATGACCCTGATCGACGGAGTCGAGGTCGCTTCGCGAGCGGTGACGCTCGATCTCTACCTGACCCCCAACGACCCGGCCTACCTCGCCGAGCTGCGCTCGAGGGCGGCCGGGGTCCCGGGCGTGCGGGTGCACGACCCCCTGCCCTATGCAGAGCTCGTACGAGCCCTGAACGGCTACGACGTCGGGGTCTTCGTGCTCCCGCCCGTCAACTTCAACTACGAGTGGGCGCTGCCGAACAAGCTCTTCGATTTCGTGCAGGCCCGCCTCGCGGTGCTGGTGGGGCCCTCGGCCGAGATGGCGGCGTACATCCGCGAGTACGGGCTGGGGTCGATCACCGACGACTTCAGCGCAGCGGCTCTCGGGCGGGCCATCGACGAGTTGGACGTCGATTCCGTCACCGGTTTCAAGCGGCGAGCGGATGCATCGGCTGTCTCGCTGTCGGCCGAGGCTCAGGTGGCGATCTGGGACCGGGCGCTCACCGCGCTCACCGAGTCGCGGCCGGGCTGAGCTCGCTGTCGACGGCCGCCCGTCGTGCGCGTCGTTCGTCCCAGGTCCGCCGCAGGAGGCGTTCGCAGGGGCGTTCGACGAGGTAGTGCAGGGCTGCGGCGACCCCGAGCGATACCACGAGCAGAGCAGCGTACCAGGCGAGGTTCGCCCAGCTCGGCGCGCGAGCGCCGACGACGGCGAGAACGCCGTAGATGACCGTCGCGTGCACGAGGTAGAACGCGTACGACCACTCGCCGAGGAGTACCAGGACGCGCTTGCGCAGCAGCGAGAACCGGCCGCGCAGGTCGCGCCACGCCACGGCCGCGATCGTCAGCGCGCAGAGCGCGATGATCCATTCGTTCGCGCTCAGCACGACGAAGCGCACGAATCCGTTGTCGGGAGCGACGCGCGGGGCGATGACGACGAATCCGAGGAACGCGGCACTCGCGAGATAGCACCAGACGGGCGCGATGCGGACCCGCCATCCCATCAGGATCGCGCGGGCGAGACCCATCCCGATCACGAACTCCGAGAGTCGGATCACGGGCCACGGCAGGCCGGCCCACCAGGAACCCGGCTCGAGGATGACCGAGATGCGGAAGGCGAGGGCCGCCGCGAAGACTGCAGCGGTGATGAGCAGTGCGCCGCGCGCGCGCACGAGGTTGAAGATGCGGTTGATCGCCGGGTGCAGCGCGTAGAAGAACGCCTCGCACGTCAACGTCCACGCCGCGGGATTGCCGGAGAACAGGATCGTCGGGTCGCGCCACCAGCCCTGGATGAGCACGACGGAGAGCAGCAGGATGCCGAGGTCGAAGGGTTTGACCCACCAGTCCTCGGGCGATGGCGCGAAGCTGTAGAACACCGGTATCGCGAGGAACAGGGCGACGAGGGCGGAGGGGTAGATGCGCGCGAACCGACGCCACCAGAAGGTCGGCGCGTCGACCGATGCCCGGGCCGACCAGGTCAGCACGAAACCCGAGAGGACGAAGAAGAACGTCACACCGTAGGCGCCGTAGCTCAGCGCGCCGTGGATCGGCAGTGGCGCCAGGTTGCTCATGTGGTGGGCGAAGACCGCGAAAGCGGCCCACCAACGCAGGCCGGTCAGCGAGTCGAGCCGGATGGGACGGACGACCGGCGAGAGCCCGACGGGTCCGTCAGCCATGGGACTCGAGGAGCAGTCGGACGACGCGCTCGGCGGCGCGGCCGTCGCCGTACGGTGTCGCATCGGTCGGTCGTGGCGCCGCTCGTCGTACGGCATCGGTGATCGCCTGCGGATCGGTCGCGAGCGTGTTCCAGCCGAGGTCGACGGTCTCGACCCATTCGGTCTCGGTTCGCACGGTGACGCAGGGAACGCGGAGGAGGAACGCCTCCTTCTGGAGGCCACCCGAGTCGGTGACCACGCTGCGAGACGCGAGGACGGCCGAGATCAGGTCGGGATAGGCGAGCGGGGCGTGGGCGATGAGCGAGCCATGCCCCAGGTCGAGCGCGTGCTCGGCCGCCGTCGCCACGAGTCGAGGATGGGCGAGCAGCACGATCGGCAGGTCGAGCGAGGCGAGCGCTCCGAGGATCGATCGCAGGATCGCAGGGTCGTCGGTGTTCTCGGCGCGGTGGATGGTCGCGACGTGGAAGGCGCCGGGTGTCAGACCGAGTTCTTCGACGAGTCTCGACGGCGAGCCCGCGACGCGATCGCGAACCTGGTGGAGGACATCGGTCATGACGTCGCCCACGAGCACCGAGCGGTCGCTCAGCCCCTCGCTCGCGAGATGCGACATCGCCACCTCGGTCGGCGCCAGGCAGAGGTCGGCGGCATGATCGGTGAGCACGCGGTTGTGCTCCTCCGGCATGCGCCGATTGAACGATCGGAGGCCCGCCTCGAGGTGGGCGAGGGGACGATGCAGTTTCACCGCGCTCACCGCAGCAGCCAGGGTGGAGTTCGTGTCGCCGTAGGCGAGCACCCAGTCGGGGGAGTGCTCGTCGAACACGGCATCGAGTGCGCCGAGCATCGCGCCCGTCTGCACGCCGTGGCCACCCGAACCGACGCCGAGGTGCACGTCGGGCGTCGGGATGCCGAGGTCCTCGAAGAAGACGTCCGAGAGCATCGGGTCGTAGTGCTGGCCGGTGTGCACGATGACATGGTCGATGTTCGCGGCGGCAGCGGCGGCAGCGATGGGGGCGAGCTTCACGAACTGCGGGCGAGCACCCACGACACTGACGACCTTCACGTGCAGAGATTCTAGGTCAGGAAGCTGCCGATCACCGCGACGCCCGGCGCCTCGGCGCTGATAGCGTCGGAGCGTGCTGCCCTCCACCCCAGCGGTCGACGTCGTGATCGCCGTGCATGATCCACGGCGGCGGATCGAGCGTGCGGTGCGGTCGGTGCTCACCTCGATCGCCGTCGCGCGGGCCGTCGTGGTCTGTCACAACACGCCGGTCTCGGGAATCGCGGAGCGGCTCGGCGAGCTCGTCGACGATCCCCGCGTGATCCTCGACGGCTTGCGCGACGACATTCCGAGTCCGGCAGGACCCTTCAACCTCGGTTTGGACCGGGCGCAGGCGCCGTACTTCGCCATCATGGGTTCGGACGATGAGCTCGCCGACGGCGCGATCGACGAGTGGCTCCGCGTGGCCGAGCGCGACCGCGCCGACGTCGTGATCCCGGCACTTCGCTACGCGGGCGGCCGGCGTGTCCCGACGCCGCCGACGCGACCGTTGCGGACCACCGGGCTCGACGCGGTTCGCGATCGCCTCGCCTATCGGACCGCTCCGCTCGGCCTGATCGGACGCGAGCAGTTCGGTTCGCTGCGGTTCACCGAGGGCCTCGTGACCGGCGAGGACCTCGAGTACTCGACCCGGTTGTGGTTCTCGGGCGCACGGATCGCTCGGGTGCGGTCCGGGGCCGAGTACCTGATCCACGACGATGCCGAACGGGTCACGTTCACGAAGCGCCCGGTCGCCGTCGAGCTCCGAGCGGTCACGGCACTGCTGGAGAACGACTGGGTGCGAGGGCTGACGGCGGTCGAGCGCGTCGCCATCGCCGTCAAGCTGTGGCGGCTTCCGATCTTCGGCACGGCGCACTACCGGGCCGGTGCCTGGACCCCGGCGGATCGCGAATCGCTCAGCGAGGTCGGCCGAGCCGTCGGACTGCTGGCCCCGGCGGCGTCGGAGGTGCTCTCCCGGGCGGATCATGCGCTCGTCGCGGCCATCCTCGACCCCTCGGTGCCCGACGATGAGCTCGACCGGCGGTCGCGAGCCCGACGCCGGTTCGCGACGCCGTCGGCGCTGCTGCCGAGGCGACTCGGTCGGGTTGCGGCGCGGGAAGCGCCGATCCGCTTCGCCGCGGCGACGTGGTTCGCCGGGCGGGCGTGATCGCCCGACGGCCGACGGCGGAGTTCCGGGTGGTCGCGCCAAGATAGACTCGAATTCATGCGTATCGCCGTCGTGGCCCTCGGAAAGATCGGCCTCCCTCTTGCTGTGCAGTTCGCCGATCAGGGCCACGAGGTCATCGGCGTCGACGTCAACCAGGCCGTCGTCGATCTGGTGAACGCCGGCACCGAGCCGTTCCCCGGTGAGGCCCACCTGCAGGAGAAGCTCGCCGAGCTCGTGCCGGCGGGGCGCCTGCGCGCCACCACCGACTACGCCGAGGCCGTTCCCGGGGCGGATGCCGTCGTCATCGTCGTGCCGCTGTTCGTGAACGACGAGACCTGGGAGCCCGACTTCGGCTGGATGGACGCCGCGACGCGGTCGCTCGCCGAGCACCTCACGCCCGGCACGCTCGTCTCGTACGAGACGACCCTCCCCGTCGGCACCACGCGCGGCCGTTGGAAGCCGATGATCGAGCAGGTGTCGGGCCTCACCGAGGGCACTGACTTCCACCTCGTGTTCTCGCCCGAGCGGGTGCTCACCGGACGCGTCTTCGAAGATCTCCGCAAGTACCCGAAGCTCGTGGGCGCGCTGGGGGCAGAGGGCACGCGCCGCGCGGTGGAGTTCTACGAGGCGGTGCTCGAGTTCGACGAGCGTCCCGACCTCGCCCGCGCCAACGGCGTGTGGGACATGGGTTCGCCCGAGGCATCCGAGATGGCGAAGCTGGCCGAGACCACGTACCGCGACGTCAACATCGGCCTCGCCAACCAGTTCGCCCTCTACGCCGACGAGGTCGGCGTCGACGTGTACGCCGTCATCGAGGCGTGCAACTCGCAGCCCTTCAGCCACATCCACCGGCCGGGGATCGCGGTCGGTGGACACTGCATCCCGGTGTACCCGCGCCTGTACCTCTCGACCGACCGCGACGCCGAGATCGTGCGCACGGCTCGAACCCTGAACGCCTCGATGCCCGAACGCCTCGTCGCGCAGGCCGCCGGCGTGCTCGGCGACCTCGACGGGCTCACCGCCGTGGTGCTCGGCGCCGCCTACCGCGGCGGCGTGAAGGAGACCGCGTTCTCGGGCGTCTTCGCCACGGTCGACGCACTCGAGTCGCGCGGCGCGAAGGTGCTCGTGCACGACCCGCTCTACACCGACGAGGAGCTCGCACGATTCGGCTGGGCGCCCTACCACCTGGGCGAGACCGCCGACCTCGTGATCGTGCAGGCCGATCACGCCGACTACAAGACCCTCGGGTCGGGCGACGTGCCCGGCGCCCGCCTCGTCGTCGACGGTCGCAACGTCACATCGGCC